>WNGA01008949.1_pt1 | contig 13618 bp, 10 predicted proteins | sample 5400061 | NCBI WGS metagenome assembly WNGA01 (sample SAMN13153366, study PRJNA577476) | soil metagenome | isolation source: 100 cm soil or saprolite under grassland replicate 2 | place: USA:California | collected 2016-06-15 | reverse complement strand
TCGCCGGCGTGGTGCGCTGGATGAACTGACAGGTTGCTGCATGGCGACCGGCCGAACCAGGGGAGCACGCACCTCTGGGTGGTGGTAACCCAAAGGTCGTCGGTTCAAATCCGACCCCCGCAACCATGAACGACGAGGGGTTAGCGGACGCAGCAACCGCTAACCCCTTTCGTTTACCCAGGAATTACCCAGGAATTGGCCACGACTGGCAGCCCCGCGCTTCGTCCGATTCGAATCTCCTGGGCGGTGGCGGACGGGATCTGGTCAACTGGTGCGGCTCAGAACTGCAGCGACGGCGACGGGAAGGAGAGCTTGAACGAAATTCGACTTGGTGGCTCGGGGCATAATGCTGTGGCCGCCTTGGCCGCGCAGGTGCCGCACTAGACCGAACACGGCCAGAAGACTGCCGTTGCTGGACGCCGCGGGGGCAAGGAGGGTGGCGCGACTCACCTCGCATGGCCTTGATGTTGACTATCCTCCTCATATAGATTCAGGTGAGCGAGCACGCCATGGGTAGTTCCGCGGGCATGATTTGCAAGAACTGTCGGCATCACTTCGTTGTTGAGGAAGGTGGCGGATTCTTCTTTCACCTGCTCCGCTGCGACCGCTGCGCTAGGACGAAGAGTACTGGCTTCGCTGAGCTCGGCGACTTGCACTTGGCATATCTCAAGGGGTTGCCAGGGCCGTATGCGATGGCCTCGTGGCAGCACGATCTTCAGGTCAAGGCGGAGTATTCGGGCCCGGCACTGTCGGAGCCGGAATATCACGCAGCGATCGAAAGTCCCTTGAAGCGGCATAAGTGCGGTGGACGGTTCCAGTTCGATGCGTCGCCACGGTGCCCGAAATGCCGCTCAACGGAGTTGGAACCGGATCCCGACGGGCCGATGATCTTGTACGACTGATCGTTCGGCATCAGCCAGGCGCGGTGTCTGAATACTGCATAATCTACTGCCTGCAAGTGGCATGAGCTTTCGTTGCCCTGTCATCTTCTCTGCGCGCGTTGGCAGCTCAGCGAACTTGGGTATTTGCCCAAGCTCGACAGAAGTTTCGTGCAATGACTCGGCCCCGCCATGCCCGGCCGATGGACAGCCTTTACGTCTCCTACACGCCCTCGTGCCCGGTCTCGGCCGCGCCCTCACGGCTGAAGTGCAGGCCGTTAGTCAGATCTAAGAGGCGGATCGGGTTGTGTCCCGGGTGTCTTAGGGGACTTTAGCCTTCATGTTTTAGTCGCGTTGCATTTCTGCTAGTCTTGTGATCTGAAGGACCCGACAAAAGTGGCGAAAACGTGGCCGCGACCAAACACGGGTTCGAATCCCGTTGGGCCCATCACGTCGAGAAGCACGTCGTGAACGTGCCGAAGACGGAGATTGATCGGCGAGAGCGCGCCTTAGATGGAAGCGGGCCACGAAACGCAGATCATCATAGGCCATTCGGACGACCGCCTTGATTTGGGCTGCTCGCAGTCGGGTCAAGATCGAACGGGCCCAAAAGCACATCAGTGATCTTGATGCGGCGGCTAAAGCCTTCCTGGATAGTCGCCCTTACGACTTTACTATCGATAACAATTATGAGGCGGGGGGTTTCGCCGCGACGTTTCGTGCCACACGTGAACCACCTCTCGAACTCGGAACGATCGCAGGAGACGCCATTCACAATCTCAGGGGTGCCCTTAGCACCACGAGGAACGTCATATGACTGAAGAGAACGATCTTAGGTTGCCATTGGACATCCCTTGGCAGCTGTTTTCCCGGCGTGGCCCCGATTCACCTGAAGATCCAACTTCACTCGCGACCTTCGTGTACATCCCCGTCCTGCCGGAGCTGGATGCGACGTATCCCGATGATCGCCTTGTGTATTTCAAGTTTACCGCGTCGGTGTTTCCGTTCCACCTGGATGTCCCCAAGGCGGCGCCCTTCGACGTGTTCGACGAGGCGTTCGCGCCGGTGTGGCGAATGGTCCTGGACGTCGAGATCACGCCGAAAAGACCGCCTCCGACTCCGGGCTTGAAGCCGTATTTCCTCTCTGCGGCCCCGGCTCGGCGGGCCGTCGTTGAAACCGGGGTTGTCGGTGACTACCTGACCGAGGGCGAAAGCGATGAGGTCGCGATAGGCCGAAGCGCCTCCCACCTGGTCGAAGGATTTCATTCCACCACGAAAACGCGAAAATTCGGCATCGGTGGCGCGTTGGGAGGCCTGGCCTTTGGCGTTCTGCCGATCGGGGGTGGCTTGTCATATTCGCGTGGAAGCACGTCCATCAGCGGCGGGCGCGAGGTGACCGAACAGCTCGACACGACGAACCGGCAGTCGAGCGAGGAGCGCAAAGAGCTGCTCAGCCACATGACGAACGTCAACAATGTGATGACACTGCTGAACGGGAGTCTCGTTGGAACCAACAGTCTGCATTTCTCGCTGTGGCCTCAGCCGCTCAGACCACTGAGCATCGATCCCAATGACGAGAACCTCTGGTACGCGGAGCTGCTGAAGCGCCGATCGAGTGGCATTGAGGGCATGCAGGATTTCTATGCCATTGCCGTCGTTCCGCGGGGAGAAGGCTTTTGCCTAACTGAGAATCTGCGTCGGGTATCGGTGCTCGAGCAGCCGTTGCCGGAACCTCCTGTGCAGCCATCCGTGCTCTTCGATAACTTCGAATTCAATCTGAACGACTTCGTCAAGGTCTTCGCGTATCTGTCGGGGAAGTACCCTGAGGGCACGCCGTTGGAAGAACTTGACGTATCGATCGAAGATCGACTGACTCCCGACCCGGCCGCGGTTCCCCCAATTCCGGCCTCGCATACCAGAGCGGCGCTGCAAGCCTGGTACAACGCGGTGGGAGCCGTGTGGATTCCGAACCCACTCCCTCCGCTGCCGGCGCCGTCGGGGCCGCTCGAGACCGTGGTGTTGAACGTCTGGGTGAATCAGGCACAAGGCGTCCTCGCTACGCTTCCGACCGTCGTCAAGATCGACGCAGTGCCGCGCCCGGTGGTTTCCGGTTGGACGTTCTCGAACACAGCGGCTCCCAGCATGTTTCGTCTGCACCCCCTTACGAATCCACCGAGCCTGCCCATCCCATACAAGTGGGTTCAGGACGTTTGGCTGGAGGCGGCGCAGTATGATTACGAGTCGCAGCTCGCCAAATCGCCATTGGAGCGCGGCACGGTCCTCATCGACGACCGTCAGGTCGATATCTGCGCGGACCTGGACGAGGACGGGACGATTGGCAGAGTGACCACGACGGTGCCGGGTTCTCCCGGGGTCGGAGTCCTGCCTCCTTTCCCAGGCTCTGCGGTCTCCCGCCCCTGGGACGCACCGAGCGCTCGGGATCCGCGCACCAAAGGCCGGGGCATGGTGTCGGCGTGGGGAATGTTCGAAGCGCAGTTGGGGACTCGCATCTCCGGAGTATCAAAAGTCACCGCGGTTCCATTCAGCTTCCAAGATCCTCGCTTAGTGGAGATGTTCCTTCGGCGCGCCGAACGGCTAGCCACGGAGGACAAGAGAAACCAACCGCTCGGTGAGATCCGTCGGCGCTTTCGGCTGGCTGCGACGGACGTCCAGCAGCTCAAGAGCGGGGGGGTCACGAACCTTTCGTCCCTCGCCTCATCGCTTCTTGCGGCACTCGAGGTCGAACGCCTTCGCGTGCAGCCATTCCTTCGGGAGAGGGGGACTCAGGACCCGATCCGTTCACGCGCGCTAACCCCTGGACTCGCGCACGCGCTGATCCGTTCCATCGGCGTGGCGCTCGATGCCTTGTTCCAGAAGCATGACCGTATCCGTACGCGTCCTCGTCGTCACGTGCATCAGCGGGGCGACCGTCGCCGCAAGAAAGACTAGTCGCGCGCCTGAGTATGCGCCACACATTGTCTCGCCTGATCCTTGGCCCGATCGTGGGTCATACCGACGATAGCTCGACCCGAATCTGGATACAGGTCGGCGGGGATCCCGCTGATTACAGTCTTCGGATCCCAGGGCGTGGAGTGTTTCCTTTCGTCAGCACGGAGGGATCTGAGCTTGAGTTCGGCACCGCCATCGCAGTCGCTGATCGGCTGCGGCCAGAGCATCGGTATCGATACAGCGTTTTGTGGCGCGGTCACGTGGTGCCCCGAGGCCATGGATCATTTCGGACCATGCCGCGTCCCGGTTCGATGGCCGACGTTCTCTTCGTGAGTGTTTCGTGCAGCGATTGGAGGCGCGACGGCGCATGGCTGGAGCTGGAACAGTTCGTCGAGGACCAGCAACCACGGTTCATCGTGATGCTGGGCGACCAGGTCTATCTGGACTTTGGCAGCGATGCCGAGAGGATCTGGCCAACCCATCTGAAGACGTCACCAGAAAGACGCCGCCAGATCATGGCCGACCGGTATCGGGAGCATTGGCAGCGAGCGCCGATTCGCAGGGTCATGGCGACTACGCCGACCTATATGCTGTGGTCGGACCACGAAATACGGGACGGCTGGGGGTCATGGGCATCCGATAGTCCGACTTTGCAGGCCAAGTATGCGAACGGGGCCGCCATTGCCGCGCAGTACAACGCCTACTTTGAAGACGCTCGCAAGCTGTATTGGCATTTTCAAATGTGCCACAACTTCGCCACTCCAATCGCCGAGCCGTATGTGCCAGGCAGTCGAATGGCCATTCCAGTCCAGTTTCAGTGCGGCCGTCTCGCCGTCCTGATGCTGGATGACCGGGGCGACCGCGATCTCTGGCGGGAAGCGAACCGGGCACTGGGCGACGAGCAGTGGGACTTCATCGAGAATCAGTTTCTGCCGAACCTTCAGCCCGACATCGACGCGCTCGCGATCGTCACTCAGGGTCCCATCGTCGGCATGTCGCCCAACGGCGAGATCATGCGTCGTTTGGGCGATAGAGAGGATGATGTCGAATTGTTCAAGCGCGGGGACGCGCGAGGGCTGCTCGCGCTGCAGGCGCATAGCGATAGCACCGCGGACTACCTAAGTGCCGGCGTCGATAGACTCGTGTTCCATGATCTCCTCCCTGACAATGATGTGAGAATCTCTGACTTCGACGACCTGCGCGACCAATGGTCACACCCGCGATGCCGTCCGGAACAGGAACGACTGATTCGTCGAGCGGGAGATGCCCGAATGATGAATCGGGATAGTGGTCATCCACGGGCTGTCATGTTCATCGGGGGAGACATCCATTCCGGCGCGCTCTATGACATCTCGGTGACCAATCCGCAGTTCACCGCTCCGTGCCTCATATCCTCAGGAATCGCACAGGAACGATTCCATGTCGTCGGACTGAAGCTGGACGATGACCACGCGGTTGCCGAGGGAATTCACGCGAAACTCAAGCATGTGGTGGGAGATTTCAACTATGGAGTTACGCACATCTCGTTCAATGGTGGGACTCCTATCATTACGAATATCATCGGGCATCCGAATACGAGCGAGGTATACGCTGTCAAAGCGCTGTGAAAGTTGTCAGACTTCAGCTGAGATGTGGGCGCCGGCGTCATGGGATTCTTTTCGAGCGGGGTCGGGATTCGCGGAGACGTCAAGTACTTCCAGGCCGGCGCAGAGGCACGGCTCGGGCAGACCTTCCGGCTCTTTCCGCATGCCCACCCCCCGCTTTCCGGACGCCACCTCGCCCGGCGGGTAGCCGCATCCCGTGGTTGTGTGAACTGGTGCCCGCATATCTGGAATCTCGCAGACGAACGTATCCGTGCCGCGTCTGTGCCCGGCTTACCAGTCACCGCGTGGACCGACCAAGAAGTCGTGGCGAGTGACATGCCGGTGTGTCCCGTCGAGGACACGAACCTGTGGATTGTGGGCGTAAGTCACAGCCGAACAAGGTCAATCCAGTAGGTCGTCGGCGCCATGTAGCATTCAGGAAATCCAGCCCCCGCAACCAAGGAAACCAATGGGTTACGGCACGCGCCATAGCCCGTTGGGTTTTTCGTGCAACGGTCGGCTCGAACACCGGACTCGCTACAGATCCTGGCGCAGAGCGGTTTCTTGGATGTCCTCTTTACCCGCGGCACCAGCACGCCGTGACCGGGCCTGTGGCCCCGGGCGCCTCGCATCGTCCACCCGGGTACTCCACGGTCACCTGCCACGTCCCGCCCGTGACGCTGGCGACGAAGTCCTCGTAGCAGCCGTTCGCGTCGGTCTGCACGGTGTGGAACGTGACGTTGCCGAGCGGATCGACGTACTTGAGGATGATCTCTTGATTCGGCTGCGGAGGATCGGTGCAGCCCTTCACGGTGACACGTCCGCAGAGGTTCTTGGCCTGATCGATCGTCAGGTTCCTGCCCTGCTTCTTGGCTTCGGCGATCACGATCTCCAGGTCCCTGTTCCCGCACCGTCCCGTGTCGGTCTCCAGGGTGATGGCCACCGGACGCCGCAGGTCGACCTGGACGACGGCACCTCCGACGTTGATGAGCGTGTCTCCGCGTGCGGCCCAACTGGTGATCTCGATGTGCTCGCTCGTGCAGACCTTTGCGTCGTCAGGCGGCGTCACGACCACGTCGCCGACGATTTGTTCACCGGGCTTGAGCCGGATCTTCCGCGGGTTGAGTTCGACCTTCCAGCCCTTCGGTGCGCCGTCCGCTCGGAAGTAGAACAGCGTCTCGCGATCGTAGGGGTTCGCGAGGCTGAAGCTCGACGACACCGGATGGAACGGGCTGCTCGTGACGCTGGCGACGATCTTGAGATTCTCCTGCGCCCAGTTGTCGAACTGATTCGTGTCCGTGCCGACGAGGTTGATCAGATCCACCATGACGCACGCGTGCGGCTTGTCGTCGTCCTGCGGTGTCCACTCGGCAAACATGATCAAGTCGGTGCCCGCCGCGAGACTGTCCACGTGCTTGATGCCGACGAACGTGTCGAAGTCGGCTTCGCCGCCGACGGTGTGGTACGGCTCCGAGACGCGGAACCTCACGTCGAAATCGAACGCGGTGGCCGGTCCGGCGTTGTGCGCCCGCGCGTAGATCCGGTTCACGACCTTGGCGACCGGATTCTCGATCTTGTCGTGCGGCGGCGGCCCCGCACTGAGGTTGAACCCATTCTTGGGCGAGTCGATCCAGATGTCCGGGCTCATGTAGGCCTTGAACTTGCCGTTGATCGTGTCGCCGCGCGTGATGAACAGGTTGTAGTCGGTGACCGGCGCGATGTAGCTGACTTGGATGTTGAAGGGCGCGCCGCCCGTGCCGGAAAGGACCGTGAGCGTGATGCCGGTGCCGGGTATCGTGATCACGTCTCCGACGACGAAGAAGGCATCCGCAAGCCCCATCGTCAGGAGGTTCTTGTCGCGAAGGATGACCGGGCCTTCGCCCTGAGGAATCAACTCGTTCACGTAGTACACCAGCACGCCGGTGCCAGGCAGGCTGTTGTCGAAGTTCGCGCTCGTGTTGCGCCGCGCTTCGACGAAGTAGAACGCGCTCTCGGCGGCCATCGTGGCCGCGCCCTGGCTCAGCCCGATCGCGATGGCCTTCCGGTTGGCGGCCGTCGACGTGTTGAAGAACAGCGGAATCGGGTTGAGACCCGCATACGCGGCCCCGGGCGCTGGCCGCGGGATGTACTCGATCGTGTCGCCATGCGCCGTCAGCCAGCCGGCGCGCTCCTTCGACCACGCGAGCGGGTGCACGTTGTTGAAGAACCCGGCCATGTTGTCCCACTCGTCGACGTACGGGCGCGGGAACGTCACGCCTTCGTGCGCGTAGAGGTCCACGGCGCCGAACTGGTGCAGCAGGCCATGCGTGAATCGCGCCGTCTGATTGGCGTGCGACTGCACCGACACGGAGATGGGGCGCGTGAACCCTCCCGGCAGGTCATACGGCCATGGACCGGTCGTTGCCCAATCGCCCGTGAAGTTGACGTCGTTCGTGACGATGATCAGCCGCTCGACGGCGTCGAGGACGTTCGGCTCGGTCGCGACCAGCTTGGCCACAACCTCTTCGGTCATCTCGATGAGTAGGTGGCGGCTGGGGTCGTAGTAGTAATCCTTCGGGTGGTCGAGGGTGATGACACCCCGATAGGCGGGGACGACGCTGGCTTGACCGTAGCTGACGCGGTCGATGTAGTTCACCACCTCAGCCATCGTCGCCTGCAGGTTCGGCAGGGACGGCTCGAGCGCGATGTCCGCGAAGCGAACGCGCACGACGAGCGTGTCCTGAACGCCGGTGTTGACGGGAGCTGGAGCCAGGGCCCCTGACGCGCCCAGCGCATAGCCCTGGCCCGGGTTCCCGACGTTCACCGCCGCGGCGACGACCCGGATGGTCCAGTCGCCAGGTGCCGGGTTGTTCACGAGCACCATCTCGATGTTGTTGAGGGTGTCGGCGGCCCCCCCTGTCGTGGACACGCCGTTCGCGAAGTCATTGCCCAGGAAGGTCACGGCGCCGCCTGGCGCGACGACCTCGAGATTGAGGTCGTTCACGACCGGCGTCGCGTTGTTGGCATCGCCGGGCGCGTCGGACCAGACGAGCGTCACGCGCAGCGGCTGCGTGCCGCTCGCCACGTCGAAGTGGTGCTCGCGAACCTCGCCCGTGCTGAGGCCGTCGGCGTGGCGTGTGTCCCACACGCGCGTCAGCCGCGCGCTGCCCGGGAACGGGAGCGCGTTCTCGAGCCGGATGATGCCCCAGCCCTCGAGATTGCTGGGATAGCCGGCCTCGCCTGTCATGTCGATCGTGCTGTTGATCAACGTGGCTTTGAGGAGCGCGCCAGTCGGCGTGAACGCGTGATGCGGCTGTCGAGTGCCCGTCGGGTAGAAGCCCTCGGTGTAGTACTGCCGCGCGAGGGCCGCCGCGGCGGCGACGTGGGGCGTCGCCCAGCTCGTGGCGCACCCCCGCTGAATCGTGCCGCAGCCGGTGCCGACGTCGGCCGATGTGATGCCGCAGCCCACGCCCGAGAGGTCCGGCTTGAGCCGGCCGTCGTCGGTCGGGCCCGGATTGCCGTCGCCAATGGACATCTCGTTCGGATCCGCCATAGTGGCGCACACGCAAATGGCGTTTTTCGCGGTTCCCGGCGGCCCCTGTTCCTCGCCGGTGTTGCCGGCCGATCCAAGGACGAGATGATCCTCGTTGTTCCACGTGAACTCGTCCACATCGGCCGCATGCTGGTTGTACTTGGCGGGTTTCTTCGCCGGGTTCTTGTCGTGCCAGCTGTTCGTGTGGATGGTCGCGCCAATCGACGCGGCCTTCGACAGCTCGGACAGCATGCTGCCGTCGAACACGTCCTGTTTCGGGCCGGACACGAGCCGCGCCGCCCACGCGCCGCCACGCCGCAGGTGCCCACCCGGGTTGTTGAAGTCGTCGCCCGCGAGGCATCCCGCAACAAACGTGCTGTGATCAGCAAGTGCCTCGCCGGCCTCATTCCGGATCTGCAGCACCTTGCGATGCGCGACACCCGGCGTGTTGTTCGCGGGATCCTGAAAGAAACAATGCGCGATGTCGAGCGGGCTGCGATCGATCATCCCGATGATCTGACCCTCACCGTGGAGGCCCTGATTCCAGACACTCTGCGTGGTGGCGATGCCGGACTGGTTCGTCCCGGCGGTGCCGACGTTGTCGTCTACGGCTTCAGGCACTTCTTCGATGACCTTGACCTGCGGTAGCGCCGCGATCGCGGGCAGCGCCGTCGTCGAGTTCACGATGACGTTGATCTTCGGCGTGCCTCCCCTGCGGCGATCGTCGACGACGACGATCTCCGTGGCGCCAAGGGCGGCGATCGCGTTCGCGACGGCCTCTGGATCGGCGTCTCGGAAGAGGACGCACGTGATCCAGAGCCCCTTCATGGCCCGGCGCTTCTCGGTGGTGAATGTCCGCTGGCCAATGCCGGGCACGATCTTGAACGGTGGGTAGTACGGCACCGTCGCGCGCGTGACCGGGTCGCGCCGGAGTTTCTCGAGTCTCTCAGGCGTCAGCCGCTCGAGGTACGCGAAGTCCGGCACGTAGTCCTGCAGCGAAAGGCCGTGTTCCTGTTTGAGGCGCGCCTGCTCCTGCCGCGTGAGCGGCCCGTGGAACTGCACGACCACACGCTCGGAGCCAGGGTCGGACGCGGTCGCGCCGCCGAGGTCGGGCACGACCGGCCGGTCCGTCAGCGGATCAAAAGAGAGGGCGGCAAAGCGAATGCGCGGCGCTGGGTGCGACGTCGTCATGGCGGCTCCTGGCCGAACACACGGTCCGGCGGACTTGGCGTGATGCGAGGGAGCAGCGGCTGGCGCTCAGCCCGACCGTGGTGCGGGAGGTCTTGGCGGGCGAGGGCTTTGCCCCGCTCCCGCAGCGCCTGGACGAGGAGCGCCCGCGCGGCTCGGCCCCACCGTCGACTTGCCGTTCGGCGACACGAGGTGGCGGAATCCCGCGTTCAGGGGGATGAGCCCCGCCTCCCGGGTCTCAGGCGGAACGGGCAGCTCGAACCGGTCGCCCGCCTGCAACGGCACGGCCTCAGTATCGGACAGACCGCCGGTCCGCGCAATGTCTCGGGACCATGTCATTCGAGAGGTCGAGCGTCAGACGGGAACGCGGTGTCCCACGGGCGTCAGCCCCGCGCGCCCCCGACGCGGTAAAGGAGGCCGTAAGGGAACCCTCGAGCGAGCGTACGCCTGAGTCGACGGCCGAACGGGCGACCGCTGTCCGGCGGCGTCTCCTGTAGACTTCGACGAACCGGGAGATGCCTGGAGCCCCAAGCACCTGTTGCTCGCGGCCGTCGAGACGTGCTTTCTCGTCACCCTGGGTGGGGTAGCTCAGGCTTGGAGGTTCGAGTTCACTTCGCTCGAGCTCTCCAGCGAGGGAACGGTGGACAGGGCGGGTGGCGCAATACGGTTCACCGAGGTCGTCCTTCGCCCGCGACTTACCGTGCCGCCGGGCACGGACACGAACCGAGCATTGCGCCTCATGGAGAAGAGCGAGAAGACCTGTCTCGTGTCCGCCTCGCTCTCGACGCCAATCCGGCTCGAACCTGAGATATTGCAGGGCCTGGACGCGGGTGACACGCGCTGATCCGACGTGGGACCCGCGAGCCGGAAGTCCCCGCGCCGGTCGCAGTCCACCAACTCCTCTGAGGCGTGCCATGAACGCGACGGGGCTCAAGCGGATCTTCTGGATCAGCAGGGCGGAGCTCTTCGCAATCGGGGGGGCGGCCATAAATGGACGAACGTCCTGCACGCAGTGAACCGGAAGAGATCCGCACGGCGATCCGAAGCGGCTATGAAGTTTCTATGAAGTAAACCGACCGAAAGGAACCAACACGGGACGACCTCGTCGCCTCGTAAGTCTCCGTCGTTGTTGGTTCCTGTTGGTTCTTTTTGGTCTGTCTGTGGGTCGGATTTCCCCTCATAACCCAAAGGTCGTCGGTTCAAATCCAGCCCCGGCAACCAAGTAGATCAAGGGGGTTACCTCCGATCGCTTGACAAGGGCGGGCCAGTTGCTATATTCAACCCATAGGTTGAATATATGGCGCCCCCTGTTCTCGACCTCGCTTTCGTGGCGCTCTCGGACCCGACGCGCCGAAAGATCGTCCAACGGTTGGCGAAGGGCGCCGCGCGCGTAACCGATCTCGCCCAGCCCTTCGACATGTCCTTCAACGCCGTCTCGAAGCACGTGAAGGTGCTCGAGCGCGCCGGACTGGTGCGGCGCACTCGGGCAGGCCGCGAGCACCATATCGCCCTCGATCCGGAGCCGATCCGGCGCATCGCGGGCTGGGCCTCCCGCTACGAGCGGTTTTGGAGCGACCGCCTCGACAAGCTCGAGGCATTCCTCAAAGCAAACAGAAAGGGAGATTGACGATGCCTACTGCCGGAACGAGCCCGACCACCCCCCTCCTCCGCATCACGGTCCCCCGCCGGATCGAAGCTTCGCCCGAAGAGGTCTTCGACGCGTGGGCCGAACCCGACCTGTTCAGGCGCTGGTTGGAGCCGCACCGGGCCATTCTCCGCAAGGCCGCGGTCGACGAGCTTTGGTATTGGGAGGCGGACCATGCCGGCCGTCTGTGGGCGCACTACTGCCGCTACCTGCGCGTGGAGCGCCCGCGGCTGTTGGAGTTCACGTGGATGTCGGAAGCGACGCGCGGGCTCGAGTCCCGGGTGACCGTCGAGATGACGCCGTCCCGCGGCGCCACCGACCTGGTGTTGACGCACAACGGGCTCCCCGACGACGAGATGGGCCGCGGCCACGAGGAGGGCTGGAAGCACTTCACCGGCATCCTGGCCGAGAAGATCAAAGGGCTGCGGTGAGGAGCCGCGAAGGATCTCCGCAGTCGTCGAGCATTCCTTTCAGCCGGACAGGACCTTGCCCGTGGTGCACATCGTGGAACACGCGGGTTCTCGGGAAGCAGAGGCAAAGGCTGCGGTCGGGATCGTGCACGTGCAAGGTGCGCGTCGTCGGCAAGACCAGCGTGGCCGCGCTGCGTCGTCAGGTGACGCGAGCGTCCTTCACCCGAGCAGCTGATGAGGGGAGGTAACAGCATTTCAACACTGACTGCGCCGCTAGTCCTCGGTCTATTTCAAGACTCACAGAAAGCTAGGAGGATCGGATGGCAACTCACAAAGTAGTGACGCATGACCAATGGGTGGCGGCCCGAAAGAAGCATCTGGCCCAAGAAAAGGAGTTCACCCGACTTCGCGATCAGCTGGGCAAAGAGCGTCGCGAACTGCCTTGGGAGCTGGTCGAGAAGGAGTACACGTTCGAGGGCGAGAAGGGTCGGCAGACGCTCGGCGAGATCTTCGCAGGGCGCAGCCAGCTCGTCATCTACCATGCGATGTTCAATCCCGAGACCGCAGCGCCTCACCCTGTGGGCACGTTTACCGGCACGACCTGGACGACCGACGCACCATGCTTCGTCTGCTCGTTTTGGATGGACAACTTCAATGGGATCACGGTCCACCTGAACCACCGCGCCATCACGATGGCCGCTGTGTCTCTGGCACCGTACCCAAAGTTGGCCGCGTACAGGAAGCGAATGGGTTGGACCTTCCCCTGGTATTCGTCCGTGGGGAGCGATTTCAACTTCGACTACGGCGTCTCGTTTACCCCTGAGCAGCTGAAGGCCGGTAAGGCCGATTACAACTACAGGATGGAACAGGTGTCGATGTCGGAGGCCCCCGGAATCAGCGTCTTCCTAAAGGAGGACGGGCGGATCTATCACACGTATTCGACATACGCCCGAGGCCTGGACATGCTGAATGTCGCCTACCACTACATGGACCTTGTTCCAAAGGGCCGAGACGAGGGCGATGCCGGGGCGGGCTGGGTCCACCGCCGGGACGAGTACCAGGATTGATGTCACTCACCGAGGCGCTTTCAGCCGCGGGGCTCATCCAACCCACCAGGCGGCGAGGATTCTGCCCCGCGTGCCGGGGGTGGGAGGCGGGGACGGCCGATCAGCCAGGTCCTGCCCAAGGCGAGATCTCGCCTCCCGCCCTGACCGCGCTGGCCTTCCTTGTTCTGGCCGCTGTTGCGTGGGCGCTGACGATTTGGCAGTCGCGGTCGACTGGCGGGATGGCGATGGACCACGGATCGCTCGCGTCGTTCGCCATCAGCTGGGTCGTGATGATGGCGGCGATGATGCTGCCCTCAGCGTTGCCGCTCGTGTACGAGTTCGCTCGGCGCTCGGAAGGAAGAAGGCATTGGCAGGCGGCGACGGGCGTGCTCGCCACCACCTATCTAT
>WNGA01008945.1_pt1 | contig 13622 bp, 11 predicted proteins | sample 5400061 | NCBI WGS metagenome assembly WNGA01 (sample SAMN13153366, study PRJNA577476) | soil metagenome | isolation source: 100 cm soil or saprolite under grassland replicate 2 | place: USA:California | collected 2016-06-15 | reverse complement strand
AGCAGCGCAACCTCGTGATGCTGCAACTGGTGAAAGCCTGCCTCTCGGGGCGGCAGGACCTGACGCTCGCCGACGGCGCCAGCGACCAGACACGGCGCATCTGGAGCGCCATCGTCGTCACTGCATCGCTGCTGTACAGCCTGCACTGGACCCGGCCGCTGCGTCCCGCCCGTTACGTGCTCTCGCTCCTGGACGAACGTGCCACCTTGCCTCCTGCCTTGACGTGTGCAGCGCGCCCGCTGGCCGCCCTGGCCGACGCGCTGGCCGCCCGGTTGCGCCCGAATCGGTTTCTGCGGGAAGAAACCGAACTCGCCGAGGACGCGCTCGACCCGGCGACGATGTTGGCCCATCTGCCCGACGTCCTGCGCGGCAGCGCGCTGCAGCCAGCGTACGACGCTCGCTCGCTCGCCTGGCTGCTCGAGCAGACGGCCCGCAAGACGCGCTACGGAAGACTGCGCGCGCGTGCCGTGCGCGATGGCGAGCAGCTGCTCGGCTGGTACCTCTACTACGTACGAGCGGGCGGAGTGAGCGAAGTCGTCCAGATTGCGGCACGCAACGGCTCTTTCGACCGCGTGCTGCTGCGGCTGCTGGCCGATGCATGGCGACACGGCGCGGCGGCGGTGCGGGGACGCCTCGACCCGCGCTACGCCCGGGAGCTTTCGCACCGGCACTGCTGGTGCCGGTGGGACGGCACGTCGACCCTGGTCCATTCCCGTCACGCCGACGTCATGGCCGCGATCCAGCAAGGCGATGCCTTTCTCAGCCGCCTGGAGGGAGAGTGGTGGCTGCGGTTCATCGGCGAAGGAGGCACGACGCGTAGCGTGCATCCCGCTCGGGTCGGCAGCGCCCGCCCGATCCCCTCCTCGTCCTCGCGCGCCCGGACGCAGACTTGAAGAGCAGGCTCGAAGCCCGCCGGGAATAGCCATCATGTGCGGCATCGCCGGATTTTGGTTCAAGAGCGACGTTCCCGAGGCCGCGCAGCAATGGCTGAAGGACAGCGTAACCAGCCTGCATCATCGCGGGCCGGATGACCGCGGCTTATGGTTTGACGGCGGCGTCGGACTGGGCCACGCCCGGCTGTCGATCCTGGACCTCTCGCCCCTCGGGCATCAGCCCATGGCGTCCCGCGACGGCCGCTGGGTGATGGTATTCAACGGAGAAGTCTATAACTTTCGCGAGATTCGCAAACACCTGGAAATGCTGGGCCACACTTTTTTCGGCACCGGCGATTCCGAGGTAATCCTCGAAGCGTTCGCCGAGTGGGGTCCCGGGGCGGTACGCCGCTTCGTCGGCATGTTCGCCATCGCGCTCTGGTCGAAAACCGACCGCAGGCTTTATCTGCTGCGCGACCGCCTGGGGGTCAAGCCTCTGTATTACGGCTGGAATGGAAGCTCGCTCTGGTTCGGGTCCGAGCTGAAGGCGTTGCGGGCCTTCAAGCACTGGTCCCCCCAGCTTGACCGTGCGGCGATGGTCGATTATTTCCGTTACGGTTACATCGTCGAGCCGCAGTCCATTTATCAAAATGTCTTCAAACTTTCCGCCGGCCACTGGCTGGAACTGGATGCGGCAGGGGAAAGGAAAATCGAGCCTTACTGGAGCGTGCTCGATGCGGCCCTGAATCAACGGCCGGGCGGCGAAAACGAGCTGGCCGAGGAGCTGGAGGCGCTGATGATCGACGCCTTCCGCTATCGGATGATCTCGGACGTTCCCGTCGGCGTTTTCCTTTCCGGCGGCATCGACTCCTCAATCCTCGCCGCGATCCTGCAGCGCCATGGGGGCCAGCGCATCAAGACTTTCACCATCGGCTTTGACGAAGCCGCATTTGATGAGTCGCCGCACGCCGAGCGAGTAGCCCGGCACTTGGGCACCGAGCACACCACCCGCATGCTCACGATGAATGAGGCCATGCGGATCCTGCCGCGGTGGGGAGATTTGTACGACGAACCGTTCGGCGATGATTCCGGCATCCCCACCCTGCTCGTGTCCCAGGTTGCTGCCGAATCGGTGAAGGTCGTCCTGTCGGCTGACGGCGGGGATGAATTGTTCAGCGGTTACAACGGCTACACCGGGATGTTTGCCCAGAGGCGCAAGCTCGCCGCTATTCCTGAATGGCTGCGCGCCGCAACGGTGGGCGCGTTGCGAGCGTTGCCGATCGACCAGCTCGACAGTCTGCTCGCAATGCAACGCTGGCCGGCGGGTATCAATCACTGCCTGCGCCATCGCGTCACCGTGCCTTTCGCCAAGATCCGCGACCGCCTCCAGACGCGCACCATGGGCGACATGTTTGATCAAGCTCTGGCCATCTGGCCTGATGACGAGCTGCGGCGCCTGCTCGGGTGGGACAGGCATGCCGCTCGCTCGAACTGTGACATCTATCCCGGCGAGGACGGTGAAAAGCTCTGCTTGTGGGATCTTCACCACTACCTGCCGGGGGATATCCTGACCAAAGTCGACCGCGCCACCATGGCCGTCAGCATCGAGGGACGAGAACCCCTGCTCGACCATCGGCTGGTTGAATTCGCCTTCGCTCTGCCATTCCGCTTTCGGCGGGGTACCAGCGGGCCGAAGCATCTGTTGCGCAAGGTGCTTTATGAATACGTTCCGCGCGAGTATCTCGATCGCCCCAAGCAGGGCTTCGCTGTCCCCATGCGCCAATGGTTACGGGATATGCGAGCACTGGTGGACCGGCATCTCGAGCCCGGCCTGATCGCTGCCCAGGGCCTGTTTGACGCCGAGGCCGTCCGGCGCCTGCTGGCACGTTTCCGGGCAGGCGATCGCCTGGCGGAGCAGAAGCTCTGGCTGCTGCTCGCTTTCCAGATGTGGCACACGCGCTGGATGAGCAACTGAGAAGACCCCGAGGCGACTTTGCGGATCCTCCACGTCATCAGCGGCCTCGGAATAGGTGGCGCCGAGCGGCAGCTCGTCATCCTGTCGCGAGATTTGCTGCGCCGTGGCCACAAAGTGCTGATCTATACGCTCAGCGACCTGGTGCCACGCCTGCCCGAGCTCAAAGGCAGCGGCGTTGAGGTGATCATCGACCACAAGCGGCTTCGCCTGGACCCGCTGGTCATCGCGCGGCTGCGGCGCACCGCCCGCAGCTGGGGCGCCGAAGTAGCCCATGGCTGGCTGTACGACGGCAATATCTATACGCGGGTCGCGCTGCGCGGGCTGGGCATTCCCATCGTCAACTCCGAGCGCAGCGACAGCTATCGGCTTTCGTATGTTCAGCATTTGGGCTACGCGCTGACCCGAGGCTGGGAAACAGCGCTAGTCGCCAATTCTCACGCCGGCCTGGCATTCGCCCGTCGCCTGCACCGGCTGCCCGCGGATCGCGGACACGTAGTGTGGAACGGTATCGATCTTGCCGCGGCCCGCCTGGAAGCTGCAGCCGCACCCGCGTTGCGCGCTGCTCTGTGGCCTGGGCAGGAATTTTTCATCGCCTGCCTCGTGGGGACCATCTCACCCCCCAAGGATCACCTGCTGGCACTGGATACTGCTGCGGCCTTGCATAGGCGAGAGCCGCGCTGGCGCTTCTTGTTTGTCGGCGGCCAGCTGCGCGATAGCGGGGCCTACCAGCAGGCGGTCCGGGCTCGCTTGCGTGAACTGCAATTGGAGAACGTCTGCCGCTTTACGAGTGAGCGGACCGATGCGATCGCGCATATCGCTGCAAGCGATGTGCTGTTTTCAACGTCGCTGTTCGAGGGGTTCCCTAATGTCGTGCTCGAGGCCATGGCTTGCGCCACGCCGGTCGTGAGCACGGAGTACTCCGATATACGCCGTATTTTGCCTCTGTCGTGGCAGGTAGTGCCCCAGCGCAGGCCCGAGCTGCTGGCTGCAGCGATCCAGCGTGCCGCAGGCGAGCGGAGCTCGGTCGCGACGGCTCAACATGCCTGGGTGGAGCAGCATGCCACGTCAGAGCGGCTAGGCACCGCGATGGAGGCGATCTATGTCGCCCACGCGACTCGCAATTCCGCCAGAACGGCCAAGCCGGCCAGCGCGTCATGGACGGCGTAACCCCGCATTTGCGCGAGAGCGAGGACAAGGCGAACACGCAATGCCGTGCCGGTTTCGCTGTCCTCAGGAATAGGACTTCGTGTACGCGGGCAGGGTTCGCGCCAGGGGCTAGTGCGGGGCGGCGTCAGGCGGGAATCCATCCCAGATCTGCATGTCATCGACCCATTGAAAAATGGGGTAAGCAGTGCTGCTGTAGAGATTCGGCATCATGATGCGATTGATGGAAGCGTTGTTGACGCCCATGTTGGGCCCGTAGTGATCGACGAGCACCTGGCCATTGGCGGCCATCCACACCCGCCCATCGTTGCCGCTGCTGCGGTGCCAGAACACCTCGAATTTGATCCACTGTCCTGCGGGCACCGGGACTTGCGTATTGTTCGATTCCCAGAACATCTGGTACGGCAGGCCGCCGTTCGCTTCGTTGTCGCCTACGATATTCCAGTAGAGGTTTCCACCATTAAAGTAGGGATCACGCCTGATCATACAAATCACGCGATAATCGCCAGCGGTCTTCCATTCAAAGACCACGTGCCAGTTCCAGCCGGTTCCCACTTGCCCTACTTGCATAAGGTCTGCGAGATCAGGCTGGTGCTTGAGCCAGTAGCTGATGTAGAGATCGCTCGTTTCGCCGAGCGGCTGGATCATGAAAGGATCCTGGGTCGGCCCTCCACCTTGGGGGCTGGTTCCGCAGCATCCGCTTTGCTTGATTTCGCTGTAGAGGGCCCGCGTCGGGGTTCCGTCCCGCCCGGTCACGGTCTGGATTTGATTGACCATGTAATTGTCGATGGTCGTCGCATCCACGGATGTATCGGCGATCATCTGGAAGTGCGTGGCGCCACCACCCCAAATGATGGGCGGCCAGGTGAATCCGGTGCTGCTGTCGATGCCGACGAGGCCTTGCCAGGCGCCGGTCCCGTAGAAGTCACTCGGAGCTAAGAGGGCGGTAGTGCCTTCAAAGCCTGAGCTGAACAAGAGATTCGCCGAGGCCGACGCAACGGGCGTGTCAGCGGCCTTTGGCGCCCATCCACGCAGCGTCAATGAAAGAATGATGCTCGCCAAGACAATTGCCGCGAGACGCAAGACGAGTGGCATGGCCGTCTGAGGCGCCGCAAATAAGACCAATTCTCCATCCATTTCTGCGAACTGCTGCCAAGCCTGGCAGTCCGGCGGAATAGGCCAAACGGACTAGATGGGGGGATACCGCTTCCCGCTCCGCTTAATGGGGCGCTGTTACGCTCGCATCAGCTTGTGCCGACCGTCTACTTCGAAGACCTGGAGGTTGGGTCCGTGCATCTCGGCCGGGAATGCGTCTGCGATAAGGACGAAATGCTGGAGTTCAGCCGACGCAATGATCCTTGGCCCTTCCACGTCGACGAAGCCGCAGCCGCGCTTTCGCCCTATGGCGGCATCGTCGCCAGTGGCGGTTACATCATTACTTTGTGGTACCGATCTCTCGTCGAGGTCTACAACACTCCGAGAACGACGTGGGCGTTCCTGGGCGGTCTTGACTGGAAGCTCAAGTTCCGCGCTCCGGTTCGTGCGGCCGACACTTTGCGCGCGAGGGTGACCGTGAAAGACAAACGGCTTTGGATCAAGCCTGGTCGAGGCGCAATCACGCTCTTCAACGAGATCCTGAATCAACGATCCGAAGTGGTGTGCAGTGTCGAGGTAATGGTACTGCTGGCCACTCGGCCAGAAGGCGCCGCAGCGGGCTCATGAACCACCTGGGAAGGCAGCAGTCACTGAATCCGGTTAATTTTCCCATCGGCGATCGGCAATCCGTAGTCTCTGAATCCGGGTCGCCTTATGATGAGAAACACTCTGAAGAGATCCTGGGTGGAAAGCGTTTCGCCTTTGGAGAAAACTGGGCGCGGTTCTTGGCATTGCTCGATAATCAACGCATCCGGGACGCTGAAGAATCTCTGCAATCCAAGCTGGAAGTAGAAAACCTTGCAGGCAAGAGTTTCCTCGACGCCGGGTCGGGCAGCGGGCTGTTCAGCCTGGCGGCGCGCCGATTGGGGGCGCGGGTGCACTCTTTCGACTACGACCCGCAATCCGTGGCGTGCACAGAAGAACTTAAGCGTCGTTACTTCCTCGATGATGAAAATTGGGTGGTGGAGGAAGGTTCCGTGCTCGATCAAGACTACCTTGCTAGCCTCGGCGTATTTGACGTGGTGTATTCCTGGGGAGTACTCCATCACACGGGGGCCATGTGGCAGGCATTAGAAAACGTGGTTCCCTTAGTTAAAGAACGCGGACAATTGTTTATTTCAATTTACAACGATCAGGGGGGACCAAGTGCAAGGTGGCTCAGGGTTAAACGTACCTACAATGCGTTGCCCAAGGCACTGCGTTGGCTAGTCCTCATTCCGGCTCTTGCTTGGCTTTGGGGAAAAATTACAGTGAGAGATATTCTTCAGGGCAAGCCCTTCGAGACTTGGCGAAACTACAACACGGCAGAAAGAGGTATGGATGCGTGGCGTGATGTCGTGGACTGGGTCGGTGGGTATCCTTTTGAGGTCGCCAAACCGGAGGAAGTTTTCGATTTTTACCGTAGTCGAGGCTTTATCTTGCAGCGTCTCAAGACCTGTGCCGGAGGGCTTGGGTGCAACGAGTATGTGCTCATCAAGAACGACAAATGAGACACCTCGAGACTGAGGCGATCCGAGTGCGCGCCTGTATTCGCCGGCGAACAGAGGGCAATACCGAGGGCGGCAGCTCCGAGCCGTAGGCCTGAAGGCATTGCTGGTTCAGGCACCCGAAATCGCTCCGATCGGTGCATAGGCCGGACGGACTACGCGCGTGCACGTCGCCTCGGGCCGCGTTTAATGCAACGCCGTTAGTCTGACCGCGTTGCGCAACGCACGCCATGTCTAAGACGCCTTTCATCCTCACGATTGACACCGAGGGTGATGATCTCTGGGCAACATCGTGGGGATCGCGGGAAATTACCACCCGCAATGCGGCGTACCTCCCTCGTTTCCAATTGCTGTGCGAGCGGTTCCGTTTCAAGCCGGTTTACCTTACGAACTATGAGATGGTGATGTCCGATGTTTTTGTCGAGTTCGCGCGCGACGTGGTCGCGCGCGGCGCCTGCGAGGTGGGGATGCATCTCCACGCATGGAACTCGCCGCCGCTCGACCCGTTGACCGATGATGATTTCTTTTATCACCCCTACTTGATCGAATACCCCGAGCAGGTGATGAAGGAGAAGATCAGGACCCTCACCCGCCTCCTCGAAGACCGGTTTGATCAGGAGATCACCAGTCATCGTGCCGGGCGTTGGGCATTCGACGGCCGTTATGCCGCCATGCTGCTTGACGAGGGATATCGCGTGGACTGCTCCGTGACTCCGGGCATCGATTGGCGCGGAAACCCGGGCGATCCAAGCGGGGACGGCGGCTCGGACTACACCGCCTTTCCCGATCGCCCCTACTTCCTCAGCCCCTCCGACATCTCGGGATCGACGAGCGGCGCGCTGCTGGAGGTGCCGATGACCGTCCGCCCGAGCGGCTTCTACCGAAGGGTGCCCTGGGCTTATCGCGTCCCCTTGCTGCGCCAGGCCGCCCACAGGGTGTCGCCGAAGCTCCGCTGGTTGTGCCCCGCCCCGCTACTTGAAAAGCATAACCTCAAGGCGATGCTGGAAGTGGCGCGCGCAGCGCGGGCTGAAGGCGTAGCCCATCTGGAATTCATGCTGCATTCCTCGGAGCTCATGCCGGGCGGCAGCCCGGCTTTCAAGGACGCGTCGGAAATCGAGCGCTTGTACGAGTACCTGGAGATGCTGTTCGAGGATCTTGCCGTCTGGTGCCGCGGCACGACCCTGAAGGAGTTCCACGCACGGTTCAGTGATGGAGAGCGCTTGAGTGATCCGCATTGACGGACGGGGCGCGGTTTACGGGGAAGTTTGGTACGACGAGGAGCCGTTGGGCGATTCCCGAGTGGATATCGTGCTCTACCGGCAGAGACAGGCTCCGATCGCAGATGCTCAAACTACCCCGTTCCCCTCACTGGTAACTGATCTTGCCGACGGGGAAGACGCGATCGTCGCGGGATTCGGCAAGGATTGCCGTTACAAGATCAGACGCGCCGAAACCAAGGATGGGCTGCGCATGGAGTTCATCACCGACCCGGAAAGCAGGTTGGCTGAATTTCGCGCCTTCTACGACGCATTCGCGAGGCAGAAGTCGCTCGAACCCTCGGACCATCAATGGCTGGTCGCCGCCTGCAAAGCCCGTCAGCTCGCGCTCTCGTCGGCCTCGCAAAACGGCGAGGCATTGGTCTGGCACGCCCACGTCACGTTCGGAAATACTGCAGGGCTACTGTACTCGGGCTCTTATTTCAGAAATAAGGAAAACGATTATCGCGCGCTGGTCGGGCGGGCCAATCGCTGGCTTCATTGGAAAGACATGCTGCGATTCAAGGAGATTGGAATAAAGCGCTACGACTGGGGGGGCCTCTTCGAGGATGAATCCGTACCGGAACACGCCGGAGTCAACAATTTCAAAAAGGACTTCGGCGGGCAACCGGTACGTACGTACGACTGCACGGTGCCGGTGACCGTGAAGGGCCGCATCTATCTTCCCCTGCGCGATGCCTGGCGGCGTCGGAAGAATAACTGAATAAGCTGCTTCCACTTTTCATGAAGCGTGAAATCATAACGCTGGGCATGGCGAACGTCGCGGACTTCGCCGTGCAGTTGCTTACCCCCATAGTCCTGGTCAGAGTCCTCGATGAGGATGGCTTCGGGGGCTACAGGCTCTTGTGGCTGGCAGCCGGAACGTTGCTTGCAACCGTTCCGATGGGTGTGACCGGCAGCCTCCTCTATTTTCTGCCGCGCCATGACCTGGACGATCAGGCTGTTTTCGTGCGGCAAACTCTGTTCTACATGTTCGTAGCCGGGCTGCTCAGCACTCTTGTGCTGAGTCCGTTGAATCCACTTCTGCCTGGTTCTCTCGGAACACTGGCGCAAGCGAACTTTGCGGCGCCGCTCTTTTGGGCACTTTGGGTTTTCGGTTCGACGCTCGACATACTGCCTAACGCGGAACGGCGCGTGGAACTGCAGGCTGGCCTGATTTTCGGGCTGGCGTTGCTCAGAGGGGGAGCCGTAATAGCGGCGGCTGTCATGGGTGGAATCAGTGCCGTGATCGGGATCCTGGCGCTCGTGGCCGCCGTCAAAGCCTTGCTGCTGCTGGCCGTTCCAACCGCGCGATACGGCTGGCGGCTCTGGTTCGGTCAGATGTCCCGCTGGCTCGAGCAAGCCAGGTACGCCGTTCCGATCGGAGCGAACAACGCCGTCTATCTGCTGCGCCTTCAGGCCGATCAATGGCTTGTGGTCTTCCTGTTCGGCTCCGCTCAATATGGCGTGTACTCGATCGGCGCGGTCGCCCTGGCGCTGGGAGTGATCATCCGCACCACTGTGAGCAACGTAGTATTCCCGGAAATGAGCAAGGCCCAGGCGGAGGGCGATCTGCCGAAGGTTCTGAGCCTTAACAATCGCAGCAACGTGGTGGTCGCGCTCTTCGTTTTTCCGGTGCTTGCGTACCTCTTTGCCGCAGCCAGTCCAATCGTCAGATTGATATATACGGACGCGTACGCAGGCGCGATACCCGTTCTGCGACTGAACGTCGTCGCGTTTCTGATCGCGGTCATGGAAATGACGACGGTCATGCTGACGCTGCGGCAAGGCGCGTTTCTGCTTCGATCGAGCATGATCTCGCTCCCGGTCGGATTGTTGGCGGGCTACGCCGGAAGCCATGCGTGGGGAATGCCGGGTGCGATGGCTGGCGCGGTAGTCGGGAATTTCGTGGCGATCTCCATAGTTTTTGCTGGCGCCTCCCGGCTCCTCGTACTACCCATCAGGGCATTGCAGGATTGGCGCACGATCGGCCGCATCGGTGGGGCCGCGGTTATTGCCGGCGCAGTTGCATATGCGACGCTTCTCCTGTTTCCACCGACGCTCGGCCACGTTCTTGCGATTCTGTTTTCGGGCGCTGCTTTCTGCTGCGCATACTTGCCCAGTCTGGTCGGCCTTGGGCAATGGGGCCTGGTCGCGGATACCTTGGGATTACCGCCTGGTTTCCTGGGCCAGCCGAGGAAGCGCTCCAGGTGCATCCCGGGCTGATCTGTTCTACAGAGCCGTCGCATGAAACCGGTCGTTTCGATCGTCATCCCGCTCTACAACAAGGAAAGGCATATCGGCCGCTCGGTCGGTTCCGTCCTGTCGCAGACGTTCCAGGACTTCGAGATCGTGGTCGTGGATGACGGCTCGAGCGATGCCGGCCCCCGGCTCGTCGAGCGGATCGGAGACCCACGGATCAGGGTCATCCGGCAGGAGAACAACGGCGTCTCGGTCGCGCGAAACAGAGGAGCGGAGGAGGCCGCGGCTTCTCTGATCGCTTTCTTGGATGCCGACGACGAATACAAATCCGGCTTTCTCGCGTGGGCTCTTGAGCGGTTCCACGAGAAGCCGGACGTCGGCGCCGTGGCGTTCAACTACGAGGTTATCTATGCCGATAAAACAAGACGAAGCGCCATTATGCCGAGCGAAACTTCAAAGTTGCTTGAAGTCGGCGAGTACTGCCGGCTTGGCCGTCAGGCCAGTGCGATTTTCTCCTCGTCGGTTGTGGTGAAAAAGGAAGTCCTGCGAAGGATTGGCGGGTTCCCTAAAGGCGTCAAGGCCGGCGAGGACATCGACACCTGGCTGAGGATCATCGAGGCCGGCGCAGTGTTCTTTGATTCACGCCTTGCTGCCGTTTATCATTGCGACGCCGATAACCGCGCCTCCTTGAGGAACACGCCGGTGAAAGTGCCGTATTTTTTCAAGACACTGAACCGGGTCGTCGGAAAAACGCCCGACCTGACGCCTTCCGCGTTGCGGGACGTGGCCGAATTCAGGAATATGTTCCTTCTCGGCTATTCCGTTCACCAGATCCGCTATCTCTCGGCGTCCGAAGGCCGCAGCACCCTTCTTAACTGCGACACGCGCACGTTCAGAGGGGAGAAGTGGAAGTGGGTCATGATCAGCCTTTTGCCACGCTGGTTTTCATCGTGGTTGAGGCGGCTGAAAAATGGTAGGGGGTCGCCGTTACGCTGACCGCAATTCACATTTTGAGGATCACGGCGGCGTTATGACCCATCGCCGTCACCCCGGCTGAGCCTGACGCTGTTCGCAATCCGCTTCGCGATGCGATCTTTCGAGCCTGCAGCGGTTCACATCCAGCTCCCGGTGCTCGGAGGCGAGTAGATCGAACAGCAGGCGATCGTGCAACTGGCCGTCGATGTAGTGGCATTGCCGCTGCCTGCCGACGAAGCGGAAGCCGAGGCGTTCTATGGTTCGCAGCGACGGGTTATGGTCCACCGACCAGGTATTGATCGCATGAAGGCCCAGATCGCGGAACGCAAGGGTCATGAGCTTTGAGCTGGCGATGGTCGAATATCCCCGGTTGCGGAAGGATTTCTCTCCGGACGCCCCCCAAAACGTCGCGGTTCTGAAAACGCGATCGACGCTGTTCAGCCCGACGATGCCGATAGGCGTGTTATCCCGATCCGAGGTATACGCCCTCAGAAAATGCCTTTCCCGCTGCGCCATGATCTTGAGCAGCGCGGGCGTGACGCTTTGCCTTCCGTTGCCGAAATCCAGCCACTGGTAGTTCTGCTTTTGCGCCAGCCAGCTCGCGGCCAGCTCAAGCAGCTCGGGCGTGTCGAGTGGGTATAACTTCATGTCGCTCCATCGAAAACCTTGAATATCAGGATAGGAAGCGGTTGTTGAGGGTCATGCTGCGACCGCAAGACGGCATATAGTCCGGACGGATCAGCACCTCGTCCGGCCGCGCAATGGTCAGGGCGTACTCTTGGGTGAGGTCCATGAAAACGCTGTATCTGGTCGCCGGCGCGCGCCCTAATTTCATGAAAATCGCCCCGCTCGTCCGCGCGCTGCGGGCGAACGGCGCAAACCTGGGCTTCAAGATCATCCATACCGGCCAGCACTACGACCACGAACTAAGCGAGGTGTTCTTCGACGAGCTCGGCATTCCGGCGCCGGACGTGCTGCTGGGCGCGGGTAGCGGCTCGCACGCTCAGCAGACAGCGAAGATCATGGTCGGCTTCGAGGAGGTCTGCCAGAAGCGGCGCCCGGATTGCGCCGTCGTTGTAGGCGACGTCAATTCGACCCTGGCCTGCTCGATCGTCGCCAAGAAGCTCTGCATACCCGTCGCCCATGTCGAGGCCGGGCTGCGCAGCGGCGACATGGCCATGCCGGAGGAAGTGAATCGAATCGTGACCGATGCGATCTCCGATTTCCTTTTCGTCACGGAGCCGAGCGGAGTGAGGAACCTGCTGAACGAGGGAAAGTCGGCCGGGTGCATTCATCATGTCGGCCATGTGATGGTTGACAATCTGCTGTATCAGCGTGACAAGCTCGCGTTGACCGACACCGCCACTTTCGAGTCCTCGGCACTGAAGCTGCGGCTCGGTGCCTACGGCGCGGTGACCCTGCACCGTCCGTCCAATGTGGACACCCGCGATGCGCTCGAGCGGGTCGGCACCATGTTGCGGAAAGTGGCGCAAAGGATTCCGCTGGTGTTTCCGGCGCATCCCCGCACGCGTGGCAATCTCAACAAATTCGGCATCTCCCTGGGAGACCGGGTGGTGCTGACCGACCCCCTGCCCTACATGGACTTCCTCAACCTGTGGAAGGACGCAAAGTTCGTGCTGACCGACAGCGGCGGGCTGCAGGAGGAAACCACGGCGCTGGGCGTGCCGTGCATCACGGTGCGCGCGAACACCGAGCGGCCGATCACTGTCGAGCAAGGCACCAATGTCGTTGCCGGCACTCACCCCGAGGGAGTGAGGACCGAGGCATTCAAGATATTGGAAGGCCGGGGCAAGCCGGGACAGCGACCCCATTTATGGGATGGCAAGGCCGCGGAGCGCATCGTGGCGATTCTGGCGCGAGAGCTGGCATGAGCAGCCGCGTTGAGATCATGGGTTGCTTGATTGACAACCTGTCGATGGAGGAAACCCTGCAGAAGATCGAGAGCTTCATCCAATCCGGCCGGCCTCACCAGCACGTGGCGGTGAACGTGGACAAGGTCGTCAAGGCGAGCCGGGATCCCGGGTTGCGCAGGATCATCAACGAGTGTGCATTGGTGAACGTTGATGGCATGCCTGTGGTTTGGGCCTCGCGCCTGCTTGGAAAATCCCTGAAGGAGCGGGTGGCGGGAGTGGACCTGTTCGAAGCCCTGGTCGAGCGTTCGGCCGAAAAGGCATGGCGCGTGTTCTTTCTCGGCGCCCGTGAAGAAGTCGTGCAGGCCGTGAAGGACCTCTACGGAAGGAAGTGGCCTCGATTGCAGGTCGCCGGATATCGCAGCGGCTACTGGAATCCGCAGGAGGAAGCCGGGGTCGTCAGGCTGATTGCCGACAGCCGGCCGGACCTGCTGTTCGTCGCCATCAGCTCACCGCAGAAGGAGCAGTTTCTCGGCCGCTACCAGGCCGAGATGAAGGTGCCGTTCGCCATGGGGGTCGGGGGAGCCTTCGACGTGGTGATCGGCAAAGTGAAGCGAGCACCGATGTGGATGCAAAGGTGGAGCCTAGAGTGGTTCTACCGCTTC
>WNGA01008944.1_pt1 | contig 13623 bp, 12 predicted proteins | sample 5400061 | NCBI WGS metagenome assembly WNGA01 (sample SAMN13153366, study PRJNA577476) | soil metagenome | isolation source: 100 cm soil or saprolite under grassland replicate 2 | place: USA:California | collected 2016-06-15 | reverse complement strand
TGGAGGTGCACCTTGAGGCGGGAAAGGCATATCAAAAGAATCTTCTTTTCTTATGACCATTGTGCCCCCCATGTTTTTACCGGGAAAGCCATCGGGATGAACTTCGTCGCCAATTGACATAAATATGTGCCGCTCTTTTCCTGACACAGAATCCCTAAAAGTTGAATCAATGATCTTTTCTCTAACGCTGTCAATAATATTAAACGCAAAAAGATTATCCGGCATTCCTTTTTTAAAAAAAGTAGTATCGCTTCTGAAACGTTGCAACTGCAGTCTGTACACTACATCGCGGAACAGCACGTCAGTTTCTTTTTTCAGGCTTATCCATTCATCTTTATACAAGCGGGTTACCCAGTAGCACTGAAAAGCTGCAATCAATGCAATCGTACCAATCATAAGTATTTTGGATAATTGTAGGTTGTTCAATTGTATAAGCGATTATATAATTTCTGTTATTAACATTAAAGCTGTGAACCTGAAGTCGTGAGCTATGAGTGAATACAAAAAAATTGTAGCTCAGTTCGTACTTTTTTCTTCTGCACAAAAATATACAAACATTTATGCTGTAAATAATGCATTAACCTTAATTAACCTTAAAGCAAGATTGCTTAACGAACACTGTGTTTAGTTTTGATACAACAAAAAAATAAAACAGTATGAAACATTTTTTTGTCTGCTTATTAATATTTGCAAGCGCTGAAATTGCAAAAGCGCAAATACAACAAGGCACGATTATATATGAACGAAAAACAGATTTACACCGCAGAATGGAAGACGAACAAATGAAAGCAATGGTGCCGCAGTTCAGAACAGATAAACATGAATTGTTGTTTAGTGACAGCACATCAGTTTACAAAACGGTAACAGAAGATGAAGCGCCTGATCCTTTTAATAATGGCGGAAATCAAATAATGATACGCATTGGCCCCGGAGATAATAATGTAATTTATAAAAATTTTAAGAATCAACAATTGCTTGAACAAACAGAACTGGGAGACAAAGATTATATAATAGATGATACGATTCATTCTCTGCCATGGAGGTTTGCCGATGAAACAAAAACAATTTTAGCCCACACATGTAAAAAGGCTACAATGAAAACAGAACGTGGCGATGATGTGGTGGCCTGGTATGCAGAAGATATTCCAAGCCCTGCAGGTCCTGAAAATTTCAGCGGCTTACCTGGGGCTATTTTATTAATGAATGTAAACAATGGAGAAATTATTTTTACAGCAATAGAATTAAAAAATGAAATTGATGCTAAAGAATTAAAAGAACCATCAACGGGAAAACATATAACACGAGCAGATTTTGAAAAGAAGATGGATGAATTGTTTGGCCCTCCTACACCGGATGGAAGAAGAGTGGTAAGATTTAGAAATTAATTTTTTTAATTTAGTAATTAAGATAAGCCCTATAGTTTAATGGTATGACTTTATAAATTAAAATACTATTAATGTTATTTTATTAGCCCAATTATACCGCCATACTTTATATTTTTACTTTTATAGTAAATATCCTCTAAATGTTTATAGAAAACGTTGATATAACTCAATGTATACCTTCCCTTGATTCTTATGCCGGCTACTGGAACTGGGACATCGCGACTAATACAGAACCTCTAAGCAGCCTGTTTAAAAGAACAGTGGCACGCGAAATTGAATTTTCAGGCAAATCAAGAATTTTAATTGCTCAGATTTTTGAGGAAGATCTTGTTGCAGCGGTGGATCTATTTCAAAAACATAATTCTACTAAAGGAAAAATTCCTTACAAAATAAAACTGCGTTATCATTGCGAGGACAGTTCAGTGTTATATTTTCTTTGCAAAGGAAGAATTATTGAGTGGGATGGAAGACGGTAATCCTTTGCGCATGACAGGCTGCAGTATGGATATAACAGAATTTGCAGAAAGTAAAATTGAACTGAATAAGCAAAATGAACCCGATGCAAGAGGGTTGGCACTGGATATTACTAACCAAAAAAACAAAGAGATAGAATTAAAAAAATACAGGGAAGAATTGGAGAAAAGCCAGTTCCTGCTTAATGAAACAGGAAGGATGGCAAAAGTTGGAGGATGGGATTATGATCTTGCCACAGGAACTATCACATGGACCAAAGAGGTATATGAAATTCATGAAGTGCCTATAGATTTTATACCCGATATGCATTTGTTAAGCACGCTTTATTCGGATGACGCGAGGGACATTCTTTATAAATCTATAAACGATGCTGTTGCATATAAAAGAGAATCTGATCATGAATTACTTTCAATCACTTTCACTGGACGCAAAAAATGGGTAAGAGTAATCGGCAAGCCAGTTATTAATGCGAATGGAACTGTTGTAGGTCTTAGGGGAATAGTTCAGGATATTAATGAAAAGAAATTATTGGACATGGAACTGCGACAGTCAGCCAGCCTTATTAATAACCGGAACCAGGCACTGTACAACTTTGCACATATTGCATCGCATAATTTGCGTACACATGCGGGGAATATTGGATCAATACTTTCTTTACTTGAAATAAGCGAGGAGGAGGAAGAAAAGGAAGAACTCATAAAAAGTCTTTACCGCATATCATCGGCATTGAACAGTACAATTGAACACCTAAATGATGTAGCCCAAATTCAAACAGGAATCGGTGCTGCAAAAGTTAGTATTCAGTTCAGTGAAATGTATGATAAAATTGTTGACATATTACAACCAACAATCAATGAAACAGGCACAAGCCTCCAGGCAGATTTTTCTGAAGCAACTCAAGTGAAATATATTCCTGCATACCTGGAAAGTATTATGCTTAATCTTTTATCAAATGCAATAAAATACAGGCATCCGGAGCGAAAACCTTTTATAACGGTAAAATCTTTTACAAAAGACAATAAAAAATTTTTAGAGGTAACTGACAACGGATTAGGTATTAACCTTGCAAAACACAAAAACAAATTATTCGGCATGTATAAAACTTTTCATGCACATCCTGATGCAAGGGGAATAGGATTATTTATTACAAAAAACCAGGTGGATGCTTTGGGCGGAAATATAACTGTTGAAAGTGAGCCAGACAAGGGCACTACTTTCCTCGTTCAGTTCTGATTTTTTTGAGTCAGACCATTGAACACATGATACTTCCGCTCCATCTTAGGGACTGTTCTGAAAATATTTTTTGAAGTTAGATGCCCCATTCTTCGGCATGATCAACCGATGTTTAAGAAATGAACTTAAGTCAGATGCTCATTCTTCTGCTTATCATTTCGACGAAAGAAGAAATCTGTTAACTATTTCTATAGACAGCTTCTCAGGCTGACTCTTGTGCTGTTAAGCGTCAATCGTAAGCCGTTATCTGATGAACAGTGAATAAAACGCACAAGGAGTAACACAACAGCGGTGTCTGTTACAAAAAAATTTTAAAGAAAAAATTGGCATCCAAAATGTACCAGTATTTTTGCGGTAATATTTGCATTGAAACTAATACTCACTATATTTTTTTTATTATTCCTTGATCAGGCTTTTGGGCAAACAGATAGTTTTTTGCAATCGTTAATTGATAGCGCCAAAGCAAAAGCTTCAAAACCTGCAGCCTCTGCTAAAGACTCGCAAAAGCGGGCGATAAAAGATATTGTTTTAAAGGATACAGCGAAGGCAATAACTTTAAAAAAGGATACGACAAAGGCAGCAGAGCTTTTCTCTGATTCTGCGGCTGGATCCAAAAAATTAAGCATCAACACAATACCTGATTCCGTACAAAAAGATGCAATGACTTCCGTAGCTCCTGTAATTCCTGTCCTGATTCCAAAACCTTTAACATGGCAGGAAGACACCGCCTTTGTAAGGTTACTTGCATTACCGGTCGTAAGAGTGAAGGCGCAATCTTTTTTTAAAGAAGGAGATATACATATGCCTCAGCAAAAAGATTATTTATTTTATTTACTCGTAGTTATAGTCCTGTTATTTGCGATTATAAGGCAATTGTTTCCCAAATATTTTCAGAACCTGTTCCGGTTAATGTTCCAGGCGTCGTTTCGTCAAAAGCAAACAAGAGAACAGATGATGCAGCAAATACTGCCATCCTTATTAATGAATATTATATTTGTTTTAGTCAGTGGGTTATTTATTGCATTACTGGCTGAAATACGTGGATGGTTACATATTTCTTTCTGGGGGCTCACATTATATAGCATTGCGCTACTGGCATTCGTTTATATTTTCAAATATCTTGTAATACAATTTATGGGATGGGTTTTTAATGCAAGGGAACAGGCATCTACTTACGGTTTTATTGTATTTCTTATTAATAAGATAATCGGGCTAACCTTACTTCCCCTTTTGTTGTTGCTCGCTTTTTCCTCGGGGTATGTACAAGAAGTGATACTTACGATTGCAGCATGCATTGTTATTTTATTACTGGTATTCAGGTACATTGTTTCGTTAACAATTATTCGTGGGGCACTTAGCATACATCCGTTACATTTTTTTATTTATCTTTGCGGCATTGAACTGATGCCTATGCTTATTATATACAAGGTGATGTTCAGTTACATAGGCAACAGCAATTAATAAAAAAAATTTCAGAATTCAACAGCATGCTAAAGAATGGGTCTCGAAAATCTCCCGGCACTGCAAAACAGACAAGGAGTATATTAATTACCCAACCAAAGCCTGAAAGTGAAAAATCTCCCTACTTCGAGCTTGCCAGGAAATATAATATAGAATTAACGTTTCATCCGTTTATTAAACTGGAGCCAATACCGGCACGGGAATTTCGCAGGCAAAAGATTGATATTGCAAATTATACGGCTGTTATTTTTACCAGCCGGAATGCTATTGACCATTTTTTCCGTTCTTGTGAGGAAATGAAGGTTAATATCAGTCAGGATACAAAGTACTTCTGCATTACTGAGGCTGTAGCCTTATACCTTCAAAAATTTATCCTATACAGGAAAAGAAAGGTTTTCTATGGTGCTGATGGCACTAATAAAAGCATGTTTGATGTGATTAACAAGCATAAGGAAAATGAAAAATTTCTTTATGTGTGCAGTGAAAATCAGCAGGATAATGATATTGTGAACTGGCTTAAAAATAACCATTGCGAACACCAGTTAGCTTTTATGTACCGTTCGGTAAGTAATGACGTAAAACCGGTAATGGACAAACAGGAGTTTGATGTAATTTGCTTTTTTACTCCCAGCGGTGTAAAAAGTCTTTTTGATAACTACCCTTCTTTTATGCAAAATGGAACACATATCGGGGCTTTTGGCAATAACACAATTAAGGCCATTGAAGAGGCGGGTCTCAATGTGGAAATTAAAGCTCCCGCTCCGCATACACCCAGTATGATTGCCGCCTTGGACCTCTTTTTATCAGACCGAAATAAAAAATAAGAACAAATTTTTATATAAAAAATCCTGTCAGTTTAATGGCGGGATTTTTTGTTGCCAGCCCTTGGATAAATAATGAAACTGTGATGGCATCAATTTCTACTTAAGGTAATTCTGTTAAGCAGTTTAACCGGTATCTAATTCCATATTTAGAAACCGTTGTTCTGGTCTTCTTATGAGTAAAACACTCATGTTTTATGATTTACGAGGAATTTTAGGCAGATAATAGAAATTGTTAATTTCTCCCGCTATTAATGCTTTGCTTTTTTTTCACAATTAAGTACCACTCTCCTTCCAGCGATAGAAAACCGTATTCGTAACAGAAATAATAAATATTTCCTTTTTTATTAGTGTATTGGTGTGTGTGATAAAGAAAATTAAATCCCTTATTTATAAAATTCGCTTTAGGCTGTTTAATCATGTCTTCTTTACCAAGTAATTCTTCTAAAATTCGGCGATTGCGCTTTAATGCCTGGTTAATTTGGCGCACATAAGCGCTCTCTTCAATTTTTGATTTGTTATTATAAGCATTGCGGCAATAATCATCGCAGAACTTTTTATCAATGCGGCCCTTAATAGGTTTGCCGCACTCCTGGCATAAGCGGGATAAGGTTTCCATGATTGTAAAGTACAAAAATTATCCGTTTTTAAACGTTTAAAAACGCTTATATCCGTAAGTAAACGAATAAAAACCGATTATCATTTATTGCATTTCACAACTTTGCTTCATTATATCGGTAGGCCGCCGTAATCGAAAAAACAAATTTGAAATCATTAAAAAGAAAAGTCATGAACAACTTAAAGAACAAAGTACAACTGATCGGCAATCTTGGAAATGCGCCGGAAATAAAAACATTAGACGGTGGTAATAAACTTGCCCGTTTAAGTCTTGCTACTAATGAAACGTATAAAAATTCAAAAGGAGAAAAAGTTACTGAAACACAGTGGCATAACGTTATTGCCTGGGGCAAAACAGCTGAAATTGTTGAAAAATATTTTACCAAAGGCATTGAGGTTATGGTAGAAGGCAAACTCATCAACCGTAACTACACCGACAAAGAAGGCGTAAAGCGCTATATTACTGAAGTGCAGGCTACAGAATTGTTGATATTGTCTAAAAAATAACTCCTCTAAAAAACAAGAACCCCTCCTTTTTCATAATAAGGTGTTTTCACTATGGACTGTGAAAAACACCTTTTTTATTTTAAGTCTTTAGCAAACTTTTTAAATTTCTTCTTATGTCATTTTATTCGTCAAAAAATGTCGATGAATATTTTATCTCTTTAAATTTATCGGGTAAACCAACATTATGAAGAAAATAATTCCATGCCTTTTTTGTGTTTGCCTTATAAAAGCTGTTCTTGCCCAAACGACAGGCAAAATAATAGAACAGCAAGTGATTAAAAGTAATATTCTTGGTAAGGAAGTGAGATACACTATTTATCTCCCTCCTGACTATACATCTTCTGAAAGAACCTACCCTGTTGTATATCTCTTACATGGCTATACAGACGATAATACCGGTTGGCTGCAGTTTGGAGAAATAAACCGGTACACAAATAAAGCCATTGCTGATGGTACCATTCCACCTATGATTATTGTTATGCCTAATGGTGATTCAAGCTGGCACATTAATTCATACGATGGTAAAGAAAAATATGAGGATTTTTTTATACAAGAGTTTATGCCAGCCATTGAAAAAACATATCACATTAAAGCGGAAAAAAAATACAGAGGCATTGCCGGGCTATCTATGGGTGGCTATGGTGCATTAATATACTCACTTAAATATCCTGATTTGTTTGCTGCAACCGGAGCATTGAGTGCCGCAGTGCGTAGTGATGACCAAATTATAAACTTATCTGAAGACGAATGGAGAAATACTTTTGGTCAATTATATGGTCGTGTATATGGTCGTGATCTTAAAGGCCGGGAGCGGTTAACAAAAACATGGTATGACAATTCTGTTTTAAAACTAGTGGAAACCAAATCGCTTGATGATCTAAAAAAAGTTCGTTATTGGATTGATTGCGGTGATGATGATTATCTTACCATCGGCAATTGCCTTTTACAAATCGCACTTATTGAAAAAAAAGTTCCTCATGAGCTTCGTATCCGAGACGGTGCTCACAACTGGACATATTGGCGCACAAGTATTACGGATGCTTTACAATTTATAGGAGCAAGTTTTCATCAGCAATAATAGTGAATGGTCAATAGGCAATAGGCAATGTGCATAAACAAGATAAAATTGATTCTGTTATTTTTTCACTACGATTGATCATACACATTTTTAATCAAGATTTGCGGCAGGATTTTTTCTTAAAATAGCACGGGCATCAATGGCGAGCATCAATTTATTTTTTTCAAACAAAGAATAAAATTGTTTTTTGGCGCTGCCTACACCGGGAATATTATCATGCTCAAACCTTTCGGGCTTATTATTTGTGATTTTTGAAGAATAAAAACCTGTGATGTCTCCGTCATCTTTTTGAAAAAGAATAAAGTCAAGATCTCTTAATTCTTCCTGTGGCTCAACCGGTTTAAAAAACAAAGGAACATTAAATGCCTGGTGAATGGCAACCACAGAATCTCCAAGGCTGCTAAGCAATTCTTTTTTACTCCATAGCAAAACTCTTGCGAATTCTAATTTCGGTTCTCCTTTAATCAGTTTAAAATCTGTGCATTCACTAAAGCCGCTTAAACTCTGGTCAAGATTATAATTAGATTTTAATAAAGAGCATGCCTGCAAAATTTCATTGAATAATTCCTCTGAAAATACAGGCATCCATTGATCTCCGTACAAGTTTTTTCTCAGGTAATAAATAATCTGCGTAGCAAGATAACGATAGGCAACAGGTGTTATCCACGCTTTAGGGCCCATCACATCTATTGCCAAAATACTTTTGCATTCGGGCAATTCAATTTTTAAACTGTCAACTAAAGAGGAAGTAATATTTGTATTATCATCGGATGTGGAAGTAACAAGGCTGAGTATGTCAGACAGCGACGCATCTATTTCACTATAATTAAAAGCAGTTTGTGCAGAAGCGGCATTTAGTATTGTTTTTTGAAGTGCATTACTTAATAAAGGAAAATAAGTAAATAACTGTGGACTCTGCTGTATATCTTCTGCTACCTGCAAAATCCAATCTTTTATTTTTTCCACGTTTTGAGCCTTCGCTGATTTAAAAGATTTTTTATTACTTGTACCGGCAAACAGGCGCTGGTTAATTCCTTCCAAATCAGACGGCAAAGTTTGTAAGCCAACAATTCCCAATAACGCTCTTCCTCTCCCCTTCCTTCCTTCAACAAGACCAAATTCAAGTATAATATTATCACGCGGACCAGATTGTTTTTTCTCTCTTTTAATAATCAGGTCTTCCCCTCCGGCAATAAATATCGCCGCATCTATTTTATCGAGAATATTAAATAACGATTCATAAAAAGATCTACCAATAGGAAATGCTTCTGGGTCCCACCAATCCAAAGTAGATAAATTAATACCAGGAAGTTCAGGTTGCAATTCTTCAATAATTTCCTTTACCCAGTTAGCAATTTCCAGCCTCTCGGAAGAAGACCCTATGAAAATTTTTATATCCATATAATTTGGAGAGTTTTTTACAGGTGTTTTGGTTACAGAAGGAGTTAAAAAGATGTACCCAAATTTATTTTTTTTAAACAATTTTAGGCATATATCCGCTCAATCGCGTCCCGGTATTTTTCCATAATTATTTTTCGCTTGAGACTCATTTTGGGTGTCATTTCACCGGTTTCGATACTCCACTCGCGGGGAAGTAATTCGAATTTTTTTATCTGCTCCACATGATTGAAGTTTTGATTGATTGCCTCAACTACCTGCTTATACATTTCAAGTACTTTGGGATTGCTTATCACTTCTTCATTGCTTGTAAATGTTAGCCTCTGTTGCTGCATCCATACTTTGAGATTTGAAAAAGAGGGAACGATAAGTGCACCTACAAATTTGCGTTCTGCTCCCACCACAATTACCTGCTCTATGTAAGGACTTTCCTTGAGTTTATTTTCAATTGGTTGTGGCGCTACATATTTACCACCACTGGTTTTGAAGAGTTCCTTTTTGCGGTCTGTTATCTTTAAAAATTTATTATCAACCCAGACGCCGATATCGCCGGTATGCAGCCATCCATCTATAATAGTTTCAGCGGTAAGATCAGGTCGCTTGTAATAACCTTTCATCACCGTAGAACCACGTACACATATTTCGCCATCTTCTGCAAGTTTCACTTCGATGCCCTTGATAGGAGGGCCAACAGTTCCATATTTTGTGCCCCCCGGCTCCTGGCGATTCACTGCAATTACAGGGCTATTTTCTGTTGGACCATAGCCTTCATATAGAGGGATTTTTGCGCCATTAAAAATGCGCAATAATTTTTCAGGGCAAGCTGCGCCACCCGTAATAACAAATTTAATATTACCGCCTAATGCTTCTCTCCACTTACTAAAAACAAGCTTATTGGCAATTGAAAGTTTCATTTTATACAATGGGCCGCCGCTAATGTTGTTATCATATTTTTCTGCAATTGCAACGGACCAGAAAAATAATTTTCTCTTGATACCGCTAAGCTCATTGCCTTTGCTCATAATCCGTTCAAAAACTTTTTCCAGTAAACGCGGCACCGTATTAAAACCATCAGGTTTTACTTCGCGAAGGTTATCACCAATAGTCTCAAAACCCTCAGCAAAATAAATGCTAATGCCGAGAAACATATAAATGTAAGAGACACATTTTTCAAAGATGTGATTCAGTGGAAGAAAGCTTAAAACTTTATATTCAGGTTTTTTGGGGAAAGGAAAACTTTCTATTCCATATAATCCATCTGACACAATATTTTTGTGCGTGAGCATTACTCCTTTGGGTGTGCCTGTAGTGCCTGAAGTATAAATGATGGTTGCAAGATGATCTTCACTGATGGATGACTTAATTTCTTCTACACGCTTAAGGGTTTCAGCCGTTGCCGATTCGGTTAATTCTGTCCAGTGTGGATGGCCTTCAATTTTATCAAACGCGTAAATATTTTTTAATGAAGGCACATTTCTGGAGATGCTTTTTACTTTGTTCAATAATTCCTCACTGCTTACAAACATGCATTTTACCTCTGCATTGTTTAGAATAAATTGCAACTCATTGGGATTTGTGGTAGGGTAAACAGGTACCAATACTGCACCTGTTTGCTGCACTGCAAGATCTGTAAATAACCACTCAGGCCTGTTGTTGCTGATAATGGCAATTTTATCAGTGGCTTCATCACTCATATCATTGCCACTTAAACTCAATTGTAATAAGCCGGCACTTAATTTATTTACAATATCTCTTACTTCTGAAGTACCGTACTTCTTCCAACTGCCATTTACTTTGGCAGCCAGCATATCTTCTTTCGGAAATTTTTCTAACTGTAATTCTATACAATCAAATAATCTGCGGGGTTCATCCATATACTGCAATCGTTGTAATTAATAATAACTTCAAACATACAGGTTAACTAAAGCCTGTTACAGGCCTTTTCGCTTTTTCAATTTTTCATATTCCTGTTGCTCCAAATCTTGTTTGGATCCATGATATGCATCGAAATACTGAAATGCAATTCCAATGCCCCAGCCGAGCATAACCCATATTGGCCAGGGATAACCGTTAACACCTGAATTGCGTCCTGTTGTAAACCACCAGACACCCCATAAAAAGGCATTGATAACAATATATACAAAAAAGCTTCTTCTGAAATTTGCCCTTTTGCGTGCAATGCGCCAGAGCCGTTCATCGCGTTCTTTTTCATCTGCCATAAATTTGTTTTAGATGTGGTAAGGTAGAAAAATTGAAGCAAATAAAAAAGGTGTGAGGTAATACAGGTTGTATTTCATATTCAATATTGCAAGTACAGCTTTAGTGTATTTTCAGGGATTGATAGTAAAATAATTTTTCGCATTGTAATAACAAATATCCTGTATCACTTTACCAATCCAGTCAATATCATTTGGTAATTCACCATTTTCTATTTCTTCACCTAAAAGATTGCACAATATTCTTCTGAAATATTCATGACGTGGATAAGATAAAAAACTTCTTGAATCTGTAAGCATGCCGACAAACCTGCTCAACAAGCCCATATCCGACAAAGTGTTGAGCTGATTTGTCATTCCGTCTTTCTGATCAAGAAACCACCATGCAGAACCCCATTGCACTTTTCCTGGAACAGAACCATCATTAAAATTGCCAATCATCGTTGCCATCATTGCATTATCTGCAGGATTAAGATTATACAAAATTGTTTTAGCAAGTACATTATCTGCATCGAGTGTGTCCAAAAATTTTGATAAGGCTTTTGCTGAAATACTATTACCAATTGAATCCCATCCTGTATCTGCACCAGACTGCAGCATCATTCTTGAATTATTATTACGAATAGCGCCGATATGATATTGCTGTACCCATCCCTTTGCAAAATTCATTTTGGCAAACTCAAGCAGCATTGCTGTTTTAAACTTCAGTTGCTCTTGCATATTAAGCGGCATGCCTGATCTTATCATCAAAAAAATTTCCCGTATTTCCTTATAAATAAAATCTTCCGCATATGCTTGTTCCAAACCATGATCTGCAGCAATGCAACCCATTGATGCAAAAAAATCATGACGTTGTTGAAGTGCTGCATAATAGCTGTCATAAGAATCTATTGAAGTGCTTGTAATCTCTTCCAATTTATTCACGTACTTATTAAAGGCTTCTGCATTTTCAACCTGCATTGCTTTATCAGGACGGAAAGTGGGCAACACTTTTATTTCAAATTCATCGTCACTTATTTTTTGATGCCACTCCAATTCATCTGCTGGATCATCAGCAGTGCAAACCATTTCAACTTTCATTTTACGCAGCAGGTTGCGAACTGAATATTCTTTTGTTTGCAACATTGCCGAACACTCATCATAAATGTTTTTTGCCGTGGCGGGAGAAAGAATATCATGCACATCAAAATAGCGTTGCAATTCAAGGTGCGTCCAGTGATACAACGGATTACGTAAAGTATAGGGAACAGTTGTGGCCCATTGTTTAAATTTTTCATTATCATCTGCTGTACCGGTACAATAGATTTCATCAACACCATTGGTGCGCATAGCTCTCCATTTGTAATGATCGCCGTACAACCATGCCTGTGTAAGGTTTTCAAAAGATATATCTTCTGCAATTTGCTGAGGAGGCAGGTGATTGTGATAATCTATAACGGGCATCTCTTTTGCAAACTCATGATAAAGCCGCTGCGCAGTTTTGGTATGCAATAAAAAGTTTTCGTCTAAAAAGTTTTTCATGATTTATGTGACCAGCTTTTATATATAAAAATAGAAAGCGATATAAACTTACTGCTTTTTCTTACGCCCTTTTATGATTACCTTACCATGTGTAATTTTCATCTCATGTCTCCATCCCGTCAACTTGCCGCCATTATGTTTACCGATATTGTTGGCTATACTGCGTTAATGGGTGAAGATGAACAAAAAGCGTTTGCACTTCTTCACAAGAACAGGCAAATACAGCAACCTCTCATTAAACAATTCAATGGCGTCTGGATAAAAGAAATTGGTGATGGAGTACTTGCCAGTTTTTCTACTGTTACTGATGCCGTATTTTGTGCAACTGAAATTCAAAAAAAGTGTGCAGCCATAGATGATTTGAAATTACGCATCGGTATTCATCTCGGTGAAGTGATATTTGAAGATAATGATGTATTTGGCGATGGTGTGAATATTGCATCAAGATTACAGGCGCTTGCACCAATTGGTGGAATTTGGATTTCTGAATCGGTGTATAACAATGTGGCGAATAAAAAAGAAATTCAAACAAAATTTATACGAGCAGAAATTTTGAAGAATGTAAAAGAGTCTGTTCGCATCTATGAAGTAATTACACATAATAATGAACAAGATCAGCCAGTCTTTTCTATTGATACAAAAAGTAAAAATAAGCTCGAAAAAAGTATTGCAGTTTTACCATTTGTTGATATGAGCAGCGATCCCGAGCAGGAGTTTTTTAGCGATGGATTGACAGAAGAAATTATTACTGATTTATCAAGATTAGAAAAGCTACTAGTGTTAAGTTAAATATAGTTTGACGTATAAGTTGGAGTACATTTGTAAAACCTATTTACAAATGATACGCTATACAATCAAACTGACAAAAGCCGAAGTTGAAGAACTTCATACCATCATTAATAAAGGTTCTC
>WNGA01017748.1_pt1 | contig 13624 bp, 14 predicted proteins | sample 5400061 | NCBI WGS metagenome assembly WNGA01 (sample SAMN13153366, study PRJNA577476) | soil metagenome | isolation source: 100 cm soil or saprolite under grassland replicate 2 | place: USA:California | collected 2016-06-15 | reverse complement strand
CACCGTGCGGGTCATGTCCGAGCAGTAGCCGTCGACCCGGGCGCCGAAGTCCAGCTTGACGAAGTCGCCGCGGCGCAGCCGGCGGCCGACCGGGTGGTGGTGCGGCTCGGCGGCGTGCTCGCCGAAGGCCACGATGGTGTCGAAGGCGAGGCCGTCCCCGCCGAGCCGGCGCATGGTCAGCTCCAGCGCGACCGCGACCTCGCGCTCGGTGACGCCGGCCCGCAGGCCCGCCAGCAGCTCGGTCAGCGCCTCGCTGCCGAGCCGGGCGGCCTCCCGCATGGTGGCCACCTCGCGCTCGTCCTTGACCTCGCGGAGGTCCTCGACCAGCGGCGGCGCCGGCACCACGGCGCGGCCGGGCACCGCCGCCCGCAGCCGCTGGCCGTCGCCCCAGGTGAGCCCCGCCGGCTCGAAGCCCAGCCCGTCCCCGGCCGCCCGCAGCACGCTGGCGATGCCGCCGATCAGGTCACCGGGGGCGAGCACCACCTCGGTCCCGGGCACCTCGACGGCGGCCTGCCGCTCGTAGCGGCGGTCGGTGAAGAACAGGGTGCGGTCGTGGAGCAGCAGCAGCGCCCCGTAGCTGCCGGAGAAGCCCGTCAGGTAGCGGACGTTGGCGGGCTTGGTGACCAGCAGCGCCGACAGGTCGGCGTGGGCGAGCAGGGCACGCAGCGCGTGACGCCGTGCTTCGGTAAAGGCATGACCGGCGGGCACGCGTCTTCCTTTCCCCCGAGGTGCCGTTGCCCACCCCCATCTTGCCTCGCTCAGGTGCGGCGGGCCAGCAGGTCGGCGGCCGCGCGCAGGCCGAGGTCGTAGCTGGCCGGCCCGAACCCGGCGACGACGCCGGCGGCGGCGGGGGCGATCGCCAGGTGGTGACGCCAGCGCTCGCGGGCGTGGACGTTGGACAGGTGCACCTCGACGACGGGGATGCCGGCCGCCTCCACCGCGTCGCGGACCGCGTAGGAGGTGTGGGCGAGCGCGCCAGGGTTGAGGACGGCGGCGGCCACGCCGCGGCCGCCGGCGGCCAGCAGCGCCTCCACCAGCTCGCCCTCCCGGTCGGACTGGAGGCCCTCGACCCGCAGGCCCAGCTCGCCGGCGAGCTTGGCCAGCCGCTCCATGATCTGGTCGAGGTCCAGGGCGCCGTACAGGCCGGGGTCGCGGCGACCGAGCGCGCCGAGGTTGGGCCCGTGCAGCACCAGCACCAGCGGTCCCTCCCCGGTGGCGGCGAACCGGCGGGTCACGCCGGTTCCTCGGCCAGCGAGCGGATGGCGGCGACCAGCACGCCGCGTTCGGGGGCGGGGACGATCGCCGGCGCGCCGACGTCGCGCAGCAGCACCAGGCGCGGGCCCTTGTGGTGCTTCTTGTCGGTCGCCATCGCCGCGAGCACCGCTTCCGGGTCGAGCTGGACCCCGCCCACCGGCAGCCCGACGGCCCGCAGCAGCTCGACGTGCCCGCCGGCCAGCCCGGGCGCGGCCAGCCCGACCGCCTCCGCGACCCTGGCCGCGAACACCATCCCGAGCGCGACCGCCTCGCCGTGGCGCAGCCCCCGGTAGCCGGCGAGCCGCTCCAGCGCATGCCCGAGGGTGTGCCCGTAGTTCAGGATGAGGCGGCTCGCCGAGCCCGGCGCGGCGGCTTCGCGCTCGTCGGCGGCGACCACCGCCACCTTCACCCGGACGGCCGCCTCGACCAGGGGGGCGAGCGCCTCGGGGTCGCCGGCTGCCGCCGGCCCGGCCACGCCGGCCAGGGCGGCGACCAGGCCGGGGTCGCCGACCAGGCCCGCCTTGGCGACCTCGGCGAGGCCGGAGCGGACCTCGACCGGCGGCAGGCCGGCGAGCGCGTCGAGGTCGGCGACGACCGCCAGCGGCTGGTGGAAGGCGCCGACCAGGTTCTTGCCGGCCGGCAGGTCGATGCCGGTCTTGCCGCCGATGGCGGCGTCGACCATGCCGAGCAGGGTGGTTGGGAGGTTGACCAGCGGCACGCCACGAAGCCAGGTGGCGGCCGCGAACCCGGCCGCGTCGGTGGTCGCGCCGCCGCCCACCGCCACCACCGGGTCGGCCCGGTGGGTGGGGACCTGGGCGAGCCGCTCGTACAGGCCGGCCACCACGTCGAGCCGCTTGGCGGCCTCGCCGGCGGGGACCTCCAGCGGGTGGACGGCGAGCCCGAGGCGGGCCAGCGCCTGCCCGACCCGGTCGGCCAGGTGGGCGACGGGCGGGGCGTGGACGACCGCGGCCGCCTCGGCGCCCGGCAGCGGCGGCAGCAGCCCGTCGAGCCGGCCGAGCAGCCCGCGGCCGATCCACACCGGGTAGCCCCCATGGGTCGTCGTAACGACCACCCTGGCGGCGGTCGTGGTCTGGTTGGCGGCGCCGGGCGTCACCGGCCGGCCATGGCGCCGACCCGGCGCCGGTACCACTCCAGCACCTCCACCGCCGTCTGCTCCAGGGTGAGCCGGTCGGTGTCGATGGCGACGTCGCCGGCGGTCTCGTAGATGGGGCCGCGGGCGACCAGCAGGTCGCGGATGCGGCCGACCCGGTCGCCGCTGTTCAGCAGCGGCCGGTCGGTGACGCCGGTCAGCCGGCCGGCCAGCGTCTCCGGGGTCGCCCGCAGGTAGACCAGCAGGCCGGCCTGCTTGAGGGCGGTGCGGTTCTCGGCCGACAGGACCGCGCCGCCGCCGACGGCGATCACCCGGCCGGGCGCGGCGATGGCCCGGTCGATGGCGGCGATCTCGCGGCGCCGGAAGCTCAGCTCGCCCTCGCGCTGGAACAGCTCCCCGATGGTCATGCGGGTGGCCCGCTCGATCATCTGGTCGGTGTCCACGAACTCGCGGCCGAGCGCCCGCGCCACCAGCCGGCCAACCGACGTCTTGCCGGCCCCCATGAAGCCGATCATCACGATGGTCGGAAGGATCTGGCGCACGCCGGAAGCCTAGCAGCTACCCGCCGGCCAGGCCCGCCAGGTAGGCGTCGAGGTTGCGGCGCACCTCGGCGAGCGAGTCGCCGCCGGTCTTCTCCAGCAGGGCGTCGGCCAGCACCAGGGCGACGACCGCCTCGCCGACCACCGCGGCCGCCGGCACGGCCGTCACGTCCGACCGCTGCACCACCGCGCTGGCCGCGGCGCCGGTGGCGACGTCGACGGTGTCGAGCGCCCGGACCAGGGTCGACAGCGGCTTCATCGCGGCCCGCACCCGCAGCACCTCGCCGGTCGACATGCCCCCCTCGATCCCGCCGGCGCGGCCGGTGCGGCGCCGCGGACGACCCCCTCCGGGCACGATCGCGTCGTGGGCCCGCGACCCGGGGCGGGCGGCGCCCGCGAAGCCGTCGCCGACCTCGACGCCCTTGATCGCCTGGACGCTCATCAGCGCCGCCGCCAGGCGGGCGTCCAGCTTGCGGTCCCAGTGCACGTAGGAGCCGAGACCCGGCGGCAGGCCGTGGGCGACCACCTCGAACACGCCGCCGAGGGTGTCGCCGGCCGCCTTCGCCGCGTCCACCGCCGCCACCATGCGGCCCTCCGCCTCGCCGTCCAGGCAGCGGACCGGCGAGGCGTCGATCTCCTCGAGGTCGGCGGGGGCCGGCACCGCCCGGGAGCGGGTGGCCACCGGCCCGACGCGGACCACGTGGCTGAGCACCGCCACCCCGACCTGGCCGAGCAGGGCGCGGGCGGCCGCCCCCGCCGCGACCCTGGCGGCCGTCTCCCGGGCGCTGGCCCGCTCCAGCACCGGCCGGGCCTCCCGGAAGCCGTACTTCTGCATGCCGGTGAGGTCGGCGTGGCCCGGCCGCGGCCGGGTCAGCGGCGCCCCGCGGCCGCTGCGGGTGGCCTCCGGGTCGTCGACCGGGTCCGGGGCCATCACCTCGGTCCACTTGGGCCATTCGCTGTTGTCGATGCGGATGGCGAGCGGCGAGCCGAGGGTCAGGCCGTGCCGCAGGCCGCCGAGCACCTCCAGCCGGTCCTCCTCGAAGCGCATGCGCTTGCCGCGGCCGTAGCCCAGCCGGCGCCTGGCCAGGTCGCGAGCGAGGTCGGCGCTGGTCAGCGGCACCCCGGACGGCAGGCCCTCGAGCACCGCGACCAGCGCCCGGCCGTGCGACTCGCCAGCGGTCAGGTAGCGCAACATCCAGCGGATGCTAGCCGAACCGCGGGCCGCGGGCCGCTACTTGAGGATCGCCTCGCCCTCGCAGAGCGTGAACCGGCCGGAGCCCGACTCGAAGACGGCGCAGGAGCCGCCGATGTCCACCACCCGGTAGTCGTCGGCGAAGGTCTGCCCCTCGGTGGCGGTGTGGGAGGTGCCGTCAACCGACACCTTCACGTAGCGCTTCCCCGACTTGCTGTACACGTCCTCGAGGACGACCTCCCGCGTGGCGGTCGCGCCGCTCCCCGACACCGTGGCGGTCCCGGAGGTGCTGGTCGTGGTCCCGACCGTCGTCGCGGTCGAGCCGGTCGTCTCGGTGCCACCGGCCGGGACCACCGGACGGAACGGGTCCTTGGCGGTGCCGGCCGTCGGGCCGGCGATGCTGGTCGACGGGCCGATGAGCTGCGCGGTGGTCGTCGGCGTCGCACCGGCAGTCGCCGGCGACGCCACCGGTGCCGCCGCCCCGCCCAGCAGCAGGGGCCGAGCGACCAGCCCGACGAGGACGAGCAGGAGCACCCCGGCCAGCGCGAGCACGAGCACCCGCTGGCGGGAGCCACCCGCGGTCACCTCTGGTTGGATGGCCATGACGGCGTCACCTCACCTGCGTCGCGCCGGTCGTGCCGGCGCCCGTGGCAGGCGCCTGCGCGGCCGGAGACACTGCGAGCTGGAAGACGGTCAGCGCGATGGTGGCCTGGAGCTGGCCGGCCCCGGCCGACGCATCGGGCGTGGCGGCCGCCGAGCCGCCGGTGCTCCCGTCCGCCGCGCCGCCGGTCACGTTGACCGACTGCACCAGCACCGAGCGCGGCGGGACGCGCTCGGGATCGGCCCCCTTGACCAGGTTCTCCACTCGGGACAGGAAGTCCTCGATCTGGAAGTAGCCGCCCTTGACGTCGATGCCGGTGGCGATCTCCGCCAGCTCCGGCTGGACCGTCGAGGTCTTCGGCGCCGCCGGCGTGATCGAGACCAGGTCCACACCGGCCTGGCCTGCCGCGTCCTCCAGGGCGTCCACCAGCCCCGGCAGGTTGGGCGTCGACGGGAACTCCGCCTTGGCCAGCTTGGCCTTCGCGCGCAGCTCGGCGGCGTCGGCCTTCAGCGCCTCCAGCGCGCGCACCTGGTCCCTGAGGGCCTGGCTCTCGGCGACGGCGCCGTTGCGGTCGGCTCTGGCCTCGGCGACCGCCTGCTGCTTCGGACGAACCAGCAGCAGGGTGCCGACCGCGAGGACCAGGACGAGGCCGACCGTGGCGACGAGCAGCTCCGTTCGGCGGGTCATGGGGCCACCGGCCCTTGCTGTCCGGCGGGCTGGAACCGGCCCGAGAAGGCCGCCTTGCTCAGGTCGACGGTGGCGGAGAAGGTCACCGTGGTCTCGCCGCCTTCCTCGCCGCTCTTCTGCGACGCCGTGAAGTAGGGGTTGAGGTAGACCCGGGAGCCGTGCTTCTTCGGCCCGGCGGCCAGCGCCCCCATGAACCCGCCGACGTCGACGTGCTCGAGGCCGGCGCCGGTGAAGGTGATGCTGGCGACCGGGGAGCCGGCCCCTGGGGTGCCCGGGGGGAGGGAAGCGGCCGCGGCGGCGTTGGCACCCGCTCCGCCCTGGGCGTCGGTCTCCTTGAGGGCGACGCTCAACTGGGTGAGCCAGACGTCGCCGGGGATGATCGCCGAGATGTCCTGCAGGATGCCGGAGAAGCGGATCTCGCGCGCGTACACCTTCGCGCGGAGCTGCTCGGCGGCGGCGATCTGGCTGCCCAGGGCGGCGTACGGCTGCAGCTCCGCCTTGCGGGCGCGGAGGCCGGCCGCGACCGTCCGCTCCCGGTCGGCCTCCTCCCGCGCCTCGGTCAGCTTCTGCGACTCCCGGACGTACCAGAGCCCGAGCAGGGCGAGCAGCACGACGAAGGCGACCGCGACGCCGCTCCGTTGCCGCTGCACCAGCCGGTGCTCCTTGATCTCCTTGGGCAGCAGGTTGACGCGGGGCAGGCTGACCCGCGTGTCGCCATACGAGCTCTGCCTGGCCATCTATGCCACCGCCCCGAGCGCCAGGCCGACCGGGATCGCCATCTTCGGCTCCAGCTCGGCGAGCTGCTCGGCGTGCAGGCCGAGGCGGCCGACATGGACGCCGGCCAGGGTGTGGCCACGCTCCACGGGCACGCTGCTGGCGGTCTGGAGCCGCTCGACCAGCGGGCCGAGCAGCGAGCCGCCACCGGTGACCACCACCCGCGCCAGCGGCGTCGCGTCCTGCTGGGCGCGGTAGAAGTCGAGCGAGCCACGGACCTCCTCGACCAGCACGTCCAGCCGCTGCTCGACCAGCTCCGCGGCTTCCGCGTCGACGTCGAGGCCGCTCGACACCGCGAGCTTGGTCCGCTCCGCGGCGTCGCGGTCGACCTCCAGCACGCGCTCCAGAGTCGCGGTCGTGTCCTCGCCGCCCATCAGCAGGATGCGCACGAAGCGCAGGACGCCGTTGTCGTGGATGACCATGTTGGTGATGCGCGCGCCCACGTCGACGACCGCCTCGGCGCCCTCGGCCAGGGCCGCCGGCGGGCCGAGCGAGCGCAGCAGCGCCATCGGGTTCAGGTCGATCCCGACGGGCCGCAGGCCCGCGGCGGTCACCGCCTTCAGGTGCCCGGCGAGCATCTCCTTCTGGGCGGCGGCCAGCAGCACCCGCAGCAGGCGCTGGCCGCCGGCGTTCTCGAACTCGCCGACCACGTGGTAGTCGAGCTCGGCCTCGTCGACCGGGATCGGCAGGTAGTCGCCGGCCTGGTAGGCGAGCGAGCGTTGCAGCTCCTGGGGTTGCATCCACGGCAGGTCGACCAGGCGGACGACCACCCGCTGGTTGGCGACCCCGATCACCACGTGCTTGCTGCCGATCCGGGCGTGCCGCCACAGCGCCTTGATCGCGGCCGTGACGGCCGTCGGGTCGGTGACCTCGCCGTCGACCACCGCGCCTGGCGGCAGACCGGTCTGCCCGAGCCGATCCAGCACGACCCGGCCGCGGCGGACCGACAGCTCCGCCGCGCGCACGGCCGTGGTTCCGATATCGAGACCGACGATCTTCCGGGCCACGTCTCTCGAGCCCCCCTGCATTCCTCTATGTCGGGCACTCCGCTTTGTGGCCGAGATGGCCGCTGCCGCCGTGCGGCGGATCCGGAGCGCGCCGGGCCGTCGTCGACGGCCTTGGAAGTGATCGACCCTGTCAGGTGGGACCTTGAGCGCGAGCCGCCGGTCGTCAGGTGCCGAGCAGGACGCGGCCGTACCAGCCGGCGACCTGGCCGCCGGCCAGGACGCCGAGCAGCGCGCCCGCGACCAGCCAGGGACCAAACGGCAGCAGCGACTTGCGCGAGAGGCCGAGCGCCAGCATGCCCCCCAGCCCCGCTAGGCCGCCGAGCAGGAAGGCGGCGAACACCCCGACGGCCACCGCCCCCCACGACAGCCAGCCGAGGGCGAGGCCCAGCGTGGGCGCGAGCTTCACGTCGCCCAGTCCCATGCCGCGCGGCGAGACCAGCGCCAGCAGGAAGAAGAAGCCGCCCACGGCGGCGGCCGCGAGCAGGGCGCGGCCGAGGCGGCCGAGGTCGCCGAGGCCGAGGCTGGCGACCAGCAGCAGGCCGGCCACGACCGGAAAGGCCGGGTAGGTGACGCGGTTGGGCAGCAGCCGGGTGGCGGCGTCGATCATGGCCAGCACCAGGCAGACGAAGGCGAGCGCCAGGTAGGCGGGGATCGCCCAGCCGAGACCCTCGGCGGCCAGCCGCAGGGCCACCACGAACCAGAGCAGCCCCATGGCGAGCTCGACCAGGGGGTAGCGGACGGCGATGGGCGCCCGGCAGGACCGGCAGCGGCCCCGCAGCAGCAGCCAGGAGACCAGCGGGAGGTTGTCGCGCCAGGCGATCGGGGTGTCGCAGGCCGGGCAGCGCGACCCTGGCCGCACCACCGACTCGCGCCGCGGCACCCGATGGATGACGACGTTGGCGAACGAGCCGGCGGCCAGGCCGAGCAGCCCGGCCAGCGAGGCGACGACGAGCGGGCTCATGGCCGGGAAGCGTACCTTCCCGGCGCGGACCGGCGGGCGGCCGTCAACAAGGGGGCGTCTGGCCGGCCGGGCAGGGGGCCAGCTCCTGCCACGACACCTGCTGGAGCTGCGTGCGGCCGAAGCCCAGCGCGTTGGCGATCCGCGGCGTGTAGTTGAGGTTCAGGTTGTTCTTGGCGTCGACCGTGTTGGCGTAGAAGGCGCCGTGGTTGGTGTCGTTGCATTCGTCGGAGTTGCAGTCGTTCTTCAGCTCGATGGTGCCGTCCCGGCTGTAGAGCAACACCGCAAGCTCCGGTCGGAACTGGATCTTGTAGGCCGGCGTCCCGGTCGGTGGTGGGTCCTGGATGGAGCATGCCTGCGCCGCCTCGACCCTGCTGGTGTTGCCGAAGTCGACCGGGACGTTGGTGTAGATGACCGTGTCGCTGGCGATCCGCAGCGTCCCGGTGTCCAGCTGGAGCGCCGGCGGGGTCGTGCCGGTCGCCTGGAAGGCGGTCAGGTCCTGCCAGATCACATAGGTGCGGTCCAGCCCGCCCAACGCGCTCGCGGCCGCGAGCGCGGCGTTGGCGGTGGTCACCGCGGCCGCCGACGGCGTCCCGGACCCTGGGGGCTGGCCGAAGTAGGCCACGTTGGTGTACAGGTCGGGATCGAAGGTGTACTCGGGCATGGTGTAGGGGGGCGGGTCGTTGCAGGCACGGCCGCCGACGGTCGCGCCGCCCAGGTTGAAGCCCTGCGCCGCGGCGCTCACCGCACCGGCCGGCGCGGTCATGCACGGCGACAGGCTGCCGCCCCCGGCTAGCACGTCACCGTGGATATCGTTGCTGGTGTCGACCGCCTCGCCCTCGACCGTGGCCGGGCAGTTGGGGTTGCTGGCGCCGCTGAACTCGCGGATGACACCGTGGGCCGAGAGCAGCGACCCCCGCGCCGTGCTGGTGCCGGCGATGGTCGTGTTGTTCTTGAAGAAGACGTCGCCCTGGGAGTAGACCCCGCCGACGATGCAGGCGTTCTGCTCCAGGGTGAGGCTCGAGTCGGCGTAGAGGGCGTAGGTGAAGCTGACCGCCGGCCCGATGACGACTCGGAGCGTGCGGGTCGGGCTGCTCGTCTGGGCGGCCTGGCCGGTCGAGAAGATCGTGTAGTGCCCGAGCTTGCTCGGGTTGGTCGGGGTGCCCTTGCGCACCGTCACGGTGGCTGTGCCGGTGTCGCCGCTGCCGTCGGCGACCGGGACGGCGCGGTTGCTGACGACTGCGGCGGCCGGGTTGGCCTCGAGGGCGGCGATCGCCCAGCTGACCCCGGCCTCGGCAACGCCGAGCGCCCGCGACCGCCTGGCGCCGCCGGTGGTGGCGGTGTTGTTGTGGAGGGCCTGGGCGAGCACCACCACCAGCAGCAGGGTCAGGATGGTGATGACGGTAACGGTCACCACCATGGCATAGCCGTCCTCACCCCTGACGGGTGTGCTCAACCGGTGTGGCTGGCGGGTCATCGCTGCTCCTGTCTGATCATGCCGGCTGCGGGATCTGCAGGTTGCGGAGCTGCACCTGGGTCTGGGTCGAGTACGTCAGGCCCGGGTCGACGAGGTCGACGGTGACCGTGACGGTGATCTGCCAGGGCACCGGGGTGCCGGTGACCGCGTCGGAGCCCTGCAGCACGTCGCAGTAGAACAGGTCGGGCACGCCGGCCCCTGGCGGGGTGATCGCTTGGAGCACGGTGAGCGGGCCGGCGCTGGTGCCGTCGGGCCGCCACTCCTGCCGGCTCATGGTCGTCCCCGACACCAACCAGCGCACCCGGACCGGCACGTCGGGGCTGGCCACCGTGTACGTCAGGAAGTCGAGGTCGTGGCCGGTCCAGGAGCCGGAGCCGGAGGGCGTGAAGGTGGTGTTGAAGCGGGTGGCCTGGCGGAGGTCCTTGGTGAGCCGGTCCATGGCGAGCCGCACGTCGTCCTGCGTCTGGCCCCGCCGGCTCGCGAAGCTGGTCGCCCGCTGGGCGGAGACCAGCACTGCCATGGTGGCGGTGACGATCAGCAGCAGGATCGCCGAGGTCACCACCAGCTCCACGATGGTGAACCCAGCCTCCCCGCCGTCCCGGCGCCGCGGCGTGGCCATGTCAGCCCGGCGTCCCTGTGTAGTGGTTGGACTCTGGGCTGCTCTCGTTGCCCGCGCTGTCGACCGCCGTGACCCAGTAGGTGTAGGCCTGCCCGCTGGTGAGCCCGTTGTCGGAGTAGTCGGTGGTGGTGCCCACGGCCAGCGGTGTGGCGCCGCCCTTGTCGGAGCGGTAGACGCGGTAGTTGGCGATCCCCGAGGCGCTCGCCCCCGGGTCGGTGACCGCGTCCCAGTCGAGGTCGATCTTGTTGTTCTTGGGGTCCCCGCTCAGCGTGGGCGCCGGCGGTCGGGTCTGGTCAAGCACGATCGTGTCGGTGATGACACCCGGGCTCACGTTGCCGTTGCAGTCGGTGAACCGCGCCCAGACCTGCTTGGTGCCATCGCCGGCCGCCACCGGCCAGCCGTTGTACACGGCGCCGTAGGCGGTGGCCGGGCTCGGCAGCCATGGGCCGCTCGGGCCGGTGTTGGAGTACTCCATCGTGGCCATGCCGGACGCGCCCGACCCGTTCGGCTGGTCGCTCACCGAGTTGTTGATCGCCAGGCTGGTCTGGTTGGTGTAGCCGGCCCCGCCCGCCAGCGTGATCGGGCCGGCCGGTCCCTCGGTGTCGCTCGCGTTGGGCACGCAGCTGGCAGGTAGGGTGGTGGTCGTCGGCCCGGCGATGGTGGTGGTCGTCGTCGTGGTGGAGGTGCTGGTGGAGGTGCTCGGGGAGGATGGCGCGGGCACGTAGCCGAGGCTGAACAGCGACGAGGACCGCACCAGCCGCGAGATGCCGCCGGTCGGGGACGGGAACCGCACCATCACGGTCACCCGCTTATAGTAGACGTTGCTGAGGCCGTCGACCGGCGCCCAGGTCACGAACGCCCAGCCGGAGTAGGTGACCGCCGGGGTCCCGGGCGCGACGTGGTCGTTCGCCCCGCCCGCGTGGACCAGGTGGAAGTCGTTGTTGACGGTCTGGGTGGCGCAGGTCGCCGCGGCGTTCGGCGGGGTGTACCAGTCGGCCACGACCAGCCGCTCCCAGGCCGGGCTCGCCGCCGTCCCGGTGTTGAGCTCCAGGCAGTTGCTGGCACCGTTGCGGCGCAGCAGCAGGTCGGGGTTGTCGGTATCGCCTGCGGGGACCGCGGCGACGGCCGCGTCGATCGCCGTGCCGGTGCTCGACAGGCCGATGGCGTCGTAGTTCTGGTTGCGGGCCAGCTCCATCAGGTGGTCGGCCCAGGCGGTGGCGGCGGCCCGCTGCCTGGCGGTCGCCTGCAGCCGCAGGCCGCTGTAGACGGCCGTGAACACCGCGGTGGCGACGACCAGCAGCAGCGCCGAGGCGACCATCACCTCGATGATGGTGAGGCCGTCCTGTGCGTGGTCGTGGCGTGGTCGGATGATGGCCATGACTTCCTCGGGCGAGTATTGCTTTGTCAGGGCTGGTATCGGCCGGATCGACCCCGACCTGAGCAGGGCCCGCCCGGGCCGCCCCTACTGCCAGCCGGCCTCGGTGAACGCGCCGGTCGGCGCGCTCGGCTGGTCGCAGTCGGTGTTCCTCATGTAGGTCGTGCCGCTGGTGGCGGTGTCGCGGACGTAGAAGCAGGTCCCGGTGGCGCTCCTGGTCGCCAGCGTCACCGTGGCCCCGCTCACCGCGTAGGCGACGCTGCCGGCGGTGGGCGCCTGGTCGGCGGCGGCGTCGAAGGTGAGCGCCGGCTCGATCGCGGCCAGCTCGGCCCTGACCTGGGTGTAGGCCTCCCGGTCGGCGAAGTGGGCCTTCTCGGCGCTGAGGGCGTTGCGCAGGTCGGCCTGGGCGTCGCGGTCCTGCGCCCGCTCACGGGTCGCGGGGAAGGTGGCCGCGGCGACGGCGATCAGGATCGCGATGATCAGCACCACGATCATCAGCTCGACGAGCGTGAAGCCCCCTTCCCGCCGATCCTCCATCGACCCTCCCTCCGTTTCTCGCCGTTCCGCCGGCTGCGGCGGCCTATCGTTAGATCGGCCTGGCGCGGGCGGTCTTCACCCCTGCTTCCTGGCGGCTCAAGCCGGCGCCGCCGGGGGTCGACACAGCGGCATGGCCCGGGTCGGCAGGGGCGGTCCGACCGACCGTGCCTGGCGCGCGGCGGTCGTGCTCGGCTTGGTCCTGCTCGCGTGCGCGTTCGCGCTGGCCCTGCTGCTTCCCGCGGTGCTCGGGGACGGCTGCCCGTGCCGGGACCAGGCCGGCCGGCGGGTCCGGGTGCTGGCCACCTCGGGGGACCTCTGGGTCGCGCCCGCCGCGGCCCGCTACGTGGCCAGCGGGGCGCTCGGCTTCGTCTACGAGTCGAGTCCCTACCTCACCGCCCTGCCCCTCTACCCGATCCTGCTGGCGCCCCTGGTCGCCGTCGGCCAGGCGCTGGGGCTGTCGGAGCCGCCGGCGCCCACGCCGACGATGTGGTTCCTGCTGGCGCCGTTCACGGTCGGGCTGGCGGTGCCGCTGCTCCACCAGGTCCGCGGGCTCGTCCGGGACGCCGACGCCGGCGGGGGCGCGCTGTCCGCGCAGGTCTGGACGGCGGTCCTGGTCGCGGCGCCGGTGCTGGTGGTGTTCGGGCACGGCGAGGACGCGCTCGCGCTCCTCGGCGTGCTCGCCGCCGTCCGGCTCGCCGCCAGGGAGCGCTGGGCGGAAGCCGGGCTCCTGCTCGGGCTCGCGGTCGCGTCCAAGCAGTGGGCGGTGCTCGCCCTCCCGGCCCTGCTGGCCCGCTGCGGCCCGCGGGAGCGTGGCAGGCTGGCCGCGGCCAGTCTCGCGCTCCCGGCCGCGCTCGCGCTGTTCGTGCTGGCGGTCGACTGGGCGCACGCGTCGCGGGCGCTGCTGCACCCGCCCAACTACCCCGGGTACGGCCATGCGGCGCTGTGGGTCCACGCCGGGGCCGCGACCGTGGTGACGGCGCCGTTCCGGCTGGGCGCGCTGGCGCTGGCCGTCGCCCTCGCCGGCCGCAGCCGCGGCGGGGCGTCCCCGTCCCGCCTGCTCGCCGTGCTCGGCGTCACCCTGCTCGCCCGCTGCGCGTTCGAGCCGGTCGTCCACGTCTACTACCTCGGTCCCGGGCTGTGCCTGCTGCTGCTGCACGAGCGGGTGGCCACCGGCCGGTGCGCGCGCACGGCGGTCCTCGGCGGCCTGCTGGTCGCGTGGTTCCAGGTTCACCCAGCCCCGGCGCTGTGGTGGGCGGTCGCGGCGCCGCTGGGCGTCGCGGTCGCCTACCGGGCCGGGCGGGAGGTCCTCTCCGGGACCGCGGCGGCGACGGCGGGCGCCGGCCCCGGCGTCGCCGCGGTGAGCTCGCGGACGACCGGCCCGGCGACGCCGTGGGTGACCTCCCGCGGGCGCGGGCGGGGCGGTGCGGCCGCCGCGAGCGACAGCAGCGCGACCGGCAGCCACCAGTAGGTGGTCGTGAACGCCCGGGAGAAGT
>WNGA01031057.1_pt1 | contig 13627 bp, 15 predicted proteins | sample 5400061 | NCBI WGS metagenome assembly WNGA01 (sample SAMN13153366, study PRJNA577476) | soil metagenome | isolation source: 100 cm soil or saprolite under grassland replicate 2 | place: USA:California | collected 2016-06-15 | reverse complement strand
TACGCGCGTGTCTTCTGGTACGCGCGGAGCGCTTCCGCCTGACGGCCGGAGCGATAGAGCGCGAGCATGTGCTGCGCCCGGAAGCGCTCGTATGTGGGGAACTCCTCGCACAGCACGTCCAGCTCCGCGATCAGCTGCGCGTGGTCCCCGAGCGCGAGCTCCGCCTCGATCCGCGTCTCGACAGCACGGAGGCGCAGCTCCTCCAGGCGCCGCGCCTCAAGCTCCAGTGCGAAGCAGCCGGGCACGTCAGCGTACGGATGGCCGCGCCAGAGCGCGAGCGCAGTGCGGAGCAGTTGCGCTGCCTCGACGGGATCGGTGTCGACGAGTGTGGCCGCATGCTCGACCGTCCGTTCGAACTCGATCGCGTCCACCTCCACTGGATCGGCTGCGAGCCGATAGCCGCCGTCGTCGCGGACGATGACGTCGCCGATCGCGGCCCTGAGGTTCGAGACATACGTCTGAAGCGTCGAGCGCGCGCCGGCCGTGGGCTCGTTGCCCCAGACGCCGTCGATCAGCGTGTCCACTGAGACCGGCTTCCCCACCTCCGCAGCGAGGAGTGCGAGCACTCTGCGCTGCTTCGGGCCGCCGAGACGGACGTCGGCGTTGTCGCTCAGGACTTCGAGCGGGCCGAGGACGCGAACTTTCAAGTCGGAACGACGATACGACGATTCGCCGGGTGTGCCTAGCAGGCCCGCCGGTCGAGGGAGGACGGGAGGCCCGCCGAGACGCGCCTCCCGTCTGGCTCCTCGCGTCATGAGAGTGTGGTCGCCTCGACGCCTCTTGCCATGCGCTCTAGCCCGCGGCCTCGACGTGGATCCGGACGCCGCTGATACCGGCGACGAGGCCCGCGAGGACGACGTTTCCCGCCGGGTCGTAGAGGGTCGACACCGCAACGCCCGAATACGAGCCTCCGTCCGGCGACAGCGTGAGCGTGCTCACGATCTTCTGCGTACCCGCGTACGCACCACTCTGCGGGTCGTACCTAAAGAACACCGCGGTGCTCGCGTACCGCCGTCCGTCGAGCCGCTCCCACGCCCCGTGAGACGGGCTGCGGAGCGCCGTCCCCACGTTGGCAATCTCGATGGCCGAGCCGTCGCCGGTGAAGGTCTGCAGCGACTTCAGGTCGGATAGCGGCTCAGCGCGGTCGACCGTCACGTCCCAGGTGCCCGCGATCTGGTTGGCGGGGGACTCCGCCCGGCCACCGGCGCTCGCGGTGATCGCGCCGACAACGGACATCGCGATCGCCGTGGTTACTGCCACGAGGGCGATGAGCGATCGATTGCTGGTCATGTTCTCTCCTCTCTGTTCGTAGCCGGGCGACGCGCTTTTGGTAGATCTCTCGAACCGGGCCTACCCCCGGCGAAGCCCGTTCCGGTGATGCGTGCGACCGTACGCCCGGCCGCTCCAGAAACGCTCCAAAGCCAGCCGCCGCCGGCGAGCCGCACACCTCCTCGTCGCAAGTGGACGACCTCGTGACCGCCGAGGTCACAACCGAGTGAGCTTCCTCGGTCGCCAAGGTGTCGGACCGTTGTCGGGTCAGCGCTCGAACGGAACCGCGGAGTGCGCGTCGGCGATCTCGACACTCGCGCTCAAGGAACAGGAGGAACCTACAGCGGCGCGGTCGCGGCTGGGTGGCGCAAGAGCGCCGTCGCAGAACCAGCCGCCGCCACCGGTGCATTGTCCTTACCACTGGCGCTCACATTCGACCAACGAGGCACAGCCACCAGGGTGTCCCGTCCGCTGGGGGTCGGTTCGAGACCGAGGACCACGAAGATCCGAGGGCGGGTGAGTCGATCGACGACGACCTCGAGCGATGAGGAGGGGGCCTGCAAGGGGCCTCGGTCGAGCGCCTTCGCCAGGGTCGCGAGGTCGACCTCGCGTGCGAGCTCCTCGCGCTCGACCACGAAGAGGATGAAGCGCGGCGTGGGAAGCGAGACGGCGACGACGTCGGCCGACGTCTCCAGAAACGTGCGGAGCGCGAGCTCGAGCGCCAGCCGGCGGAGAACGAGCTCCGCCGCCGGACGGGCGAATCGGCGGGCCGGATACGGACAGGTTGCACGCACCGGGCAGATTGCGTAGTAGATCCCGTTGTCGGCCGGGAGAAAGCGCGTCTCCAGCAGATCGAGCGTCAAGAGCGTGAACGACTCGACGACGCCGGTCGAGGTCGCCTCGGTGACGGCGAGTCCGCGGCCGCGCAGGACCCGGTAGCGGGCGTCGAGCTGCGCGCGAATTGTCTGAGCGCGCGCGAGCGAGCTCGGTTCGAGCGTCGACGCTCCCGCGGAGGCGGACCCAGTCGCCGCCGCGAACGCGCCGATCGCCAGCATAGCCCCGGCAACTCCGCCGAGCAGAAGCCTCCCCACCTGGGCCTTCCGCCTTCGATCCAGCCCTTCGCCGACCGCATGCGCTCCACGCCGCCAGACTTCGAAGCGACCTTGGCCATGAGGTCGGACAGGCTTGGTGCCGGAGCGGACGCCGCCGCGCGGCGAGCACGAGCGTCGAAGCTGCGTCCAGACCATGCCTGCGACCGTAGGTCACGCCCCTCCAGAAACGCTCCAAGCCAGCCGCCTCCCGGCGCGCATGCACCACTCGTCGCCCGCTTGACGGCGTCGTGACCGCCGGCTCTGAAGCCGGTTCACGTCGACCGGCTCCGACCCGCCGTCACCGGTTTCAGACCGCTGCTCGCGGCCACGACTCGCCGTGGCCGGCTACAGCCGGGCGAGCTGTGTGGGATATGTGTGGCGCCGACGGCTATCGCGCCTTGGCAGGCAACAGAAAGTCGTCGACGTGCAGGCACTTTACGAGGCGGGAGCGACGGGACTCGAACCCGCGACCTCCGGCGTGACAGGCCGGCGTTCTAACCAGCTGAACTACGCCCCCAGGGCGGCGCCATTGTAGCCGGGTGCAGCCGCCGACCGTGCTGCGACACTGCCCCGCGTGGCGACCGTCGACTGGATCGCGCTCGCGGTCGTCCTCGTTTCGGCGCTCGGCGGCCTGCGCCGCGGGCTCGTGCTCAGCGCGCTCTCGCTCGCCGGTCTGGTCGCCGGCGCGTATGCCGGATCGCGCATCGGGCCGCACCTGTTGAACGGCGGCGCCACCTCGCGCTGGACGCCGTTCGCCGGGTTGATCGGCGCGCTGGCGGGCGCCGCTCTGCTCCAGACGGTCGCCTCGATCGTCGGCTCGATGCTCCGGAGGAGCCTGAAGCTGACGCCGCTGCGACTCTTCGATTCCGCGGGCGGCTTCGTGCTCGGCCTCGCGACGGGGCTCGTGCTCGTGTGGGTTGCGGGTGCAGCGGCATTGCTCATGCCGGGTCAGACGACGCTGCGGCGGGAGGTGCAGCGCTCCGAGATCGTGCGCCGCCTGAACGACGCGGTTCCGCCGCGGCAGCTGCTCAACCTGCTGGCACGCATCGATCCCTTCCCGACGATCGTCGGGCCTGCTGCTCCCGCCGAGCCAGGGAGTCCGGCGATCGCGCGCGCCCTCGGCATCCTGAACGCCCAGGCCTCGGTCGTGAAGGTGCTCGGCACCGCCTGCGGCGTCGGGATCGAGGGCAGCGGCTGGTTCGCGACATCCGACCTCGTCGTCACGAACGCGCATGTCGTGGCGGGCGAGCAGGACACCAAGGTCCAGATCCCGCGCCACGCCGGCCTCTTTGACGCGAACGTCGTCGCCTTCGACGTGCGCAACGACGTCGCGGTGCTGCACGTTCTCGGCGCCGACGCGCAGGTGCCGCTCCGGATGACCGACCCGAGAACAGGAACCTCGGTCGCGATCCTCGGCTATCCGGAGAACGGCCCGCTTCGCGTCACGCCGGGCCGCATCGGCAGCACGTCGACCGTGTTGACGCGCGATGCGTACGGTCGCGGCCCGGTACCGCGGACGATCACCGCAGTTGCGGCGCGCGTCCGTCACGGCAACTCGGGCGGGCCGGCGGTGGACGCGCGGGGGCTCGTGCAAGCGACGATCTTCGCGGCGCGCATTGGCGCCCCGACCGGCTACGGCGTCCCGACGCCGGTCGTGAGGCGGGTCATCGCGGGCGTCGCTCAGGAACCGGTCTCGACCGGCGACTGCGCCGTCGGCTGAAGCTCGGGCAGGAACTCGACGACGTTCATCGGCGCCCGGAACGGTGCGACGACGTAGACGCCGTGCGCGAGGGCCTTCGCGCCCTCGATCAGCTCGAGGCCGAGCTGCCCACCCACCTCGCGCGCCGCCGAGCCTGCGCGGCGGTAGCGCTCCTGCACCTCGTCGGGCACGACCATCCCCGGCGCCTCGTTGTGCATCCGGATCAGCAGCTCGTACGTCCGGATCGGCCAGACGCCGACGAGGAGCGGTATCGGCCACACTCCGCCGATCCGCTCGCGGAACGCCTCGAGCGCATCGAGGCTGAACAGGATCTGCGTCATTGCGAAGCGCGCTCCGGCGGCGACCTTGCGGTGGAAGCGGTCAGTCTCGAGGCCGAGATCGTCCGCGGTCGGGTTCACGGCGACGCCGGGAAAGAACGACGTGGGCGCGTCGATCGCGCGCCCGTGGAAGTCCTCGCCGCGGTTCAGGCGCGCCATCAGCTCGACGAGCCCGATCGAGTCCACCTCGTAGACACCGCCCGCTCCGGGATAGTCGCCGGCCTCGGGCGGGTCGCCGGTGACGGCGAGAATGTTGCGCACGCCCTCTGCATGCGAGCCGAGGAGCAGCGACTCGAGGCCGGCGACGGTCGAGTCGCGCGGCGTCAGATGCGGAATCGTCTCGACGCCCGTGAACCGCTCGATCGCGACCGACGCCATGATCCCGCTCATCCGGGCCCGCGCACGCGGGTTGTCGTTCAGGTCGACGAACTGCGCCTTGCCGGAGTCGCGGACCGCGCGCGCCGTTGCGATCAGCAACTCGGGGTTTGCGCCGAGTGGTGGATCGAGCTGCACCGAGACGACGAACGTCCCGTCATCGAGCAGCCGTTGCAGTGCGGTCGGCTCGTCCCTCGGCGCCGCGTGTGTCGCCTGCTCGCGCTCGCGGACGAGGAGCGGCGTCGTCGGCGTGAGGTTCTCGTCGACGGCGGCGCGGATCGCCGCGATCTGCGCGGGCGTCGTACCGCAGCAGCCGCCGATGATCTGCGCTCCGAGCGCACGCGCCTGCGCGGCGAACTCGCTGAAGTACTCCGGCGTCGCGTGCGGGAAGACGACGCGCTGTCCGGACATGCTTGCGAGACCGACGTTCGGAAGCACGGCGAGCGGCGCACCGCCATCGCCCTGCATCGCCGCAAGTGCCCGCAGCGCGGCGGTGGGGCCTGCGCCGTGGTTCGCGCCGAACGCGGCGAGGCCGAGTTCCCGCAGCCGCGCGCCCGCGCTCTCGGCCGAGACGCCGCCGATGGTCTCGCCGGCCGCGTCGAAGCTCATGAGGGCGACGATCGGCAGGCTCGAGACCGTACGCACGCCGGCGACCGCCGCCTCGAGGTCAGCGAGGTCGAAGAAGGTCTCGACCATGAAGAGGTCGGCGCCGCGGCCTTCCAGGAGCCGGGCCTGCTCGGCATAGAGCTGTCCCGGCTCCGAGCCGCGCAGCTCGACCTCCCCGAGCGGCCCGATCGAGCCGGCGATGAAGACCTCCTTGCCCGACACGTCCCTGGCGTCGCGCGCGAGCTTCACGCCCGCGTCGTTGATCCGCTCGAACTCGTCCTCGAGGAAGGTCTGGGCGAGCTTCGCGCGGTTCGCCCCGAACGTGTTCGTCTCGATCAGCTCGGCTCCGGCTCGGATATATCCGAGGTGCACGTCCACGACCGCCTCGGGCGCCTTGAGATTCGCCTCCGCTCGCGAGCACGGCTCCCATGCCGCCGTCGGCGACGATCGGTGCGCCGGACGAGAGCCGTTCGAGGAAGCGCGACATGCGGGCCAGTCTACGAATGGGTTCAGAAAGCGAAGGGCGGGGCCGCCGCTGGCCCCGCCCTTCGTACTTCTGAGCCTCCGGAACGGCCCCCGCCGCATCGGGGCCACTCAACGGACGCAGTTGGAGTATCGCGTTCCGGGCGGACTTGACCAATCCCTCGGACTCGGTTGACTGGCCCTGCTTCACGCGCTCAAGGCGGGGCGCACCGTTGCCGATAAGGAGTGGAGACTCCTCCGGGGACTGACGGCAATCATCCTGCGGAAGGGCCTTTGGAGCGGCGCCGTGAGGCGCCGTTTCCCTTATCCGGGGTGGACCGTGCGGCCTTCCATGCCACCGGCGACCGTGACCAGCTCGCCGCTGATGTGGCCCGAGAGCTCGTCGGAGGCAAGCACGACGACCGCACGCGCGATGTCGTCAGCGGTCGCGACCTTGCGCAGCGCCATGGTGCGCGTGATGCGCTCGACGAGCTCGGGGTCGAGTGCCCCGCGAGTCAACGGCGAGTACGTCCACCCGGGCGCGACGGCGTTCACGCGGCCGTGGGCGCCGATGCGCACGATCTCGTTCTTCAGGCTGAGCAGGAGACCGACCTGGATCGCGGACTTCGCGGCCGCGTAGTCGGCGTGGCCGGCCTCGCCGAAGCGACCCGCTGTCGAGCCGACGAGGACGAGGCTGCCGTGCCCCGTCCGCTCGACCTCGTGGAGGAAGGAGCGAGCCGTCAGGAACGTCGCGGTGAGGTTCGAGCGCAGCGTCGCCTCCCACCGTTCGAGGGCGAGCTCCCACACCGGCTCGTCCGCGGTCGGCCAGACGCCCGCGACGGCGGCGCAGACGTCGACGCTTCCGAAGGCGGCGCGCGCCTCGTCGAAGAGGCGTTCCGTCTGCGCCTCGTCGGTGAGGTCGGCGCCGATCGCAACGGCACCGTCCAGCTCGGTCGCGAGCCCTTCCGCGTTCTCCCGCCCGGTGTTGAAGTGGACGACGACGCGTGCGCCCTCCGCCGCGAACGCCCTGGCGCAGGCCGAGCCGATGCCGCCGGAGGCCCCGGTCACGAGGACGCCCTTTCCGGCCAGGCCGGTGTCCATGCCTGGAGCCTAGCTTCGGAGGAGCGTGCGAACCGCGCTCGCGGACAGATAGCCGGCACGTCCCGCCTTGGCCGTCCTCGTGTTGTAGGTGTAGAAGAGGCCGCCCCGTGAGAGCCTCGCGTTCGCGTAACCGAATTGCCCGCGGAAACGCAGCGCGACGTCACGGCCGTCCTGCACGCGCAGTAGGTGTAGCCGCGTCTCGACGGCGTACACGACACGATCGCCGTCGAAGTCGGAGAGCTGCGCGCCCGCGCCGACCGGGCGCGAGAGCAGCGTCCGGCCGTGGAGGTCGCTGACGATGAGCCGCCGGCTCGAGATGGCGGCGATGCGCTTGCCGCGAAGCACCGCGCCGCCGCCGTGCGGAAGCCTCAGCGTCGCCTGCAGGAGTCCCGTGCGCGAGAGCACATCAAGGACTCCGCTGTTCCGATCGACGAGAATCGAGTCGCCGTCGACGTTGCGCACGATCGCGGGTTTCGCGTACGTCTTCAGTTTCGCCCGGCGCGCGGCGTCGAAGCGCCATACCGTCGATCCAGTGGAACCTGCGATCAGCGCGCCGCGCCCCGCGAGTGCGACGAGCCCGCTTGCCGCGGTGCGTAGCGCGACGCGCGCCTTCAGCGGCCGGAGCGTTCCCGTCACCACGTAGTTGTCGCCCTGAAAGCAGACGTGCGCGAATCGGTTCCCGGCGAGGACGACGTTGCTCTCCTGCGTGTCGCAGGCGAGGCTCGCCCGCACGACGACGCCCTGCGGCGACCAGACCAGCAGGTACTCCCACGCCCGCGCGGTGCCGACCAGGGTCGCGGCGCGTCCGCCGTCCACGCTGACCTCGTTCACCGGCGCGACCGTTCGCAGCTCGCGCGTGGGCTTCACGTCGACGACAGGCGGCGGAGTCGCAAGCACCGGCACGACGCTACCGAAGTAGGGTTCCGCCCGTGCGCGTACACATCATCAGCGACATCGAGGGCGTTGCCGGGATCGTCAAGTGGGGACAGACCGGCGGCGACAGCCCGCTCTTCCAGGAGGGCCGCAGGCTCTACACGGAGGAGATCAACGCGGCCGTGCGCGGAGCGAAGGCGGCGGGAGCGAAGGAGATCGTCGTCATGGACTGCCACGGCGCGGGCGGCGATTACACGTTCAACTCGCTGCTCGCCGACCAGCTCGACCCCGACTGCGAGTTCGTGATCCAGAGCGAATGGACGGAGTACACCGCGTTCCTCGAGCAGGGCTGCGACGCCGCGCTGTTCGTCGGGATGCACGCGATGGCAGGTACGCCCGACGGCGTCATGTCGCACACCGTGTCCGGCCAGGCGTGGCAGAGCCTCAAGTTCAACGGCACGCTCGTCGGCGAGACCGGCATCAACGCAGCGCTCTGCGGGCAGTGGGGCTGTCCGGTCCTGCTCGTCACCGGCGACCGCGCCACGTGCCGCGAGGCGACCGCCCTGCTCGGCGAGGGCCTGACGGCGGTCGAGGTGAAGGTCGGAATCGGCCGCTACAGCGCGCGCTCGCTGCCCGCGCTCAAGGCGCGCGAGGTGATCGAGGCAGGCGCGAAGCGCGCGCTGAAGGACCTGAAGGCGGTGCAGCCATACGACCCTGGTCGTCCGTGCGAGATCGAGGTCGAGTTCACGACGCCGGACCGGCTCGAGGAGTACCGCAACCGCCGCGGCGTCGAGGTCACGAGCCCCACCACAATCGTCTCCCGCGGCGACGACTGGTGGCAAGCCTGGTCGTCCTTCTACTCCTAAGCGGTCACCGGCTCGACGATCCCGAGCCCTTCGACGAGGGTGAAGAACGCCCTCGCGAACGGCGAGGCCTCGGTCCTCTCGCGCACGTTCTCCCAGTCGATCTGCTCGCGGAGCGCGCGCGCGAGCTCGAGCACCGAGCCGAAGTCGGGCTCCTGCTCGTTGATCGCCAGCAGCTTCGACGTCATCACCTCCTCGAGCGAGAAGACCGGGATGCGCAACGCCATGACCTCGATCACGGGGGCTCGCTCGATGATCTCGTCCGTGACCGGGCCGCCGGACGGGTTGAAGATCAGGTCGATGAGCCCGCCGTTCTCGTGCCACGCCTTGTAGAGCCAGCCTTCCGGCGCTCGCTCGGTCTCCCAACCCGCGCTCTCGAATGCTTCGAGCGCGGCGTCGGCGTCCTCGAGCTTGACGAGGAAGTCGACGTCGTGCTCGGTCTTCGGCCCGCCGCGGGCCCAGGCCGCGAGGCCGCCGCCGAGGATGAACGGGACACCGCGTTCCTGAAGGACCCCGGCGCCGGCTTTCATGGCCTCGATCAGCTCCTCGAACGTCGACTCGGGCACGGTCCCGCCGTTTCCGTTTCCCTCTCGGGTGCAACATCGAGGGCATGATCCGGATCGCCGCTGCCGGCGACATCCACGCGTCCGAGGCGACCCGCGAGCGCGTTGAGCACGCGTTCGCCACCGTCGCCGAGCAGGCTGACGTGATCCTGCTCGCCGGCGATCTGACGACGACGGGCGAGCCGGAGCAGGCGCGCGTGCTCGCCGACGCCTGCCGCGAGCTCGAGATCCCAGTGTTCGCGGTGCTCGGGAATCACGACTTCCACGCCGGGTGGCCGGATGACGTCCGCGCCATCGTCGAAGAGGCGAACGTGCACGTGCTCGACCGCAGCTGGAAGACGTGCGAGGTCGGAGACCTGCAGCTCGGGGTCGTCGGCACGAAAGGCTTTGTCGGCGGCTTCCCCGGCTCGGCGCTTCCCGACTTCGGCGAGCCGCTCCTCCGCCAGGTCTACGCGGAGACGACGGCGGAGTCGGAGGCGATCGCCCGCGGCCTTCAGGAGGTCGTGCACAGCGACCTGCGCATCGTTTTGCTGCACTACGCGCCGATCCAGGCGACCGTCGAGGGCGAGCCCGAGGGGATCCACGTCATGCTCGGCAGCGACCGGCTTGCGACACCGATCGCCGAGTTCGGCGCCGACCTCGTCCTGCACGGGCACGCGCACGCGGGGTCATTCGAAGGCTGCATCGGGAAGATCCCGGTCTACAACGTCGCAGTCCACGTGACGGGCCGCGACTTCTGGGTGTTCGAGCTCGAAGGCGCGCGCGGTCGGAGCGAGGCCCGCGTCGACGGGCCCGCAGTCTGACTACCCTTCGCGGTATGGACGCACGCGTCGTGCGCATCTCGATCGCGCCGGTCAAGTCGCTCGGTCTTGTCCACCCAAACGAGGTGGAGCTCGAGCGCGGCGGCGTGCGGGGCAACCGGCGCTTCTGGCTCGTCGACGAGGACGGCCGCCTCTTCAACAACAAGCGCCACGGGCCGATGGTTCGCGTCCGCACGGAATGGGACGAGGACACGCGCGAGCTCGCGCTCACGTTCCCGGACGGGAGCCGCGTCGAGGGCATCGTCGAGCTCGGCGACGCGGTCGACAGCGAGATGTACGGCCACCCGCACCCGTCCCGCCGCGTCCTCGGTCCGTGGGAGGACGCGATCTCGGAACACGTCGGCCGCCGGCTGACGCTTCTGTGGGCCGACGGCCATGCCGCGGACCGCGGCTTCCGGGGTGGAACGGTGTCCCTGCTTTCGCGCGCCTCGCTCGAGCGGCTGCGCGAAGAAGCAGGAGCCGACAAGCCGGTCGACGGGCGCCGCTTCCGGATGCTCTTCGAGATCGACGGCGTGGGCGCGCACGAGGAGGACGAGTGGCTAGGAACGCAGGTCCGTGTCGGCGATGCGACGATCCTCCTCAACGGCGACGTGGGACGCTGTCTCGTCACCTCGCACGACCCAGACCGCGGCGTCACCGACCTCGACACGCTCGGCGTGCTTGCGAAATACCGGCGGGAGGGACGGAAGGAGGCGCTGCCGTTCGGCGTCTACGGCACCGTCGCGGTTCCCGGCCGGGTTCGGGTGGGCGACGGCGTCCAGCCGCTCCAGGACAGGCTGCTCGCGGCGACATAGCAAGCGCGCTATGCTTGGCCGCGGTGGCAGCACGCACGCGAACCGAGGAGAAGCGGCCGCTCGAGCGGTTGCACGAACGCATCGTCGCCGGCGACCGCGGCTGGTTCTTCGCCGACATCGCCGACAAGGTGGCGGCGCGCCGCATCGAGAAGAACCTCTCGCAGCGCGAGCTGGCCGAGCTCTGCGGCACGACCCAGTCTGCGATCGCTCGCCTCGAGCGTGGCGGCAGGCCGCCGCGCATCGACACGCTGCTGCGGATCGCCGAGGCGCTCGAGTGCGAGCTCATCGTCGATCTCGTTCCGCGCTAAGGGCCTATCCCGGAAGGTCCGGCAGGGACCCGGTGATCGATCTCGAAGTGCTCGGTAGCTGACCTGCTACCGAGGAGGAGATGATGGGCTTGGTCGTCAGCGACGATGGTTGGCGGATGCCGGATTGGTTGTGGGAGCGGATCGAGCCGGTGCTGCCAGCGCCGCCGCCGCACCCGTTGGGTTGTCACCGGCCGCGGGTGCCCGCCCGCGACGCGATGGACGCGATCCTGTTGGTGTTGCGCACGGGGATGCAGTGGAACGCCTTGAAGGCGACCGGGATCTGTTCGTCGGAGTGGGAGCAGGCCGGCGTCTTCCACGAGATCTGGCGGCAGGGGCTTGTCGAGTACGACACGGTGGTCGGGATCGACTGGGCCTGGTTGGCGGCCGACGGTGCGATGACCAAGGCGCCGCTGGGCGGGCCGAAGACAGGCCCCAATCCCACTGACCGAGCTAAAAAGGGGCGAAACGTTCGGTTCTCAGCGAGGGAGCGGGGGTCGCGATCGGGTTGGCGCATGACGGCGCCAACCGCAACGACCAGCCGCTCCTCGAGCCGACCCTAGAAAGCATCCCGATCGAGCGGCCCGCCCCGACCCCGGAGCAGCCGCAAGCGCTCTGCCTCGACCGCGGCTACGACTCACCACCGATGCACACGCTCGCGATCGAGCACGGCTACACGCCGCACATCCGTGCGCGCGGCGAGGAGATCAAGCTCAAGGCGCGCACGCCCGGCTGGCGCGCCCGCCGTTGGGTCGTCGAGGCGACCCACTCCTGGCTGAACCGAAACCGCGGCATCCTCATCCGCTGGTGCAAGAAAGACGAGAACCACCTCGCCCTCCTCCAACTCGCCGCCGGCCTCATCGCCTTCAAGAAAGCCCACCGTGCGCTCCTCGCTGCATCCCAACCGGGATAGGCCCTAAGACGCACGGCCGAGGTGAGCCTTCCGTGATCGTCGCCTGCCTCGGCGACTCGATCACTGCCGGCAGCCGCTCTGGGACCCCGATCCTGCCGTGCGCATGCGGATCGAGTCGCCGGACGAGCGGAGCCAGTGGCAGTGGTGGGCGGCCCGCCGCGACGGCGGCCTCGACTTTCGAAATCACGGCGTCTACGGGGAGCGAACCGACGAGATCGCCGCGCGTCTCGAGGACGCGGCGCGCGGCGCCGACGTGCTGATCGCGCAAGGCGGGATCAACGACGTCGTGCAGAACCGCCCTGTCGAGGAGGCTGCGCGCAACCTCGCCGGCATGGTCGAGCACGGCCGCCGGCTCGGGCTACGCGTCGCGCTCGCCGACGTACTTCCCTGGAACAACGGCGACGCCCGGGCCGCGAACGACATCGTCTGGCTCAACATCCTCGTGAGCGCGATCGCCGAGGGGACAGAGCGTGCCGCTGCTGCCGTTTCACGTCACGCTGGCGGATCCGGAGCGCCCCGGACGCATGTGCGACGACTGGACGGACGACGGCGACCATCCGTCGATCGACGGACACCGCCTGCTCGGCGAGCGCGCGTTCCGCCTGCCCGAGGAACCCTAGACGGCGACGAGCTTGTAGCCGACGCCGCGCACGGTGACGATACGGGTGGGATTGCCGGCGTCGGGCTCGAGCTTCCGCCGCAGGTTCGAGATGTGCACGTCGATCGCCCGCCGGTCGCCGGCAACGTCGCTGCGCCAGAGATGGCGCACGAGCTCTTCGCGTGTGAAGACCTTCCCGGGCACGGAGGCGAGATGCGCCACGAGGCGGAACTCCGAGCGTGTGAGCGGCACCGCCCGTCCGTCGACCGTCGCGGAGTGCCGGGTGATGTCGAGGTGGAGCCCGCCCACGCTCTGCATGACGGCGCCGCCGGTCCGGTCGAGCTCGCGCCGGCGCAGGAGCGCACGCACTCGACTCACGAGCTCGGCGACCGAGAACGGCTTCGTCAGATAGTCGTCGGCGCCGATCTCGAGCCCCGCGACGCGGTCGAGCTCGGCGTCGCGGGCGGTCAGCATGACGATCGGCAGGTCGCTCTCGGCGCGGAGCGTCCGGCAGACGTCGAGCCCCGGCAGTCCGGGCAGTAGCAGGTCGAGCACCATCAGGTCGTACGGGCGGTCGCGCGCGGCGGAGACCGCGATCTGGCCGTCGTCCACCTCGTCTACCTCGTACCCCGCTGCGCGAAGCGCGTATGCGACCGCCTCCGAGATCGCGGGCTCGTCCTCGACGATGAGGATCCGGCTGCTCATCCCACGGGAAGCCGGATCGTGAATCGTGCGCCGTCAGCGACCTCGTCGACCAGCAGCTCGCCGTGCATCGCCTCGACGGCCTGCGCCGCGATCGCAAGCCCGAGGCCGAAGCCCTCGCCTGTGTTGCCCACGCGATAGAACGGCTCGAGGATCCGTGCCCGATGCTCGGGCAAGACGCCGCCCCCGGTGTCGGCGACGGCGATCGACACGCGTCCATCGGACTCCGACGCGTCGAGCCTGACGGATCCCTC
>WNGA01019560.1_pt1 | contig 13627 bp, 15 predicted proteins | sample 5400061 | NCBI WGS metagenome assembly WNGA01 (sample SAMN13153366, study PRJNA577476) | soil metagenome | isolation source: 100 cm soil or saprolite under grassland replicate 2 | place: USA:California | collected 2016-06-15 | reverse complement strand
GGGAGCAACTATTCTGCTCGTTGCTATAGGTCAGGAGTGGTATGGCTGAGCGTATCGGCGCGCTAGACGCCTACCGATATCCTGGAAAAGCAACACGCGCTCACTCGGGCAACCGCATGGGCAAGTGCTCGTATACCCCCCTTGACTTGGTGCGGCTTGAGCCTCTCTCCGCTCCCCAGCTCGCACCGCTCCTCGCCTCTGGCGCCGCTCAGGCTTTTTTCATCGCGCCCAGTACCTCCAGGTAGTGCGGGTTGTACATGAGGCCGAGGATGTTGCCAAACGGGTCGACTACGGAGGCGGTGATGAAGCCCGCCTCACCACGCTTGGTGAGCGGCTCGTAGGCCTTCGCCCCCAGGGCCAAGACCTGCTCGAGCGCCGCGGCCACATCATCGACGTGCCAGTAGGTGATTGCGCCTCCCGGGCCGGCCGGCGCACCTTTGGGCGCGTAGGCGGTGCTGATAATGCCCAGCTCGTGGGCGTAGTCGCCGAGGCGAAACTCAATATACGCAGGGTGCTCGGAGTCTGGGCGCTGGAAGTAGGGCTCGATGCCCAGCAGCTCCGAGTACCACTTTTTTGCCGCCGCCACATCATCGGCCCAAAAACTGACGGTGGTGAGTCCGCGCAACATGGATGCTCCTTTCAGCGCCGCGCATATCGGTCGGCGCGTCCGATCGTTCGTTACCGTGCTGCTCGAGTATAGGCCCAATAGTGGACAGATACGATCCTACATTAAGCTGCTTCTGTGGATCAGATGGCACTGCGATTGATGGCCGCCGCCCAACTACAAATGGAGGAATCGTTGCTATCTAAGCGGAGAACACGCAAGATGATCATTCCATCACAGTGCGGGCAGACCAAGCCCTCGGGATGGAGATGTCGCTCCAGCCACAGCCTGCTGTGGCTGTCGTCGAACTGGTCGGCTATCGGAAAATCAATCCTGCCGATAGTCTACCATGTTCGCACGCTTCCTGGACATGAGCTATAATTAATATCATTCAATTTATTTAACCATTTTTTGCAACAGAACCGTTTATCGCTTGTGCATCTTCGACGTGTTCAGCCCCACGGCTTCAAGAATGAGTGCCTTTAGGGCTGCCTCGTCTACAGTGTCGCCTTCATGGAAGTCGATGGCACGAACCGTTTTGCTTTCCAAACGGGTATTGAAGAGTTTCTTTGGGTCCTTCAGCTGAGCACCTTTGGGGAATGTCAACCTCACGGCGTTCTTGAGCGTATCTGCTACGCATAGTATTCCATCGTGAGACCAAACAGGAACCCCCATCGGTTTGGAGGGCTTTTTCCACTTTACTTCCTCGACCACAGCGGGGTCGGCTTGTTTGATTAAAGCGCGTAGTTGGGATAATGTCTCGCTGCGCCAGTCACCAGGCTCCTTGATGATGGCATCTATTTGCTGAGAGATCGTTTTGTCCGCTGACATATCGTTTTCCGTTCTATGACTTACATGAGTCCCGCTTGTAATACCAACTCCCAATAACTCCTGCGCATAAAATGTGGTCTGTTCAAGCACTATTGAGGCTACCTTGTGACGAACAATAGACGCAAGTGATTACGGAAAATGGTATAAGTAATGATTAACTTACGCCTGTTCCAAGTGAATCAGGTTGCCATCAGGGTCCCTATCCACTCTGGTGCGCCCTGCTCGGTTTCTGACGACATTGCGTCCGTCATCATCACCGGAGGATCGCGCGGCCGGGACGCGTTCGGCGCACGATGGTGCGCGTTCTCGTCCCGACCGACAATCCCGCCGAGGGCGGGGCCCAGTGGCGAGCTCAGGCCTCAGCTACCGCTTGCTTCACGAGCGCGGCGATCTTTGCCTCTTCGGTGGCGGTCAACTCCGTCAGCGCGTAGGCGACCGGCCACAGGCCGCCTTCGTCGAGGTTCGCCACGTCGTTGAAGCCGAGCTCCGCGTACCTCATGTTGAACTTCTGCGCGCATTGGAAGAAGCAGACGACCTTGCCGTCCGTGTTGGCATACGCGGGCATCCCGTACCAGAGTTTCGGCGAGAGGGCTGGCGCGCTGGCTGTGATGAACGCATGGAGCCGCTCGCCCAGGGCGCGATCCGATTCCGTCATCTCGGCGAGCTTGGCGAGCACCTCGCTTTCCCCGTCCGCCTTCTCCTGCTCCGCCTTCAGCTCTTTGGCGCGCTGTCTCATCGCGGCTTTTTCCTCTGCCGTGAATCCCTCGGAGTTCTTGGTGGCCATGCTATTCTACCTCCCTGTTTACTAGTACGCGGCTTTCCGGTCGGAGCGCCCATGACACTACAGTGAGCACAATCAGGTGCAGAGCGTTGATGACGTGGAACATGGGGGAACCGTATCCCGCTGGAATTGGAACGCCATTAATCACGGTCACCACCAACCAGGAGACGAACGCCCCCGTCATGTTGAAGACAATACCTGCGTACGCCCATTCCTTGAGCCTTGGAAAGTGAGGAACAACGATGGCTATCGCTCCGAGCATCTTGGCGATTCCAATGATGTATACGAAGTAAAGCGGGTAGCCAAGGATCGCTACGACAGTCCGTATGCCGATGCTCGAGAACTCCACACCGATGGATGCGTCAAGCACTTCCGCTAGGCCGCCGTAGAACATCGCCAGCGCGACGTAGCCCGTGCTGACCCAATAGGCGATCGTCCTTGCCTTCGTGGGAGCACCACTCCAGCTATCTGTTCCCGAATAAATTAGTCGCTTGATACTGTTTGTCATTTTGATCTCCTATTGAACTTAGTGGTATATTGCTCGATATTCGATATACCACACAATCCACGAAATTCTCTTAGCGCCCGATATTGTTCCAATCATACTCACGCCCCAAATGCAGCGGAATTGAGGTGGATATGCTTCAATCAGGTAAAAACTCGATCATTATGTTCTGTGGCCAACCAACGTAGGAATCGTTGCCATACCCCATGTTCTGTCAGAGATCATCCCTGGTCTCGTGCGGAGCGGCTCCATTCCGTGCTTCAAGTGAGAGCAGGGTGAGCCCAAGGCGATTGATCTTGAGCAGCACGCCAAAGAGAGCTGCCTGATCGGGCAAGGGACCGGAAAGCAGCATGGTGCCAGATGGCTCATGCACGATCTGAAGTCCCGCCAACCAGTCCTGCCAGCAGAGATCAAGATGTCCTCTGATCCGAATCTGGTAGTTCATCAGTCTCTTCTCCCTGCATGGTCTCCACACACACAAGGATAGCGCAGAGGCAGAGCAAAGACAGTCGTCAAAAGTCTACCCTGGGGTAGCATTTTCTCGGGAAAGAAGGTAGGTGTTGGGGAGGAACATCCTCACAGCAGGGAAAAGGCACGCGCCTGGGCAATCGCCTGCGTGCGGCTTTCTGCTCCCAGCTTCGCGAGCAGGTTGCTGACATGTTTCTTGACGGTGGAAAGCTGGATCACGAGTGCTGCGGCGATCTGTTGATTGGAGGCACCTGCTGCCAGCAGGCGCAAGACTTCTTGCTCACGCTCGGTCAGTGGCTCGACGCGGGCAGGTGAGGCAGAAGCAATGCGCCCTGGAACAGACGATGCGTGAGGGCTCTTGGCCAGAGAGTGATGGAGAGCGTTCGTTTTTTTCTGCTCCTCCTGCTCAAAGGCTGCGAGCAAGCGCAACACGTAGGGTCGAGCAATGGCAACAGTCGCGCTACCGGGTTCATCCTCCGCGGGCGCTTCATCCTTCCCCGGATGTGCGTCAGCAAGCAACGCGGAGAGTGCCTGGCGCATCGGTTCGCCTTCATCCAGGTACACGCGCAGGTAGCCCTCCGGTTCCGTCAACGCAAAGAGACGGGCCGCGACCACACGGGCCTGATCGCGCTGGCCTGCCTGGTGCAGCGCCACCAGCAACTGGGCCAAATACGTGATGGTGATCCTGATGTTGCCCGGCCGATCCAGGTGTTCGCTCCAGCGTTCCAGTAGTTCCAGCGCCTCCGTCCAACGCTGCTGGGCAAAATACACTCGGATCACAACCGGGAAGGTATGATACAAGCTGGCTTCCCATGCTCCTTGAGGAAAGACGAGGCCCGTTGCCCAGTCGGATGCCTCTCTCACCTGCCCCTGCGCCAGCCACCAGCGCGCTCGTATCGCCGGCAGCCAGCGCCAATGGTCTGCAAATCCTTGATATTCTTCTAACTGTTCAAACTCGTGCAGCGCTTGCTGGACAGCAGACAGGTCTCCACTCGCCAGCTCGACCTTCATCAATGCTATGGATCCCGACAGGAGCAAATCACTCTGCTGCCAAGTGGCGGCGTCCTGAATAACCGTTTGCAGTCTGCCCCGCGCCTCTTCCAACCGATTCCACTGATACAACACCTCGACCTGCGCGGCCTCAAAGTAGCCTTTGAGCAGGGCATAGCCTGCCATCTGCTCGATCAGCTCGAGGGCAGCCAGACTCTCCTGATAGGCCAAGCGCAGCTGCCCTGCCTCCACTGCCGCCATCGCCAACCATTGCCTGACTCTGGCGTTCGCAAAGAGGCTTCCCGACGAGCTTACCCGCTCTTTGGCAGAGAGCAGCCGCGGCACCAGCCTCGCTCCTTCTCCCCAGATCCTGTAGTGGAGGATGAAGCTGCAAAAGAGCGGGAGCATGTGCCAGATGACCTCCTCGTCCTGGTCAAGCTCCTGCATCTCCTGATGAAGGGCGTTCAAGCGCTCAGAGTCTAAGGCTGCTATCGCCTCATGCAAGCCCATGCCCGCGCGTAATAGGCGCAGACGCCGGTGCAGCAGGGCTTCCTCGGGGGGAGAGACGGTGCCAGCACCGGTGCCTGTGGTGGCGATCAGGTGGGCGGTTCCGGCCACCTGAGGCTGCAAGATGCTCTCGACCCGCGCCATGAGCTGCCGCACCTGCTGATGGACCCTGGCCCGCTGCACCTCGGTCGTCTGCCCGACGGTGTGGAGCAGGTAGAGGGCGGTCGTGAGCAGCAGGGGAGCGTGCTCACGCACTGTCTGCTCAGGCAGTGCTGGCACCCAGCGCGCCATCGTCGCTGCTTCCCCACGTAGCCAGAACTGCTCGACCGTTTGCTCCATCAGCCGCACCGCTGTGGAGTAGTCAGCGGCGGCAAGCGCGTGTGCAATGGCCTCGTGCCACTGCCCCTGTGCCTCATAAAAGCGGGCAGCCCGGCGGTGCAAGACCGGCTCCATCTCTGGTTGGGTGGTGTGCAGAGTCGCCAGCAGAGCTTCGCGAAAGAGATCATGCAGGCGATAAGTGTGACGCTCCTCATCGAGCGGCACCAGGAAGAGGTTGGCTCGCTCCAACGTCTGCAACATCTGCTGGCACTCGGACTCGGTTGTCGCCGCCGTGACAGCCTGGCAGAGAGCGGCATTCATGCGCGAGAGAATCGCTGTGTGAAGCAAAAACTCCTGGAGAGGCTGAGGCAATGGCGCGAGAATGTCTTGCTGCACATAATCCAGCACATAGCGGTGCGTGCCCGCAAAGTCCTGAATATATGCTGAGGGATCTTGTTGTTTGCGCAGGGAGAGCGCGGCCAGTTGCAACCCGGCGATCCAGCCCTCCGTCCGCTGGAAGAGGGTGGCTACATCGTTTTCCGAGAGAGGCAAGCCCATCGCACTGCGCAGAAAGCTGGTCGCCTCCTTGAGAGTAAAGCGCAACTCCTGGTCACGGATCTCAAGCAGGTGTCCACGCACGCGAAACCTGGGCAGAGGGAGATCCGGGTCAGCGCGGCCGACCAGCACCACATGCAGGGTGCTGGGTACATGATTGAGCAAGAAGCTCATGGAATCACAGATGGCTTGATCAGAGATCACATGGTAATCATCCAGAATCAGGATGAGGTCCTGGGTGTTCCGCTCAACGTCATGAAGCAATGCCGTCAAGACGGTCGAGAGTGGGAGAGACTGGGGTGAATGCAGCAAGACGAGCGCAGTCACTCCAAGAGTGGGGCGGCATTGGCGCAGGGCCGCAATGACCAGGTCCCAGAAGCGGATCGGATCATCGTCTAGTTCCTCAAGGGAGAGCCAGGCCACTGCCTGGTCGGCTCCTTGTGCCCTTCCGCTGTTTGCCTGCGCCTTCTGGAATGCTACCCATGTCGCGAGCAGCGTTGTCTTGCCACTGCCAGCAGCAGCCGAGACAAGCGTGAACGGGTAAGAGCCTATGGCAGCCAGATCTGCAAGCAAACGAGTGCGCTCCACCAGAGCGTGCGGCAAGCGAGGTGGAGTGAGTTTACTGGAAAGCAGCATTCCCTGCGCCTCGGATGACGGCGTGCCAGGCTCAGGGGCAAAAGAGGAGCGCTCAGGTCGGTTTGTCAAGATATGCGCTACCAGCTCTAAGCGGGCGAACGTCACCTGGTTTGAGCGGCCCAGGTAGCGTTTCCGGGTCTGTCGGCCCTGTTTCTGATAGGCGTACCAATAGCCGCTTCCACGAGGCCGGGCTTCTTTGAGCACCGAGAGCCGTCCGTTTTGTCCCACAAACGCAAAGGAGGTGGGCGCATCTAACCAGCGCGAGAACGTGGCTTCCTCGCCTTCGCGAAAGCACTGAATCAATTGTCCTTGTGTGTGGAGTTCGTAATGCTGGGATGCATGTGACCAGACAAGGGCGTATTGCGATGGCTTGGGCATAGTCTCCTTTCTCTGCGGTTGGGGATCGAGGATGAGTTCCCCAACACGAGAGGAATATACCACATCCTGAGAAACAATGGCCGCAAGCTCGTCTCGTTGGGTGCACGCACGAGTTGGCAGGCGGCTATCGGCGTGCTCCCTCAAGTACAGTTGGTCAATCCCTGCCAGCTGACCGTAGACGGCCCTGAGCACACCGGAGTTATCGAAAACTTTTTGTGCCGGCTATCCGAAGCGCTTCAGGCTTTCCCACAACGCCGGCCAGGGCTGGCGCGGCCTTCGGCACACAAAGATATCCCGTTGGTACTCCTCGTTCTCGACCCCGTAGCGGTTCGTGATCTGGCCGGCGCGGTCGCATGTCTCGAAGAAGCGCTGGGCGGCATCGCGCGAATAGCCCAGCACGATCAGCGTTGTAGGAGGCGCAGAACCGTAGCCGCGCAGCCAGTACGAGTTGACTCCGCTGATCGCCTCCGGCAGAGCATAGGCCGGGCCGTACAGGTTGATCGCCCCGGCCTCGCCATAATTGCCCGCAAGAATGCCTGTCTCGGCACGTTCTTCGGCAGGCAGTCCGGCATAGATCCCGGCGACCGTCTCGACCAACTCCGACCAGCCGATCTCGTCGACGAAGTTATCATGCGCCTGGCTGGCCAGGCGCCATAGGCCGGAGTTGATTGGCGCGATCGGCAGCATCACCAGGCCAAAAAGAACGCCTCCGAGCGCCAGCGCGCCCCAGGTGGCCCCCACAGCCAAGCGCGCGATCCTGGCCGGCAACCTGGCCAGCCAGCGCTCCCAGGCCACCACCCCTGCGGCGATGAGCATGGGATAGGCACCCGCCAGGTAATAGGAGCGGCCCTGCAGAACCAACAGCACTACGAAGGGGATGAGGTACATCCAGCCCAGCATATGGTAACGCGCCCCCGCCGGCGTGAAGAAATAGAAATAGAGTCCTGCCACCCAGAACGGAATGGTGAAGAGGTTGGCGCAGACGATCAACTGCTCGATGAGATACCCTTGGGTGCGCCCGATCTGGATGTCGCGCGCATGGATCGTGCTCAAGTACTCCAGCGCGATGAAGTTGTGCTGGGCCTGCCAGATCAGGTTGGGCAGAACGATCAGCAGTGCAAGGGCAACGCCGACCCAGAGCCAGGGGCTCGCCAGGTAGCGGCGTGCCTGGGTGAGCGCCACGCCGGCAACAATGCCCACCACGAGGAACGCCATGGTGTACTTGGTCAGCATGCCCAGGCCAATCACTGCTCCAATGCCAAGCCACCAGCGCGGGTCTTCCGATTTCAGGAGCCGGATGGTGAGGTAGGCGACCACGACCCACCACATATAATCATGAGCGAGAGCGGGGCGATCGCCACCGCCAGTGCGGTCACGACCTGAGCCCGCCGCGAGCCGCCGAGTTCATGTGCCATCAACCCGGCCAGCAGCATTGCGATACTCTGTGCCAGGGCTGAAAAGAAGCGCACGCCGACCTGCGACGCGCCGAACAGTTCGCGCGCCACTCGCGCGATAAAGGGCGTCACAGGCGGATAGGCCACATACCCCCAGGCCAGGTAGCGCGCGTCGTCGAGCGTGGCCAGTTCGTCGCGGTGAAACCCATACTGGCCATTGGTCAGGGTGTGCACGAGCAGGCGTGCTAGTGCCAGCAGGATCAGCACACCAAGGTCATTGAATATGGTTCGACTGGGCAATGTGCTAGCTGTTCTGGTCATAGGCGTGTTCGAGCCAGGCAAGCGCTTCGGCATCCAGCTGGTCGATGGCTTGCTGGACCTGATGCTGAACATCGTTCATGTCGGTTTCCTCCGTGGCAATCCCCGGCCGTCTTTGGGCTTCAAGGCCAGCCAGCACCTGGCGCGGGTACCTCAACCGCCAGCACCTGACCTGCGCGTGCCCCTGGCCACGTAGCCGGTACACCGGCTTTGATGGCGTTGCTCATCTTCTCAATGTCGGCCAGCGTCGCATCCCCGCGCCACTCGACCACCGTCATGTACAGCGTCCGCCTGTCGCGTCCTCCGAGCATGCACGCAGTGCAGAAGAGATCCAGATCGATCACCTGCACCACCTCACCGCCCTCGCGAACACGCACGCACCGCTTACCCGAACCGCACCAGACGGTGTTTTCGGCGTCCAGACAGATGCCGTCGGGGCCGAATTCGTTCAGTTCGGCCCACAGCCGCCCCTTCGACAGGCCACCGTCGGACGCGATGTCGAAGACAGTCAACCGCTTGCCGAACGACTCAGCCACAATCAGCCTCGTGTTGTCCGGCGCCACCGCCATGCCGTTGGGGAACGCGAGGCCGTCCGCCACCCGCCTGGCCGAGCCATCCGGGGTGACCAAGGCGATGGCCCCGAGTTCGCCCTGGAAGCCGAGGGCCCCGCCGTTGACGTAGGCATTGCCCCGGCCGTCGACGACGATCTCGTTCCAGCTGTGCTCGGAGAGACTGCTCAGGTCGGCGTGGGTGGTCAACGATCCGTCGGCCTCCCTGCGCAGCAGCTGCTTGTTCGCGACGACGAGCAGGCGTCCGTCGGGCAGGAAGTCGATGCAGAACGGGAACGATCGCGCGTCGGAGACGATGACCTCGCTCGTGCCGGTGAGGTCGATGGTGATGATGTCCTGCGCGCCCCAGTCGGAGAACCACAGGCGATCGCCCTGCCAGCGTGGCGACTCTGGGAACGCCAGACCGGTCATCATGGTGTGCAGTTCAGGCCGTGAAGCTGCCATTGTCATTCCTCCGTTCTACTTCGCGACTCGGTCACTGATGGGAGTAAACGTGCCGGACCATGGCCCGGATAGATCATGGTAGCTTTCAGCGATCGAATCGTGTTCCAGCTCCGGCTGACGGTAGCGCGGGCCTCAGTATCGACAATCGTTGGCGGTGCCAAGTCGCCCGTAAACGCGCTGCCTTCATCCAGGACCAAGGCAATACTATCATCGGAATGTCCCGGCGTACTGATGATCGCACCCGCAATGCCAATACTCGCCAGGAATGCCCGACTGCCGTCGATGGCCAGCTGCAGGTTGTCATGCAGCGTGATGTCAACATACGGCGTGCCCGGTTTCATAAACGTCTTGAGCCGCGGGATCGCCGGGAGTTGTGGCTCCAGCACGATCAGCCGGACATCGCGCGCTTTGAGTTCCTGGGCCAGGCCGGCATGATCAGGGTGATAGTGGGTCACCAGCAAATAACCGATGTCCTGGAGAGGAATACCTGTGCGCCGGAGGGTGGCCATGAGCGTGGGCAGCGTCCCAGGCCAGCCGACATCAATCAGCAAGCGCGTGGTGCTCGACCCAAGCACGTAATAGTTGGTCGAAGCGTAGCCGACATTCACAATCGGGATCATCGCTGACTGCCCTCCGCCGGCGCCAACTCCTGGCGACCTGATGCACTAGCGTCATCAGGGTCGCCCGGCGATCCTGACGGCAAGATACACCCCAGACCATCATTGTACCGAGATTGGCGCCTTTCGAAAGGTCGATTCTTGCCCTTATACGCGTGGTTGGATGGCGGCGGCGCGGCGGATTGTGCCAGGCGTCACCCCGATATGCGTCGTGAACAAGCGCCCGAAGTGGCTGATATTCTCATAGCCAATCGACCAGGCGATCTCCGCGACGGTGTGCGTGCTCGTCAGGAGTAGCCGCTTGGCCAGCTCCATGCGGCGAGCAATCACGTATTGATGCGGCGCCAGACCTATGCTGGCCTTGAAACAGCGCGCGAAATGAAACGGGCTGAGGTGAACCAGAGCAGCCAGATCTTCGAGGGTTAGTTGTGTGCAAAGATTGGCTTCGATGAAATCGCAAACAGTTCGGATGGCTGTCTCGCTCAGTTTGCTGCCATTCAAAGTGGCATCTGGCAGCTCAATACCGCAGTAGTTGACCAACAGCCGACCCGCCAGGAGATGCGCCAGGCTGCTTGCTTGAATATCAGATGAAGAACGATGGTTTCCTTTCATCTCAGCCTCCTGCAGATAGTCCTTGTGCGGCATAAGCAGGCAGTTGAAATGCCTCGAACGCGCGCGTCAGCGTCTGCGCCAGAGAAAGATGCCAGATTTGCAGATCATCGGTGGGAGAGTGTACTGCCTATACGCGCCAGGCATCAATACTGCCCCAGCGTTCCCTGCCGCCTTGCTGCGCGCTCGCACAGGGCATAGATCAGCCAGCCGCCCAGCACATACACCGCAGAGTGCGCCAGCAACGTCAGTAGACTGCCGTCGGCAAGCAGCGTATCCAGCGAGACGTCTTCGAGCGCCACCCGGCGCATCAGCGTGATGCCATGCGTGGTCGGAAAGGCCAGGCCGATGATCCGCAGCCAGGCCGGCATCAGCGCCACGGGCACCACCGTCCCATTGACGAACAGAATCAGATCCTGGAGCAGATCCGCGATCGCACGCACGTTCTTGAACAGCAGCGCGGCGCCGCCCAGCAGGAAGCTGAACCCGAACAGCCCGGTCAATGTGAACGCAATGATCAGCAGCACATCCCAGCGCACCTGCAGCCGAATGCCGACCAGCAGCACCAGCACCGCCGCCGAAAGGAAGACGGTGATCGTTGCGACGATCAGAATGGCGAATACGCGACCAAGTAAGAGCAGCCCGGACGACACCGGGCTCATGTACATCTGCTCCAGCGTACCCGTCATCGCCTCCCCGGCGATGCTGTCATTCACCTGGAAGAGGATAATCCTGGCGTAGAAGGTCATCATCCAGCCGGGTAAGACGAAGGCCATCTGCTGCGGGTCGATCGTGCCCATCCCCAGGAAGAAGCCGATCGCCAGGAACACAATGCCGCGCTGAAGCATTTCGGCCAGCGAGTTATATCGGTAGCTCCACAGATGGATCAGCGCTTTGTAGGCTTCATTGCCCATCACACGAACTGTCGTCGTCATTGGTATGTGCCTCCGATTAGCCCTGGCTTTCGATCAGCTGGACGAACACATCCTCGAGATCCGGCTCGATACGATTCACAGAAACCAGCGGTAAGCCCAGATCGCGTATGTGAGCGAGCACTCTATACAGTGAGTCTTGATCATCCAAGGTGCCTGCGAGCACGGTCCCGTCCTCTACGGAGGCCGGCGTGAGGCCCGCTAACCGTGCCGAGGAGTGGCCGTTCAGATGTCCAGCAACCTTGATCTGATACTGCTCGGCCTGAAAGAGCGAGAGCAGCTCCGCCATCGGCTTGTCGGCGAGTAGCCGGCCTTTGCGCATCACCGCCACACGATCGCAGACGGTCTGGACCATGTCCAGCTGATGCGAGGTCAGAATAATAGTCTTCCCTTGCTCGCACGCAAGCTTCGTCACCCAATGCTGAACTGTCCGCGCAGCCTGCACGTCGAGCCCGAGCGTTGGCTCGTCGAGCAGGACGATCGGCGGATCGGCAATCAGCGCACAGGCAATCGCGACTTTCTGCTGCATCCCACGTGAGAACTGGCGAAGAGGGTCGTGGCGCCGCTCCCATACATCGAGCTCGCGCAGCAGCCGCTCGCCGCGTGTTTTGAGTGTTGGGCCTGTGCATCCCTTCAATCTGCCAAAATACATCAGGTTTTGCCACGCCGAGAGCCGCCAGTAGACATTGCGGGTGCCTTCCAGCACCGCCCCGATCTGGCGCATGACGGCGCTCCGCTCGCGCGCGACGTCGTGATTATTCACGCGGATGCTGCCGGTGGTCGGCGTGATCAGGCCGCAGATCATCTTGATGGTGGTGGTTTTGCCGGCGCCATTGGGGCCGAGAAAGCCCAGCACTTCTCCCGGTTCGACGATCAGGTTCAGGTTATCCACCGCCGCCGCCTGCGCGTTGCCCGCCTGGCGATAGGTTTTGGAGAGTTTGCGGATTTCGATCGCTGCCAGCATAGGTAGCTCCTGGTATTCTTGTCTGGAACAAGAATACGCATTATCGCAACTCGCAGCATGTTCAAAGCCTGCAACCTGCGACCGGCGACCTGCGAGCTGCTGCCAGGGCCGTAACCTACCGAAGCGCCTGCTTTTAGAAAGAGCATACACAAATGCCGGGTGATAGCGTGTCACCCGATCGGGTGAATGGCGGGGGTGATTGGTAGGGGTGATAGTACGGGAAACACAATCTCGGCCAGGTAGTCAGCAGCGATCCGCGAAGAACACGAATAGTGTGACGAGATAGCCACACATTCGCGTCAGTTCGTCTGCATTCGGGGATTCTCGATTGGTGCTCTAGAGAAGCTGTAGCTGCCTGGCTCGCTCGATCGCCGTGACGCGGCTATGCACGCCAAGTTTGTCGTAGATACGCTTGATATGGGTTTTGACCGTGTTCACCGAGACCACCAACTCGCTCGCGATCTCCTGATTCGAGAGGCCGGCGGCGATCAGACGCAACACGCGCAGCTCGCGCTCACTCAACGCTTCAAGGAGTGCTGAGGACTGAGGACTGAGGACTGAGTAGCGAGCCTGCGCTGCCTCAATCCTCAGTCCTCGGCCCTTAGTCCTGGCGAAGGCGGCCAGAAGTTTCATGATGTAACGCGGTGCGATACTTCGCGCTCCTGCTTCACGTAATAATGTAGCCATCGGCTCGGCCTTCTCGACGAACGTGTGGAGATAGCCCTCTGGTGCCGCGAGTGCCAGCGCTCGGCCGAGCGTATCGAGCGCCGCAGGAAGGCTACCGTGCGCCTGGAACGCGAGCGCCTGGAGCGTCATCGTGCTGAGCGCCCCCCACATCCACCCCGCGGCCTCGTAGCTACGGAGCAGCTGCTCCAGCACCACTAGTGCGTCGCCGGGCTTGCCCTGCGTAATCAGTAAGGATGCCAGGATCGCGTAGCCGTCGCGGTGACGACTCACATCGCCGTCGACCGCGATCGTGCGCTCCTGCGCCCATCGTGCGACCGCATCAAGGTTGCCCTCTGCAAGCCACAGCCGCGCTCGCGTGACGGCAATGCGCTCGGCGGCCCACCCGATCTTCTTGTTGCTCAGACTCCGATCGGCGCCGCTCGTGGTTCTCAACGCGCTGGCGGCGAGCTGTTCCGCATACTCGATGGTCTCAAGCGCAGCGCCGAAGTTGTCCTGCGCCAACTGGAGCTGCGCCAGGTAA
>WNGA01020495.1_pt1 | contig 13628 bp, 13 predicted proteins | sample 5400061 | NCBI WGS metagenome assembly WNGA01 (sample SAMN13153366, study PRJNA577476) | soil metagenome | isolation source: 100 cm soil or saprolite under grassland replicate 2 | place: USA:California | collected 2016-06-15 | reverse complement strand
CCCGTTTGAGTTATGGCGGAGGTGCATACTGCAGTATGGTTAATAATTCTTACAATCATAGTGTGCGCATCGGTCCCCGCAGTCATGATTTTGTTAACTTCTCATCCAAAATCACAGATGGTCTACGGAATGAGTGTATTACTATCTCTTCAATGGCCCATTTTAGGAGCTTATTAAGTAATCAACGGACAAAAAAGTTAGATATCGATTTATTTGTAAGAGATTGAATTGTATAAACAAAGGAATCATCCAACTTCACTAGTAATAAATAAAGGTGAGAAGATAATCTTTCATTCTAGATGGGTACTTCGCTAAAAGTTCATCCGTCCTTTTTTAAGGAGTTTGCGACTAAGACATGGGTCTCTCCAGCAGAAGTAGTTAAGGAGTTAGTAGAAAATGCATTTGACGAAGATGCGACAAAAGTCTTAATTACTCTTCTAAAGGATGGTTCTGTAATTATAGAAGACGATGCTGGCATGGACCAGCAAGGTGTAGAGAAATTTTTGCTTCTTGGCTCTCCGCACAAGCGGATAGAATCAATTTCGCCAAAATATCATAGAGTAAGAACTGGAAGGTATGGTACAGGTCGTCTGTCCTTTCTTACCTCTTTTGAGAGAATGAAGATAAGGACAAAACAAGGTATTTTCAATAAGTGTATAGTGATTGATTCTAACTCTCTCGACAATCTCTTTACGGGCAATTCAGAATTAAAGGAAGTTAGGGAGCAAACACTTAAGAGAAATGGAACAGAACTTACAATAAGCTCCGCGAAAGTGCAGATAGACGAACTAAAGTTAGTAAAGGAATTGCGAAAACTTGCTATCTTACGCCACCCGTTGTTTGAAGTGTATATCAAAAAAGCGGATCTTTTTAGTGAGTGGGACTTTTCAATGGCTCAAATAATTAGGGCACCAGAGATACAAGGACACAAGATACTTGTTAGTTTGGAAGAAGGAAAAATTACCGGGGAATTAGCTATTGCACGTAGACCACTTTCTGATGACGAAAGAGGGATAGCAGTTATGATTGGAAATCACATTGTTTTGAGAACTTCTTTCGGGTTCGAGGGGAAATTGAACAGGGTGACCGGTTATGTGAGATATGATAATCTTACATCGCGTTTTGCGGATAAATCCGCAATAATAGAAAATGAAGAATATGATAGATTCACCAAAACCATGAAGACATTTATCGTGGAAACTGTCCTCCCCAATCTTGAAGACTTCGAAGACGTTTTGATAACCCGTGAGGAATCCAAGTTGTATAGACAAATAGATAAAGTCTTAGGCCAGGCTGTAGTTGAAACGCTTGAACCGCATGACGAAATAGAAGGCTATGAGGTTGTAGAAGCAGAAGTAAGCGCGGCCGGTTCACGAGCTTCATCGATACCTATGCAAGGTACATCTGTGGAGGAATCAATCGAATTAGAAAAAGAATATTCTAGGTTAAAGGAACGTCAATCAGGATTTGGTAGAGGAGAAGACTTGGAGCCCTTCCAAAGACGATCAGAAGATGAAAGAACTTCACCGATAGCAACTAGTTCAACTTCTATAACGACCGAGTCAAATCCGATTCCCGGAATATTGACAAAACAAACAACGAATGTCTTGACAACTAGGCTTCGAAGACCTATTTTAAAAAAAACCTTTGTATTGAAGAAGATAGGATATAAGGTAATTCCCTATGAAGATGATTCTGATTCCAGATACAGTTTTGTAAACGAGAATGTTGTTTTTGTAAACAAAGCCAATGCTACATACAAAGCAGAATCTTCCCGTGGCGATGAATTTCTTCTTAGGCATATTATGAATATAGTTGCACAGGCAGTTGCAGAAGCAAGGCACCCTGAAGGTAAAGATGCTTTAGAGTTACAGAATAGGCTAATTTCTGAAGCAATTAGAATTCATGATGGCCTTTCAAAAAGTACGTGATAGTACTCTTCAATACTCACATCACGAACCCCGGAGAGTCTACGTGCTAAAACTTAGGGTCCGATAGAAACGACTAAATCTAACTAAACTTACTCCTAACCTGAATAAGTATGGCTTTTCAATTTATGCCTGGAGCCACAGCAATTGGTATAGTATTAGTGCGGCAAGTAGCCGCATTATCAAAAATTAGAAGATTAGAAACTAGACGAGAAGTAGCGACCAACTCTGTTGCTAAGCTGATGTCAGTAATAATGTTCGAGCGGAGATATTTTCCACTATTGACTCAAGTCGTGGTAGGAGGGATTGATCCTAATCCTCGGATCTATACATTAGATCCTCTTGGATCCCTTTTACCAGACGATTATGCTGCAGTAGGTACTGGAGCGGAGATGGCTCTAGGAGTACTCGACGCAGAATACAAAAAAGACATGACTCGAACCGCCGCTAAAAATATTGCGGTCAAGTCTATAATGTCTTCAATCCAACGTGACTCTGCCAGTGGCGATGGGATAGATTTACTAGTCATTTCGAAGAAGGGTATTGAAGAAGAAAGCATCAAATTGTAAAGACTGTATCATAGTATTTTTCTTCTAGCAACCTGCAGCATTTTATGTGATTTTAACCGAAGAAATGTTATTTTCTTAACCCCTTCTTTAGATTCCAAAAAATATCTCCGACAAAGTGGAGATTTGTAATTACAGGTCCCTTGCCAATGGCCTTCATCTTTTCGCTGTCTAAGCGCGAGATTCCTACGGCAAGTTTTTTTTCATGCATCTGATCTTTTATCACTAAAATTTCCGACTCTGCAAATTTTTCGAAATGAGTAATACCAGGCCTCATTACATTTGCACCATTACAGATAAATCCTACCGCTCCCATGTCAACAACTACAAACGGAAAAGTGCTAAGGATGACATCTTCAGTTAGATGTGGTATGACAAAAGCATCCTTTCTTTCGATCATAGTGAGCTCTTCCCCAACCAAAAGTCGTCCATGTTTTTCGGCATCGACCGCCTTCAAATTTTTTATATTCCAACGATTGTGCGGAGGCCAATTGCTGTTGATTTGATCACCGATATGACGCACCTCCCTTTTTGATAACGAATACATTTTCAAGTGATAGGATTCTCTGACCAACCCGGTTATTATTGATCCGGTCCCATATACGCTAGACAATATCAGGACATGGAGGATCCTAGTTCAACAATGACATAGGTGCAGTCTCTTTATGCGTTCAACACCGTTGATCTCCTTGATAATAGTTTCTGTCCGAGGGGATACGAGGCGTGTCCACTTAATATCATGGACAATTCTCCTTCGAATCTCGGAACCAGAAAGTACTGTCCGTTTGATCATAGGGGGATTGACGACTTTCACTCCAGTCTCCTTAAAAAGGAGACTGGTGAACTGATCGTTTGCAAACACCACCTCAAATGTTGGAACCAAAATTTTGATGTGACTCGTCCATAGTGAATGGACGTTTATATCTGATATTGGAACAATTAGTATTCGACGTTGATCTAATTTTGGGTCAGCATTTAAGGTTTCCTTAATCATAAGAATCCTTTCGCCCCCGGTAAAGGGATTTTTTGCTTCAAAACTGGCCTGAGAACTTCCAACTCCTATTATGAGATCGTTAACCTCCTGCAGAGCGAAATCAATGCATGCTTTGTGTCCCAAATGGAAAGGCTGGAACCTGCCGATAAACAGCCCCCTGGACAATATCAATAGATGTCACGTTAAGAAGAATTTAAACTATTATTACCTACCTAAAAGTTTTAAAAATTTTTGAGTGAATGCCATTGAATGACGATTACGGGGTACGAATTCTTCACTTGACAAAATCCCTATCTAAAAATATTGAGCGCAGTTCAGCAAGGCTTTATATTATCTTGCACTCAACATAGCTTTATGCCTTTCTTGGAGATCCATGATCTTCGTGCTAATATTGATGGTAAGGAGATTTTAAATGCTCTTAATATAAGTGTAGATAGAGGAGAGGTTCATGCTATAATGGGTCCGAATGGTTCAGGCAAGAGTACACTAGCCAATGTAATAATGGGTCATCCAAAATATACGGTGAGCTCTGGCACCGTGTTAGTATCTGGCCAAAATATTCTAGATTTAAGTACCGATGAACGTGCAAGAAAAGGGATTTTTCTTGGTTTTCAATATCCTACTGAAATTTCAGGAGTTGGATATAGTCACTTCTTAAGAAACGCGTATAATATACTGAATAAGAGCCTGGGTTCACAACAGAACGATAGAGAGGTGTTCTTAACCGTTAGAGAATTTCATGAATATCTGAAAAAAAACCTCGACAACGTAGGATTGGACCCAGCATTTTTAGGAAGGTACCTTAATGAGGGTTTTTCAGGCGGAGAAAAGAAAAGATCAGAAGTAATGCAAATGTTAGTTTTAAAACCCTTAATCGCCATATTGGATGAGCCTGATTCTGGATTGGATATAGATGCAATCAAAGCTGTAGCCGGGGCAATAAATCGATTAATTGATGCGGGCTCGGGTGTAATCGTCATAACTCACTATGCAAGAATCTTGCGATATTTATCAAAGCTTGATTATGTTCACGTTATGGCGAAAGGAAAAATAATAAAATCTGGAGGCAAGGAACTGGCAGAAGAACTTGAGGAAAAAGGGTACGCTTGGCTTGGTTTGGAAGATTCAGATCAGATCAAGTCCTAGACAAGTTAACTGACCTGGCTTTCCTGTTGTAAATGATTACTGCATACAACCTTCAAGTGTAGACTCTTTTAGATCCAGGTAGGTCCGATTTTCATTTCAATAATAGTTTGGATTTTATCTTAATAACATAAGGCCGGGAAAGTAAAGGAGCCATAATGGTAGTGATGAACCCGATGACAACAGCTATAGAAAATAGCTTCAGATCTATTATTCCCGAGCTAAAACCTATTGAAGCAATTACTAATTCTACCATTCCCCTGCCATTCATTAAATAACCTATAGTTATACTCTCATCTTTTGAAAATCTCAATATTCTCGAACCGACGTAACCGGCGCTCACTTTGGAAAATACAGCCACGCCTACGAGTAAAACGAAAAGCGGTAGAGATGTAGATATTAATTCAATTTGGATATTTATTCCTATAATTGCAAAAAAAATGGGAGCAAAGAAACCAAAAGTAATGGCAGATATAATCCCGTATACTCTTTCAAAATTCTGTTTTCTAATAATTTCTTTGTAAACTATTAGTCCTGAAAAGAATGTTCCTATAATAAAATGAAGACCTATTACACTCTGCGCGATTAAAGATACTACTATAGTAGAGATCAGTAGAATCCCAAACGCCGCTTCTTTTGTCTGCAGTTTTTGGAAGAATGGTGCAACCCGAGTGGGAAGCCAATGACTACTTTTTCTAAATACGAGATCTACAACAAATATTCCTCCTATGAATGCCCCGATTTTGATAAGAGAATCAAATATTTTGTTTATGTCTATCACCCCCATAGCCCCAGGCTGGTTCAATTGGAAAATGACTGAAAGCACAATAAGAGAAAGTATATCGTTTATTACAGCAGCAGTGATTACCGTAGTCCCAAGCTTGGTCTTTAGTATTCCAAATTCCATTAGTACTATAGCACTCACTGGAACAGCGGTGATAGAAAGTAACAAGCCCATAAACAGAGATTGAATAGTCGATAATCCCAAAATAAGCGAGACGCCATAGCCACTTACCAATGGGATGGAAAAGGCTATAACAGATAGGATACATGCTGGTAGTCCTGCTTTCCTTATCTCTCTCGGATCCATCTCAAGGCCGGCGAGGAACATTAAGAAGAAGACTGCAAGGTCAGACAGAACCGTAAGGCTTTCATCAGGTCTAACTAGCGATAGGATTGAAGGACCTATTATTATTCCGGCCAATAGCTCACCTACTAGGGAAGGAAGCCCGACTCGTTGAAAAATCTCTCCAAGCAACCGTGCGGCAACCAGAATTATAACCACATTTACGAAGAGTTGCTCGGTAGCCATGACTTGAATTGATACTTTTATTGAATTTATCCGTTTTGAAATAATAATCTGCAAAGTAACCACGGAATTATCTTGACAATATTTCGTTACCAATTATCAATACTAAAAGAATCTCAGGTACCTGCAGCAGTTATGAATTTTTATTTTATTACGAAGATTTAACACGGCGTTCAGCTATTATCAGACAAAAAGGTTGAGAATAAATATCTGGCGAAGTTCTTAAAATTAATCGACGTTTCAATGCATAGTTATAATCATTCCGTTGACATTTTGATCAACAGTTAATGGTGTGTAATCAATAACATTGGTATTAATCAATTAAACCAAACTAAGATTAATTTTCACGCCAAACCGCTTTTGTCTTTGCTAAAATTAAAAAACCTATCAAATATATGATCAAAACACCGAATCCCAAAGTTAAGGACCATTCCTTGGGAGTCTCTAACCCGATAATGGACTGTAAGATAAGCGAAGCGTGTGTCGTGGGTATAAAATATGAAACATATTGTAGTGGTTGGGGCAACTTATTTAAGCTATAAAAAACAGGTGGCAGAATAGCAAGAAGTACGTTTACGAATGATATGATTTGGGTAGCATTCCGCATGTGTAACATGTGAGAAGATAGAAAGAAGCCCATCGATGACATGGATGCCCAAGTTAAAAGGATAATCCCGATAAGCAAAGGCAAAAAGAACGTTGGTGTAACAAATACGGCTACCATTCCGGACAACACCAGCAGGGCAGGTAACCCGAATAGAAGCTGAGAAAGAGCTAAACCTAGCATATAAGTAAGTGAAGATATTGGTGAAGATACAAACATGTCTTGAATTTTGTACTCCGTTTTATAGAATGAAATATCTTGTCCTAGTGAGAGACCGTAGCCAACGAGCGCCATTACTAGACTACCTACTAATGCCAACTGCACATATTGGCCGTTACTTACTACAAATAAAACAAATAACAATGAAAAAGGACTTATGGCAGAAAAAACTAGCGAGAGCGGATTCCTCTGCAGCCATAGAATCCCAGTCATGTAAGCAATAATCATCATCTGCTTTACCGTAGTAATAATTGTTGCAGACATGCTCAAGTCCGCACGAACTGTAAATGTATTTCCCTGGGATGAGAAGAAGTACACATTCCTGGCCACAGACACTTACCATTTATCCTAGGTGCATTCATTGAGAATTTTTTACGATGACTCGCTCTAAGCAAAAATGAATGAAGATACATCATGTATGATTTCCCACATCTATTCATATGTAACTTCAAATGAAGAGAATTCTCCTCTGTATTGTTCTTTTATAACTTTAACATGTGCAACGATTGCACCATCAGGACCTTTGGAGGACCAAGAAATCAGATTCTCCACGTCCATTTCATTTCCTTCTAAGATAGCTTCGACTGTACCTCCGCTCAGATTACGTACCCATCCGTTCACATTACATCTACTTGCAATTATTTTCATATTCTGTCTAAAATAAACTCCCTGTACTTTTCCTGAAATTAACAAATGCGCACGCAGTCGACTAGAGGAGTCCGACAGTTTATTTTGACGATTTGCAGAATCTGGGGCCATTTATGGAAGAATCATATTCAGCTATCTATGTATTTGCAAATGGAGCTCTTAAGATCTGTTCTGCACTTGAATTCATTTATGAGAATATCTAATGCAGTTTGTTTTGCACTAAGAATGACCTAATGACGGAGATTAAAGGTCTAGAAACTACATTTATTAGGGCATTAAAACAAGGTACTTTGGAAAGTATTTGCAAAAATTCGACGAATTAGATATGAAAATATTATCAGAATTGGCCAAGAACGCGAGTATTTCAGTGCCTCAATTAAGCAAGAAGTTAGGGGTAAATGCTTCAGTATTATACAGTAGAATAAAGCGACTTACAAAGAGAAGTTTAATTAGAAAATTCACTATTATAGTTAATGATAGCCTTCTTGGAATTAATGTAAAAGCTGTGGTAGGCATCAATAGGGACCCCAAGCTCAAGGAGGGCATTCATCTTGCCCTATTGAGGATGCCAGAGGTCAGAATTCTATCCGAGGTAACTGGCAGATTTGATATTATAGTTTCTGTTAATGCTCGAACTCTAGAAGAACTTCATAAGGTTGTCATTGAGCAGATTGGCAAAATTGAAGGTATTCAGAATACTGAAACGTTCGTTGAGATGCAAAGGACCGAAAAGGAACCAGTATTTTCAACTTGAATAATAGATTGACAGATAAGTAAATCATTTTTTATGCTTATAGGTAGTCGTCTATTTGCAAATCTTCAGACCGTTAAGTTCAAATATCATGCACTAGGATGAAGTTGTGATAATTTTTTGTCCATCATTCAAAGGAAAGTCATCGAGGTTATTCAGACGTTGAAGCTTGCAAAAAAGACCAGCAAGGATGATTATTTTACTCATCTGCGCTTAGTCCTTTTGGGAATTGGAGTAGTGGGCGGAATAGCCTTTGTCATTAAGCTAATAGCGGAATTTCTGACTTTTTCTGGAAACCGGTAAATCTTTTATGATGAAGTAGTTTAAGTGATCTAGTGATGATCTAATAACAGACAAGTCAAACAATATTAATTCTCCGAAAGTATTAGAATCTCATGAAAAACTTCAAACCGGATAATTTAAAGGTGTGTACATTAGGTTCACATTGTTCCCTTCAAGTATTGAAGGGTGCAAAAGATGAAGGACTTTCAACCTACCTAATCTGTGACAAAAGAAGATATAATGTTTATAGAAGGTTTTCTTTTATTGATTCCATCCTGATAGTTGATCGCTTTGAAAGGATTTTGGAAAAGTCATACCAGGACCGGATGAACGAATTGAATTGCATTCTTGTTCCTCACGGAACGTTGATATCTTCTCTGACTTCCGATCAAATTGAGAATATATCCGTTCCTATCTTTGGTAATCGCTTTATTCTAAGATGGGAAGCTAGTAGAGCTCTTAAAGAAAAGCTGATGTTAGATGCTAAGTTGACCATCCCAAAGGCCGTAAGGACAAAAAATGACATAGACGGGCTATGCATTGTCAAATTACATGGCGCCGCGGGAGGGCGGGGATATTTCTTGGCATGGAACAAAAAAAGTTTTGAGGAAGGATGCAGAAAACTTGTAAATTTAGGAACCATATCAAGTGAAAACGATGTTTACATACAGGAGTATGTTCAGGGAGTACCTGTATTCCTTCATTATTTTTACTCGCCTATTTCGGGTGAAGTCGAGTTTATGGGGGTAGACAGAAGATATGAATCTAACGTGGATGGCATTGGAAGGATTCCATCTAAGGAGCAACTGAATATTACTATTAATCCCACTTATAATGTGATTGGAAATATACCTTTAGTCTTAAGGGAATCTCTTCTTGAAGAAGTATATAATATGGGAGAAAAATTTGTGAAAGCAGCGCGAAATATGATTCCTCCCGGAATTCCTGGCCCATTCTGCCTGGAGGGTGTCTATACAAAGGATGGATCATTCATTACTTTCGAATTCTCAGCTAGAATAGTTGCTGGAACGAATTTGTACATGAAAGGCTCGCCCTATTCTGAAATGTTATTTGCAGGAGAAATGAGCATGGGAAGAAGAATCGCTTCAGAAATCAAAGTTTCTAGTTCCAGTAAACAGTTGGAGAAGATCTTGACATGATTCTAATTATCAATGGAAGTAAACAACAAAATACGAATTTGGTAGAAGTTGGACATCCATAGTGGAATTCATTGCGAGTACCCTGTACGTAAGTCGCTCGTGTGTATCGATTTAAAATAATTGTGTGGAGTAACCTTGCACTGTCATAATCGATCGTAGGAGGTTAATATCAAGGATCATACTTAAGTAACGAAAAATTATAGTTATTACGCTTCAAACATCATAGTTGTAGATCACAATCAACAAAAGATTAGTTTGGACCCGAGAAAAGAAATGGAGTGTGACTATATATTTGTGTCACATGCCCACCTGGATCATCTTCATAGAACAAGAATAAAACGTACCAGACCAAAAGTAATTGCGTCGAATGCTACATCAAAAATAGCCTGCACTCGCGGATATGAACTTGGAAACTTGTGTTATGATCACGGGTTCCACCTTTTGGACACAGGTCACATTCTGGGTTCTATTGGTCTTCTAATAGCAGATCAATTATACTATACAGGGGACATCTCAATCCGAAAAAGGGCTTTTATGAAACCTGCACTAATCCCCAAGGCTAAGGTCCTGATTATAGAGTCAACATTCGGGCGAGAAGAATATGTATTTCCTAAGATCGAAAGCGTCATGCACGAAGCTAATATTCTAATTTCTGAAATGTATCACCAAGGAAGACCTGTCGTATTGTTGGGTTATCCACTTGGCAAAGCACAAATATTAACCCAGCTTTTTCATCATTGGGAACCACTTTTCGTGGAAGACTCCATTTTGGTAATGAATGGATTATATTCAGATTTGGGAGTTAGTATTTCAGTACACAAGAGGTATTCATTGGCGGAAAAGGAAGGCTTATTATCATCCGATAAGCCATGGATTCTAATCGCGCCGTTGAATTCGTGCAAGAATGGCTTTCTAAGTCATATTAAAAAGAAATATGCGCCAATAACAATCGGCTTTAGCGGTTGGGCTGTTAAACCCGGTTATAAATATTTACTTGGATTAGATCACTGTTTCCCATTTAGTGATCATTGTGATTATAATGAGCTTATAAAAGTTGTAGAGATATGTGGTCCTGAAAAGGTTTATACAGTTCACGGATTTGATGCTGAGTTTGCAAACTCGCTACGATCTTTAGGATTTGATGCCGATCCAATTCAAAAAGGAAAAAATCGAGATGAGAATAAAAGCAATAACTCGACCATGTTAAAAGATTGGTGCTAATTTAAGATACCATTAAGAATTTTTGAATGCAAAGTTATTTATTTTCATTTTCTCTGAAATATGGAATAACCTTCCTTCCAAACAATTCAATATTCTTGAAATAACCCTCTCCCCAAAACCTAATAATAAAATGGTTTGTACCTGCCTCAATGAACCTTTCTAGCATCTGCTCTCTTCATTTGTTCCATCAGTTCAGGTTTGTTCATAGCATATTCTGTAAAATACCTGCGAAAGTCAAATTCCGAGTCTTGTGGGATATTGTGAACTTTTAGTAATTCAGGTTTATACAAACTTACTTTCACCGCATTTTTCATTTTGATCCAAGCCTCTTCCCCATCATCAGTAAAGTAAACATCGACATCATTTGCAAATTGAAAGTTAGACAAATTTCTTCCATGTTGTTTACCATGTTCCCTTATTACATCTGCGTGAGCCTTAAACAAAGCAGGAGTATAACCGATTGGTATCCAGCCATCACCATACATGGCACAAAGCTCGAGCGTTTTTGGAGCTCCAGCTGCAATGTATACTGGCGGTCGGGGATTCCTTATGCTCTTTGCCTGGAGGCATGCGTTAGTTAATTTGTAATAGTTTCCGTTGTAATCTACTCTTCTATCGGGATCAGAGTTGAAAAGTAACTCTATGACTTCTAATTGCTCTTTGAATTTTGTAACTGGTTTACTGAATTCAATCCCGAAGTCGACTACGTTTTGCGCCTCACCCGCTCCAATGCCTAAGATTGCCCTGCCACTTGTCAGCCTATCTAAGGTGATCGTCGACAACGCTATCGCTGACGGATGTCGCCTTATCGCATCTGTTACACAAGTACCTAGCTCTACCTTTCGAGTTATTGCCCCTATAGCGGCGAGTAAAAGCCAAGCATCATTTACTACAGCATTCTTCCATTGAGGAACGTTAGAATGGTCCATTGCCCATATAGAGTCAAAATCAAGACGATCAGCAATTTGACATGCTGTCATGATTTGAGTTTCATCAAGTCCCAGCCTGGCAACATTTAGCCCCTGGGTAAAACCAAATTTTGTCGTCATTTTAGATATTGCATCCGTATATATAACATCAGTATATATAGATTGTAAGTATTTAGTGGTGAACGAGTGCTAATTATAGAATCTTGGAATCTTAGAACGACCCTTATTTTTTCAACTTAGAAATTTAAATTCAGCTGTTGGCGATCTTGTATTTGAGTGGACTGATATTTGCCGGATAAGTTAAAACGACTTCACTTATTCCTTCTCTATTAATTATGTCCTCCGACAAGCTTTAAATAGAAAGAAATGAGCATTGAGGTTGCGTAATGTTACTTCCGTCTGAAATCGAATCAAAATCACTAATTCCAGCTGTTAGGGCAATTCTGGCAAAAGAGTTAGTCAAGGTTCGAGGACTCAAAGAAGAAGAAGTTGCCAGACTGTTGGGAATTACCCAGGCTGCGGTTAGTAATTATATCAGAGGAACCCGAGGCGACATAGAACTGATTTCAAAGTTAAGTTCTTTCCAGGAAATAATGAGAATGATAAAGGAAATTGAAGAAGACCTGTCATCGCACCGAGCCTATTCGGCTTCGACTCTCTCGAAATTTATCGCTTTATGCAATTATATGCGTTATTCATTGATTATTTGCGACGTACATCATCGGCTTGAGAGCAAGATAGATGAAAAAGTCTGTGAACAATGTAAGATTAACTTGACCGGGAGCGGAAACTAAAGGTTTTCCTACAATCCAGGAATGTTGTATTCATTTACCACGGTTATGGATTATTTTTAAAGCCGTATCTAGGACATTTACACCGGCTAGTAATCCTAATGATCCTCGCGACGCAAAGGCCTCTGTAAATCTCTCGCTTCCGTCATTTGAAATGGAATCTCCCGATATCAAGAGTGGAACTGGATCATCGCTATGAGCTTTCTTAATACAAGGTGTAGAGTGATCTCCTGATATCATAATCATGGCGTTTGAAAGAGCTTGATTGTTCAACAGAGTGCCAAAGTATCGACGATCAATACCTTCTATATTCTCTTTTTTGCCTAGTGCATTTCCATCATGGCCGTATTCGTCGGGTCCTTTTAAGTGAACATAAACCAAGTCGAACTTCTCGAGCAGTTTTACAGTTTCTTGAGCCTTGGCCTCATAATCTTCTACGCCTCCAGCTGCAATAGATTGCATCCCAAGGACCTTCGCGATACCGATTTCAACTGGCATATCGACAATACATGATGCATGAAGACCATACTTTTCGTTTATCGACTTTGGCGAGGGTATCCGAGTTCCTGGGTCTCTAAGTAAAATTATGTTCATAGGTCTTTTATCTTGCTTAATCCGATTTACATTGACCGGATGGTTATTAGCAAGTGCCACGCACTTTTCCGTAAATTCATTTACCACTCTTGCAGATATAACAGAGGAGTCAGAATTGTCCTCAGAGATACTTTTTCGTATTTGCATAGAGTCTATCGAGACTGTTGCAATTCCTATACCATCGATCCTATCATAGGCGGGATCTGTATTTGTTATATTGCTAGACAGTGCAATTTTAGAGTGTCTTAGTCTGACAATGACACGGTGTGCGATAGTTGGGATTATTTTAATCGAGACGTCAGGATCGCTAAATTTTAAGTTCTTTTCTAAGAATTGACAAAGATCATTGGCTTCAGTTATTTCGATCGATCTTCCGGCTCTTCTATCAATTATAGTTCCATTATGACCGACAGTTGCAAAATTGCCCCGGAGCGCTAAATCCCCTTCCTTGAACTCTACATTAGATCCAATAATTTCTATTACACCCCT
>WNGA01008936.1_pt1 | contig 13633 bp, 15 predicted proteins | sample 5400061 | NCBI WGS metagenome assembly WNGA01 (sample SAMN13153366, study PRJNA577476) | soil metagenome | isolation source: 100 cm soil or saprolite under grassland replicate 2 | place: USA:California | collected 2016-06-15 | reverse complement strand
CTTTTATCACCGCCGCACAGTAAGAGGACGATCTTTGTACCGGCCAGGCCGAAATACACTCGATAGCCGGGACCGAAGTCTATCCGAAGCTCTTCGACACCCTCGCCGACACTTGAGCTATCACCGAAATTCCCCAGCCGAATTCGGTTAAGTCTCGCACGGATCTTTTCACGGCCGCGTATGTCCCGAAGAGAGTCGAGCCATTCGGTAAAAGGGACGCGCCCTTCTTCCGTAGCGTAGAGTTCAAGTTCTCTCGCAGTGGCTTCACGCATCAGTGTAGCCTATAAGCTACTAGATTGCAAGACACAGTTAAAAAGATTCCGGTGGGCCCACTCCATACATGATGAGACATCTGAGGAAGGAGAAAAGTCTAAAGCAGTAAGGAAACGATCACGCGGGTGGCGCGGAGGGGAGATGCGGAAGCCGGTTTATTTTAGGCAAAGACCACTGAAAGCTTGCCGCTTCGACGATGGCGCGGCGCGGTTTTCACGACAACCTGGACGTCGCTTCCAAGCCGGGTGAGGCAATCCAGTAAACGGCGCTCCGAAACCCCGCGAAAGTGTCCCCTCAAGAGCGCCGACACCTTCGGCTGAGGTAAACCCAGCAGATGCCCCGCTTGCGTTTGAGTCAGGCCCTTGCGCTTGATGAGTTCGGCGATCTTGGTCACGAGCTGGGCCTTGATAAGCATGGCCTCCGCATCCGGCACGCCGAGATCAGCGTAGACGTTTCCGCTGCCCGCCTGGACCTTGATCGCATGCATGGATTTACGTTTCCTCATGGCGCGTACATTATACCCCAATAGGTATAACCGTCAAGGCCATGTTTGGCTCTCAGCCCTTGGACACTCAAGGGGGAGAAAAGGTTACAAGGGCCGCTTCTTGAAAGCGCGCCGACCCTCTGCTACAGTGCCGCCAGCATGCTGTCCATCCCCGAGCCCCAGATCAGGGCGCTGATCCGGCTGCTGTCCGACGAGGACGCGCGGGTCGCGCGCACGATCGCCGGCAAATTGGCGGAGATCGGAGAGCCGGCCGTGCCGCTGCTGCGCGAGGCCGAGATCGAGCAGCCGGAGATGGCCGCGCGCATCAGCGAGATCCTGGACGACATCCAGGGACAGCGGCTCGAGGGCGAGTTCCATATCCTCTCCGCCTGCGAGGACGAGGACCTGGACCTTGAGACCGGGGCGTTCCTCATCGCACAGTTCGCCTATCCCAACCTCGACGTGGCCCCGTACGCCAAGCTGCTGGACGCTATGGCGCGGGAAGTGCGGGATCGGCTGGGACGCAAGGCGTCAAGCGAAGAGATCGTCAAGGCCATCAACCGCTACCTCTTCATCGAGCAGGGCTTCATCGGCAACACCCACCAGTACTACGACGTCGACAACAGCTACCTCAACAAGGTCCTCGAACGGAAGACGGGGATCCCGATCAGTCTGAGCATGGTATATCTGTTCGTGGGCAAGCGGCTCGAGCTGCCGGTCTTCGGCGTGGGCATGCCGGGCCACTTCCTCGTGAAGTACGAGGCCGACCGCTACCGCATCTTCGTGGACTGCTTCAACGGCGGGGCGCTGCTGACCCAGAAGGACTGCGCGCGGTTCCTGGATCAGGCCGGGTACGGCTTCGACGAGCGGTATCTGCAGAAGACGCTGCCGCGTTCGATCCTCATCCGCATGATCAAGAACCTGGTCGCCGTCTACAACAAGATGGAGGACGTGAAGAAGGCGACACGGCTGACCCGCTTCATCGAGATCTTGGGACTGCCCGAGAAGGACGAGTGACCTCGATCCGCATGCGGTCTCGAGCCAGGGTGATCCTCCCGCCGAATTTCCGGCCCGCCTGAGCCTTGACGTCGTAGCGTTCCGCCACCGGATAGAAATGGGAGAGAACGAGGCGCTTCACGCCGGCGTCCCTCGCCACCAGCCCGCAGTCTCCGGCATGCATGTGCCCGGCGCCGGGCCGCTGGACCGGGAACGAACAGTCCAGCACCGCCACGTCGGCGCCTTGGCAGAGCTCCACCAGCCCGGCGCAATATTCGGAGTCTCCCGAGTAGGTGAGGACGGCGCCGTCGTGCTCCACGCGGTAGCCCTGGCAGTGGAGGCGCGGACTGTGCACGACCGTGCCCGCGGTCACGCGGGTGCGGCCGATCCGGATCGTGCGGTCCCCCGGCTCGGTGATCGTGATCGGGAACGGCGCCGTGGAAAACCCCGGCACCACTTTCACCAGTGTTCCGAACAGGCGGCGCGTGCCGCGCGGCCCGTAGATCGTCAGCCCCGGCCGGGGCGCGACGAATTTGGCGTGAAAGACAGCGTCAAAGAAGAACGGGAGGAAGTCGGCGAAATGATCCGTGTGGTGGTGAGTGATGAAGAGATGCTGGACCCGGTGGCGGTCCGCGCCGACCTTGATGAGGTTCATCAGCGTGCGGGGCCCGAAGTCGAAGAGCAGCAACTGGTCGGTCTCGACCAGGTAGCCGGCGGCCGCACGTGTGGGATGCACGTTCGTGCCGGAACCGAGTACGGTCAAGCGCATGACAACACCTCGTGGCTATGTTACCATCGAGCTTCGGATTTCTGAACGAGAGACCCCGTGGACCACGTTGACTACATGCGGCAAGCATTCGAAGAAGCGCGCCTGGCGGCGGCGGCCGGCGAGGTGCCGATCGGCGCGGTGCTGGTCGTCGATGGGACCGTGGCCGCCCGCGCGCACAACCGGCGGGAGGTCTGGCAGGACCCGACGGCCCACGCCGAGCTGATCGCGATCCGCGAGGCGGCCGCGCGCCTGCGCGCCTGGCGGCTGGTCGGCAGCACGCTGTACGTGACGATGGAGCCGTGCGCGATGTGCATGGGCGCGGCCGTCCTGGCCCGCGTCGAACGCGTGGTCTTCGGGGTCAGGGATCCCAAGGGCGGCGCCTGCGGCTCGGTCCTCAATATTCCGGAGGAACGGCGCTTGAACCACCGCATTGACGTGGTCAGGGGCGTGCTGGAAGAGGAGAGCCGGGCGTTGCTGCAGGAATTCTTTAAAGGGCTGCGGGAGCAGGCGGCTGAAGAAATTTAGGGAAGCGCGGGGGAGAGGTGCGAGAGCGGCCGAATCGGGCGGTCTCGAAAACCGCTGTCCGGGCAACTGGACCGTGGGTTCGAATCCCACCCTCTCCGCCATTGTTAGCAGACATGCTTGGAAGAAGCAGGGACACCGACGGGTGGTTGTACCGGAGAGTGAAAGGTGGGATTCGAACGGGGATTCTGAAAGGGGTGTGCCCCTTTCATGGGGTGACCGGAGCGAAGCGACGGCCCGAGGGGGCTGGCCCCCTAGGGGGAGCGCGTCCCGTAGGGACCTTAGCGCGACTTCGAATTCCCACCCTCTCCGCCATACAGAGCTTGACCCGACGTCTGAAGAAATTTCTGTCGACGTCTGTGGTAGGCGATACGTACTGTAGGTATTGAATAGCGGCCACCTTTGATCGAAGTGGCCGCACCACAAGTGCGGTGGAGAGGTGGCCGAGTGGCCGAAGGCGCGGCATTGGAAGTGCCGTATACGGGAAACTGTATCGTGGGTTCAAATCCCACCCTCTCCGCCAGTGAATACGACAAGGGGCCGGGCCCTGTGCAAAAGGAACCTTTGAATCCCGCCAGGTCCGGAAGGAAGCAACGGTAAGGAGGCCATCCTTTGTGCCGCAGGATCACCTGGCCCCGGTAATCTAGTCCATGGAGTACCAAGTCTCAGCCCGCAAGCACCGCCCGATGACCTTCGCCGAGGTCACCGGGCAGACGCACGTCGTCCGGACCCTCACGAACGCCCTCGCCTCGGGGCGCACCGCCCATGCCTATCTGTTCTCCGGCATGCGCGGCGTCGGCAAGACCACGATGGCGCGCATCCTGGCGAAGGCCCTCAATTGCGAGAAGGGGCCGACCCCGACGCCCTGTCTCACCTGCGTGAACTGCCGGGAGATCGGCGCCGGCATGTCGTTCGACGTGATGGAGATCGACGGCGCGTCCAGCAACAGCGTGGACGACGTCCGCGAGATGCGCGAGACCGTCAGGACCGCGCCGGCGCACGGCCGGTACCGCGTGTACATCATCGATGAGGTCCACATGCTGTCGGCGGCGGCGTTCAACGCCCTGCTCAAAACGCTGGAGGAGCCGCCCGCCCACGTGGTGTTCGTCTTCGCGACGACGGAAGCGCACAAGATTCCCCCGACGATCCTCTCCCGCTGCCAGCACTTCACGTTCCGGCGGATCCCGCGCCGCGAGGTGGTGGACACCCTCAAGCGCGTGACAGCCGCGGAAGGGATCACGATCGACGACCGCAGCTTGAGCGCGCTGGCCCGCGCCTCCGACGGCAGCCTGCGGGATGCCCTGAGCCTGCTGGATCAGGCCGTGGCGTTCGGCGGCAAGCGCGTCGAGGCCGACCAGCTCATGATCCTGCTGGGCGCGGTCCCGCATGAACTGCTCCGCGGCGTGCTCGAGGCGGTCCTGGCGCGCGATGCCGCGGGCGCGCTGAAAGCGCTGGCTGCCGTGCAGGATCACGGATGCGACGTCCGCCAATTCTGCGGCGAGCTGATGGAGCACGTCCGCAACCTGTTGGTGGCCAAGATCGTGCCCGACGCTGGCGATCTCATTGAGCTGGGGCCCGACGAGCAGGCCGAAATCAAGGCCGACGCCGCCCGGCTGACGCTGGAGCACATCCAGGAGCTGTTCCGGGTCTTCCTGCAGGCCGAGGACGGCATCCGCGCCAGCCAGTATCCCTGGTTCGTGGTCGAGATGGCCGCCGTGCGCGTGAGCCGGGTCGGACAGGAGCAGGCCGCGCCCTCGCCCGCGCGGCCCGAGGCGAAGGTTGTGCCCGCGGCGAGCGAGCCAGGTCCCGCCTCGGCGCCACGCGCCGAACGACCGCAGCCGGTCCGCGAGACGCCGCCGCCGCCACCGGCGCGGCCGGAGCCGGTGAATCTGGATTGGGAAGCGGTGGTCGCACGGATTCTTGCCGAGCGGCCCAACATCGGCGCGTTCCTCGAAGAGTCGGGGCTGGTGGGCGTGGCGGGCGATCTGGTGACGGTCGGCTTTCCCGCGGCGGCCGGGACCGCCATAAAGATGATGCAGCAGGAAAGCTACCAGCAGGCGGTCGCGGAGGCGTGCTCGGCGCTGGCCGGGCGGCATCTGCGCGTGCGCGTCGTGTCACTGGAGAGCGGAACGGCCGTGCCGACGGCCGCGCAGCTTCGACGGGAGCGCGAAGCGACGAGAGAGCGCCATCTTCGCGATGAGGCCCTCGCCAATCCGCTCGTTCAGGAAGCCCTCTCGGTCTTCGGTGGCGAGGTGAAGGAAGTGCGGCGCAGCCGCGCCCCGCTGGAGCCGGAAGGCGAGGGCGGGAGATGATCGCAGGACACGGGTAGGGACGCGGATGTCCGACAAAGGCATGTTCGGCAATCTCGGCAACCTCATGAAGCAGGCGCAGGCCATGCAGGAGCGCCTCGCCAAGGTCCAGGCGGAGGTCGCGACGAAGACCGTCCAGGCTTCGGCGGGCGGCGGCATGGTGACGGTCGTCGCAAACGGCGCGCTGGAGATCGTCTCGGTCAAGATCGATCCGGAAGTCCTCAAGGCCAGCGACGGCGAGATGCTGCAGGATCTGGTGGTGGCCGCTGCCAATGAGGCGCTCCGAAAGGCGCGCGAGATGGTGGCGGAAGAAATGAAGGGAATCACCGGGGGGCTGCAAATGCCCGGGCTGTTCTAGCGTCCTCTAGTGATGGACCGCAAAGGCATCCTCGAAGACCTCGTGCGAGAGCTCACCAGCCTGCCCGGAATCGGCCGGAAGACCGCCCAGCGCCTGGCCTTTCACATCCTCAAGCAGCCGCGTGAGGATGCGGAACAACTGGCCCGGGCCATCCTGGCGGTCAAGGAGCGGTTGGGGCTCTGCAGCCAATGCCGTAACCTCGCCGAGGGGGAGCTCTGCGACATCTGCCGAGACCCCGCGCGGGATGCGACCCGCGTGGTGGTCGTGGAGGACGTCATCACGCTGCACGCCTTCGAGCGGACCGGCGGGTACAAGGGGCTCTATCACGTGCTGGCCGGGGCGCTCTCGCCGTTGGACGGCGTGGGCCCGGCCGACATCAAAGCGCAGGATCTCGTGGACCGGCTTGCGCGGGGCAAGGTCGAAGAGGTCATCATCGCCACGTCTCCGACCATCGAAGGCGAGGCGACGGCCATCTATCTGTCGCGGCTGATCAAGCCGATGGGCATCCGGATCAGCCGCATTGCCTGCGGTGTGCCGGTGGGAATGGACCTCGAGTATGCCGATGAGGTGACCTTGCTGAAGTCGCTGGACGGACGCCGCGAAATTTAGTCCATGAGTAATCCGGGCTAGCCCTACCGCACCGTTTTCTTCAGCGCCCCGATCCGCTTCTCGGCCTTCTCGATGCGCTCTTTTTCCCCGGGAGTGTTTTCCACGTACGCCAGATAGTTCTCATAGGCCGTGAGGGCGCGGCGCGGCTGCGTGTCCTCGATGGCCTCCGCCAGATTGAAATGGGCGTCCGCGTAATTCGGGCGCAGCCCGATGGCGGTGTGAAAGGCCTCCGCCGCCCGCTCCTTATCCCCCATGAGCGCGAAGACCTTGCCCAGATGGTTGACCACCTCCGGAATCGACGGCCGGATCTTCAACGACGTCTCGATGGCGGCGGCGGCCTGCGGCAGCAGTCCCTTGTCGCGGTACGCCAGACCCAGGCGGTGATGGGCCTCGGCCTGATAGAGCGGCTCGCTCAAGCCGATCTCGATCGCGCGTTGGTAGGCCTCGACGGCCGCATCGCTCTCCTTCTGCCCGCACAGGCCGAAGTGGGCCACCTCGCCCTTCGCGAAGTGCTGCCTTGCGATGTAGTCCCGGCTCTCGCTGTCGGCCGGGCCGTAGGTGGCGCGCGGCTGCGTTCCCGGGAGAAGGTGAATCTTCGACAGGAATTCCGGCTTGTACGGTGAGAGCAGCGGGAGGTATGGCGTGAGCATGCTGGAATCCAGATAGAGGCTCTGTCGCTCTCCCTTCGGGATGGTGATGGCCCGTGCGCTGACGCGCTCGCCCTGGTCGCCGTACAGACGACCGGAGCGAAGGCCGGCGGCGCGCCCGGAGACCTCGGCGGGGAGGAGAAAGTCGGTCGGGCGCTGCTTGGCGAGCCAGGCCGTATAGTCGCGCTGGGAGGCGAGGTCGAGCCCTTCGTAGAAAATCCCGATGTAGCCGATCAGGAGGCCGCGGTCGTCGAAGAACAGGTGGTACTCGCTTTCGCGGCCGGCGGTGGGGCGGTAGACCGTGATCTCCTCGCCCACGCCCCACGGAGTCCGTTCGGTCCGGCGACCGGCTTCGTGCATCAGGACGGTCTCGCGGCGGTCACAGAGATTCCACGCGGGCAGCGGGAGGAGTCGGGGGTTGGTGAGGGTCTGCCCCGGGGCGGCCGGCGGCCCCCCGCCGCAGGCGGTCAGCAAAAAAAAGCTTCCCGCACTCAGCAGGGCCAGGACGGCCTGGTGAATGCGGGAAGCCAGCGAGCGTGGAAACGACTGCGGCCGCCTCAGGTCAATACGAGGACCATTGCGCGCCGAAGGACGGCCAGCTGTAGCGGTACCGTCTGAAGTCCCTCCGGTACAACTCATCCTGGTTGGTGTAGCCGAAGAGCTCCGAGTCCAGAGCAAACAAATTATACGCAGTTTGGTTAAAGAGCAGATCGGCCACGACTCCGACAGGGTTGAGGAGGAACGCGACGAACCGCAACGGGTACCCGCCGTCCCAGTCCCTTGTGATCAATCCTTCATCCTGGCCCACCATGAGGTCGTTGGGGCGGGGCGAGGGATAGAAATCAAAGGCGGCGCAGGCAGACAGGCTCAATGCGATGACCAGCAGGACCGCCGTCAAACTGCGTGCGAGAAACATGTCCAGCCTCCCTTCCATGAAACAGTCATTACTGGCAAGGAGTGTAGCAAAAGACAAACTGACTGTCCAGGAGAAAATCTAGGGGGTCTATCCGGGAAGCGCCACAAGATACTGGAGGCATTGGATATTCCGGCCCCCTAGCTTGGGGTGGTGGGCGATACAGGTTTTGAACCTGTGGCCTCTTGCGTGTGAAGCAAGCGCTCTCCCACTGAGCTAATCGCCCACTCCGACGCCGCAGTAGGGGCTGCACGGTAGCATAACGGTCCCGCGCAGTCAATCACGGACGCCCCTATAGGACCTGCAACACGCAACACTTGAGGTACTCGCTTTCTGCCAGCCCGAGCAGCACCGGGTGGTCGCGGCCCTGTGCCCCCTGCGCCACCAGCCTGGCTGTCCGCCGGACATCCCGGGCGGCGTCTCCGAGCATGTGGCGAAACTGCTCGGCGGATAGGTGATACGAGCAGGAGCACGTTACCAGGAACCCGCCGGGGCGAAGAAGGCGCATCGCCCGGAGGTTGATCTCCTTGTAGCCGGCCAGGGCTTCCGGTATCCGGTTACGCGCCTTGACGAACGCTGGAGGATCGAGGATGACCAGGTCAAAGGCTTCGCGCCGGCGGTCGCGCTCTCTCAGCTCGTCGAAGGCGTTGGCGACGCGAAAGACGCAGCGATCCGCCAGGCCGTTCCGTTCAGCCAGGGCGGTCGCCTGCTTGATCGCAGTCGGCGACTGATCGATGCCGGTGACGCGCGTGGCCCCGTACCGGGCGGCATGGAGGCTCCACAGCCCCACGTAGCAGAAGCAGTCCAGCACGTCCGCCCCTTCGGCCATCCGTTCGATCAAGGGGTAGTTGTCGATCTGGTCGAGGAAGAGGCCCGTTTTTTGGCCCCCCAGGAGATCAACCGACACGTCCAGACGGTTGATCGTCACGGTGGGTTCGGGCTGGATCTGCCCGCGGATGACGGCCCGTTCCCGGGGGAGGCCCTCTCGCTCGCGCATCGTCGAATCGTTGCGGGCCACGATCGTATGCGGTCGCAGGACCTCTTCGACGGCCGAGAGGATGAGATCGCGGCGGCGGTCCATGCCAGCGGTCAGGAGTTGGATCGCCACCGCGTCGCCGTAGCGGTCCACGACCAGCCCGGGCAGCCCGTCGGCTTCTCCGTGAACGACCCGATAGGCTGACCTCTCAGCCACGGGAAGGGGCGCGTCCACCGGGTCAGGAGCCTGTCCTGGCAGGCTTGGGGTGGGCGGGTGTGATGGCGCCTGGGGTGGGTGGGTGCGAAAGAGACGCTCCCGTAAGGCCTGGGCCTGGCGGATCTTCTCGAGGAAAAAATTCTGGTCAACGGGCACGCGGTCCCGTGCCAGCACGCGGACGGCAATGGTGGTGCGCGGGTTGAGATAGCCGCGGCCCAGGAAGCGACCTTGGCTGTCGTGGAGATCAACGAGGTCGCCAGGCGCCGCCTCCGGCGGCCAGCCCTCCAGCTCGTTCTGGTAGATCCAGGGGTGCCCGGCCAGCAGCCGGTCCTGCTCCCCTGGCTTCAGCCGGATCGTATGGATCGGTTCCAAGCTAGAACTCGAAGTCCATGATACTCTTGAAAACCGTGGTGTCGCTGCCATCGGTCCAGCCGAACTGCAGGCCCACGTCCCAGCCCACAGGGCCGAATTTGAACTTGATGGCCGGTCCGAAGGAATGCTGCTGGTTGTGCGCCGTCGGAAAGCTTCCGAGCGGCCCAAGATTTCCGAACGCCTCGAGACCCAGCCGGACCGACGGGCTGGCAAACCTGTAGAGCCCGTGCTCATAGCCGAACCGCACGCGCGAGGCGTCGTTGAACACCCGCTCCCAGACCGGGTTCAGCCGGACCATGAAATCCTCGATGCGGCTTTCCAGCAAGAGCTTCCACTCGACCTCGTCGTTGTGCTCGAGACGCCGCTGTGGGATCTTGTACTCCAGGTACAACGCGGCGGCCGGCCAGAAACCCTGCCGATCCAGGAACCGGTACACGGTTTCGTATCGCTGACTGACGAAGGTCAGTTGTTCGCTCACACCCTGCGTGGGCTGCTCGAAGTCCGCGTAGGCTTCGACCCACCAGCGGTCCGTGATGCCATAGGCGAGTTCGGCGGTGTGACGCAGCAGGCGCTCTCGGGGAAAAGGGCCGGTGGAGGTGGCGATCGGCGTATTCAGGAAGGCATCGAGCCAGTAAGCCGCTTCTAGTTCTCCTTTGTCCAGAGCGTAGGGGGTGCGTACTTGGAGGTGATTGGCCTCGGCTGTAGGGGGCCATAGCGCTAGTCCGAGCACACAGAACAGGAATACGGATAAAACGATGCGGGCCATTGGTTGAACACCCAGCGTGGCGGTCAATGCTATTCGTCTGGCCGCTCGGCCGACATGAGCCGCTTCTTCAGGATCCACATCTCATACAGCGGCACGCCCGCCATCACCAGGAACGCGCCCACCATCAGCACGTCTCCCAGCAGCATGGCCAGCGCGAAGTGGGGACTCCCGTAGAGGATGAGCCATGGGGAGGCCAGGTCGAGGGCGACGCCCGCGAAAGCCAGCGCGGTCATGCTTACTTTTAATGCCTGGCTGGCCATCGTCAGATAGAACACGTGGCAGAGGATCAGGAAGACGACCGGCATCGTGAAGAAGTGGAAGTGGGTCGTCTCGGCCAGTTCCTGGAAGGACTTGGGCTGCCCGAAGGTCTGATCCGAGCCAAGGTAATGCTTCGCGATGCCGGTATAGGAAAGGCCGGTCATGCTGTGCGCCCAGTAGATGGTGAACAGAAACCCGGCGAAGATCGTCAGGATGAACAGCGTGTAGAGCAGGCGGATGTTGCGGTCGGTGTCGAGGAGGCGGAACCGGGTGTTGAAGTGGCGCACGGCGGCGTCAGCGGGGCTTGAGGTAGAACTCGTCGATCAGGACGAGGGCGCGCTTCACCCCGGCGCTGACCGACCGGACCGACATCGTGGCGCCCGTGATGTTGATGATGTCCTTGTTGATGCGGATCGGATCCAGCACGGTCTTGCCCTCGTACTGCGAATTGAACCGCTTCGTCCGCACCTCGCTCCCCTTGCTCTCCCGGTACACCAGTATCTCGACGTCGGACACCTTGCCGTCCTGCGTCACGCCGACGAGGTAGGTGATCAGCCGGTGCTTGCCGATGGTCTCCTGAAGGACGGCGTAACCGTCAACCTTGCCGTTGGTTTCCGCCTTGAAGGCGCGGAAGCTTTCTTCGGGGAACTTCCAGCCGATCCGCTCCTGGATCCGGGCCTTCTGCTCGGACGTGAGGCGGAGCTCCTCGGCCTTGATGGTCTGGGATTTGGGGAACAGGAGCTTCAGGGCCTGCTCCTCGGTCAGGTACACCTCGACCTTGCCGAGCTCTTCCTCAGTCAGGTACCGCTTCAGGTCGGGGTCCCAGATGCGGCCGCCTGTTTCAGCGGCATTAACGATCGGAGCGAGGATGACCCAGAGGGGCAAGGCGGCGGCCACCACGAGCCTCAACATCCCTTTTCCTTGAGGCGCCGTGCGATCTCGGCGGCCACCGCCTCTTCATCCTTCTTTGGGTTGCCGGGCACGGCGCGCCACCGATTCATCATCACGCCCATGGGCGACCAGGCTTCGCGGAGCTGCAGCACCGTGGCCGCGGCCCCGGGCCCTTCTCGTTTCACCTCCACCACGTATCTCACTCGTTCTTTGTTGACGTCTCGCTGCATGATGCCCGCCTGCGTCGCACTCCCGACTTCCACCCAGTTTGTCTCCAGCACGCCAGCGTCCTTGTCGGCTTTCAGAAGGCGGACCCCTTCGAGCGTGGCGATGGAGGTGTCCCACACTTGCTCGAAGGGACACGGCGATCTCGCGATTGGCTTGTCCTCCAGCGTCGCGCACCCGGCCAGCAGGAGGACTGTAAGAAGCGAGACCTGCTTGCAGATCATGGCGGCGGCCTCTCGATAAAGCGCGGCATCTTAACTTTGCCCTCAGCCAAAAGCAAGGAACGGGCTCAGAAGTATGTCGCGACCGACAGGACCAGTCCGTCGTTTCTGAGGTTGCGGTTGTTCTTGCCATCCTCGAAATTGAATTGGTAGTCCACTTTGAAGACCGTGTCCTCGACCGGCCGGAAGTTAAGTCCAAAGGTCAGACGTTCCTTCTTGGTGTCCGAGAACTCGCTATTGGTATTGATCTGATCCCATCGGACGACGGCCGTGAACGTGGACGCCTCCGTGAAATAGGACGGTGCCCAACGCCGCAGAAATTGCGGCAAGAAGTGGTAGTTGCCTTGCACGTAATAGCCATCCATACGGCGCGGCAGAAGCCGGAAACCTGGAGCACAGGTGAACGTAGGAGGGTTGTCGCACGCGAAATTTCCATCTAGCAGGCGGTCGTTGTCGCGGGCATAGACCCAGGCGTACTCGCCGATCAGCTCGAAGGGCCCCCGCTGGAAGGTCCAGTCCGCGGCCCAGATGGCGAGGGGCCGCTTGCTGGCTGGATCGTATGAGCCATAGTACCCTGAGCCGCCGACCTCGACACCCAGGATCGGACTGAAGGCCACACGACCGACCACCGCTTTACCGTTGTTATTGTCTAGCCCGTCGTCTACCGTAGATACGCGTTGGCGCGCGTCCCTTAGGCCTGCACCCGCCGTGATGACCGGCGTCTCGTCTTTTTTATAGCCGTTGAATCCTTGCGTCACGTACAGTTCGTAGTCCAGCTTTGACAATCGGGTCGGGTAGAACGTGCCGTAGAAGCCGGCTCCGGTTTCCGACAAGGTGGACGGGATGATGGCGGTCGCGACCATTGGCCGGTCCGAGAGATCGTTGAGCGGGGAGTCGTGCAGGAGGTTGAACTTGCCGACCGGCAACAGAATGATGCCAGCTCTGAAATTGAGTTTTTCGTTGATCAGGTAATCGATCGTCGCGAATTCTAGACTGACCTCAATCCCACCGGAGTCCGCCTGAGTGGACTTGGACCGGACCCCATGTTCGATCTCCAGCTCGGCGGCGACCTTGAGACGGTCGGTAATATCCGAGTAGAAGAACGGTACAAAGCGTTGCTGGTCGAAGCTGCTACTGCCTGCTCCAGTGCCAGGTTGCCCGATGCCAGTGGAACTGCTGCTGTTGAACAGCCGGTACTGCAGGTCCATGTATCCGCCGACCGTCGTCCGGGGCGAGGAGAGGAACGGCTTGGCGTAGATGAGCTTGCCGCTCCCGGTGCTGCCAAAACCGAGCGGCTGCTCACCTTCCTTTTTTTCTTTTGTTTTCGCTTCTTCCCCTTCGTGCTTTTTGAGATCTTCCACGATCTTCTCTAATTTCTTGATTCGTTCCTCCAGAGCCTTCTCGTCGGCCATCGCCTCGAGCGGGATGCCCCCCAGAAGGCAGGCTGAGATGGCCCCGATGATTGCAAGACGTTTCATAGCGTTCCTCCGTGTTGAAAATGTAATTGCGATTCGTTCTCAATTACTTTCACAAAAAAAGCTAGCTCTTCCGGAACGTGACGATGTGGGTGGCCACGATCTTGAGATCCACCGAACTGCCAATAGGATACACCGTGGTGGAGCCTTCGCTGCTGTGCAAGTGCTGCCCGGAGGGCAGGATCACGGTATAGAGGTTCTCAGAGCCGCGGAACTGGCGCCCGACGATCCGCGCGCTACCCGGCGAGGCGGGCACGATGTGCACGTCGTCCGGCCGGATCATGATCTCGACGGCCGCCCCGGCTGGATGTCCCCCGACGTTCTCGAAGATGCCCACCTCGGTGTGGAGCTTG
>WNGA01024575.1_pt1 | contig 13635 bp, 17 predicted proteins | sample 5400061 | NCBI WGS metagenome assembly WNGA01 (sample SAMN13153366, study PRJNA577476) | soil metagenome | isolation source: 100 cm soil or saprolite under grassland replicate 2 | place: USA:California | collected 2016-06-15 | reverse complement strand
ACCTCACGGACGAGCTGCGCGCCCTGGTTCTCGAACACGTCCTCGACCTCGATCTCACGGGCGATGGTGACGCCGTCGTTCGTGATCGTCGGCGCACCGAACTTCTTGTCGAGCACGACGTAGCGGCCCTTCGGGCCAAGGGTGACCTTGACCGCGTCGGCAAGGATGTTGACACCGCGCTCGAGCGAGCGCCGCGCATCCTCGTTGAACTTCAGCTCCTTGTGAGCCATTCAGTACCTCCTTTGGCCGACCGGTGCGCCGCCTAGGCGGCGGTGCCGGCCAGCTCCTTCTTCTTGGACTTCTTCGAGCCGGTCGAGGTGACCTTCGCGAGCACGTCCGACTCGCGGAGGATCAGCACCTCGTCAGTCCCGAGCTTGATCTCGGTGCCGCCGTACTTGGAGAAGATGATCTCGTCGCCCTCGGCGACCTCCATCGGCACGATCTCGCCCTTGTCGTTGCGGGCGCCCGGACCGACAGCGAGCACACGGCCGCGCTGCGGCTTCTCCTTGGCGGTGTCGGGAAGGACGATCCCGCTGATCGTGGTCTCCTCGTCCTCGAGGACCTCCACGATCAGGCGATCACCCAGTGGCTGTAGATCCATCCAGCCCTCCTTCGTGTGTGACTTTGTGACAGTACCTGGCACTCTCACCTGCTGAGTGCCATGGGGCATGATAACCGCTTGGCTCCGGGCCGTGCAACGTCGTCCGAACCGCTCAAGTAACACTGTGTTACAAAGGGCTTGTGCGGCGGGAGTTCTCGGCCGGTGGTGTCCTCGTGCGGCGGTTGCAGGGCCGGTGGATGATGGCCGCGATCCGGCCGATGGGGAAGGAGCCCGGCGTCTGGGCGCTCCCGAAGGGCATCATCGGCCCCGGCGAGAAGCCGGAGGAGACGGCGCTTCGCGAGGTCGCCGAGGAGACTGGGGTCGAGGCTCGCCGGCGAGCGCGTCTTCAAGGTCGTCAGCTTCTACCTGCTGCGCTACTCCCGCGGCAGGCTCGGTGACCTGCCGGCGGAGACGGCGCACGAGGTGGCCGAGACGCGCTGGCTTCCGCTCGAGGAGGCATCGCAGCTGCTCGCGTACAAGGGCGAGCGCGAGATGGCCGAGAAGGCGCTCGCGTACTTCCGCGAAGCGGCACTATGATTCCGCGCGGCCGGTGGCAGGAGACGACCACGTCATGTATGCCCTGAACTTCTACTCGCCGATGGTGGCCGACCAGCTGCGCACCGGGCGCAAGACTGCGACCATCCGGCTCGGCGACAAGTCGCGGAAGTACCGAAAGGGCATGATCGTCCAGGTGCTCGCCGGGACGCGCTACAGCCCGCGCCAGAAGATCTTCGACGCGGTCATCGACAAGGTCGAGGTGAAGCAGCTCGCCGACCTTTCGCCGCGGGAGATCGAGCACGACAACCCGGAGATCCGGAGGCCCGAGCAGATGGCTTCGTTTCTGGGCCAGCTGTACAACCGCGAGGTGAGCGGCGACGACCTCGTGACTGTCATTCGCTTCTCCGAGATCCGCGGCTAGCTCAGCAATGGCCGCTTGGAAGGCGCTCGCTGCGTTCGCGATCGCAGTCGGCGCGTTCGCCGTCTACACCTTCGGCTGGCACGACAGCGACGGACGGCCGACTGCGACCCGGCATCACGTGATCACGCTTCGCGAAGGCGATGTCGTCGTCCGACCGGAAGCGGCCGCCCGCTGTCAGGCCTCGCAGGAGGGAGGCTCGCCGAACCTCTTCTGCACCCGCGTGGGCGGTGGCCGGCACCAGATCATCTTCTACTCGGACAGCGTCTGGTTTGGCCACTCGAGCGCGGTCCGGACGGGCCACCGTTCTCCTACCTCTGGACGCCGTACGTACTCCAGGCCAACCGCGCTCGGCAGTCGGTCGGGCGACTCGAGCTCCGGAACCTCCGCCACATGGTCAGCTATCGAGACGCGATCAGTGTGTTCGGGAAGGCGACGTTGTGTCGGCTCCTCGGCTACGCGGGTGAAGCGAGGGCGACGTGGGCATCGCTTGGCATCCAGCTTCGCCTATCGACGCTCGGCGGCCCACCGCCCGGCAAGAACGGATGCAGCGCCGGGGGCGATCTACGTCCATTCGGCGCTGGTTTCCGGCAAGCAGTGGCAGACGCTCAAAGGGCTCAGAGTCGGGCTCCCCGCCGACGTGGTCCGTCAGCTGTATCCGGACGCGATCTTCCAGCGGCGGCCGGCCTTTGGCCAGCCGCGCCCGGCGTACTGGATCGTCCACGTGCGACAGCGTTGCCTGGTCGGCATCTGCACGAGGAGATACGAGACTGTTCCACGGCTCACGGCTCTGGTGCGAGGCGGCCGGGTCTCGGGATTCTTCTTCCCGGTCGGAGCGGAAGGCGAGTAGCCCTGCTGGCTAGGTCCGCCTGATCCGGACGCCGAATTGTTCCGCTGGGCGCAGGGCGGTGCCACAGGCCTCGCACTCCACCGCGAAGGCGGACGAGAAGCGCGCGCCGCAGCCTGGGCAGCGCGCACGCATCTCGCCGCCGCACTGCGGGCAGGCCGCCGGTAGCTCACCCTCGGACTCCTCGAAGTAGCGCTGGGCGAACCCGCAGCCGAGGCAGACGGCGACCCAGTCGCCGAGCGTCTTCCGCCGCTCCTCACGCAGCCAGTCCGCAGCCTTGCCCACAGACGGACTGTAGCCCGTTGACATCGCCGGCCCGCGAGCCGATAACGAGAGCAGGAGGTTCGATGCCGGGCAGGCTCCCCGATCCGCAGCTTGCGGCGGTGCGGCGACTGTCGAAGAAAGGCAAGTGGGCACCACTCGTGCGCGAGGTCGCCGACGCGGCGGTGGAGCTCATCCTCGTCGAGAGGGGCAGGCTAAAGCGTTACCACGTCGACACCGGCGGGTCGGCGATGCAGCTCGAGACCGTCGACCAGTCCCGCGGATGGCTGGTCGGAAACGCGCTCATGGTCGTTGGCGTTGCGACTTTGCTCGTCCCGTTCGTTGCGCGAGCGCTCCGCGGCCACGACATCGGCGCCCTGTGGCTCGCTCCCGTCGGCGTGGGCCTGGTCGTGACGTGGATCGCAGACGGAGTGAAGAAGCGCTCGCTGGCCCTGCTGCGACGGGAACACTTCCCCGGCGCGGGTTGGTCGCATCTGTATTCGCTCGAGCTTCCGGAGGACAAGCCCCCGCTGAACCTCGTCTCGATCGCGTAGCTCCTGGTGATCGAGCACCTCGCCGAGCAAAACGGGCAGCACGCGGCGGTGCGCGCCCGCGACGGCCAGGTGATCGAGGTCGTGACCAACGGGCGGCAAGGGCTCGAGCGGCACGTCGTCTCCCGCAATGGCACCGTTGCCGTCCTCGACGGCGCGGCATCCTCGCAACAGCGCGCGCTCAAGACGCTGACCGGGAAGGCCCGCGCGGCATACGGCGGCGGGCGCGGGGAGTGGGTCGACGTCGACCTCAGGCCGAGCGACTAGCGGCGTTCGTCACACCTTCGTCACGGTGTCTGACACCGTGACCGGCTACCGGTTCTGGAGCGCGTCGAGACCGATACCGAGAGCGATCGCCAGGCGGCGATCGAGGCGGTTGTCCGTGTCACCCGAGAGATCGAGCGTGTACCTGTCACGCACCGACAGGAACTTGCGAGTGAAGTGCCCAAGGTCCCGCTCCCCGTCGCGGATCACGAAGTCGTACGGAATCGGCACCCACTCGCCGTAGGGCACGAAGTCGATCACGCGGCGCAGGATCGCGAGGGCCTGGTTCTTCTCCTGAGCCACCGCGAGCTCCTCGTCGGCCGGCGTCAGCATCCGCCACGTCGACCGGAGGAGCGACCTGCGAAACGCGTGCTCGAGCACCCCGATCGGCGCGCCCCCGGCGTCGACATGTCCTCGCGGAACGCCATTCGCTTCTGGCGGATGAACGCCACTGGCCCACCCGCAGGCGTCTCCCCGACCGCGAGCGGCGTGACCCGGTAGATGTTGACGATCGGGCGGACCAGCTGCTCGATCAGGAAGCGGTCGTGCTGCTGTAGTTGCTCGTCCGTCACGAGACGACTGTACCGCCAGGACGATCGTTAGAGTGTCGGCGCGATGGCGATCGCCCGCGAAGCCGAGCCTGTCGGCTCGTTCCAGGAGGTCAAGGAAGCAGGTCTCGACCGCGAGGACCTGCTCACGATCTACCGCAACATGCTGATCACGCGCGGGATCGAGGAGCGCGGCCACATCCTCTACAAGCAGGGCAAGATCCCGGGCTCGTTCTACACGGGCCGCGGGAACGAGGCCGCGGCCGTCGGCGTCGCGACCGCGATGGGCGACGACGACGTCGGCACGCCGCTCCACCGGGACATGGGCGTCCACGTGTCGCGCGGCATCGAGCCCTGGCGAATCTTCGCGCAGTACATGGGCCGCTCCGACGGACCGACCCACGGCAGGGACGGCAACGTCCACATGGCCGATTCGCGGCTCGGCCTGCTGGCGATGGTCAGCCACCTGCCGGCGATGCTGCCGGTGGCGGTCGGGTGCGCGCTCGCCTTCCGGATCCGGGACGAGAAGCGCGTCGCAGTGGGCTGGTTCGGGGAAGGCGCCTCGGCGCGCGGCGACTGCCACGAGGCCATGAACCTCGCCGGCGTCCGCAAGCTGCCCGTGGTCTTCATCTGCGACAACAACCAGTGGGCCTACTCGACGCCGACCTACCTCGAGTACGCGACCGAGCACGTCGCCGACCGCGCGGAGGCCTACGGCTTCGAGGGCGTGGTCGTCGACGGCACGGACGTGCTCGCGGTGTACCGCGAGGCGAAGCGCGCAATCGAGAAGGCACGGCAGGGCGGTGGCCCGACCCTGATCGAGTGCCTGACCCTCCGGATGGAGGGCCACGCCGTCCATGACGACGCCTTCTACGTCCCGAAGGACATGTTCGAGCGCTGGGCCGCGAGCGACCCGATCGAGCGCTTCCGCTCCTGGCTGCACGAGAACGCAGAGCTGACCGACCAGGAGGAGGACCAGATCGGCTCGAGCGTCAAGAAGCTACTCAGCGACGGGCTCTCGCGCGCGGAGGAGTCGCCGCTGCCCGAGCCGTCGTCGCTCACGGAAGGCGTCTTCGCCACGCCGGAGGACCTCGACACACCGCACCACAAATAGTGGCCGAGAAGACCTATCTCCAAGCCATCAGCGACGGCCTCCGGCAGGAGATGCGCCGCGACAAGCGCGTGTTCGTGATCGGCGAGGACGTGGGGGTCTACGGCGGCGCCTTCAAGGTCACGCTCGGCTTCCAGGAGGAGTTCGGGCCCTGGCGCGTGATCGACTCACCGCTCTCCGAGACCGCGATCGTCGGCGGCTGCACCGGCGCCGCGATCATGGGCATGCGCCCGGTCGCAGAGATGCAGTTCGCGGACTTCATCTCCTGCGCGTGGGACCAGCTCGTAACCGTCGCCGCCAAGCAGCGCTACCGCGCCGGCACACCGGTGCCGATCGTGGTCCGGCTGCCCTCCGGCGGCGGCTTCTCCGGCGGCCCGTTCCACTCGCAGAACCCGGAGAGCTCCTTCGCGCACATCCCGGGCCTCAAGATCGTCTGCCCATCGACGCCGGAAGACGCCAAGGGCCTGCTCGTGACCGCGATCGAGGATCCGAACCCGGTCCTCTACTTCGAGCACAAGCACCTCTACCGGCGAATCAAGGCCGAGGTGCCGGACGAGCGCTACACGACGCCGTTCGGCCAGGCGCGGGTCCACCGCGAGGGCGACGACGTCTCGGTGATCACCTGGGGCGCGATGGTCTGGACGGCCGACGAGGCGGCGCAGCAGCTCGAGGGCGACGGGGTCTCCGTCGAGATCCTCGACCTGCGCACGCTCGTGCCCTGGGACAAGAAGGCGGTGCTGGAGAGCGCCCGCAAGACGTCGAAGGTGCTCGTCCTGCACGAGGACACGCATACCGGCGGCTTCGGCGGCGAGATCGCGGCGACGATCGCCGAGGAGGCGTTCGAAGACCTCGACGCACCGGTGAAGCGGATCACGGCGCCCGACACGCCGGTTCCGTTCTCGCCGCCGCTCGAGAAAGCGTTCATCCCACAGGTCGAGGACGTTGCCGCCGGCTTGAGGGAGCTGGCCGAGTACTGATGGCCACCACCTCCGCGATCGACGTCGTCATGCCTCAGATGGGCGTCTCCGTCTCCGAGGGGACGATCACCAAGTGGCTGAAACAGGAGGGCGAGCAGGTCGCGGCCGACGAGGCGCTGCTCGAGATCTCGACCGACAAGGTCGACACGGAGGTGCCGAGCCCGGGGGAGGGCGTCGTCCAACAGATCCTCGTCCAGGAGGGCGAGACGGTCGACGTCGGGACGAAGCTCGCGGTGATCGCGCCGGAGGGCGCCGCACCGGCAGAGGCCGAGGCGCCGCCGCCGGAGCCCGCCACCGCTGAAGCAGCCGCGGAGGCCGCCGCCCCGTCGAGCGCCGAGGGCGAGGCGCCTCCCACCGCTCCCGAGCAGCCGGCCGAAACGGCGCCGACACCTGCGCCCGCGGCTGCGCCGCCGCCCGAGACCGACGGGGCCGGCGAGAAGACCTTCGTCTCGCCCGTGGTCGCGCGGATCGCGTCTGAACACGGAGTCGACCTCACGCAGGTGGAGGGCAGCGGCCGCGGCGGGCGGGTGACGAAGAAGGACATCCTCGCGTTCGTCGAGGCCGGGCCTCCGGCCGAGGCTCCCGCTCCGGCCGCTCCGGCCGCACCTGCCGCTCCTCCCGCTCCGGCGCCCGCGCCCGAGGCCCCACCCGAGCCGGCACCCGCAGAGCCGAGCCCATGAACGCCATGCGGCGCGGAATCGCCGAGCACATGCGCCGCTCGCTCGACACCTCTGCGCACGTCACGACGGTCTTCGAGATCGACATGGCGAAGGTCGTGGCGATCCGCAAGAAGCTGAAGCCCGAGTACGAGCGCAGCTACGGCGTCAACCCGACGTACCTGGCGTTCATCTCGCGCGCGACGATCGAGGCGATCAAGAACTGGCCCTGGGTGAACGCCGAGGTCCGCGGCGAGCAAATTGTGACGAAGAAGTACGTGAATCTCGGGATCGCAGTCGCCCTCGAAGGCGGCAAAGGCCTGATCGTGCCCGTGATCAAGAACGCCGAGGGCCTGAACCTCCTCGGCATCTCGCGCGCGATCATGGACCTCGCCGACCGCGCCCGGAACAAGAAGCTCACGCCGGACGACGTCCAGGGCGGCACGTTCACGATCACGAATCCCGGCGGTTGGGGCGCCATCATCGGCACGCCGATCATCAGCCAGCCGCAGGTTGCGATCCTCGACATCGAGGCGCTCGTCAAGCGCCCGGTCGTCGTCCAGGACGGGAGCGGCCAGGACGTGATCGCGATCCGGCCGATGATGAACCTCTGCCTCTCGTACGACCACCGGCTCGTGGACGGCGCCTACGCCGCGCAGTTCATGAAAGAGCTGCGCGAGAACCTCGAGTCCTTCGACGAAGGCGCCTACTAGTAGCCTCCCGTGGGAAGAGCCGGGCTGGCTCGAGGAGGCCCGGAAGTGGGTCGGGGCACGTGTCGACCTCGCCGGCACCGTCGAGGTCGAGAGGCTGCGGCCTTGGTCGGCGATCTTGCGCGTGCCCACCGGTGCCGGCGACGTGTGGTTCAAGGAAAGCGCTCCCTCGCTGGCGTTCGAGCCGGCGTTGACAGAGGAGCTCGCGCGGCGCCGGCCTGACTGCATGCCGGAAGTGCTGGACGTCGAGGAGCGGCGGATGCTGACGCGCGACGCCGGGCCTCAGCTGCGAACGCTCATCGCGGCCGGGGACGAGGCGCCGAGCTGGGAGGAGATCGTCACCCTCTACGCGGAGCTCCAGCTTGAGCTCGTACCTGACGCCGAGACTCTCCCGGCCCCGGACAGCCGCCCAGCGACGATTGCCGCGAAGTACGGCGCCGAGGATCTCGTCGAGCAGCTGGGGACGCTCGTCCCGCTCTCGCTCGTCCACGAAGAGGTGCACGACGGAAACGTCTTCGTGCGCGAGGGCCGCCCCGTCTTCATCGACTGGGCCGAAGCGTCGATCGCCCATCCCTTCTGCGGTCTCGTCAACACACTTCGAGCGGTCGGAGAGGCTGACGCGCCCGACATCCGGGACCACTACCTGACGGTCTGGAGGGGCTTTGCACCGGAGGCGAAGCTGCGGGAGGTGTTTGCAACCGCTTACGCGCTTGGCTGCCTGTGCCGAGCCGCGACCTGGGAGCGAATCGTCGAGGCGCTGCCCGAGGGTTCCGACGCCCAGGTCGAGTACTCGCACAACGCGCGGGCGTGGCACGAGATCTACGCCGAGGCCCGGAGATCGCCCGACAGGCTCGGGGCGTGACCACGTGGGAAGACGTTCGGAGGCGCAGGCTCGCGCGCAGTCACCTGCTGGGGCCGGCACCACGAGACCGCCTGGTCGAGGTCGTCCGGGACGCCTGCGGGGTTCACGCGCAGGTGACGGCTTCGGCCGAGCTCGCGATCTCCGCCCGGGTCGATGGCATCACGCAGGACGAGGTGCGCGCCGAGCTCTGGGAGCGGCGGTCGCTCGTCAAGACGTGGACGCTGCGCAGCACGCTCCACCTCCACCCGGCGGACGAGCTGCCGCTCTGGCTCGCGGCGAAGCGGGCCGTGGATCCGCCGTGGTACGAGCAGTACGGGGTCGACGAGTCACAGGGCGCTGCCGTCCTCGACGCGATCGGCGAGGCGCTCGACGGGCGCGCGCTCCTGCGCGAGGAGCTCGCGGACGAGGTCGCGCAGCGGGCGGGCGAGTGGACGCGGGACTGGATCGGCTCGGGGTGGGGCCACATCATCGGCGCGGCCGCGGCGGTCGGAAGGCTCTGCCACGGGCCGCCACAGGGGACGAAGGTGACGTTCGTGCGCACCGACCAGTGGATCGGCTGGCGCGATGTCGATCCGGAGAAGGCGCTGGCCGAAGCCTGCAGGCGCTTCGTCGGCACGTACGGCCCGGCGGGGCCGCGGCAGTTCGCCGAGTGGTTCGGCATGAAGGCGTCCGAGGCTCGGCCGCTCTTCGAGTCGCCGGCGGCGAATGAGGTGGAACGGGCTCCGACCCCGGGGCCGCTGCGGCTGCTGCCAGAGTACGACTGCTACGTGATGGGCTTCCGCGAGCGCCAGCAGCTCCTGCCGGAGGCGGTGCGGGAGCAGCTGAAAGTGCACCCGCGCGGCCGCTTCGAGGGAATCGCGGGCGTTCCGACGCTCGTGATCGACGGCGTCGTCGCGGGGCTCTGGCGGCGTGCCAAGCGCGGCAAACGGGTCGAGATCGTCGTCGATCCGGTCCGGCGCCTGAGCGCCGGCGAGCGCCGGCAGTTGAAGGGGGAGGCTGAGCGGATCGGCGCCTTCCTCGGCGTCGAGCCCGTGTTGCAGCTCAGCTAGAGAGCTCGGCGAAGCGGCGCAATGCCGCGTCCGTGCGAGCGCGGTCGCCGGTCGCAAGCCGGTCGAGCAGGAGCCCGCGGACGACCGCGACCATCAGCGTCGCCGTCGCCTCGTCGACGGGCGGCCGCCAGCTCGTGCGCAGGAAGTCGAGCCAGTCGCGCACGAGCGGCTCCGCCTCGTCGCGCCCGAGCGCGGCGACGTAGACCTCGAAGAAGAGGCGCAGGAACGGCTCTCGCTCCGGCGCAGCGATCCAGCGCCACACGTCGTCAAGCGTCCGCACCTCGGCCTCGAGGAGCGACTGCTCGCGGCGGCGGATCTCGGCGAGGATCTCGTGGACGAGCCGCTCCTTCGTCCCGAAGTCGTAGAGCAGCATGCGGGGGCTGGTGCGCAGGGCCTTCGCGAGGGGGCGCAGGCTGAGACCTGCGAGCCCGTGCTCGAGCACGTACTCCGCGGCCTTTGCGAGGACGGTTGCGCGGCGGTGGGGATCGACAGGCCTGGCCATTAGTGATACGGTCGTTTCATAAACTAGCGGGAGGACGTCGTGCTCGTCAGGCTCGATGCGGCATTCGAGGTCGCGCTGGGGGTCGCCGTCATCGCCGCAGCGGCGAGTGGGATCCTCGGAGGCGGTGATTTTCCGCGACCCGTCGGCCGTGCCGTGCTGCTGGCTGTGGGCGCGATCCTCGTCGTGCTGGGACTCGTGATCTGGAGTGGGCGCGTCGGCCTGAAGGAGCTCGCGGCGGGCAACGCGGCCTCGGCGATCGCAGGGCTCGTCTGGCTCGCGGTTGTCTCGGGCTTCTCGTCCGCAGGGGTCGCGGTCGTCGCGACCACGATCGCGGGGCTCGCGTGCTTGGCAGCGGCGCAGGCGGCTACGCTCCGGGCGTGAGCCGCGCCGCATATGTCCTTCAGCCCGGGCGGATTCCGTACCTGGAGGCCTGGGAGTTGCAGCGCTCGCTGGCTGCGGCGGTCGCGGGAGGCGCGCTTCCGGATACGGTCGTGCTGCTCGAGCATCCGCCGGTGATCACGCTTGGCCGACGGAGCGAGCCGGGGGAGCTGCACGTCCCGGAGGGGGCTGCGGTCGAGATCGTGGAGACCGACCGCGGCGGAAAGTCGACCTACCACGGCCCGGGCCAGCTCGTCTGCTACCCGATCTTCGATCTCACCCGGCACGGGCAGGACGTCAAGCGCTACTGCCGCGACCTCGAGGAGGCGCTGATCCGGACGTTGGCGCCGCACGGCGTCGCCGCGACCCGGATCGAGGGGCTGACGGGCATCTGGCTGGAATCGCCGCCGCGGAAGATCGCATCGATCGGGATCCACATCTCGAAGTGGGTGACGACGCACGGCTACGCGCTGAACGTCGACCTCGACCCCGCGCCGTTCACCGACTGGATCACCGCCTGCGGGCTGGAGGACGCGGCGTTCACGACGATCGCGCGCGAGCTTGGCCGGCCGGTAGAGGTCGACGAGGTGCGGCCGCACGCTGTCGCAGCGCTCGAGGAGGTCTTCGAGCTCGACCTGGAGGAGCTTCCCGCTGAGCTCCTGCCGGAGCCGGTCCACGCGCAGCCGACCGGCGCCCACTAGCCCTTTCGGCCACGACACCGGCGGAACGCGGGTGGCCCGCCCCGGCCGATCCTCGCAGGCACGCACGCCGCGCCGTCCCGCTGTGGACAACTCGTCACACATTCGACACACACGCCGCGTCCCTTCGAGCCGACTCGTAGGGACAGTCCCTGGTTTTCAACAGCTGGGTGCGGTCGCGAGCCGGGGACGACCGGGGCTCCGGCCAAACTCCGAGCCGACGTGAGCACCGCGCGGCTAGAGACGTTTGCGGACGGCGTTTTCGCGATCGCCGCGACGCTGCTGATCCTGAACGTCGACGGGCAGGTCTCCGGCGACGTGCACGGCCTCGGCGGCCGGCTCGGCCACATCTGGCCGTCCTATCTCGCCTACGCGGCGAGCTTCGTCACGATCGGGATCATGTGGGTCAACCACCACACGATCATGAACCTCGTCGAGCGGGCCGACCGCCGCTTCCTGCTCGCGAACATCTGCCTGCTTCTCTGCATCGCGTTCTTCCCGTTCACGACCAGGCTCGTGGCCGAGCACGTGCGCGGCAGCGGAGCCGAGGCCGCGGCCCTGGCATACGGCTTCACCGGCGTCGCGACCGCGATCATGTTCGACATCACGTGGTTCTACGCTGCCCTCGGCAGGCGCCTCCTTCGCAGAGACGCCCACCCCGGGGTCGTCAGCGGCATCACCCGGACGTACATCCCCGGGCCGTGGATCTACCTGGCCGCGACGCTCGTCGCGTTCGCAAGCCCGGTCGCGAGCATCATCCTCTTCGGCGTGATCACGCTCTTCTACGTGGTCGAGAGCTCGATCTTCGGCGGAGCCTCGACCGAGCCCGCGTAGCCCTCCAGCGACGCAAGGAGCGCGTCCACGACGACTGGGTCGAATTGCGAGCCGCGCACGCGCCGGAGCTCGGCGACCGCCTCTTCCCGCGGCAAAGCCAGCCGGTAGCTGCGGTCGCTCGTCATCGCGTGGTAGGCGTCGCAGCAAGAAACGACCCGGGCGAGAAGCGGGATCCGGTCTCCGCTGAGCCCGTCCGGATATCCGCTTCCGTCGAAGCGCTCGTGGCAGGAGCGAACGACATTCCCGACCTCGCCGAGCAGCCCGCCGACGCGCAGGAGCAAACGCTCGCCCTCCACGGTGTGCCGCTCCATTACCGCGCGCTCCTCGTCCGTGAGCGGGCCCGGCTTGTTGATGATCGACTTCGGGACGAGCACCTTTCCGACGTCGTGCAGCAACGCAACGAACTCCGCATCGCGGAGCTCCCGCGCCGAAAGCCCCAGCTGCCGACCGACGCGCAGCGTCAGCTCGACGACGTCTCGGCTGTGGAGCCCCGTGTAGACATCGTCGGCCTCGATCACGTCACCGAGCAGGAACGCGGTTCCGCGATAGGCGTCGCGGAGCTCGAGCTCGTGATCGATTCGCACCCGGCGCTCGCAAGCGAATACGGCGAGCAGCACGACGAGCGCGAGCGCGAGCAGCACACCGTACGGAGACGACTGCGCCGCGAACGCGACCGCGAGCCCAGCCGGGGCAAGGCAGCCGTCGATCGCGTAGACCGAAAGCATCGTCTTGAGCTGGACCCCGGGACGGACACCGAGCGCGACCCACTCGCGCCCCGCCGAGGTGACGGTGTCGAGGACGAACTGCGAGAGCAGAGCAAGGACGTAGAGCGGCCAGTCCGAGAGGCGAGGCCCCCGCTCGCCGACGAGCGCCAAAACGAGGGCGGGCCCGACCGCGTGCCAGGCGTTGACGGTCCGGACGGCGACACGCCCAAGCCGAAGCGAGCCGCGAGCGCACTCGTCGAGGCTGGCGACGATGATCCCCGCCGCGACCGCGAGCGGCACTAGCCCGAGTGGCAGCACGAAGAGCATCGGCACCAGGATCAGCTCCGTCGGGACGGCCGAGCCTGTTCCGATCTCGAAGTCGAGCCGAAAGGCCGCCGCGTAGGCCAGCACCAGAACCGCGAAGGCCGGCAGGCCGGGATGTCGGGACGAGGGAACAAGCAGCGCCATCAGGCCGGCCGCCAGGAAGAAGCCGCCGGCGAAGACCACGATCGAGAGCAGCTCCCGGCGCGCGAGGCCCTGGAGACGCCGGGCCCGGCGCTCCTCGATCACGCGCTGCTCCTCCGGGTCGAGCAGCGCTGAGCGGGACGTCGGGACCGCCGTGGACATGGATGCAGGATCGACTCGCGGCACAGCCGACTTGATCCGAGGGCCACGCAGGAACCACTCGTCCGAGGGATCCGGCCGGCGCCATAGCACCCGAACGGGTGATGCAGTCCATCCCGGTTCAGCCACAGTGAGATGACTTCTGCGTCGAAAGGGCGAGATGAGGTCTACTGCGGCACGGCGAAGCATCTGCTCACTTCTGGGCATCGCGATCTGCGCGGTCCTGCTGGTTCCAGCGGCAGGCCGGGCGGCGAGGGAAACCGCGGGCGTCACGACCGTGAGCTCGTACTGCGACAGGAACGCCGCCCAGGTCTTCCGTCCTTGGGGAGATCTCGCGTACTACGCCAGGCTCCAGAACGGCGGGCTCGAAAACGGCAGCTCCCCGTGGCTACTGCGCGGGGGTGCGAGCGTCGTCTCCGGGAACGAGCCGTACTTCATCAGCGGCAACCGGGGTGACAGTCACTCGTTGCTTCTGCCGCAGGGCAGCACGGCGTACACCGGCTTCGTCTGCTTCACGATTACGGACTGGCACCTTCGCTTCG
>WNGA01031063.1_pt1 | contig 13636 bp, 13 predicted proteins | sample 5400061 | NCBI WGS metagenome assembly WNGA01 (sample SAMN13153366, study PRJNA577476) | soil metagenome | isolation source: 100 cm soil or saprolite under grassland replicate 2 | place: USA:California | collected 2016-06-15 | reverse complement strand
CTTGCCGGCGCCTGATGAGAGGTGAGGAACGGGCAATGAGGAGAGTCAGGCAGTTGTCGGCAGGTGTGGTGCTGGCGGCAATTCTCGGCGGCCAGGCGGCCGACGCGCAGACCTATCCGGCCAGACCCATCCAGGTCATCGTTCCTTTTGCCGGCGGCAGCGCGAGCGACGTGGTCACGCGGATCATGCTCGACCGGATGGCCAAGTCGATCGGCCAGCCTTTCATCGTCGACAACCGCCCCGGCGCCGGCGGCAATACCGGCACCGCCGCTGCCGCAAAGGCCGCCCCGGACGGCTACACGTTGGTGGCGACCGGCTCCGGACCCGTGGCGGCGAACAAGACGCTCTATCGCGATCTCGGCTATGACCCGGAGAAGGATTTCGAGCCGGTCTCGCCGTTCGCGCTGTTTACCATCGTCATCGCGGCGAGCACGAAGCTCAATGTGAGCTCGCTCGCCGACTTGATCGCCTACGCCAAGGCGCATCCGGACCTCAATTACGGATCGGTCGGCATCGGCAGCTCGCAGCACCTTGCCGGGGCGTATTTCGAGCAGCTGGTCGGCGTCCGGCTGACCCACGTGCCTTATCGCAACATTGCGCAATACACGCCGGACATGATGTCGGGCGCGGTGCCGCTCGGCTTCCAGTGGCTTCCCAACGTGCTCGCGGCGCTCAACAGCGGCGGCGCCAAAGCGCTCGCGGTCGCCGGCAAGAAGCGAATGGCGGCGCTGCCCGATGTCCCGACGACCGCCGAGGCGGGGCTGCCGAACTACGAGGCGTCCGGCTGGTTCACCATGTTGGCGCCGCGCGGGACCCCGAAGCCGATCGTCGCCAGGATCAACGAGGAGCTGGCTGCCGCAATCGCGGATCCTACGGTGCGCCAACGATTCCTCGAGCAGGGCGCGGAACCCGTCGCCATGACGCCGGAGGAGGCGGCCAAGTTCATTTTCTCCGAAACGGAGAAATGGGGCGGGATCATCCGGAAGGCCGGCATTCCGATCATTCAGTAGCCCGGATTCCGATGCAATCGAGGCACCCTCTGTCGTCATTGCCGGGCGAGCCGCCACAGCGGCGAGGGTCGACCCGGCAATCCATCCTCTTCGCGAAGACTCCATGCGAAGCAGATGGATCCCCGGGTCAACCCTCGCCGCTGTGGCGGCTCGCCCGGGGGTGACGTGGCGTGGCCGTGCAGGAACGCGTGTTGATCGCCGGGGCCGGGCCGGTCGGCCTGATCGCCGCGGCGCGTCTGGTGCAGAGCGGCGTGCCGGTGACCGTGTTCGAAGCGGGGCCGACGTTGAGCGAGGAGTCGCGCGCCTCGACGTTTCATCCGCCGACGCTCGACATGCTGCAGACCTTAAGCGCGGCCGAGCCGTTGATCGCGCGCGGCCTGATCGCGCCGCGTTTCCAATACCGGTCGAAGCGGCACGGCGTGATGGGCGAGTTCGACTTCAGCACGCTCGCCGACGTCACCGGCCACCCGTACCGGGTGCAGAGCGAGCAGTCCAACCTCACGCGCATCCTGCACGATCGATTGGCGGGCAACCCGCTGTTCCAGGCGCAGTTCGACAGCAGGGTCGCGGGCGTCACCCAGGCGCCGTCCGCGGTGACGGTGACGGTCGAGCGAAACGGACGCACCGAGACCCACGCCGGCCGCTGGCTCATCGGCGCCGACGGCGCGCGCAGCGACGTTCGCCGCGCGCTCGGGATCGCGTTCGAGGGCTTCACCTGGCCCGAGCGCTTTCTCGTCGTCAGCACCCCGTTCGATTTCGCCGGCGTCGTTCCCGGCCTGGTGACGGTGAGCTACGTCGCCGACCCGGAACGCTGGCATTTTCTTTTGCGCATCCCCGGGCTTTGGCGCGTCATGTTTCCGATCGCGGGCGACGAAAGCGACGAGCTTGCTTCGACCGCCGCGTTCGCCCAGGCGCTCATGGCCACCGTGGTGCCCGGCATCGCGCGATACGAGATCGCCCACACGACCCTCTACAAGGTGCACCAGCGGGTGGCGAAAACGTTCCGGCTCGGCCGCGCGTTCCTGGTCGGCGACGCCGCGCACATCAACAACCCGCTCGGCGGCATGGGCATGAACGGCGGCATCCACGACGCGATGAACCTGGCGTCGCGTCTTCTCGACGTGTGGCAGAGGCGCACGGGCGAGGCCGAGCTCGATCGCTACGACCGGCAGCGCCGGCTGGTGACGCTGGAATACATCGAGCAGCAGTCGATCCAGAACAAGCGCAATCTGGAATCCGCCGGTCCCGAGTTCAAGCAAGCCCTCGCCCACATCGCGGCCGACCAGGACCGGACGCGCGCCTACCTGTTGCGGGTGTCGATGATCGCCAGCCTGCGCCGGGCGGAAGAGCTGGGCTGACCTCCGATGACGTCGGTCCTGCGTACCTTACATGAACCTGAACACGCTTGCCGGCACATCGGACAAAACTTGAAACGCCGGACGGTTTGATGGTTTGCTGCCGATGAGGCGGAAGGCCGCCGGTTGCGACAGCCGTGCGGTCGGGGTGTTCCCTTTATCCCTTTGTGAGTCCAATGGAAATTCTTCGTTCCCGCGGAGGTGGCGCTGGCACGCACGGTGCCGTGGGCGTCCCGCCGCCGCACCGGGGCCTGGGCGCACGATTCGTCCGCGGCGGCGATGTTCCGGCGCAGTGGTGGGAACTGTTCCATTCGCGCTACCTGAACGACATGATCGAGCAGGGAATTGTCCACAATGCGGACCTCCAGGCGGCGGAAGCGGCGGTGCGGGCCGCCCAGGCCAACGCATTGGCGCAGCGCGGGACGCTGTTTCCGGTGATCACGGGCGATTTCAATTCCAGCCGCCAGAAGATGCCGACCGCGAGCCTGACGACGAATTCCCCGACCGGCGCGGACACGTTCAGCCTGCATACCGCGCAGTTGAGCGTCGCCTACGTGGCCGACGTGTTCGGCGGCGCCCGCCGGGCGCTCGAGGCGACGGAGGCGCAGGCCGAGGCCCAGGCCTTCCTGCGCGAAGGGGTCTATCTCACGCTCACCGCCAATATCGCGGTCGCCGCCATCCAGGAGGCATCGCTGCGCGGCCAGATCGCCGCCACGCACAGGCTCATCGGCATCGCGACCCAATTGCTCGACATCCTGCGGCGCCAGTTCGATCTCGGACAGATCGCGCTGACCGACGTCGTGGCGCAGGAAACCGCGGTCGCTCAGGCTAAACTCCTGTTGCCGCCGCTGGACAAGGCGCTCGCGCAGCAGCGCGACCTGCTCGCCATCCTCACCGGCCGGTTTCCCAGCGAGGACATCGCGGCGACGTTCCGGCTCGGGTCGTTCCGGCTGCCGCGGGCGATCCCGGTCGGCGTGCCCGCCGACCTGGTGCGCCAGCGCCCGGACGTGCGGGTCGCGGAGGCGAACCTCCGCGCGGCGAACGCCCAGATCGGCGTGGCGATCGCCAACCGCCTGCCGAAGATCACGCTCACCGGCAATGTCGGCAGCACGGCACCCGCGCTCGCCAGGCTGTTCTCGCCCGGAACCGGGTTCTGGACGATCGCCGGGGACGCCGCGCAAACGGTGTTCGACGCCGGCACGCTCCTCTACAAGCAGAGGCAGGCCGAAGAAACTTTTACCCAGACGACCGCCCAATACCGCGGGGTCGTGCTGGTCGCATTCCAGAACGTGGCGGATACGTTGCGCGCGCTCCAGGCCGATTCCCGCGCCGTGAGCGCGGCAATCGCGGCGGAACGATCGGCGGCGCGCGGCATCGAGCTCATCCGCAAGCAGGTCGAGCAGGGGCAGGCCAGCCTTCCGGTCCTGATCCCTGCCCAGCAGGCCTATCTGCAGACGTCGCTTGCGCGCGTGCAGACGGAGGCCTTGCGGCTCGCCGACACGGTCGCCCTGTTTCAGGCGCTCGGCGGCGGCTGGTGGAACCGCCCGCCTGTCGTCCTGCCCGCAAGGGACGCCCGGCCATGAGACCGCGCGCACATCGCACGACGGTCGGCGCTGCGCCGGCCGGACGGTTCGGACTTTCCGCCGCGGGCAGGCGTGCGTCGGCGGTCGCCGCCTCGGCCCTTATCGTCGCCGCGCTGCAGATCGCCTGCAGCCGAATTGCATCGGCCGACAAGCCCGAGCAGGCGCCGGGGAAAAACGGCGAGACCGTTCAGGTGACCGCCGATCAGATGCAGCAGCTCAGCATCGTGAACGTGAAGCTGCATCCGTTTCGCGCACTAAAGACGGCGATCGGCCAGATCGCCTTCAACGAGGACGCCAGCACCGTCGTGCTGACGCCGTTCGCCGGCCGCGTGACCCGGCTGATCGCCAAGATCGGCGACCTCGTCAAGCGCGGCGACCCGCTGTTCGAGATCGACAGCCCGGAAGTGGTTCAGGCGCAGACCGATCTCATCGCGGCGGTCCAGGGGCTCGAGAAAGCGCGGTCGCAACTGCGGCTTGCCAAGAGCGTGCTCGACCGCCAGATCAGCCTTCTGGCCGGCCGGGCAACGGCCCAACGCGAGGTCGATCAGGCGCGCAACGAATATGCGGCGGCTGAATCCGACTACGCCACGGCGCAGGGAACCTTGACCGCCGCGCGCAATCGCATGCGGGTGATCGTCGGCCGCGATCAAGCGGAAGTGGAACGGGTCGAGCGCGAGCGGGCCGTCAATCCGCTCATCACCGTCAACGCACCGATCGACGGGACGGTGACCGCCCGCAAGGTCGGTCCGGGGCAGTATGTCCGCAGCGACGCGGGCGAGTCGCTCTATTCGATCGTCAATCTCTCCACCATGTGGCTCAAGGCGAACGTGCCGGAGAACGACATCCCGTTCGTGCGCGTCGGCCAGGAGATCGAGGTCAAGGTCGCCGCCCTTCCCGAACGCGTGTTCAAGGCGCGGATCGCCGCGATCGGGGCGGCATCGGACGCCGCGACGCGCCGCGTGGTCGTGCGCTCGGAAATCCCCAACCCCGACGGCGCGCTCAGGGCCGAGATGTTCGCCACCTTCAAGATCGCGACCGGCGACGGCGACTCCACGCCGGCGGTGCCGGTCGAGGCCGTGATCCGCGAGGGCGACGTCGCGACCGTGTGGGTCGAGGAGCAGCCGATGCTGTTCCGGCGCCGAAAGGTGACGATCGGGATGGAACAGGACGGCCGCGTGCAGATCCGCGACGGCGTCAGGCCGGGCGAGATGGTGGTCGGGCGCGGCGCGATCTTCGTGGACAACGAGTGGCGGACCCAATGATCCGGCTAACGGCCTGACCGATGCTGCGCAACCTGATTGCCTTTTGCCTGGCGCGACGTCCGCTGGTGCTGATCGCATTCGCGGCGTTCCTCGGCATCGGCTATGCCGCCTTCACCACGCTCAACATCGAAGCGTATCCGGATCCCGCTCCTCCCATCATCGAGATCATCGCCCAGAGTCCGGGCCAGTCGCCGGAGGAGATGGAGCGGTACGTCACGATCCCGATCGAGATCGCCATCGCCAGCACGCCGGGGCTCAAGTACATCCGGTCGAACACCGTCTATGCGCTCTCGTTCATCCGCCTGCAGTTCGAATACGGCCGCGACTACCACTTCGTGCGCCAGCAGACGATCAACCGGTTGAAGGACGTCGAGCAGCTTCCGGCCGGCGTGCAGCCGCTGATCTCGCCGGCCGGCACGATCAGCGAGATATTCCGTTACGAGCTCAGGGGACCGCCGGGCATGGACGTCATGCAGCTCAAGACGCTGCAGGACTGGGTGGTGGAGCGGAAGCTGCGTATCGTGCCGGGCGTCTCCGACGTGCTGGTGCTCGGCGGCAAGACCAAGGAGTTTCAGGCCGAGATCGACCTCAACCGCATGATGGCCTACGGCATAACCCTGCCGCAGATCATCACCGCGATCTCGGCCAGCAACGCCAACGTGGGCGGCCGCACCCTCGCCATGGGCGAGCAGTCGGTCAACGTGCGCGGCCTCGGCGTCGTGGGTTCGCTCGAAGATATCCGCAACGTCGTGCTCTCCCAGCAGGGCGGCGTGCCGGTGCTGCTGTCCGACGTGGCGACCGTGCAGATCGGCTTCACGCCGCGGCTCGGCATTGCCGGGCGCGACGAGACGACCGACGTCGTCACCGGCATCGTCCTGATGCAGAAGTTCGAACGTACCATGGACATGGTGAAGCGGGTCCGCGCCGCGGTGCAACGCATCAACACCGACGGCAGCCTGCCGCCGGGGGTGCGGATCGAGCCGTTCTACGACCGCGGCGACCTGGTCGCGATCACCGTGCAGACGGTGCTCCACAACCTGCTGTTCGGCATTGCCCTGATCTTCCTGGTCCAGTGGGTCTTTCTCGGCGATCTGCGCTGCGCCCTGATCGTCGCCGCGACGATTCCGGTGGCGCTGTTCCTCGCCGTCATCATCACGGTGCTGCGGGGCGAATCCGCCAATCTGCTGTCCGTCGGCGCGATCGATCTCGGCATCATCGTCGACGCGACCGTCATCATGACGGAAAACATTTTCCGCCATCTGGCGCATCAACCGCCGCCCGGGACGGTCGCTCGCGAGGCGAACCTTAGCCGGAAGCTCTACCGTGTCCTGCACGCCGCGGCCGAGGTCGACAAGGCGATCCTGTTCTCGGTGATGATCACGATCGCGGCCTTCCTGCCGCTGTTCACCATGCAGGGCGTGGAAGGCCAGATTTTCGGCCCGATGGCGCGCACCTATGCCTATGCGCTGCTCGGCGGGGTCATTGCCACCTTCACCGTGACGCCGGTGATGGGCGCGGTTCTGTTGCCGGCACGGGTGAAAGAGATCGAGACGATTGTCGTGCGAGGGATCCGGAAGGTCTATCAGGCCGTCCTGCCGCGCGCGCTGCGCCATTACTTCGTCTCGGCGACCATTGCGGTTGTTTTCCTGGTGGTCTGCGGCGGGCTCGGCCTGCGCCTCGGCACCGAATTCCTGCCGAAGCTCGAAGAGGGGAACATGTGGATTCGCGCCGTGATGCCGCCCACGATCACGCTCGAGGCCGGGATGGAGACGGTGGCGCGCATCCGCGGCGTGATCAAGAGCTACGCCCCGGTGCAGACCGTCTTCTCCGAGCAGGGCCGCGGCGAGGACGGCACCGATCCGGACGGTTCCTTCCTCGCCGAGTTCTTCGTGCCGTTGAAGCCGTTCGAGGAATGGCCGAAGGGGCTGACCAAGGAAAAGCTGGTCAGCAACATGAGCGAACGGCTCAATCGCGAGTTCCTCGGCGTCGATTTCAACTTCTCGCAATATATCCAGGACAACATCGAGGAAGCGGTGTCCGGCGTCAAAGGCGAGAATTCGGTCAAGATATTCGGTCGCGAGCTCGCCGAGCTCGAACGGCTGTCGAAAGCGATCAAGGCCGAGATCGGCGCGGTGCCGGGCGTGACCGATCCGGCGGCGTTCAATCTGCTCGGCCAACCGAACCTGGTGGTCAGGATCGATCGCGCCAAGGCGGCGCGCTACGGTTTCTCCGTCAACGACGTCAACTCGGTCGTGCAGGCGGCGATCGGCGGCCAGGCGGTGACGCGAGTCTATGAGGGCGAGATGAATTTCGCGCTCACGGTCCGGTTGGCCCCCGAATACCGCGGCAACGTCGATGCCATCCGTTCCATTCCGGTCGCCTTGCCGAGCAGCGATGCCAAATCGCCGACCGCCTATATCTCGTTGGGCGACCTCGGCGAGGTGAAGCTGGAGACCGGCGCCGCCTACATCTACCGGGAGAATACGCAGCGCTTCATCCCGCTGAAGTACAGCGTGCGCGGCCGCGACCTCGGCTCGACCGTCGCCGAGGCGCAGGCGCGCATCGCCAAGAACGTGCCGTTTCCCCCGGGCTACAGCATCGAATGGTCCGGCGAGTTCGGCGCATTGGTGGAGGCGCAGAAGCGGCTGGCCGTCATCGTGCCGCTCAGCCTCCTGCTGATCCTGATGCTCCTGTACAGCCTGTTCAACTCGGTGCGGGACAGCCTGCTCGCACTGTCCGGCATCCCCTTCGCGGTCGCCGGCGGAATCCTGGGGCTCTACGTCGGCGGCCTGAATTTCAGCGTCTCGGCGGCCGTCGGGTTCATCTCGCTGTTCGGCGTCGCGACGATGGACGGCGTTCTGCTCATCTCCTACATCCGCCGCAACATGGACACAGGCTTTAGCCGCGAGGAAGCGATCATCCATGCGGCCGAGACCCGCATGCGGCAGATCTTCATGACCGGACTTTCGGCCTGCATCGGCCTCGTCCCCGCGGCGATTTCCACCGGCATCGGCTCGCAGGTGCAGCAGCCTTTGGCCTGCGTGATCGTCGGCGGCATGTTGCTGTCGCCCATCTGCAGCCTGCTGGTGATCCCCACGCTTGCACGTGATCCCCACGCTTGCACGCATGTTCCTGCCGGAAATACCGGGAACGAGTCCCGGGCACGAGACCACGGCGGTTGCGCGTGCGGCCGAAGACGGCGTCGCCCGAGTCACCGAAACGACGTCGTAGCCCGGATGAGCGGGATCGTTGATCGATCAGCCTCGCAGCTGCTCCCGGATGTCGCTGCGCTCATCCGGGCTACGGTCTCGCCGTCATTCCGGGGCGAGCGGCTACAGCCGCGAGGGGCCGCGAAGCGGCGAGCCCGGAATCCATAACCCCAGTGCTGCAGTCATGGATTCCGGGCTCGCGCCTTCGGCGCGACCCGGAATGACCGGTTGCTTCTTCACTTGTCAAACAGCAAGTAGCCCGCGTGAGCGTAGCGATATGCGGGATCGTTGATTGATCAGCCTCGCGGCTGCTCCCGGATGTCGCTTCGCTCATCCGGGCTACGGTCTACGGTTTTGTCATACAGGCAACGCTCCGCCGGCCCGGCTCCAGGCCCGAGGGCCTTAAAGCGCGCCGGGTGCGCTTCCTTCTTCGTCCCCTCGCAAACGAGGGGGCAGAGCGCCGGTAGGCGCTGGTGCGGAAAGTGGCCGCACCCGTTGCGTGCCGGGGCACGCTATGACGCCGGGGCGTCGTGCGCCCAGTAAGGCAGGGCGCGCGCCCGCCGGCGCTCTACCGCGGCATTTGACCGAGTCCGGGTCGCCCACGAGTCCCTTCCTGACCAGGGAGCCTTATTTCGGGCTCTGTCCCAGCCGGTCGATGCTCGCTTGCGGGTCTTAGTGCCCGCCGGGTCGGAGCCCGAAGCCGCCCCGGGAGCGTCGGGTGCAAAACCGAGGCCCGCAGGGTCCGCCGCGTCCCGCTCCGCCTTGGTCTGCCACCGGTGGCGCCCTCGAACGAGCGGGATAGGTGTTGGTCTAGCCTATTGGCAAAGCGGTGTCAACCAAAAAAATGGCAATACCAACTTTTTGCACCAATAACCTGGTTGAACGGATCCGACGTCTGACGGGATTGCCTGGCGTCACAGCCTTTCCTCGAATGTTAAGCGAAGTGGGCTGAGTGGTGATTCCACCGACTCGGAATAGGAATAGTAGAATAGTAGGTTGGGTCGAGCTCTTCGCGAGACCCAACCCTGCGGAGGCCATGCAATTGTTGGGTCTCGCGAAGAGCTCGACCCAACCTACGGCCTGCTGCTAGGGCCTGCGCTGGGCTCGGAATCCGGCCCCCGCCTTCGCGCGGGCGGGCTGTCTCCCCGCAAGCGGGGAGACGTGGGCAAGCGGCGTGACCTGCGCTCTCTCCGAGATGTGCGCATGCCGCAGCGGAACCCACATCGGTGGAGCATGGGTTCCCGTAGCGCGGGACGAGGCGAAAGCCCGCCTACCCCTTCTTGCCATAAGGGTTGGCGCCGGGCTTGGCCTGGCCTTGCCCCGCAGCGAACGGCGAGGGAGCGGGCGCGCTGCCCTTCTTCTTGTTCTTGTCCTGCTTCGGCTTCTTCTTCTCCTTGGCTGGTCTCATCTGACCCTTCGCCATGACGTCCTCCTCCTGATCGATGTGCGACTCGCGCGTCGACGATCCTACCGCAAGTTCCCGGCATCACGCGATGGCTGTCGATCGGCGCGTTGGAGGCTAGCGCCGCAAAATCTTCCGCCCGACGATCCGCGCCATGGTGAGGGGGTGCGCCAACGCCGTGATGACGCGCCCCAGCGCGCGTTCCGGCTCGTGAAATACCCCGAGCTGGCGGAGCACCGTGGCCCGGTCGTAGTAGATCGTCTCGCCGGCCAGCCGATCATCCGCGTCGAACGTGAACACGCCGCACAGCGGGAATGCGAGCCGGCGCCCGGTCGCCGGGAGCCCGCGCCACCCGCCCAGGTGACTTCCGCGAATGATCACTTCCAGGATGACGGCCTCGTCGCCGGCATGGCGGCGCTGCACGTCGATATGCAGGTCGGGGATGGCGTGCAGCAGCTCCCGATAGAATGCGCGGACCCCGTCGTGACCGGTGTAATGCGCATCCCACGGCTCGTCGTCGTAACGCGCCGTTGCGCCGAACGTCCCCATGATGCCGTCGAGGTCGTGCTGGTTTTCCCGCCCGACGTGTTCGTCGACGATCTTCAGGCGCGCCGATGTCCTGTCGGAATGCATCGCCATTGGGGCAGGCCTCGGTCCGGTGCCGTCATGAGCCGGACGACTGCGTGACCGGGGCGCGCTCCATCAGCTCGATCAGGCGTCCGAGCTTCCGGTCGATCCGGCCGAGCTGGAACGCGGCGAATTCGGCCGCGTAGGCGATCCGCTCTTCCGCCCCTTGGGTTTGCGCATGGCGGATCAGCGGCATGAAGTCGGTCGCGAAGAAAGCCGTGTAGCGGTCCTGGATCGCATTGTCGGCCATGGCGTTCATCCTCCGGTGATGGAGGCCTACCGTGCGCCGAAGTCGTTAACAAGCCGGCCGGCCGGGCCGGACTATCGCCGGGTCTTTAGCTATTTTGCACGACGCGATGGTCGCTGAGCTTTTTCACCACGCCCGACTTGAGCGCGGTGACCACGGCCGCCTCCACGCTGCACGCGTGCCCGCACTTGTGGCAGGTCACGCTGGCGTCCGGCGCCAGCACCGGCGGACCCGAGAAGCGGTGATCGCCGCAGGCCGGGCACTGGCCGATGGCGCCGAACAGGAAATAGGTGGCCATGGGGGGACTCCTTGCAACCGCGCGCATCATACACGCTTTGTCGCATGCAGGGCGGAGCGGCCGCCCCAGCCATCGGGTTCGAGCCCGGTGAAGGGGGAGAAGACGAAGAGAACCCGTCCTCCGAGCGAGACGACGCGCGCCATCGCGGAGGCGGCGCGGACGCAAGATCGTCGAGCGCTTCTATTCCGTTGCGCGATCGGCGAAGAAGGCGCGGTCGCTGTAACGTTGCACGATGCGGCCGATCATGTGTAGCGGTGACAGGGCCATCCCTGCCGATGTCAATGATTATTTTCCTATAAGGCTGCCCCCCGCCTTGAACTTCGCAATAACACAACAATATCGTTGTGTTATGATTCCGCCTTTGGTCGAAATCCCTGGGGCTCCGTATCGCGTACTGCCTCCCGGGATTCACTGGACCTCGCTTGAGACCATAGGCGGACGGTTCGCGACCAATGAACGGCGAATGGAATTATTCCAAGGATTCGCTGCGGTGTTGGAAGCACTCAAGAATGCGGGGTGCCGACGGGTCTATCTCAATGGCAGCTTCACCACGGACAAACCGCTGCCAGGACTACGACGGATGCTGGGACCCTGAAGGCGTCGATGTCCGCAAGCTCGATCCTGTCTTGCTTGATTTCGGCAATCTGAGGGCCGCGCAAAAGCAAAAATATCGCGGCGAAATGTTCGTTGCTGTGCTGCCCAACAGTCCGAACGACACGTTTCTCGAATTTTTTCAAATCGACAAATACACCGGCGAGCAAAAGGGAATTCTGGGAATACGCGCCGCCGAACGCGAGGATCGAACATGATCACCAATGAACGGCAATACAAAATTTCGCGATCTCAAGCAGAGAAATTCACGCGCGCACTCAAGGAGTTTAATGAGCTCTCGCTGATCGATCAGGGAATGGACCCGCTGATCGTGCAGGCGCAACGCGATGCATTGACGTCGCAACTCGAAGATCTGCAGACGCAAATCAAACAATACGAGCGTTTGAAGTCCGGCGAGGTCAAGCGGCTCGCTGCGAAAGACGTCGTCGACATCGGGACGAAGCTCATTGAAGCTCGCATCGCCCAGGGTCTGTCGCAAAAACAATTGGCTGAGCGCCTTGGCATGAAGGAGCAGCAGATACAGAGGTATGAGCACGAGCGTTACGAGGCGGCGAGCTTGGCGCGTATTGCCGAAATTGCCGGCGCGCTTGATATCGACGTGCACCTCGATCTTCGCTGGGACAAGGCGTTCGCGCTGAAAGCCAAGGGTCGTCGGGCGCAATAATGCCATTGGCGCGGAATCGCCCTACGCTTTCCCCTGAACGTCCTTTGCCGGGCGGCCAAGCGACGAGCGCGGGCCGCGGTAGGCCAAGGATTCCTTGCGCGCGCGGCGCTTGTCGATGTCCCGGCCGCGTCTCAGTGGCCGGCGGCGAAGTAGAGGCCCTCGATCGTCCGGCCGTTCTGGCACGACGGCTTCGGTTTCTTGCCGCGCCGTGGCGGCGCCCACTCGACCTTGAGCAGCGGCCCGCGCCGCGTGATGCGGGCCGACCAGTTCTCGGCGTCCCGTCCGTCCGCGCCGGTCGCGAGCACGATGCCGTCGCCGATCTCGCGCGGGTCGCCGCCGATCTCGCGCTCGGACGGATCGAACGAGACGATCAATCCGCGATCCTCTCTTGCATTGCCGCCGGCTCCGCCGCCGTCCGCACACGTTTCGTTCGGCCTACGCCACTGCGCGGCTCGCCTGCCTTCGCCCTCTATTCCTCCGCGACGAAGCCCGACGCCTTCACGACCGGGCTCCAGCGCTCGATATCCGCCTTGACGGTCGCGGCGAATTCGGCCGGCGTCTGGAACGCGGGCTCGTTGCCCACCTTGGCCAGGTTTTCCACCATCTGCGCCGACCGGGAGGCTTCGCCGATGGCCGCGCTCAGCGCGTTCACGGCGTCGTCGGGCGTCTTGGCCGGGACGAACACGCCGAGCCATGAATCGATCACCACGTCGTAGCCCTGCTCGCGCATGGTCGGAACGTCGGGCAGGAACGGCGAACGCCGAGAGCCGGTCACCGCCAGCATTCGCAATGTTCCCGATCTCGCGTGCGGCAGGCTTTCGCTGATCGGATTGACGCCCGCCGGGACGTGGCCGCCGAGCAGGTCCTGCAGCGCCGGCGCGCCGCCGCGATAGTGCACGGGCGTGATCGGGACGCCCGCCGCATTGGCCAGCATCACGCCGACGAAGTGGGGCGTGCCGCCGGCCGCGGTGGTGGCGAACGTCGCCTTGCCGGGGTTCGCTTTGCACCACTGCACGAAGTCGGCCAAGGTCTTGACGCCGTCGGGGCACGGCCGGGCCGACGTTGTAGCTCAGCATCGACTTCGCCGCCGGCGCGACCGGCGTGAAATCCCTCAACGGGTCGTAGTTGAGCGACCGGAAGCTCGACGGGTAGAGCGTGATGGGAAAATCCGGCGTGAACAGCATCACGCTCCCGTCGGCTTCCGCGTTCTTCACGGACTCGACCGCAATGCGCGCGGCCGCACCCGGCTTGTTCTCGACCAGCACCGTCGACGCATAGGGGCCGCGCAGCGCCTCGGCGAGGATGCGGGCGATGACGTCGGTGCCGCCGCCGGCCGGAAACCCGACGACGATGTGGACCGGTTTCTT
>WNGA01015011.1_pt1 | contig 13636 bp, 18 predicted proteins | sample 5400061 | NCBI WGS metagenome assembly WNGA01 (sample SAMN13153366, study PRJNA577476) | soil metagenome | isolation source: 100 cm soil or saprolite under grassland replicate 2 | place: USA:California | collected 2016-06-15 | reverse complement strand
TCTTGCGACCATCCTCAGGCACCTCTCCTTGCGCGAGAACGGATACGAGGCGATCGAAAAGGCCAGGCGGCTATCCCCGGACATCGTCCTGCTCGACTTTGGCCTGCCAGGCATCGACGGCGAGACCGCCGACCAGCTGAGAGCTGACGCCAAGACCAGCGCGACGCCGATCATCGCCGTCACCGGCTTCGTGATAGAGGAGTAACTACTCCTGCCTGCCGTCCCGAGAGGGATGGGAGGCCGCCGGAACGGCGTCCGCACGAAAGGCCTCACCGGATCGGCCGGGCCAGGAAGCCCCTCCAGGACTTCACGTGCTTCCCCTCTACCCTCATGGCCGCCCCGACGAGCCAGCCGTGCTCGTTGACGTCGTAATAGGCGACGTCGTTGTAGCCGGGCGGTAGAGGGAGGTTCTCGAGTCGGCCATGGTCGTAAAGGAAGAAAGGCGCTCTGTAATCCTTTTTCCCCGCCCACCAGCGCTCAAGGTCGGCGGAGTTCTCCGCACGGAGGAGGACCGCGCCGCCCTTGCCTACGGCCTCCGGGTGTAAGATTTCAAACCCGGGAGGCATAGGGATGTCCACCAGCCCCTTCTCGGCCGCCCACAGGAACGGTCGGCGGGAGGCTATGATCGATCCCCAGCGCGAGTCCCGCTTCATCGCGCGCGCTCCCAGGACCCCTCCCCGGGCGTCGAGCTTGACTGCACAACCTCCCTGGAGGTCCGGGTCAGCGAAGGGAACCGGTGTCGTCCCGGGCCGGCAGAGGAGGAGGGCACCGGTGCTTAAGAGGACAAGGCCGTCGTCGTTGATGTCCAGGGCGATCGATCCATCGGGGCCTTCCAGGTCACGCGTGGGCGAGCCGGGCTCCCAGAGGAGCGGCCGGATCAGGGAGACGCCGACCGCACCGCACCCTACCACCTGGCCCCTGGAGTTGACCGCCCGAGGAGGAGGACGGGAAGATCGCCCTCGCCTTCCAGGCAGGCGACATCGCACGAGCCGTTCAGCCGGTGCGGCTCGAGGCCGTCGGGGAGCCATGTGAGCCGGTAGCCGTGCCACCAGAAGACCACCTCATCGCGGTCCACCGCCGCGAAGAGCCCGAGGCACAGCACCACTAGTCCGGTGCCGATGGCGGCGTTCCTGCCAGGGCGTCGCATCGAGGGTCAGTGTAGCTGTATCTGGGATGAAAAACTGACAAGAAATGGAGATTTCTGGTAACGCTCGGGCCCGTCGAACCGGGTCTAAACGTCGAGTGACTCTTAGTCCCATTCATCCCGGATTCAATCATTGAAAGCTTCTGCCGGTGGCGGTCCAGATGTGGCGGTCAGCGAACGAGAGTTGCGTAAGAAGATCTGGTAGCGACTTCGCAGGCGCTCACGTTCCCCATGAACTCTTGCCATGCCGGCCCTTGCCGTGGACCATCGCTTGAATGAAGACTGGGCGTGGGAAGTGGATCGTGATCACCGCTGTGGTCCTCGGGTTTGCAGTCCTGGGTCTGGCCAAGGACCGGATTGTCGGGGAGTATTACGTCTGGAAGTTGAAGTCCGGCGACATGCGCGAAAGGCAGGCCGCCGAAGCCAGACTCAGGGATAGGGGTCTTAAGGCCTTGCCCGTCCTGTTGAAAGCGATTGCTGACGACTTCGCTCCCAATTCCTCCCGGGTATGGTGTGGAAACTGTAGGGAGATGAGCAGCTGGTATCTGGCCGCGAAGGCTCTGAAGGGAATGTGGAACGAAGCAATACCTGCATTGCGGGGAGCTTTGCAGGACGACGACCCAGTCATCCGCCGGGCCGCAGCCGTGGCCCCGGACGAAATCCAGAGGGAGTGACCATGCCGTCCCGCCGTGGCAAGCACTTCGCCGTTGCGGTGTTGGCTCTGGGTGTTGCCACCCTCATCGGAACTGGTCTCGCTTCCCGCGACACCATCCTTGAAGAGTGGTACCTTCACCAACTGGTATCAATCGACGAGAAGACCTGGCGACCCGCGAGCGATTGGCTCGTAGAGCACGGTTTTTTGAGAACGGCACGCAGGCTGCTGGAGCTCTGTCGTAAGCTGATGTCTATGCCGGGGGCTGAACTGGGTGGGTCACCGGTGAACAATTCCCTCATCGTCGCTCCTGATACCCTGAAGAAGCTCGCCTTGAAGATGAGGAGGGAGATTGTCCCTGTCCTCTTGGATGCGTTGAAGGACAGGAGCCCCCAGCCTGGTGGAGTTTTTCCGGCTCGTCGATACGGCAACAATCTACCCACGCCCCAGCAAGTCTACGACCGCGGCGAGATCGGTATCGGCGCTGCCACCTTCCTAGGGGAACTCGGCCCGGACGGCCGGGACGCAATCCCGGCGCTTACCGAAGCGCTGAAGGATCCTGATGCGAGATTCCGGAACGCTGTCGCCGAAGCCCTGAAGAGGATCCAGGGGGAGTGAGTCCGACATGCCCCGAGGCAGATGCGTGGCGGTAGTTGCCGGGACTCTGGCATGACCAACAAACGTAGGGCCCTAATTGCCCTTATCGTAATTGCCCTGACCTGCATCCTGATCGCGTTGCTTGTGGAGAATCGTGCTAATAAAAAATATACAAGGGCGGTACAAGAATTTGCAGATAACATGCGAGCATTAAGTATATCGATGAATGTTGGTGATAAAGCGTTCCTAAAAGTAAGCTCTTATGGGGCTACTGAGGTTGTGTTTCTTGACCCGTATGAAAACCTCAAAGGTGTTCTCCCTGAATTTAGTGATAATGCCATACAAGAGCTTTATGATATTAGTAATAGTGATTATGGCTTTGCACTTGTTTGGGTGAATAATGGACGGATTCAACATAAGGGGTATGCCCTTCACTCAAGCTTCGGCCTCGGCTGCCCCAGTGATCGCCATCGGCTCGGCAGCCACGAGCCGGTACGCGGCGGTGGGCCGTCCGTGTAGGCCACCTCCTGTCCGAACAGGGAGCAGCAGCACACCGGAGGCGCCGCCGGAGCGGGAGATGGCGAAAGGGGCTGCGGAATGCGCCCCCGTTCCGGGGTGGCGTCGACGGAACTGGAGTCAAAGGCATACCCCTTTTCAACATTATGGCACAGCAGTTCTCAACCTTACTTGCTACATGGATGGCGAGTTGGGTAGAGCCCCTGCAAAGATAGGCGGTGTTCAAGTCGCGGTCGTTAAGCTGCGACGCGAAAATGGAAACATAGCATTGCGTCTATCGTTTTGAATCTGGAAGAGCATTGACAGGATTTCGGGGCAGGGACACGGTTCAGTACTGGGGGCGATGCATGCACCGTTCGGGATAGCTCTCAGCGACCTTCTTCCCCACGATCCCTCGCGCTCCCAGCGTTCCGCCCCCGGATCGACTCGAGCGAGGTCCGGGCCTGAAGGCTCCATCCCTTGCCGTCGAGCGATCGAATCAAAGATTCCAGCGCTGGGATGGCGTCCCGAGCCGTGGGGCCGATCGCGCCCAACGCGTAGGCGGCCGAGGACCGAACCTGATCATCCTCATCTTCAAGGAGACCGATGAGCCCCGGGACCGCCGCCTCACCTTCTGGCCCGAACTTGCGGAACGGCCGAGTGGCGTACCAGCGCACGCCCTTTTCCTTGTCAGCGAAGCACTCGATGAGCGCAGGTACCGCCGGCAGGGCCGCCATTCCCTGTTCCTCCAGCGCCCGGATGCCCACGCTCCGGACGTTCGAATCGCCGGTCCGGATCGCTTCCGCGAGCGCCGGGACGGCATCCGGCCCCATCCGGGAGAGGGCGGCCCCGGCCGCCGCGCGAATCTTCCCATCCTGGTCGGCGAGCGCGGCGATCAGTTCCCCCAGCGCCGGCTTCGCTGCGGCGCCAGCGGCGGCCAAGTCGAGGGCTGCGTTGAGGCGGACCGCTGGATCGGCCGACGTCAACCGGGCGCGGAGAACCTCGACCGGCGCCTTGGGCTCCAGGCGTATAGACAGGAACGTGCCGCCCGGCGTCGGCGGTCGGCGGGACCGTCGAGGACGGAGCAGGCGAGGCAGTTGGAGCCATCCCGTTCCGTTCGGGATAGAGATCCGGCTCCCCCTCCACGAGATCGAAGGCCTTCCCTGGATAACGGGGGAGATGGATGACCTGGCCGCGTAGGAAGGGGAGGAGGTCCTCGACCACGAGGATCGTGCGCCAGGGAACACAGTGCTTCGAGAGAGGCGGGGGATCCAGCCAGTCCTCCTCGGATCGATAGGGGCCGGTCGTGCCGCTGGCGCTCACGTAAGGCCCCCGGACCTGCCATCGCTGGTCCCGGACGTCCACCGCCATGGACATCTCCAGAAAGTCGGTCATGCCCTCCACCTGGCCTTGGAAGGTCCTCATGGTGACGCCGTACGTCTCGCGAAGGTAGAGGTCCGCGAGGGCGGTCTGACCCGCATCGGACGCGAGGTACCGGAGGACGGCCGCCCTCGCCGGCGATCCCTCGGGCTCCACGACGATCCTCGGCAGGTACCCCTCCTCTTGCCGCAGGCGCCCCAGGTGATAGGCGATGACCGCCTCCTTCCAGAAGGGGAGGAAGCCGATCAGGATCGCCCCCGCACCCAGCCCCATCGCGATCGCGACTCGCCTGCCCTTCCTGGTCACCACAACCGGAAACCTCCTTCGGCATCCGATCCTACTCGCGGCCAGGCGCGGGACGGACAGAATAATCAGGACGGACACTCTTTTCGACGCGCCGCGAAGTTCAGGTCACGATGGGTGCGTTCAAGCGTATCGCCTGGAAGGCCGCAATGGTGAAGAGGAAGATCACCGCTGCGGTGAAAACCAGAGTGAAGAGCAGGCGGCGGTCGGTCATGAAGGCGAGCGTCGGAGCATCTCTGTCGCGGAAGCCGACCAGGGTAAACAGGAATAGTGGCGCGGGGAGGAAAAGCAGTCCGTAGTGGCCGATGAGGAGCGCCAGGAACGTCAGCACCGGCTCGCGTTTCTGGTGCCACTCCACGAAGGTATCGAACCCGCCAGGGAATTCCTTGTCCGCCTTCTCTACGAGTCCGACGAAGATCCGGGCCAGGAGGTACCCGCCGCTGATGAAAAAGAACTGAAGGAGGGAAAGGATCGTGATCAGCCTCGGCGTCGGGATCATGAATTCATCATTATCCGATTCACGTCGTCCTCCGCCAGCGGCATCACGCCGCGTACAACCTTGCCATCCGCTGGCGGAGCAGGCGCGTATCCGTGGTGCGGGAGGAGTTGGAATCACCGCGGCCTATTTCATCGAGCGTGAGATCGAGGCCGGGCGGATCAAGAGCTATGCCGGTGTCGCCGGCCGTCTCGGAATCTCCAGGGCCAGGGTCAGCCAGATCGCGGACACGGTGCTCCTGCCGGTGGCGGTTCAGGAGGCGATCTTGGAGGGCGAGGTGCGGCTCAGTGAGACGGATCTGCGGAAGGTGCTCTGGTAGCGCTTCGCAGGAAGACCTTACTTCCGCTCGGACTTACTTAACTCGACGAGCTTCCGCTCGATATCCTCCATCCGGCGCTCAAGCCGTTTGAACTGGCCGAAGGAGATCGCACCCGTGATTAGAATGAGCCCCAGGCTGTAGATGGGAAACAACACATTACCGACACGGGCTTCCCGGGCGATCATACTGCCCGCGGCGGCCATCAAAGGGATTCCGATCAGAATCAAAACGAAGAAGAGTGCGGGCACTCCCGTAGGGTTTGGCTTCATAATCGCTCCTCCCATGCTCGAATCCGCGTCGTCGCTATCCTGACCTTCAAGTACCTTGAAGGCAAGCCGCACCCCATGGGGGAAAAGAAGAAACGAAGGAGGCGACGTGAGCGGGAACACGGTGCGGTTCAAGGCGGGATTGGGAAACCGGAAGCAAAACTGGGAACCGGCCCGGGAGCAGCCGGCCGAGACTCATCGCGCTCCCGCTTTCCGACTTGCCCGGCAGCTGGCGCTGGCGTACTTCATCGAGCGCGAGATCGAGGCGGGGCGGATCAGGGACTACGCGGAGGCGGCGAGGCGGCTGGGGATGAGCAGGGCGAGGATGAGATATGTGATGGACCTCCTTGGACTGGTGACGAGCGTGCAGGAGACAATCTTGAAGGACGGGACGTGATGGGCCAGAAGTCTTATTTGTCCAAGGTGTACAATGCGCCCATGGGGATCGTGAAAGGCCGGGGCGTTGCGATCGCCGCGGGGATCCTGGGAATCGTGCTGATCCTTGCGGCGCTGATCTGGTTCCAGGAGGACCTGCGGGAATGGCTCGTGCTTCGGTCAGCTCACCAGGTCCATATCTACAACACAAACCTCGATCTCGATCGTTATGCCTCGGTCTCGATCTTTGAACGGGAAACCTACCCTTTGATCTGGGCGCTGAGGAAGCGTTTCCTCGAATCGTTGTCGGACGTCGCCCCTGGTTTCTATGAAAAGAGAATCCTATTGGCTGGTCGGATCAACTTCCTGCAAACGCGGCACCCCGACGATATGAACGGAAACCTCTCCTCGCTCGAATACTACACCTCACTGACTCGACTGCGAAGACGGGAGTCGTTTGCACCCGGGAAGGGGATTACTTCTGTGAAGGAGAGAGATGGGACGGGTTCGTAAGTTCGATCATCCGAGTCGTTCTGCCAGAGCTTCAGGCGACCCTCGCGGATGGAAGCGCGGCCCGAGAGGCCCGAGTTAAGGTGGCACGTACGCTTTCCTGGGTCATCCCCTCCGATCCGATGGTGCTCGCCTTCCTCCAGGATGCGCTCGGCGAAAAAGATCCCCAGCGGCACGCCGTTTATGCCCTGGCGTCCATGGGGCCATGGGCCAAGCCAGCAGTTCCCCGGTTGCTCGAGTTGTTGGAGCCGGTCGGCGTTGGCACGATCGACGTCGTCAGGGATAGCGACTCTCACCGCACCTCATAGCCGGGACGTGGTTTGCGTCAAGTGGTATGGCTGCCCTGAACTGCCATCTCGAGCCCGGACGACGCCATGAGGCGGCTGGGAGGCCCCCGGGGCCTCCGGGGTCGGACTCGGATCATGATCTCAAGAGGAATCGATCGGAGGGGGCGCAGGGTTTCCCTGGATCAAGGACAAGGTGCCTTGGTTGACGCTGCGAACTGGGCAAGGGGAGTCCGGGGGGTCCGCGTCAGCCGTCCGCGCCGTCGGCCCGTCGTCACCCCTCTCATCCATCCTCGAACGGCGGATCGATGTCGAATTCGTGGTGAGGAGGATCGACGGCCTCGGGCCCGTCGTCTGGGGGATGGCCATCCCCTGTCCCCTGAGATCCCGAAGTCGATGGGGGCGGGCCGCGGACTTTCCGGGGCCGTTTCCAGGGGGGATCCCACTCGCCCCGGGAGCGGAGGATTTTCTCGATCAGGTGGTCCTGGGCCGGTGAGGAGATGGCGGCCAGGACTTCCATCCTCGCCCCGCACCGTGAGCAGATCTCCGGGTCGTCGAGCCACGTCCGTGCGATGAGCCGGGCCCAGTTGCGCCTGCGTTGACGCGTGAATTCGTCCTCTGTCTCGTCCCTGGCTGGGAGGGACCCGGGGCGCTTGGAGTCGGGAGGTGTCGGGGAAGGGGAGGGGAGGAGATCGTTCTCCCCGTTTCCCGCTGGACCGACGAAGGAAGTGGGCTTTGCCCGCGGGGGCGGCCGTTTCACCGGTGGGTCCTGGATCCACCCGGCTTTCCTCCGGAAGGTGGTGGAAGCGGCGCCGTAGGAGCGGACCGTCACCTGGTAGCGCAGCGCAATGTGGGGGACGAGGAGGGCGAGGAAGTCGAGGGCGGGGAGGAGCTGGTGGTCGCGGCCGAGGCGCGGGTGGAAGCGGGTGCCCTGGTAGTGAACGGTGCCGTTTTCGGGCCGATAGGTGAGCCGGCGGAGGCTGTCCCTGTATCTCCACCCCTACACGTTCGACCACAGTTCCCCGGTACGTTCTCCGGAGCTCGAGGAGCCCATCCCGCTCTATCTCCTGCCCCTGAAGCCGGAAGAGCGTGAATGCATCTATTTCTGGGCCAAGGCCTACCGCGCCCACGACCGCATCTGGCTCGACTCCGGGACCCTCGAGATGAGGGCTTGGCGCGAGCTTGCCGATCCGAGGAGCAACCTCGCGCGGCAGGGACGGAAGAATTGCGCGGGGATCGAGAACGCCACCGGGAAGCCCACTTACTATTACCTGGAGAGATACTACGCCCACCGTTCCGGCGAGGAGCTTCGCCCCTGCCCGCTCTGCGGCCGCCGATGGGCGGTCCGGAGCCTGGAGGAGCCGGGAACAGGATTCAGCGATTTCTTCTTCCGTTGCAAGCGGTGTCGCCTGGTGTCGGGCCTGGGTGACTCGCTCGAAGGGTCCCGCCTCGCCCGGATCGGCGAATTCCCGGGGAAATCGAAGAGGCGCGTTTGAGTGCCTTCATCATCCCTCCCGGCACCCAGGTGGTGCTGAAGGCCGCGAAGCGGGTCCCGGGGACGAAGACGGTGAAGCCCCCGGGCAGCGTGGCCGAGGTGATCGAATCGCCCACCACGAACCGCTCGGCCTACCTGGTCCGGTTCGCCGACGGAGCGGCGCTCAAGCTGAAATTTGCCGAGCTCTCCATCCGCCGCCGGGAGGTCGAGGAGGACCTCTCGGCCGGGAGGGATCTCCTCACCACGCCGGGGGAGGACCTCCGGCGCTTCGTGATCTACCGCGCCGCGGTCGGATCGAGGGCCTTCGGCCTGGCCACCGAGGGCTCCTACGAGGACATTCGCGGGGTGTATCTGCCGCCCGCGGGCATTACCTGGTCCCTCCAGAAGCCGCCGGAGGAGTGGGAGTCGCGCGGTAGGGGCCGCGACGAGATCTACTGGGAGATCGAGAAGTTCCTGGTGCTGGCGCTGAAGGCGAACCCCAATATCCTCGAGTCCCTCTGGACGCCGCTGGTCCTCGAGGCGACCGACCTCGGAAGGGATCTGCGGGACCTGCGCGGGGCGTTCCTCTCGAGGCATATCTACAAGACGTACTCCGGCTACGTGCTCTCCCAGTTCCGCCGCATGCGGAACAGCTTCGAGAGGACCGGGGCCTTCAAGGCGAAGCACGCCATGCATCTCGTCCGGCTCTTACTGAGCGGGATCCACGCCCTCGAGACCGGCGAGATCCGCGTGGACGTGTCCGAGCACCGCGCAGAGCTCCTCTCCATCAAGTCCGGCGCTCTGTCCTTCGACCAAGTCCAGGCGCGTGCCCTCGAGCTCGACTGCGAGTTCCAGCGGGTCTACGCGCGGGCCCGCCTCCCGGAGCGGCCGGACTACGACCGGGTGAACGCGTTCCTCCTGCGAGCGCGGAGGAGGATGGTCGATGCTTGACCTCGAATCGCTCGCGACGCTGGTGCAGTCGCGGGGCTACCGGCCGCTCTTCGTCACCGTGAACGGAGCGCACTTCTACGGTTTCCCACCCTCCACCCGGGACGCTGGAGGAGAAGCTCGATCACCGGGGCCTGGAGGTCGAGCTGGTCAGCCACGACCTCGGCAAGTACCTGCGGCTCCTGGTCAGGAACAACGGCTACGTCCTGGAGCAGATCTTCTCCCCTCTGGTGGTGATGGGGGGGGCGAATTCCTGTGAAGACGGTCCTCCACGCTTACGGGTGGTCCTGACGGGGATCCACCTCCTCCGCACCGGCGAAGTGGAGGCGAACCTCCTGCGGCTCGCCGAGGGCTTCCCGCTCGATTTCTTGAGCGAGCCCCGCAGGTCGGTCTCCTCGGGCCGGAGCGAGACCGTCCAGGCGGCCGACCCCCGCGCATCCAGCCGCGTGAGCTTGCCCATCCAGGTGCCGAGGAGCTCTCTCCTCCGGGCAGCCACGCGGGGGCCGCCCTCGACTCGAGATCGCGCTCGAACGCGAGGGTCGCCGAGCGGTCCACGAGGTACACCGAGAAGCCGCAGCTACAGCCGCCTCCGCCCAGAGGAGGTTTCCCACTGCCGCGCCCGCAAGGTTCAAGGCCATCTCGCGGCCGCATTCCTCCCGCAACGCCGGGGCGGACAGGGATCGGGAATTCCCCGCCAGGTCCAGGATCTCGCGCATCTGGCCGAGAGCAAGGGCTGCAACGAGTCCTGCCATGCAGGCCTGGAAGCCGCCTCATCCACGACGCCGAACCGGGGGTCCTGACTCGGCTGCCAAATTCCTGGAGGTAATCCTGCGATGAGGTGGATTCCCCTGAGAATCAGTGGTATTTTTAAGATATAAAAAGGAGCTAAAAAGATCCTGCAAAGGTCCTGATGACATGAACCTGATCGCCATCCATCAGCTCAAGTCGCCTCGGAGCCTCAAGGAGCGCCTCAAGCGGGAGGGAGAGCTCGTGCTCACGACGAACGGAAAGCCGGTGGCCATCATCCTGGATCTCCCGGAAGGGGAGGACCCCGAGGAGGCCCTCGATTCCGTACGCGCCGCCCGGAGTCAGCTCGCCCTCCGCCGGCTCCGCCAGACGGCCCGTAAGGGTGGGAAGGACAAGATGAGTCCGAGGGAGATCCAGGATGTGATCACCCGGGCGCGGGCCGCGAGGAATCGGCCGGGATGAGGCTCCGGGAGGGCGTCTTCGACACCAACTTCCTGGTCTCCGGTATCCTATCTCCCCATGGGCCTCCGGGGAGGATCGTCGACTGGATCCAGAGAGCGAGCATCCGCGCGGTCATCGACGAGCGCTGCCTGGCCGAGTACGACGAGGTCCTGAAGCGGCCGGAACTCGGGCTCCCCGTGGTTGAAGTCGACATCTTCGTGGCCCGTTTGCGGAAAAGCGCCCGCCGTGTCGAGGTCGGGCCCTTGGAAGTAGTCCTGGGGCTTCCCGAACCCGATGATGCCCCGTTCCTCGAATGCGCCATCTCGGGAGCCTGTCCCCTCGTGACCGGGAACGTCCGTCACTTCCCCAGGAAGCTCGCCAGAGGGGTCGAGGTGCTCACCCCCGCCGAGTTCGTCAGGAGGGTCGCCGCCCGCGGGGAGTGAAACTCGCGCGCTCCCCGCCCTGAGCCTGGAGGTCGGCGCACCAAGGGCCATGCCGAGGCGCACCGGCTCCGATCAGGGATTGGCAAGCGCGCCCGCATTGGAAATCATCCCCGTCATGCCCAGGCACCATCGTTCCTCTTCGACCGACCCCTTTACGGCGAGCTCTGCCGCGTGGCGTATGCCTCCACCCGCGACTTCATACAGTCCCGTGCAACTCTTCTCGCTCGCCAAATGAAGGCTGTCCCGGCCATGGTGGTCCCGCCGCAGTCCTTCGGTGACCTCCACGTCGCGCCCACGCTCACGCGCACGCCGTGGTCTCGCTGGGCTCCGGAAATTGAAAGTTCACGGCCGGTACTTGATGGTCAAGAAATCATAATTGCCGGAATAACCTTGGGAGGACATGCCGGTCACGTAAACGTTCCCCGCGGCATCGGCGGCCAGCCCTTGCGGCATGTCCATGAGGCTGTCGGGACCGTCATAGCGTTCCATCCATAAGAGGTTGCCGTTCGCATCGTAGCGAATGGTAGAGTAGTCATAGTCGGTGCCGGCGCCCCAGGAAGACCCGGTGACGGTGAGGCCGCCGGAGCCGTCCAGGACCAGGCCCTTGGCCGCATCGCCGCCATTTCCCGGACCGTCATACCTCGCTTTCCAGATCAGGTTGCCGCGGGGGTCGACTTTCACGGTGAGGAAGTCGTAGAGTTTGTGGTCGGCTTCATACACAGTCCCCGTAAGGTAAATATTGCCGGCGCTGTCGAGAGCCATCTCGCTAAAGCCAAGGGAAGAACCGACTTCGTGCTCGTTCAATCGCGCAAGCCAGATTTCATTGCCGTCTGGGTCGTACTTGATGACCACGCCATCGGCATCCTCCGCGGTTTTTCCGGAATTACCGGCAACGTGAACGTTGTCGAGGGGGTCAACGGCAAGCTGGAGTGCCCAATCATCCAGATGTTGAGGTCCATCGAATCTCTTTATCCAGAGGACATCTCCCCCTGCGCCGTATTTGATGGTCGTGAAATCAAGATTGCCATCCAGGCCGGTGGAAGATCCCGTGACCAGGACATTGCCCCGGCCATCCACGGCCAGCCCGAGGGCCGCGTCGTACCCGTTCCCCGGGCCGTCGTAGCGAGCCATCCAGGCTTCTGCGCCGTCGGGTCCGTATTTGATGGTGACGAAATCCGCAGCTCGATCGAGTCTCGAATACCCGGTGACATAAACGTCTCCGCCGCCATCGACAGCCAGGCCGGTCACGTAATCCTCGCTTGCGCCGGGTCCCTGGAAAATCGCGCTCCAGAGTTGCCGTCCGTTCGAATCGTACTTGACCGTCGTGTAGTCGGACTCCGAGCTGGATCCTTCGGTATGACCGGCGACGTAGAAGTTGCCCGCGGTATCGGCCGCGATGTGTGTAGCGACGCCCTCGCCGTGGCCGTCCGGTCTCGAAAACCTGGCCTCCCAGAGCGCGCGGCCGGTTGAATCGTACTGGATCGCCGTGAATTCATCGTCAGAGGTGCCTGCGATGGCGATGTTTCCCAGGGGATCGACGGCAATGCCATAGGCGCGGTCGTCGCTGAAGCCGGGCCTGTGGTAAGCCGCTGTCCAGAGCGGATTGCCGTTCGAGTCGTACTTGATGGTTTCGTAAGGCCTGAAATAACTGGACTCATCCTTGGTCCCCGTGACGATGACATTCCCCGAGCGGTCGACGACAATGGCTCTTGTTGCGTTGCCATAGCCGATGTAGGTTCCTTCCCGCCGCACCACCCAAACCCTGTTGCCCCAGGCGTCGTACTTGATGGTCGCGAGGTCGAAAAAGTACGTCGTTCCCTTCGAGATTCCGGTGACATATGCATTGCCGTCGCTATCGACAACCACATCCACCGGGTAATCCATACCATCCGTCCCATCGTATAGATCAGACCAGAGCAAGTTGCCGCCCGCATCGTATTTGATTGTCAAGTAATCACCGTAATCACCTAATTCTCCCCCAGGCACGAGCCCCGAGATCCCCACAACAAAGATGTTGCCGGTTCGGTCGATTGCCAATTTCGTGGGGCTGTCGTCCACGCCGTCGGCATCCGGGTATCGAGCCGTCCAGATCGTGTTGCCGCGTTTATCATACTTGATGGTGACGATGCCGCTCGCATCATCCGAGGATGCGCCGCTGACGAGGAGATTGCCGTCGCCATCGATGGCCAGGCAGGTTGCTCCGCTCCCCTTGCTGGAGGGTTCATCATAGCGCGCTGTCCAGAGCAAATTGCCTTCCGGATCGTATTTGATGGTGATGAAATGCCGGAGATTTCGGTCATCGACCGATGAACCGGCGACATATGCGTTGTTTTCGCCATCGAGCGCCAGCCCGGCGGCGAAGTCCCCGCCATTACCCGGACCGTTGAATCGGGCGACCCAGAGCTCTCTGCCCAGAGCGTCATATTTGATCGTCGCGATATCGTATCCGGTTCCATCGCCCTCGGAATAGCCGGTGACGTACACGTTGCCGGCGCCGTCGGCGGCAACGCTCACGGGCCGATCCTTGCCATTCCCGGGACCATTGTAGCGTTTGGCCCAGATCTGGCGGCCGCCGGCGCTGTACTTGACGGTGGCGTAGTCGGCAGAGGTTTCCTCGCCGTAAGATTCTCCCGTGATGTGGACGTTGCCGCCGCCATCGACCGCCAGGCTGATTGCGCTGCTCCCAGAAGTGCCGGGTCCCCGGTATCTCGCCTCCCAGATCAAATGGCCTTCGGCATCGTATTTGATGGTGGCGAATTCGC
>WNGA01008932.1_pt1 | contig 13636 bp, 11 predicted proteins | sample 5400061 | NCBI WGS metagenome assembly WNGA01 (sample SAMN13153366, study PRJNA577476) | soil metagenome | isolation source: 100 cm soil or saprolite under grassland replicate 2 | place: USA:California | collected 2016-06-15 | reverse complement strand
TGATGACGCTCCCGCCGTCCGGACCAAAGTATTTCAGCGCCGCCTGCGATGTCAGGAGCAGGCCGAGAACATTTACGTCAAAGTGTTTGTGGAAATGTTCCTCTGTAACATTTTCCAGCGGAGAAAACTCGTAGACTCCGGCATTGTTAACCAGAATACCGAGCTGACCGAATGCTTTTTTCGTTTCGGCGAAAAGACGCTCGATGTCTTTTTTCTTCGCAACATCGGCCTGGACGGCAATCGCTTTTCCGCCGCGTTTCGTAATTTCGTCAACGACTTTGTCCGCACCCTCCTTCGAAGAGGCATAATTGACGACGACCGCCGCACCTTCAGCGGCAAGATGTTTGGCAATGCCGGCACCGATACCTTTCGACGCTCCGGTCACCACCGCGACTTTCCCGTCTAGTTTTTTAGTATTTGGATTCATATTTCATGCTGTTCTATTTGCGCTTGATCAGGCAGCGGAACGGTGCTCGGCCTGTAAAGAAATGCTGAGCAATTCCGCAAAGCGCGATTCGTAGGATTCGCAAGTGGGACAATCACCATTCGGTTCAACCCACTCCGGATGCTGCACACGTAGCGCATCGTGTATTTCCTGCTGAAGTTGGGCGTAAGCTCGAACCTCATTCGACGCGGTTGAAAGAGTGTTCGTTTTCATCGCTAGATTGATCGGCGACCCTCGGTCGAGGCGCCATTTCGCGTACGCGAGATTTTGCACTACTACTCGCGGGGTCATTCGTGCTCCCTCGTTCGAGATAGAACCAAAGTACCGATCACTCATGTTTTTTCGTCAGTCGTCATTCCTGCTTCGTTATGTGCTAGCTAACTCTTCCATGATCGAATCATCGAGATCGAGCAGCGCTGCAGCAGTGTTCTCTTCGAGATGTTTTACCTTTGAAGTTCCCGGGATCGGCAGAATTACAGCAGATTTCTTGAGTAGCCACGCGAGCGCTACTTGCGCAGGCCGAACGCCCAGCTGCCTGGCGATTCTTGTTAATGCGCCGTGAGGTTTCGCGAGGTCTCCGGTCGCGAGTGGAAACCACGGGATAAATCCGATGTTTTCGCGAGTGCAATAATCCAGGACATTTTCGTAATTGCGGTACGCGAGATTGTATTGATTTTGTACGGTGGCGACGGTAACGATGCGGCGTGCCGCCTTGATCTCGGCAACGTTGACTTCCGAAAGGCCAACATGCCGGATCTTGCCTTCCCTCTGAAGATCTCGCAGCACTCCAAATTGATCGTCAGCAGGAACCTTGGGATCGATCCGATGCAACTGGAATAAGTCGATACGGTCGACACCTAACCGTCGCAGGCTCATCTCGCATTCCTGTCGCAAATATTCGGGTCTGCCTAGTGGAACCCACCTGCTCGGACCAGTCCGAGCAAGGCCTGCCTTTGTTGCGATGACTACTCCTTTTGGATAAGGATGAAGTGCCTCGCGAATCAGTTGTTCGCTTACATAGGGTCCATAGGAATCCGCCGTATCAATAAGGTTGATGCCGAGCTCGACGGCTCGGCGTAACACTGCGATTGCTTGCGCTCGATCAGCTGGCTCGCCCCACACGCCAGGGCCGGTCAGTTGCATTGCACCAAAGCCCAGCCGGTGAACGCGAAGATCGCCACCCATTGCGAACGTGCCACTCCGTTCGGCTGGTTTCTTGTGAGCGTTTATCGCAGGAGTTGGTTTAGTAGGTCCCATGTGGTGCTTAATAGCCTCGATAGTTCTGCTCATACATGTAGCTCCTTCTTTTCCCTTACCTCTTATTCTTACTCATGCTCTTCATGCCGGAGCTTCGTACGTGCCAGGGCTGCGCGGAGTGGCGCGCCATTCTGGTTTGCGCTCCTTGCTCGCCTTCGCTAGTGCGCGTCGCACACCATCGGCGTCGAGATCTGTGGCATAGACCGGCGAATCGGGTTGTTGCCGCCATGATTCATCCAGCCCACCGGCATCCACGCCATCAAATCCGAGTTCGTCGATGAGTCGTAGCACAACCGCCTTGGCTGCGGCGTCGTCACCTGCGACCGGTAAGGCGATACGTCCCGGGCTGCCTGGTGGCCGCCCCAGTTTGTAAAGATGCTCGGCATAAATGTTGTTGAATGCTTTGACCACGGGCCTGCCGAGTTGCTGTTCTACCCAGCGGCTTTCGGTCATGCCCTTTTCGATTCCGTCTATGCGACCGTCACGCTGCTGCGGATAATAGTTGCCGGTGTCGACCACGACCACGTTCTTTCGTGTTTTGGCGAACAAACCGACTGGCAAGGATGAAATGTTCCTTAACGGGATGGTCACAATAACTACGTCCCCAGCTTGAGCCGCCTGCTCGACCGTGACCGGAGTCGCTCCGCTCTCGGCCGCCAAATCTTTCAGTGTTTCGGGTCCTCTCGAATTCGCGACGAAAACCTTATGCCCGAGCGCGCTGAAACGACGAGTCAGTGTGCCGCCGATGTTGCCTGCTCCAATAATCCCGATTTTCATATCCGTCTTCCTATTCAAGTTCGTATCAGGTCAGGTTTCTTGACGTTCAGGTTATATGGAATCTCCCGCCATTGCGCGTGCGCGAGATTTTTCGCTATCCCAAAAGAGATAATCTTCCCGTCAGGCCACGTCTCGGGAGCGCGCCGTTGCAGTCCGCTGGCAGTGGAGCGAACGAGCTTTTAGCCCGTCGCAGGTTTTTACTTTCACAGTTTCTCCATTTTTGCATCACCGGAGAGATTGGATGGCCGTTCCGTTGGAACCAACAGCTGCGACCCGTGCATCGCTCGTGTGGCTTGCTCGAGTGCCTCGATCCTGATGTTGAATTTGATCTGATCAAATATGAGGGCCTCGGTGGCAACGAGCCAGATTGTGAAACAAACCATGAGCGTCCGGAGCGGAAATGATCGGCGGTTTGAGACTGCCGCTGCCGTGTCATCGGACGCGATCAGAGACTCACTTGTGTTCATCCTGTAACCTAGATCTGCCGGAGACAACGCCGCTATTTCGCGTGCGAGAGATTTCGCAGTGCCAAGAATGAGATAATGCTCGTTCCCTCGTTTGAGATACAAGGATGCCCCGCGGCGCACACCGCATTTTTGGTTAATTCGTTAAACGCCTGCTTCTACTCCCATCGCGACCGGGGGTGATTCGGGGACCTTAGTGCGGGGCCGTTTGAACCACATGATCACGACGTAGAACACGGGCGTAAGAAAAAGACCAAAACCCGTTACTCCAAGCATTCCGAAAAAGACGGCGGTGCCAAGCGCTTGGCGCATTTCCGCACCTGCGCCTGAACTAACGACGAGCGGAACAACACCGAAGATGAACGCAAATGAAGTCATCAAGATCGGACGCAATCGAAGACGACAGGCTTCGACCGCAGCGGTGAAGCGGTCTTTTTGGTCGCGGTCTTGAATTTGTTTCGCGAATTCGACAATCAGAATCGCGTTCTTACAGGCAAGTCCAACCAGCACAATGAAGCCGATCTGGGTAAAGATATTGTTCTCCATCGAGCGCAGCCAGACGCCGTAGATCGAGCTGAAGAGACACATGGGGACGATCAAAATGATTGCAAGCGGCAAAGACCAGCTTTCGTAAAGCGCCGAGAGCAGCAGGAAAACGAACAAAACGCAAAGCGGGAAAATGTAAATCGCGCTGTTGCCGGCGAGTTTTTGCTGGAGCGCTATCTCCGTCCACTCAGTCGTGAAGCTGGTGGGCAGAATTTGTTTGGCAAGACGTTCAACGGCCGCGAGGGCGTCGCCACTGCTCGCGCCCGGCGCTGGCTGACCGCTCAGGTCGGCCGCGCTAAACATGTTGTAGCGCGTGATCTTGTCGGCGCCGCTTACTTCCTTCACCGTCGCCACCGATCCGAGCGGAACAATTCCGCCCGAGCTATTGCGCGTCTTCAGCAAGCGAATGTCGTCCGGACTTAAACGGAATTGCGAGTCGGCCTGAGCTGTCACGCGATACGTGCGACCAAAAAGTGTGAGATCGTTCACGTATGTCGATCCAAGATAAGTCTGAAGCGTGCCAAAAATGTTGCTGAGCGGCACATCCATGCTCTTCGCTTTGACGCGGTCCACGTCGAGCCAAAGCTGTGGAACGTTTGCACGAAAGGTCGTCAGATTGTTCGCCAAGCCGGGCGTTTGATTTGCCTTGACCATCATGGCGAAAGCTTGCGTTTGTAGTTCGTCGAGACCGGCGTTGCCGCGATCTTGAATAAACAATTTGTAACCGCCGGCATTACCAATGCCGGACACTGGCGGCGGCGGAAATGCAATCACCAGAGCTTCGGGAATCTCCGCGCGCACGCGCGCATTTATTTTCGCCAGAATCGCCGGCAGACTCTGGTCGCGCGTTTTTCGCTCCGAAAATTCTTTGAATGGAAGAAACACCGCGGCCGTGTTCGGTTGATTGCCGCCGAATAGATTGAATCCCGCGAATTCGACGGTGTTGAGAATGCCGGGCGTTTCGTGCGCGATTTTCGAGATCTTGTCGACAACCGCCTGGGTCCGATCGAGCGAAGCAGCATCAGGTAATTGCGCATACACGACGGCGTAACCGCGATCTTGCGTCGGCAGAAAGCCTCCCGGCACAACTTTGAAACCGACACCAGTCAGCGCAAGTAAACCTGCGTAGACAAATAAAACGGTGACAGCTAATCGGACAAGGCCCGCGACAGTGTTGCCGTATGCGTTGGAGGCCCAGGAAAATGTTTTGTTGAATCCTTTGAAGAACCATCCAAGCAACCCATCGATAATTCGTTGGAACAGATCCTTCTCCGCGCCACGCGGCTTGAGGAGCAATGTGGCGAGGGCGGGGGAAAGTGTAAGCGAGTTGAGTGCGGAGATCGCAGTCGAGACCGCAATGGTCAGCGCGAATTGGCGAAAAAATGTACCGGTAATTCCGGTGATGAACGCGGTCGGGATAAATACCGAGCAAAGGACGAGAGCGATCGCAACTAATGCGCCGCCGACTTCCGTCATCGCCTTGCGCGCTGCGTCGCGCGGGCTCAAACCATCTTCAATGTGATGCTCGATTGCCTCGACAACCACTATGGCGTCATCAACCACGATACCGATGGCGAGAACGATGCCGAACAGCGAGAGATTGTTGATCGAGAATCCGAAGCCTTTCATCGCCGCGAACGTGCCGATCAGCGAAACTGGGATCGCGATGAGAGGAATGATTGCAGCGCGCCAGGTTTGGAGAAAGATCAGGACGACAAGCACGACAAGCGCGATTGCTTCGAAGAGCGTCTTCTGGACCTCGTGAATTGATTCGCGGACAGAAACCGTCGGATCGTAAACGATCGAGTAGTCGAGCCCGCTAGGGAAACGTTGTTTGAGTTCAGCCATTTTCTTGCGCACTGCATCTGAAGTGGCGAGCGCGTTCGAGCCCGGGAGCTGGAAAATCGCAATCGCCGTCGCCGGTTTTCCACCGAGCCCGCTGTTGACCGTGTAATCGCGAGCGGCGAGTTCAACCCGCGCGATGTCGCGCACGCGCGTGACCTGACCGTTAGCGCCGGTCTTAACAATGATGTCGCCGAACTGTTTTTCGTCAGTGAGCCGGCCTTGCGTGCTAACGGTGTATTGAAATGCCGTCGCGCCCTTTGGTACAGGCGGCGCGCCGATGATTCCGGCTGCGACTTGGACATTTTGCTCCTGGATGGCCGTCACTACATCCTGCGCCGTTAATCCGCGCGCAGACAGCTGGTGAGGATCGAGCCAAATCCGCATCGAATATTCGCGCGCGCCGAAAACATTAATGTCACCGACACCGTCGAGCCGCGCGAGTTCGTCGCGAATCTGGAGCAAAGCGTAATTGCTGGTAAAAAGCTGATCGAGCGATCCATCCGGCGAAACGAGGTGCACGACCATCGTAATGTCGGGGGATTGTTTTTTCGTCGTCACGCCGATCCGCTGCACATCAGGCGGGAGCACGGGAATGGCGATGGCGACGCGGTTTTGGACCAACACCTGCGCCGTATCGAGATTTGTTCCAAGCTTGAACGTAATGCTCAATGTCATGTTGCCGTCACTCGTGCTTTGCGAGGACATGTAGAGCATGTTTTCAACGCCATTGACCTGCTGCTCGATCGGCGTCGCCACGGTCTCCGATACTACCTTTGCGTTTGCGCCGGGATAGGTCGCCGTGACCTGGATCGTGGGTGGCGCGATCTCGGGATATTGCGCGATGGGCAGTGTTGAAAGCGCAATGACTCCGACCAGCGTGATGACAATGCTGATCACGCCGGCGAAAATTGGCCGGTCGATGAAAAAATGAGGAAAGTTCATGCCGACCGCCGTTCCTGCTGCGCCGTCATTTTTCGTTTTGCGATTCAGCGACGCTTTTCTTTGTGTCCGTTTCGCTGGCAGGAGTCTCTTCAGGTACAGGCGTGACTTTCATTCCGGTTTGCAAAAGTTGCAGACGGGTCGAGACAACTTTCTCGCCGTCCTTCAGTCCGCTTTTCACAATCCGTTTTCCTTCAAACAAACCACCGGTCTCGAGGTTACGGCGTTCGACGGTATTATCGGGCTTAACGACGAATACGTATTTCAACCCTTGTTGCGAGCTGATCACTCTGTCCGGGACTAGTGCAGCCCGATAAGGCGTTGCGCCCGAAACGCGCACGCGAACAAAGAAACCTGGCGTAATGAAGTTAGGGTTCCAGTTTTTTAGAACGATCCGGGCACGCACCGTCCCCGTCCCAGGATCAAGGCGGTTGTCAACAAAGTCGATTGTGCCTTTGTGCGGAAAATCCGTCTCGTTTCCGAGCTCGATCCATGCCGGAATCTTGGCCGTGCGCGCGCTCACGCGTTTCCCTTCCTCGCTCAGCTTTACGTATTTCAGCACCGCGTTTTCGTCAGCATCGACTTTGGCATAAATCGGATCGACTGAGACTACTGTCGTAAGCAAGCTATCCGGACCCGCCCCGGGCTGGACCAGATTGCCTACGGTAATGCGCTGGTCACTCACTCGGCCGTCGATCGGAGATTTGATTTGCGTGAACTCCAGATTTAGCGCTGCCGCATTCTTGGCGGCTTCTGCCGAACTTTTGGCAGCGGCTGCACCTTGAAATGTAGCGGCCTTCTGATCGAACTCGCTTGCGGAAATCGTGGCCTTGCCGCGCAGTTCCTTCGCCCGGTTTAGTTCAATCTCGGCAAGCTTGAGTTGCGCGTCCATTCGGTCGACTTCCGCCGCTGCGCGATCAAAGTCCGCCTGGTAAGGGCGTGGATCGATCACGTAAAGGAGGTCTCCCTTTTTTACGATTGCGCCCGCTTCAAAATGAATCTCGGTAATATATCCAGACACGCGAGGCCGAATCTCGACCGATTCAACTGGATCCAGCCGCCCGGTGAATTCGTCCCATTCGTTTACCTCTTTCTCGGTCGCGGTAACAACATTGACCGGTAGAGGAGGTTGCTCCGTCACTGATGCTTTCCTGCATCCACTTCCTGTCAAAAAAACGAGTAAGAGACCGACACCAGCAAAAAAGAAATGCTTCATATATTTTACCGCACCATCACTTACGGTTCCCATTCCACCACCAGCGCTTTAGACTTAAGGAAGTATTCGTCGGCCCGAGGTCGAAAACGGAATTATCGGAATTCGAGATAGTTTCAAGGTAATGTTCGTTAGAGTCTAGTGCGACTTCAGAGTGGATGTTCCATCCCTCTTCGTACGGATTCACATCGAGTTCGGTACTCTGCTTAACGCCGGATTCCATCGATCGGTCACGTCGACTTGATTTTCACAGAACACTTACCGGCCAGTCGCGTCTTTCCCAGCGGAACCGGTCGGCCAATCTGCGAACCAGAGTCAGGTTTGCCGTCGTGAATTGCGTCCAACACCACACGGGAGCGATGTCGTTTGGCTGACCAATCCGGCCGAGCGGCGTTTACGCTTCAATTCGTCCGCGGAATGTTTCTAGGAAACCACCCGCAACACTCCTTCGGTTTTCATTGGCCATCAGGATTTCGACGAGATGCCCCGTCGTTTCATTTTTCGTACGGCGTCGTCAGTTCCTTCTCGTCGGTATCGACCACGAACACGGCCAGCAGCTTGGCGGGTTCGGTCTTGCTCGCGTTCTCACTAACGCTGTGCCGGTCACCAGGCATCTCGGAAAAGCTCTCTCCGGCGCGATAAGTAACGACCGGCCCATTATTGACCGAACTTTTGATCGCTCCTTCGAGAACGGTTGCGTAGATGAAAGCTGACTTTGGATGCGTGTGGGCCGGCGACGAACCGCCGGGACCATATTCGACCAGCACACCCTTGATGCTTTTGCCAGGCACCTTTGGCAGAGCGTGCTCATAGACGAGCGTGACTTTTGAATTTTTGTCAGCGGCTATTCCTGAGCTCACGCCGAGAGTGCCGACGATGAGTGCACAAACAATAAGTGCGTAGATGAAGCGCGGCAGCCCGACTGGTTTTGAAGTTGGGATCCGTTTCATTGTGATGTCCTTTCTGGTATGTGGTTCGGTTGTTTTGGGATGTTCGGGAAGAGTTCATCCGAGGTGCTTTTCTAGGATGCGCGACCGTGGCTGTTAGTTGTCATTTTATGTCTTTCAACATCCAACATCGATGATGAATTTGATTTCGGTACAATTGTCCGCGCGCACAATGAAACGCTTTCCGTCGCCGCTATGAGCGTCAGCAATTCAGATCGTTCGCGCTTCGCAATCCACAGCTGAGACGCAGCCCCACGGCCTGATTTTCTGTCGGCAGCACATTATCTTGCGACCCAGCTCTCCCAGCGGTGTCAAAGAAGAACAAAGTCACATAGTGAGTCACCAGCAGCAATGGCACCCAAAAGCCGCAATCCAGTAGGCCGGTCCCATTGCTACCGGCGCATTGTAAATAGTCGCGGAAACGATCGCCACGAGCAGGTCAACCGTTCCGAAAACATTGAAAACCCACGAACGCAATCGTGCGCTCGAACTACGCAGCACGCCGGCCAGGTATCCAGGCCCGCATCGTCACAAAGCGCCGACGGCGCAGGCCCTTCGATGCTCAACTCACGAGGCCGGCCATTCGCCTCGCCAGGTCGAGGGCGACGGGTTGAGTGGAGTGACCAGCGACGGCGGGTTAAGTGGAGTGACCAGCGACGGCGGGTTGAGTGGAATGACCAGCGACGAGGAATCGTACGCCTTCATTTCCGTGCCCGGCTCATTTGCCGGCAGTACGCCGCTGACGCGAGCTAGGATTCCGTGGTCAATGCCGGAAGCATCGGTGTAACGACCACAGATAAATCCATGCGCATTGATTCCGTTAAGCGATGTAAAGGTTGACCCGGGATAATCGAAAGTGAAGAATTTGTTTGGCGGGATAAAGAAGAGTCCATGAGTCACGCCTGAGCTGTCGGCATATCTGCCCACCACCCGGTTACTATCGTTAAGTCCAAACAGGACTGTTCCAGTGGAGCCCAAAGGATCGATCGGGAAGTGCAGCGCCCCAGTGGTGTCTCGGAAGTAGCCGTGAAGAATTCCTGAGCTGTCTACATAGTATCCCACCAACTGGTTTGAACGATTGAGCTGGTAAGCAAAGGTCGAGCTAGCTCCCGGGACGCTAAACGAAGTTATGGTTCCGCCAAGGCTGACGAACCCCTGGAAGATTCCGCTGCCGTAAGAAAACCCGCCGACAAAGTCGGCGACATTGTTTATCCCAAGCACAAGGGTGCTGATCGCGCCGGGAATATTGTATTCTGTGAAGGTGCCGCCCGACAGGAAAAATCCGTGATCGTTGTCATCGCTTCCGATGTAGTCACCGCAGACTGTGCGTGAGTTATTGATGCCTCGTCCTTGGGTAAAATTCTCGGTATCGTTAGGTTCGACGATCGGCGCGCTAAAGTTACCATTGGTGAACCGGACAAAACCGCGCGTCACCCCGAGCGAGTCGACGTAAATGCCAACGATGTCGCCTCCGTCGTTAATCTTTTGCGGTTGGGTCGAAATTACGGTTCCCGGATAATCAAAAGTCGTGATCACTCTGATAGAGACTGAGTTCGGTACTTGCTGAGCGAACGTCCCCATCAATGGGAACACGAACAGAACTGCCAGAATGCTGATAAATATCTGTTTTGGTTTCATGATGCTTATTGCCTCCTTAATTGAATTACCCATTGCTAAAACGCGAATGTAGCAAAAAACACAAGACCCAGTTAGCGAACTTCGATAGTCCCAGTTTGCCTTCGGCCAGACCGTTCGTGGGGGCCGGTTGCTTCTTGAAAATATGTGCGCAAATGGAACAGTAACTTTCCAGTGTACGAGGGCAGAACCCGGGCCATGGCTAATCAGAAATCGTGCCTGAAGAAGCGGCATCATCGTTCAATCATCGCGTTCGAAATGATTCGACTTGATCGCGAATCCGCCGAGCCACTCCACCAACAGCTTTATCGTCAGATTCGCGATGAGTTGAAATCGGGCAGCTTTACTGATGGCGCAACCCGCCTTCCTTCTTCGCGCTCCTTGGCCGTTGATCTGGGAATATCGAGACTGACGGTTAAGCTTGCGTTCTCAAAGCTTAACGCGGAAGGCTATCTCCGCTCGCAGGACCGATCTGGAACGTTTGTAGCGAAGCCTCTCCCGGAGACTTTTTTGAACGCAGCCAGACCTACAGCGTCTCCAGCAATCGAGCGCCCACTTCACATTTCTGATCGCGTGAAGGCAATTCCGGATCACCGTGTGGGAAAACAGTTTGATCTTGGGATATCCGAAGCCACCGCGGGCGTCTCGTTAATTCCCGGCCATCCGGCAGTCGATGAATTTCCGATAGCGGTGTGGGAGCGGTTCCGAGCACAGGTGCTTGCGAAAAAGGGAGCCCATCTGTTGCGTTATGGGTCGAATCGCGGCGACGCAGATCTGCGCAAGGCAATCGCAACCTACTTGTACGATTTTAGAGGAGCGCACTGTCATCCGGACCAAATCATAATCGTGGCCGGAATGCAGCAGGCGATGCTAATGAGCGCAATGACAGTGCTCAATCCAGGCGAAGCGGCATGGGTTGAAGACCCAGGCTATCAGCAGGCTCGAAGGGCTTTCATTTTCGCGGGCGCGGCAGTGGTTCCAAGGCCTATCGACCAGGAAGGAATTGTGATCGCAAAGTCATCCAAAAAACCGTTGCCGAGAATCGTTTACACGACGCCTTCGTGTCAATTTCCGCTCGGAGTTACTATGAGTTTCCGGCGAAGGACTGCGCTGATTGATTTCGCGCGCGACAGCGATGCTTTTGTTTTAGAGGACGATTACAATTCCGAGTTTCGTTTTAATGATCCGCCTCTGCCGTGTTTGCAGGGACTCGACAGCTACGGTCGAGTCATCTACGCAGGAACAATAAGTAAGATCCTCTATCCCTCCTTGCGTTTGGGCTACATCGTTGTCCCAGAACAGTTGGTAGATTCGATGGCAAAGGTGCGAAGCGTGATGGATCAACACTCTCCCACTATTGACCAAGCGATTCTCGCTCGATTCATAACCGAGGGATTTTTCCTCAGTCACATCAAGCGAATGCGAAAAATCTATTCCGAGCGAAGAGAGTTCTTCATCAACGAATTCAACAAATTGCTCAGCGATCGCTTTATTCTTCAGATTCCGGAAGCTGGACTCCACCTTGTTGCATGGCTTCGTCGCGAGGCAGATTTCGCGAAAGTCGCGCGTGTGCGCGCTGAGATCGGAATCAAACCAGTAGCGTTGTCTTTTTTTTGCATCGCGGCAAAGCTAAAACCAGCATTTGTCTTTGGGTTCGCGGCTTGGACGCCGGCGCAAATTCGAGAAAGCCTGCTCAGACTCGCATCTGCACTCAGGTAACCGGCCACGGCGGCAACAACACCGCCACGGTTCGCAAGCGCTTTATAGCACGGACAGTTTGGCCGCTGCAACCGCATGTTACAGATTGAGAGTGAGTGCAACACTACGACCACGTTGCGTCCAAGTTAGGACATAACTGTTGTTGGAGTTGCAACGCTTGCTTGTCAATGAATATGGCGCTGAGGTACACATGACAAACATGCCAGCCGGTGATCAAGCGCTGAGCGTGCCGACGATGAGTGCGCAAACAATAAGTGCGTAGATGAAGCGGGGCAGCGCGCCTAGTTTTGAAGTTCGGATTGGTTTCATTGCGATGTCCTTTCTGGTATGTGGTTTGGTTGTTTTTGGCACGTTCGGCAAGCGGTTCAACGCTGCGGAGCGGTGCGGCCAAGCCAGTCTGCGAAATGGCAGGAGCCGACCAGCGCGTTCTCGCCCGGGACGAGGCTGCGCTTCTCAAGCGTCGTGCCGAAGTAGAGGGCTTGCTCGTCCCTCACGACCGTGCGGGGATCGTGATGCGCCACGAGGTATTGGCGCGCGACCTCGTCAAACGGGAGAGCGTCGGGGCCGGCCAATTCAATGGTTCCATTCAACGGCTTTGCCACGGTGATTCTGGCGAGGTTAGCGGCGAGGTCGTCCGAGAAGATGGGTTGAAACAACACGGAGGGCAGGTGGACGGTCTGCCCGCTGGTCGCCTCATCCGCGATGCGCCCAACGAACTCAAAGAACTGCGTCGCGCGGACAATCGTGTAAGGAATTGCCGAAGCCTTGATCAGTTTTTCCTGGGCCACCTTCGCGCGCAAGTATCCGCTCGCGGGAAGCCGCTCGCTGCCGACGATAGAGAGCGCGACGTGGTGGCCCACGCCGGTCTTCGCCTCGGCGGCGAGGACGTTGCGGGTCGAAGTTTCGAAGAACTCCATTACGGCCTTGTCTTCGAACGAAGGAGAATTCGTGACGTCAACCACTACCTGCGCTCCCGTTAGCGCTTCAGTTAAACCTTCTCCGGTAATCGAATTGATGCCGTGCGAAGGAGATGCCGCAACGACTTCGCGGCCGCGTGCACGAAGGAGGTTCACTACTTTGCTTCCGATGAGCCCGGTGCCCCCGAGGACGACTATTTTCATACTTCGATTTTTGGCTTCAGATATTTTCTCTTTCATAATTTCTGCATCATCGGCGCGTTATAACTGTGCGTCTAGCCACGAGCTGTGTATGACAGTCATGCGGGATTCGCATGAGAGCCCTTAAGGTCTCACCTTGCTCCGCGCCTTCGTTTGCATCGTGGAGTGCGGAACTATTTCGGCCGGCGCGCGGAGTATCAGGGTTTCGCAAAAGACGCATCGCCCAACGCTGCGGGAAGCAGATGTGCTAGCGTGAGTTACTCCTTTGTTTAGATATTACGAAGGGTTCTCTGTGCGCTTTCATTTAACTGCGGAGGTGGCAGATGAAAAGGTGTCGTTCGCCTGATCTTCCGGACGAAGTGGACGCTTGCGTGTTTCCAAAAAGGCAACCAAGTCATCGAGCTCCCCCGGCTTGAGCGAAGGAGCAAAGGCCGGCATGTTGGTACCACCATTGACGATGCGGATGATCAGATTGTCGCGGGTTAGCTTGTCCGCGATGTAGGTTAGGTCTGGTCCGCGCCGGCCGCCGAAACCCTGAATGAGGTGGCAGTTCAGGCATCCTTTGTCATGAAACAATTGCCCGCCTTTGAAGACCGGGCCGCCTGTTGCTCCTACTACTTTCTCGCTCAGCGGCAGAGCCTCGAAGTTAGGCGACCAGGGCGAATGCTGACCTTCCCACCAAAGCGCGCCAATCATGATCACGGAGAGACACACGACCGCAATTGCCCAAG
>WNGA01012241.1_pt1 | contig 13637 bp, 15 predicted proteins | sample 5400061 | NCBI WGS metagenome assembly WNGA01 (sample SAMN13153366, study PRJNA577476) | soil metagenome | isolation source: 100 cm soil or saprolite under grassland replicate 2 | place: USA:California | collected 2016-06-15 | reverse complement strand
CCGGCCGGGGCCCGGCGCGGCGTCGCCCCGCGCCGGTCGGAGGGAGGCCCGGAGCCGTTCTCGGAGGCTGTCGGATCGATCCATGGGCCCGGGTCCATGGTAGCCGAGGCGCGGCACCACGCTTCCGGGCGACCGCGAGTGCTCGCGGGGCCGGGGCAAGCCCGGGCCACCGGAGGGGCTGGGCGCAGCTCAGAACAGGCCGTGGAGCAGCCCGCCGTCCACCGAGAGCATCACACCCGTCAGGAAGGACGCCCGCTCCGAGGCCAGGAACGCGACGACGTCGCCCAGCTCCTGGGGGTCGCCGAGCCGGCCCATGGGGACGTCCGCCGCCTGGGCGGCGACCTCGTCGTCCACGCTTCGCCCGGCGGCGGTGGCCAGCTCGCGCATCCGCCCGGTCAGGATCCGCCCGGGCAGGACGGCGTTCACGGTGATGCCCTCCGCCGCGACCTCCCGGGCCAGGGTCTTCAGGAACCCCGTCGTGGCGGCGCGGGCGGCGTTGGAGAGCGCGATGCCGGGGATGGGCTCCTTCACCGACGAGGAGGAGATGCACACGATGCGGCCGAACCCGGCCTCGCGCATGTGCGGGAGCGCCTCCCTGGCCATGCGCACGACCGACAGGAAGTTGAGGTCCAGGGCCTTCAGGTAGTCCTCGTCGGTGAAGTCCATGGTGGCGCCCGGCGGCGATCCGCCCGCGTTCGCCACCAGCACCTGGCACCCCCCCAGCGCTTCGGCTCCCTCCCGCACGAATCGCACGGCGTCCTCTGCCCTCGACACGTCGGCCTGGATGGCGATGGCCTCCCCGCCGGTGGCCTCGCGGATCCCGGCCGCGGCGGCCTCGGCGGCCTCGCGCCGGCGGGAGCAGACGGCCACGCGAGCGCCCTCCCGGGCCAGCGACGTCGCCGCGGCCAGGCCGAGGCCGCGGCTCGCCGCCGCGACCAGCGCGGGGCGTCCGCTCAGACCGAGGTCCACGGGCTGCCGGGGGGTCTCGTACGCATTCGAGCCGATATCATGGACCACGTGGACGCGATCCAAGCTCAGACCAAGGACGACGCGCCCGTCCTCACGGTGACCGAGAACGCGGCCCGCCGCGTCCGCACCATCGCGGAGCGAGAGGGCCGCCCCGGCGCGTACCTCCGGGTCCGCGTGGTGGCCGGCGGGTGCGACGGGTTCACCTACGAGCTGGGCCTCGAGGACGACCGGGAGGAGCGCGACCAGGTCATCGAGGCGTTCGGCCTGGGGGTCCTGGTCGACGATCGCAGCGCGCCGATCCTTCGGGGGAGCATCCTCGAGTTCAACGACGTGATGTTGGGCGGAGGCCTCAAGGTCTACAACCCGCAGGCCGTGCACGAGTGCACCTGCGGCAAGTCCTTCGCCATCTGAGTCCCAGGCCGGGGACGAGCCCCGGCCCACCGATCAGGAAGGATCGCAGGCCGGGGACGACCCCCGGCCCACCGATCAGGCCGGCCCTCGGCGTCAGGCGACCTTCAGCTCGCCGACCATCCCCTGTCCACGGTGGAACTTGCAGAAGAACTCCAGGGTCCCGGACTGGGGAAAGGTCACGGTCACGCTGGCATCGTCCCCGGGTGCCACGGTCTGGTCGATGCTCTGGTCCTCCAGGGTGAAGTTGTGGGTCGCCTTCCCCTCGTTCTCCAGCTTGATCGTGATCTCCTGCCCGGCGGTCCCCTCGATGACGGTCGGCTCGAAGTAGAAGTCGTCCTGCTCCACGTCGACCTCGCTCGCGCCCGAGACGTCCTTGGAGCCGTGGTCGTTGGCCGTGTCGGACCCGATCTGGATGGTCCCGCCCTCGCTCTCACCCTCGGACGTCGAGCTCTTGTTGCTCGAGCATGCGGCGCCGATCATCGCGACAACCGCGAGCAGGACCACCGTCTTCCAGACCGTCGATCTCATCGCAACCTCCTCGTGCCTGCACAGGCATCGTGGGCTCGGGTTCCGAAGGGTCTACGAGCGAGCGAGCAGCCTGGCTTGCTTCCGATCGACCGCCCGTCTCGGCCCCTATACTGTGCCCCCGGTGAGCCCCCCCACTGACAAGACCCAATGGCGCGACCTCTATGACGAGGTCGTGGTCTCGGGCCTCTGCACCGGATGTTCGGCCTGCGTCGTCGTCTGTCCGTTCCATGTCCTCGGCTACGAGGACGACAAGCCGGTGCAGCTCCAGGACGAGGGTCCGGACCGCTGCTCGCACGGCGACCGGGGCTGCGACATCTGCACGAGGGCCTGCCCCCGGTTCCGGGAATGGGAACCGGAGATCGACCGGGTGCTGTTCGGGCGGACCCGCTCGATCGACGAGGTCATCGGGGTCCATCAGGAGATCGTGCTGGCCCGGGCGGCCGATCCCCGCGCGCTGGCGGAAGGGCAGGACGGTGGCGTCGTCTCCGCGCTCCTGATCTGGGGACTGGAGACCGGCCAGATCGACGGCGCGCTCACGTCGAAGCTGTCCGGGGAGCGCCCGTGGGACGCCGAGCCCGCAGTCGTCACCGACGTCGACGGCGTGCTCGCAACAGCCGGGTCCCGCTACACGTACTCCGCCAACCCCCTCGCCCTGGTGAAGGCGGCCGAGATGGGCCTGTCGAAGGTGGCCCTGGTGGGCATGTCGTGCCAGTCCAGCGTGACCGGGGTGCTCGAGGCCCGGCGGGTGAACAAGTGGCGCAAGCGCGTCGCGTGGACGTTCGGCCTCATGTGCTCGAAGTCGTTCACCTACGAGGGGCTCATGCAGCACAAGATCCACGACGAGCTCGGGATCGGGTGGGACCGCATCGCCCGCATCAACGTGAAGGGCAAGGTCATCGTGTACACGACGGACGGCGACGTCGTGAACATCCCCCTGAAGGAAGCCAGGCAGTGGACGCGCCCGGGCTGCATGTCGTGCCCGGACTTCGCCGCCGAGCACGCCGACATCTCCTTCGGGGGCCTGGGGCAAACCGACGGGTGGACCCTCACCGTCATCCGGTCGGACCTCGGCCTGGACATCTGGCGGCGGGCCGTGGAAGCGGGCATCGTGCAGTGGCGACCCGGCCACGAGGATCCGGACGCCATCGCCCTCATGGAGAAGCTCGCGGCCAAGCAACGGGAGCGGTGGCCCGTGGACCGGCTCCCCTCCGCCTGGTCGCTTCCGGGAGCGCACGCCAACGGGCAGGTCCGGGACGACGTGCCGGGAACGCGGGCCGTGCAGCCGGCCCCGGCCGCGCCCGGTTTCCCGGGCTCGTAGCCTCCGCCGGCGGAGCCCGGCCGGCCGAACGAAGTGCGGCTAGCTGAGAGCGGCGATCGGGATCGCGCTCGGACGCCCCACCCGACCTGCGCGGGTCCGGTCGAGCGCCTCGTGCAGGGCCCGTTCCAGGAAGTGGCTCCCGCCGAATCCCGGCAGCTCCGCGATGGTCGCGTCCATCTCCCGGGCCGACGCCAGGCCCCCCTCGTCGCCGAACAGCGACACCACCACGAAGTCCGTCTCCTCCTGGGGCCGGACCCCGGTGCCGACCGGGGCCCACAGGTGCTCCATGGCCCACCGGGTCACCCGCCGGGCCCGGGGGCTCCGGGCCAGCCGCATCCGGGCCTGCGCCCGATAGAAGGCGAAGTGCCGCCGCTCGTCCTTGATGATGCGCGTGAGCAGGTCGACCAGGACGGGGTGCTCGGTCGTCTCGATGATGCGACGGTAGGAGGACAGGGTGGTGAGCTCGTTCACCGCGCCCCACGTCATGTGCAGGGCCACGAAGTCCTTGATCAGCACCGACCCCGCCATCGAGGCGAGGTGGGCCGCGTACCCCTTCCCGGTGAGCTTGCGGCGGATCCACGACACCCGTGCCCGGCGGGACGGGTACGGCGAGTCCCGGCGAACGGCCTCGCGATCCGGCGCCAGGCGGTAGCCGGCCTCACCCAGGAAGCGGCTGAACGCCTCGCCGTGCCACAGCTCCTCGTAGACCCAGCACGATAGGAACGCCGTCACCTCGGGCTCGGTGGCCGCCCGTGTCGCCAGCAGGTCCCGCAGGTAGATGACCGTGTGGGTCTCGATGTCCATCATGTAGGCGAGACACCGGGCCTCCGCGACCGAGAGCGCGTGCTCCCGCACGCGGTCCCAGGCCACCCCCTCCAGGTCGACCTTCTTGGAGGCCCTGAGGTACCGGTCCAGATCGAAGTCGTCCACTGAGCTCCCCCCTGGGGGCGCGATACGTTCGGATTATCACCGGGAATTCGCGTCCGGCCCAACGGTGGATCAGCGGGCGGCGACGCCTCCGGCACCGCGAAACGCCGGAGCCGGCCTCGGAAGGCCGGCTCCGTCTGGACGGCGGGGCGGCGGTGGGTCAGCCGGCGGTGCCCCAGCCCGCGACCACCGGATGGTCCTTCTCGCTCGGACCGACCTGGGCGGCCCCTCCGGGGGAGCCGATCCCGCTCACGGCGTCGCCGAAGAACTCCGCGTTGATCGGCGTGAACTGCTTCCATTCCGCGGGGACGTCGTCCTCGTAGAAGATCGCGGTCACGGGGCACACGGGCTCGCAGGCTCCGCAGTCGACACACTCGTCGGGCTGGATGTAGAGCATCCTGCCGCCCTCGTAGATGCAGTCGACCGGGCACTCGTCCACGCACGAACGGTCCTTCACGTCGATGCAGGGCTCGCAGATCGTGTAGGTCACGAATTTTCCTCCTATCCACCGTGCAGACCGTGCAAATACCAAGTCTACTCCCCGAGGGCGAGCCCGCAACACCACCCCGTCGGCCGGGCGCCGCGCTCTACGGCTCCAGGACGGGCGTAGGGGCCACGGCGAGCACGGTGCCCATCATCGACGACACCGCGTCGCGGCCGGGCACCGGGTACACGATCGGCAGGTCGGCGCCGGCCGCGCGGAACTCTTCCAGCCGGCCCCGGGCCGCCGCCGGGTCGCCCACCAGGCACAGCTCCCGGACCAGCTCCTCCGGGACGGCGCTGAGGTCGCCGGACTCGACCGCTCGGACCGCGGAGCCCGCATGGCTCGCCAGGCCGATTTCCTCCAGCTGGCGCCGGTAGTGCGGCATGAGGGCGTACTGGGCCGTCGCCGGCTTGAGGGCCTCGAGCGCGACGGGCTCCTCGTCCGCGAGATTCGCCCGGACGTACACGCCGACGGCCACGCCTGCGGGATCCCGCCCCGCCCTGGTCGCCGCGGCGACGACGATGTCCCTGGCCACGCGGACCCGCTCGGGAGTGCACCAGTTCAGGAGCACGCCGTCGGCGATCTCGCCGGCAAGCGTGAATGCCCGCTCGCCGAGGGCCGCGATCCACAGGGGCGGAGCGGGCCGGGGGACGACCGAGAGCTCGACGGTGGAGCCGGGTGCGTCTCCTGGTGTGAACGGCCGGCCCTCGAGCGCGGTCCTGACCTCCGCGACGTAGCTCCGGAGGCGATCCAGCGCACCTGGTGCGGGCGGTCCCGTGCCCAGCCCGAGGATCAGCCTTCCGCCCGACAGGTCGTGGACGGTGGCCGCCGCCATGGCCGTGACCACGGCCCTCCGAGCGTGCATGGGAACGACGCCGGTTCCGAGCACGAGTCGATGCGTCACGCCGGCCAGGCCGGCCAGCGTGGCGAAGGCCTCTCGGCCGGTGATCTCGGGGACGAAGCACGCCTCGTACCCCGTCTCCTCCGCCGTCTCGGCGAGCTGCACGAGGTCGTGCCAGAGGATCGGCTCCCGAAGTGCCACGCCGATCCGCTCGCCGCGTTGCGCCTCGTCCACGTCGTCTGCCATCGTCGCACGTCGTGCAGACGACGCGACTGACCACGGCGGACGGCCTTGCCCTGGTGGCGGAGATCCACCAGCCGGACGGCCCGGTCCGCGGTTCGGCCGTGATCTGCCACCCGCACCCCCGCCACGGGGGGAGCAAGGACCATCCCCTCCTGTGGGCGATCCGCACCGCGCTCACCGGCACCGGCCTGGCCGTCCTGGCGTTCAACTTCCGGGGGATCATGGGGTCGGAGGGGTCGTTCGGCGGAGGCGCCGACGAGGTGGAGGACCTCCGGGCCGCCGTCGGCAGGATCCGCGAGGAGGCGCCCGGCCCGACCCTGGTCGCGGGGTGGTCGTTCGGGGCGAACGTGGCGCTCCGGGAGGCGGTGCACGACGAGCGCGTCCGGGGCCTGGCGCTCGTGGGCTTCCCGCTGTCGGAGACCTCCTTGTCGCTCCCTCCCCCGCCGGATCGCCGCGAGCTGGCGGAGCTGGGCCGGCCGGTCCTGTTCGTGGTCGGCGAGGCCGACCACTTCTGTCCCCTGCCCGAGCTCCGTCGCCTGGCCAGGCGGATCCCCGGCGCCGAGGTCGAGGTCATCGCGGGGACCGACCACTTCTTCTGGAAGCGCGAACGCGAGGTGGCGGACCGCATCGGCGCGTTCGCCGCCGCCGTGCTTGGTTGACCACGCACCTGGGTGAAGAACCAAGCGTCCGCTTGGTGAACCAAGCGTCGTCGATTGCACCGCGGAACCCGAGGGGAGACTGAGGACGTGATCCTCGTGGGGACGAGCGGGTGGCAGTACCGGGACTGGAAGGAGCGCTTCTACCCGAAGGAGCTGCCCCAGCGGGAGTGGCTGTCGTACTTCTCCAGGCGGTTCCCCACGGTCGAGGTGAACAACTCGTTCTACCGGCTCCCGAACGAGGAGACGTTCGTCCGGTGGCGGGAGGTCTCGGCCGGCGGGTTCGTGATCGCCCTGAAGGCCAGCCGGTACATCACCCACATCCGCCGTTTGCGCGACCCCGGGGATTCCGTGCGCCTGTTCTGGAGCCGAGCCCGGAGGCTGGGCGGCAAGCTGGGCCCGGTCCTGTTCCAGCTGCCGCCGCGGTTCAGGGCGGACCTCGATCTCCTGCGCGCGTTCCTGCGGACGCTGCCCAAGGGCATGCGGCCGGCCATGGAGTTCCGCGACGCGTCGTGGGAGACCCCGGAGGTGTACGAGGCCCTGGACCGCTCGGGCGCTGCGTTCGTGCTGGCCGACCGCCCGGGCGCCCGGGTGCCCGACGTGGTGACCGGCGGGTGGAGCTACATCCGGTTCCATCAGGGCCGTCCTCTCGCCCCCGACTACACCCGGGACAAGCTCCGGCGGTGGGCCGAACGGATCGCGGGGCTCGAGGCCGCCGACACCTACGCCTACTTCAACAACGACACCGGGGGCGCGGCCATCCGAGATGCGGCCACGCTGATCGAGATCCTCGATGCCGCCGGCGAGGAAGTCGCGCACGCACCACGGGGGGCCGACGCCGGGACAGAGTGAAGATCCGCGGTCCGGGTGGCCGATACTGGAAGCGCGTATGAGGCGAGCTCCCGTGGCGGCGGGCCTGGCGATCGCGCTGCTCGCGCTTCCGGCGACCGATGGCCCGGTCGCCGGGCCGGTCGCCGGGCCGGCCGCCGGCGGACCGGCCGTCGCGGTGGTGGGGCCCGTCGCGACCGTCCGGCCGAGCGACCACCCCTCGGGGGCGGACGCCGCGACGCTGGTGGCGGCGCGGAACGAGTTCGAGTCCTTCCAGGTGGTCGTGGAGGCGGGGACCGAGCCGCTGACCGGCCTGTCGGTCTCGGTGGCCGAGCCCTTGCACGGTGCCGGTGCGGCGATCCCGGCTCGCAACGTCACCGTCTACCGCGAGGCCTACTACGACGTGCACACCCCCTCCGACCTCGAGGGCGCCCCGGGTCGATGGCCCGATCCCCTCATCCCCGCCGTCGATCCGTTCTATCGCGAACGGAGGAACGCCTTCCCGGTCACGGTTCCGGCGGGCGAGAACCGCGTCGCCTGGATCGACGTGCTCGTCACCAGGAAGGCAGCGCCGGGCGACTACGACGGCGCGCTGATCGTCCGGGCGTCGGGGTTCTCGGCCCGGGTGCCGGTCCACCTCACGGTGCTCGCCCTCACGCTGCCCTCGACGTCGTCGCTCGCGAGCGCCTTCGGCATGGAATGGGACGGCGAGTGCAAGGCCCACTACGCCGACCGGTGCTTCGACGACGAGGCCGCACGGTGGCAGATCAAATCGCTGTACGTCCGGGCCGCGCTCGAGGACCGGGTGACGATCTCGTATCCGGCCTTCCAGCCGCCGTCGGGCCACGGCAGCCCCGGCTCGGAGTCGGCCTTCTTCCGCCGGTACATCCTCCCGCTCCTCCAGGGCCGCTCCCCGGACGATCCCGCTGGGCTGTGGACGCGGGTGCGACTGCCCGGGGCGAGACTGACGTCGATCCAGGTGGACCGGGATCCGTCCCAGCTCGCGCAGTGGAAGCTGGAGGCCACCCGTGGCGGCTTCGTCGCCCGTTCGTTCCTGTACGCGTGCGACGAGCCGAACGAGGACGCCGGCGCGTGGCGCTCGTGCACGCAGAACGCGACGGACGCGGTGAGCCGGTGGCCCGGCCTGCACGTCCTCGTCACCGCCACCATCCGGAACGCGGACCGGTTCGGGGCGACCTCGCTCACCGACCGGCTCGTCCCGATCGTCAACGAGATTGACGACAAGCCGGGAGCGAGCTCCTACTCGGGGAACCAGCGCCCCTCGTACCGCTCCTACCTGCGGGCGGATCCGGGCAACCGGCTGTGGATGTACACGTCCTGCGAGAGCCACGGGTGCTCCGGCGACCCGGGGAGCGATCCGTACTGGGCCGGCTGGCCCTCCTACGCCATCGACCAGCCGGGCTCGGAGGCCAGGGCCGTGGGATGGCTCTCGTTCGAGTACCGGACCACGGGCGAGCTGTACTACGACGTCGACTACGACCTGGCGAGCGCCTGGACCGACCAGTTCGACTTCGGCGGCAACGGCGACGGCACGCTGTTCTATCCGGGGACGCCCGAGCGAATCGGAGGGACCCACGACATCCCCATCGAGTCGATCCGGCTGAAGCGGATCCGGGACGGCCGCGAGGACTACGAGTACCTGCGGTACCTGGCCCGCCACGGAATGCGGGGAAGGGCCATGGAGGTCGCGAGGGCCCTGTTCCCCACGATGTACCGGACCGACGTGACGGAACGCGACCTGGACGCCGCCCGGGCCGAGCTGGCCGACCTGGTCGAGTCGGTCAGTGGTAGACGATGACCGTCGTGCCGAGGGCGGCCAGGCCGTACATCCACGTCGCCGCCCAGATCGGGATTCGCACACAGCCGTGGCTGGCGTTGTACGTGGGCACGTCGGCGTATCCGTGGATGGCCCGGCCGTTGTCGAAGAAGCTCGAGTAGTACATGGCCTTGTCGTTGTAGCCGGGCACCTTCAGCCACACTCCGAACGTCCCGTCGTGGGTCGGCGTGCTCGGCTTCCCCGTCGAGACGTGCAGGATGTCGGCGATCTGGCCGCCGTCGACCACGTACAGCACCTGGAGCGTCTGGTTCACCTCGATGTGGAAGTCCGGCTTCGAGCGCCGGGGCGTGGGGTCGCGTGGGTCGCCCAGCGCCTTCCACACCGACGCGTCGACGGTGCCGACCCGGTCGAGGCCCTGGACCTTCCGGAACGCCATGACGGCGTCCGCCGTGCGGACGTCGTACGTCCCGTCCTTCGCGTCCGCCAGGCGGTAGTGCAGCTCCACCAGCCGAGACTCGAGCATGTGAACGGCGGGGCCGCTCGACCCGACGTGCAGCGCGGGCGCCGATGTGGCGACGGCCGCCGATCGAACCGAGACCGGCGCGTGGTCCGGGTCGGAGAACGAGGCCCGAGCCCGGTAGACGCCGGGCTCGTCGACCGGCACGCGGATGGAGAACGTGATCCCCTGCTTCAGCGCGGCGGTCCGCTCGTACACCGCCTCCGTCCCCCGGACCAGCGCGAGGTCGACCTTTCCGCCGGGAACGGCCGGCCGGATCCGTCCTCTGACCAGCCCCGTGCCGAAGACGTGGACGGCCGTGAGGGTGACGGTCAGCACCGGCCGGACTCTGATCTTGACCTGCGGGCTGGTGGCCCCCTGGAACTCGGCGTGGACCCAGGCGTTCGACCGCGGCGCGTACTGCGTCGAGTAGGTGCCCTGGCTCGTCGTGGTCGCCGTCGCCACCACGGCGCCGTCCCGATCCACGATCTGGACGGCCTGGCCCTGTAGCGCCGGCGTGGCCTCGCCCGACAGCGTCACGGCGTCGCCGAAGGACACCGGCTGTGGCGACACCGTCAGGGAGACGGTGGGGGCCTCATCGGCCGCGGCCGCAGTGGGCGCTACCACCGGCACGGCGACGAGGCCGGCGAGGACGAGCACCGCCATCACGGTTCGAGCCCGAAGTCGCACCATCCCTCCTGTTTCCGTGGGTTCCTCGCCGGCGGGGCCGGAGCCGGAGCCCGTATCTTCCAGGCTGAGGGCTCGGATTTCCACCCCCATTCCCCCGACATGGCATGGCGCCCTGGCCGTGCGCTGGCCGTTCCCTCGAGCTCCGCGCACCGGCCGCGCGCGCTGAACCCGGCCGGGCGGGCCGCCGCTGTTACGCTCGCGCGCTGTGAGCGAGGCCGGCGGCGACGGCACCGAGAGGCTGGAGGGCGCCGAGGGGGACGACGCGCCACCCTCCCGCGCCGTCCGCGTGGGGCGGACGCTCCGGGGCCTGGCGGTGGACGTCTCGCCGCTCCGCGCGTACCGGGACTACCGCCTGCTGTGGTCCGGCGAGTTGGTCTCCGAGACCGGCCATCAGGCCTACCGGGTGGCCGTGCTGGTCCAGGTGTTCCGGCTCACCGGGAAGGCGTCGGCCGTCGGCCTCGTGGGGCTGGTGGAGCTTGTCCCGCTCATCGTCACGTCGATCGCGGCCGGCTCGATCGTGGACGCGGTCGACCGGCGGAAGCTGTGGGTGGGGATGCAGTTCGGCTTCGCCGCCTGCTCGGCGCTCCTGCTCACCGCCTCCGTGGCCTCGGACCGCCCACCCCTGTGGCTGATCTACCTGGGGGTCGGGCTGAGCGCCGCCATCAGCGGCATCGCGGCGCCCACCCAGTCCGCCATGACACCGCGCATGGTGTCACGCCGCGACCTCCCGGCGGCGATCGCGCTGAACCAGGTCATGTGGAACGCATCGGCCATCGCCGGCCCCGCCGCGGGCGGCGTCATCATCGGGACGCTGGGCCTGCCATGGGCTGCCGCCGACCGGCGAGGAGACGCCACTTCGGGGCACGGCCGCCATCCGGGAGGGATTCGGCTACCTGAAGGGGCGCCGGGTCCTCCAGTCCACGTTCACCATCGACCTCATCGCGATGATCTTCGGCATGCCCCGGGTCCTGTTCCCGATCCTCGCGATCACCCAGTTCCACGGCGGGCCGGAGATCGTGGGCGTGCTGTTCTCGGCCCTGGCCGTGGGCGCGCTGGGGGGTGCGCTCACCGCGGGGTGGGTGGGGCAGGTCCGCCACCAGGGGCGGGCGGTGATCGTGGCGGTGGCCCTGTGGGGCGCCGGTATCGTGGGGTTCGGCCTCGTCGGAAACAACCTGCCGGCGGCCGTGGTGTTGCTCGCCTTCGCCGGCGCCGCCGACGTCATCTCCGCTGTCTTCCGCGCCGCGATCCTCCAGCTCTCGGTGCCGGACAACCTCCGGGGCCGGCTGTCCGCCATCCACATCCTGGTGGTCACGGGCGGCCCGCGGCTCGGCGACTTCGAGGCCGGCATGGTCGCCCAGGTGTTCACGCCGTTCGTCTCGGTGGTGTCCGGCGGCGTGGCCTGTCTGGTCGGCGTGGGTGTGCTGGCCCTCGCGGTCCCCGAGTTCTGGCGCTACCACGCCGGTTCGCCTCCCTGACCGGCCGATGGAAACGCCGGGGAAACCGCTCGCGTCCGGCCGGGAGGCCGACGTCTTCGACATCGGCGACGGGTGGGTGCTGCGCCGGTACCGGGAACACGAGGGGGCGGAGATCGAGGCGGCCACCATTGAGCACGTCCGCCGTCACGGCTTCCCGGCACCGAAGGTCCGGGAGGCGCACGGCCGGGACATCGTCATGGAGCGAATCGACGGCGCCTCGATGCTCGACGCGCTGATCCGGCGCCCCTGGACGTTCCGCCACCACGCCCGGCTCCTGGCCGATCTCCACGTTCGGCTCCATGCGATCGCGCCCCCCGCCGGACTGCCGACGCCGTTGGGGGAAGGGCAGGCGATCCTCCACATGGACCTGCACCCCGCGAACGTCCTTCTGTCTCCCCGGGGACCGGTCGTCATCGACTGGGCCGCGGCATGCCGGGGCATGCCCGAAGCGGACGTCGCCCAGGCCTGGATCATCATGGCCACGTCGGTGATTCCCGCGCCGGGATGGCGCCGATCGGTCGGCGCGTCCTTCCGGGATGCGTTCGTCCGCGAGTTCCTGCGGCCGTTCGACCGCACGGCCATCCGGCGGATCATTCCGGCCGTCGCGGCCAGGCGATTGCGCGATCCGCACGTCCTGGACGAGGAGCGGCCGAACGTCGAGCGCCTCGTCCGGCGCGAAACGGGCACCGCGACCTTCCGCGTACGCTAAGCGCGTGGCCGCTCTGACCGAGGAACAGATCCGAGAGGTGCTCGCCGACCTGCCGGGCTGGCGCTACGAGCGAGGCGAGATCTTCAAGCAGTACAAGTTCCCGACGTTCCTCGACGCGATCGCGTTCATCGACCGGCTGGCCGACGCTCCGAGGCGGCGAACCACCACCCGGACCTGGAGAACCACTACAACAGGGTCCGCGTCGCGCTGCACACGTGGTCCGAGGACGCCGTGACGGACAAGGACGTCGCCCTGGCCCACCAGATCGAGGCGGTGTCGGAGCCCGCCGGGTTCTGACGAGGCCTACCGGCCGACTCAGGACCCGATGATCGAGCCCTCGAGGGTCGAGATCACCCACCAGGAGCCGCCGGGCCCGGCGATCCGGGCCACCGCCACCCACCCGGGCGGGAGCGCCGCACCAGGGGCCCGCTGGACGAGGAACGGAGCCTCGCCGCCCGAGGCCGACGTCTCCAGCTCCCGCGCGGCTGCGACGGCGTCCTGGCCCGCGGAGCGCCCCAGGCACCCCGAGGCCAGCTGCACCTGCGGATAGCCATCGGAGCTGGCGAAGGAGCAGGGGCGCCCCGTCGCGAGATGGTGGATCGAGACCCCGACCCTCCACACCGCCGCGCGATCGAGGACGGCTCCCCGTTCGACGCGGTCGGCCGTCAAGACCTGCCACCCCGCCCACGCCGCGACCAGGACGAGAGCTCCCGCACCGGCCGCCCTGCGGAGACCAGCCGAGGCGACGAGCGACCGGATCCCCGCCCCGGCGGTCACCGACAGGAAGGCGTACGCGGGAAGAAGGAATCGAGGGGCCAGGCCCCCCACGAACACGACGTACTCCACCACAGCGGCGCCGCCAGCCACCGCGGCGACCAGGACGGGGACGAACGAACGCCCACGCCGCCCCGAGATCAACGCCCATGCCGTCAGGCCGACGAGCCCCGCCCACCACAGCAGGCCGACCGGGGGCACGCCGTCGTCGGGACCGAGCGTGGGACCGTCCGTGAGCGCGAGGTGCTGGAACACCCGGTGGGCCACGGCGCCGATCCCCACGTGCGCCACGGATCCGCCGCGGCCGAAGGCCTCGGAGACCCCATGGAAGCGAACGGCCATCTCGACGAGCCAGGGGCACCAGCCCAGGACGAGACCCGCACCGAGGGCGCCCGCCGTCCGAACGGAGGCCCGCCCGGTTGCGAGCAGCCCGGCCAGGAGCGCCACGGCCACCGGCACGGCGTCCGGCGGCCTGACCAGACCGACCAGG
>WNGA01008930.1_pt1 | contig 13638 bp, 16 predicted proteins | sample 5400061 | NCBI WGS metagenome assembly WNGA01 (sample SAMN13153366, study PRJNA577476) | soil metagenome | isolation source: 100 cm soil or saprolite under grassland replicate 2 | place: USA:California | collected 2016-06-15 | reverse complement strand
CGGTGAAGAAGTGCACTTTCTTCTTCAAGTCGTCATCGGAAGCAGCGCGAACCAGGTTTGCGAAATCCTGGTGAGCTTTCTCGAGCGCCGCGAGAACGTCATTCCAGTTCTGAGGAGCGGACGGCGGCGCGCCGGAGGGCATTCCCTTCGCGAGCTCGTCGTGCCAAACGCGGGTGCCGAGGCCGCGTTCGATGACAAAGACCCAGGCGAGCTCGCGCGCGGTTTTGCACATCGTCGCCGGCCGCAGATCGAGCTTGTCGTTTGGATAGGCACGCAGCAGACGCATGGTGATCGCGTGCTCGCGATCGTAGGTTTTGAGAAATTCTTCCTTCGCAGTCACGGCAGTAACCTCATCACGATCTCCTGAATTTTCTTTCCCTCCGCGCGACCTTTGTATCGCGCGGTGGCCTCTTTCATCACTTTGCCCAAGTCTTTCTTCGACTGCGCGCCGGTCGAGGTGATGATATCGCGCAGACCCGACTCGAGCTCCGCGTCGGACAGCTCCGGCGGCATGTAGGTTTTGAGAATCTCCATCTCCGCCTGCTCTTTTGCCGCCAGCTCGGGCCGATTTCCTTTTGTGTACTGCTCCACCGAGTCCTGGCGCTGCTTGATCCCCTTGCGGATCACCGCCATCGCTTCTTCGTCCGACAGCTCGTGGCGGACGTTGATCTGCTCGTTCTTGATCGCCGCCTGCAGCAAGCGCAGCGTCGAAGTTCGTTCCGCAGTGCGCGCTTTCATCGATTCCGTGAGGTCCGCGCGAACCTGTTCCGTCAGTTTGCCCATTGCACGTCTCCGGGCGACATTCTATTCTCGACTGCAATGGCGCTCGACCTGCCTGCGCTGCTGCAAAAAAGCGGCGCGCTGCTCCACGGCCATTTCCGCCTCTCGTCCGGTCTGCATAGCGCCGACTACGTGCAATGCGCGCTACTGCTGGAGCATCCTCGCAATGCGAAAGCGGTCGGCGCCGAATTGGCGGAACGCATCCGCCCGATGTCTCCTTCCAAAATCGTCTCTCCCGCGCTCGGTGGGGTCATCATCGGTTACGCAGTCGCGGAAGCGCTCGATGTGCCGTTCATCTTCAGCGAGCGGAAAGACGGCCAGATGACACTGCGTCGCGGATTCAGAATCATCCATGACGAGCCGGTTGTCCTTGTCGAGGATGTCGTCACTACCGGCAAGTCGATTCGCGAAACGGCGGATGTCGTGCGCGCCGCGGGCGGGCGGGTGGCAGGGTTCGCGTCGATCCTGAATCGCAGCGGACGCGAAAACCCGTTCGACGCGCCATATGTCAGCCTCGCGTCGATGGCGCTGGAAACGTACAGCGAAACGATCTGCCCAATCTGCGCGAGCGGCGTTCCCCTCGACGCGCCGGGGAGCCGTTACTCGCGATGAATGAGGGGCGCGTGCAGCTCATCGCGACGCGAGGGAACATCGCCGAGCTGAAAGTCGACGGCCGCACGGTCTTCGTGCCCTTCATCGTTCAGGGCAGTCGCGTCAGCTTCAAATTCGACGGCGAAACATACACCGTCGATGCTGCCTCGCGCGGGCGCGCGCGAAGTCGCGACCACTCGATGAGCGCGCCGATGCCAGGCGTGGTGTTGAAGATTCTCACCACCGTCGGTCAGCACGTGACGCGTGGAATGCCGCTCGTGATTCTCGAAGCGATGAAGATGGAGCACGTCATCGCCGCGCCCCTCGACGGCACGGTCGCGGCAATCAACTGCAGCGAAGGGGAATTGGTGCAGCCGGGCACCGACTTGATTGCATTGAAATGAGAATCCCTGTCCACTCGGTGAAGATCGTCGAAGTCGGGCCGCGCGACGGCCTGCAGAACGAGAAGGTCACGATCCCCACCGAAGCGAGGGTCGAGTACATCACTGCGCTCGCAGACGCTGGACTGAAAGTGATCGAGGCGGGGGCGTTCGTCAGTCCGAAATGGGTCCCGCAGATGGCCGATACGGCCGAAGTGTATCGGGAGATTCCGAAAGACCCCGGAGTGGAGTATCCCGTGCTCGTGCCGAACATGAAAGGTCTCGAGCGGGCGATCGAAGCAGGAGTGAAGTCGATTGCCATCTTCACGGCCGCATCGGAGACGTTCAATCAACGCAACATCAACGTGAGCATCGACGAGTCGTTCGAGAATTACGCTCCAGTCGCGGCGAGGGCGCGGGCAGAGGGGATGCGCGTGCGCGGTTACGTGTCGACAGCGTTCGGCTGTCCTTACGAAGGCGATATTCCTCCGGAGAAAGTCCTCGAAGTCACCGCTCGTCTCCTCGACCTCGGCTGCTACGAAGTGTCGGTCGGCGACACGATCGGGGTCGGCACACCGATGCAGGTGCAGGGCGTGGTCGGAATGCTGCTGCAGGTCATTCCGGCGCGGAAACTGGCGATGCACTTTCACGACACGCGTGGAACCGCTCTGGCGAACACGCTGGCCACGCTGGAAATGGGCATCGCCACATTCGACGCGTCGTCCGGCGGTCTCGGTGGCTGCCCCTACGCGCCCGGAGCTTCGGGAAATCTGGCGACCGAGGATCTGATCTACATGCTCGACCGGATGGCCATTGAGACCGGCGTCAACCTCGAGCGGCTCGTGGCCGCGTCGTTGATCGTGGCGCCCTATCTCGATCATCCGCTGCCCGGCCGTTACCTGCAGGCTTGCACGCGCGGCGGCGTGCCGTTCGCCATGAAAACACCGGTACAATGAAGCATGGATGTCGGGTGTCGGGTGTCGGGAGCAGGAGATCCTGGTTCGCGTCCTCCGACTCCCTACTCCCAACTCCCTACCCGCTGCGACGTCGGCTTCATCGTCGTTCGCGCCGAGTGTGATCTCCGTCACCAAATCAGCATGGAACCGATCGAGATTCGTGCACGGATCGGTGACATGAGGACCACCTCGTTCGACACCCATTACGAAATCCACACATCAGGTGGCCGGCAAATTGCTGCAATTGGGAAGGTTGTGGTCGTGCTCTTCAATTGGAAAACGCAGTCCAAGACGGGGATCACAGACGAATTGCGCGAGAAGGTGCGATTGTTTCAGAAGGAAGCGGAGTGAGCTGAATGCAAGAGGCACGTGTTCTGACGCATCCCGCATTTGCGCGGCGGCGATTTCGCGAAATCGCCGGACTACCCGACCCGGCGCTCGACCTCGTCGAGGCGTCGCTGGTGATCGCGCTGGAGGATGAGCCCGGGCTGCACATCGACCGCTACCTCCAGCAGGTCGGCGAGTGGAGCGACGCGGTGCGCGGCCGGCTGGAGGGTTCACGCGATGTCGAGCGCATCGTCGAGTCCATCAACCAACTCCTTTTCGAAGAAGAAGGATTTCGCGGCGAGGACGAGGACTACTACGACCCGCGCAGCGCGCTGCTCAATGAGACGCTGGACAAGCACTCGGGGCTGCCCATTGCGCTGTCGATTCTGTACATCGAGATTTCGCGCCGCGTAGGGATGGAGGCAACGGGCGTTTCGCTTCCCGGCCGGTTCCTCGTGAAATTCAGCGGCGCGTTCGGCCAGATCGTCGTCGATCCATTCGACGGCGGCCGGGCGCTGTCCACCATCGAACTGCAGAAACTCCTCGACGCGGTGTACGGCGGCGGCGTTCGTCTTCGCGAACACCACCTGCGCTCGTTCAGCTCGAAGGAAATCCTCGCGCGCGAGCTGGCGCATTTGAAAGCGGCGTATCTCGCTCGCCACGATCTGAGTCGCGCGGCGGCGTCGATCGATCGCCTGCTGATCCTCGATGAAAACGACCCGTACGAGCTGCATGACCGCGCGTCGGTGGCCGTGCAACTGCACGACTATCGCGAAGCGATCGAATGCTTCGAGCGTTATCTGGCGTTGATGCCGCACGCCGATGATGTCGCGCGCGTGCGCGAGCAGATCACCTGGTTGCGAGCGTGGCTGGAGCAGAATTAAGCTTCTGATACACTCAAAATCCCGTGATCACCGGGTTCAACACTGACATCAAGCACAACGATAAGGTCTATCACATCCAGACCGAGGACAAGGGTCTGCAGAATCCCTATATCGAGAGTTTGGTGTATGTCGGTGGCGAGATTCTGGCGTCGAAAAAGACATCGTACGCGGAGCAGGCGAAGTCCGGCATCGACGAACAATGGATCGGCAGCCTGATGGAGCAGCAGCATCGGACGATGATTGCGGCGATCAAGCGCGGACGCTTCGATCAGCCGGCGGATGCGACGAAGCTGTCCGCATCGCGACCGACGACGCCGCTCACCGCGAAAACGATCGAAGCGCTCAATGCCGCGACGGGAAGTGTCGACGACGACAAGACGCTCGACCAGGTCATCATCGACTATCTCGCGTCGGAGGCGGAGAGTGAGCACCTCGAGCTGTCGTTGCTCAACACCGCCGAATTCCTCGCCGGCGCGCCTGTGGAGTTTCGCGTGGCGACGAAACGGAGTCTGTCGCAGAGTCCAATCGCCGCGGTGCCGATCGAGGTCAAAGTCATCTCCACGGGCGAAGCGCCGCGCGTGATTTACAAAGGCAAAACGGCAGCGGATGGAACGGCCGTGATTCGCTGCACCCTCCCGGCATTCAAGGAAGGCAACGCCGCGATCATCATCTCTGCCCAAAGCTCGCTGGGAAACGACGAGATCAAGCAGTTGGTGAAACGGAAAAAGTAGTTCCCCGTTGCCGGTTCCCGGTTGCTAGAGCGGCAACTGGCAACTGGCAACTGGTAACCGGCAACTCCTACTGGCGTTTCCCCTGCATAAGGCGCAGTACAGCATGCCGCGGAATCGATTCGTTCAAACGTTAATCCTGCTCGCCGGCTTAGGGTTCATCACCTACCTTTTGATCAGCCTCTACCTGCCGTCATCTCGCTGGCTGATTCTCGGCATCGACAAGCATTCGGGACGCGTGCGCATGGTCGAGCAGCGCGTCACGTATCTGCCGCCATACCGCTTCTACCGATTGAAGTTCGAGAAGCGCGACGGCTACGCGCAACGAGACGGCATCGTTCGCATTACGTCCCAGGAAGGTGTGCCGGTCACGCTGACATACCGGCTGCGATTCGGCATCGCCGGCGATCACATTCCCGACGCGCGGCGTGTGGTCGAGGAAGGTTGGAACGCGTGGATTCGTGCGCGCGTGGGAGAAGCGGTGGCGGCGGTCGCGTCGCAGATTCCGATCGAGGATCTGCTGTCGCCGACCTCCAATTTCAATACGCAACGGGATCCGTTGCGCCAGACCGTCGCGCGTCATCTCGCGCAAAGTGGACTCAAGGTGACCGCATTCGAGATCGCGCGCTTCGAAGTGGACCGCGACGCGCTGCTGAAGGCCAAACGCGCGGAGCTGCGGCGTGATGCTCGCAGCGCGCCGACGCGCGTGGCGGTCTTCGCCCTCGATGGAGCGGACTGGGATCTGCTGTCGGAGCTCGCGGACGACGGACGCATTCCAAACATCAAAGCTCTGGCGAAGGGCGGCACCACCGGAACCGTGCAGACGATCCAGCCGACCGTGTCATCGATGCTGTGGACCACCGTGGCCACCGGGCTGACCCCTGATCGTCACGGCGTGCTCGATTTCGCCGACAACGCGCACGCGCCAATCGAGTCGACCACGCGGCGCGCGCCGGCATTGTGGGACATCGCCGATGCGTTCGCGCGCGAGGCGCTGATCACGAGCTGGTGGACCGCCTGGCCGCCGGCAGCGAAGAACTCGATCTTCTTCGACGAGCCGGTCGAGCTCGTAGCGGGCGCGATTCATCCGCCGGAGCTCGCGCCGCGCGTGCAATCGCTCATCGTGCCGGTGGAAACGATCGGCTATCCGCAGATCCGGCGATTCCTCAACATCGCCTCGAACGAGTTCGATCGCGCGATTTTCAAGGGCGGCGACACCGATCCGGTCAGCATCTTCCGAAACGTGCTGGCGAAGACGTGGACCGATCATCGGGTGGCCCTGAATCTCTATAACGACCAGCGGCAGCGCGGGCGCGATCCGCTGCTGATCATGACGTCGTACGAAGGCACGGACGCGGTGAATCATCTCTTCGCGCCTTTCCATCCGCCGTATCGCGAAGGAGTGAGTCAGGAGGGCTACCGGAAGTATTGGCCTGCGGTCGCGAACTACTACTCCGAAATCGATCGGCTGATCGGCGAGTGGATCAATGTGCTGCCGCGCGACACGACGGTGATCATCATGTCGGCGTATGGATTTCGATGGGGGAAGGAGCGGCCGCGACCTCCGCCGAACGGAACTGCCGCGTTGCAACAGCATCGCAATCCCGGAGTGTTCATCGCCTATGGTCCGCATGTCGCGCCGAATCGCGGCACGCATCCGCTCTCGCTCTTCGACATCGCGCCGACCGTGCTCACGCTTCTCGGTCTGCCACAATCGATGGAAATGCCGGGCAAGCCGGCCATCTGGGCTTTTCACGATGTAGCGCCGATCACTTCCGTTCGCGTCGTGAGTTACGGGGAATTCATTAATGACCGTCCGATCGGGACGCCGGCTCACCTGGACGCCACTCGCTATCGGCGCGAGCTTCAGGCGGTCGGCCATCTCAGCGACCCCTCGCGGAGTCTGCAGCCGGTGTTGGAGGATGAGGCGGAGGCCACGAAGCCGGCCAAGCCGATTTCGCCCGAGAAGTACGGCCTCTATGCGTACTACAACAACCTCGGCGTGCAGCTTCGCGGGCAGGGGAAGCTCAAGGATGCAACCGAGGCATTTCAGCAAGCGATCGAACTCAATCCTGACCGGCCGGTGCCATACCTCAATCTGGCGATGGTTCTTTTCGATCGGCAGGACTTCACCGATTCCAATGAGGTATTTCTGGAGTCCGTGGCCAAGGGGCTGCCGAATGCTGAGCAGTACTTCTGCGATTTTGCGGCGCTTTATCGAGAACGCGATGCACCGTCGCGGGCGATCGCGTTGCTGGCAAAGGGAAAGGAGATGTTCCCGCAGTCGTATTTGATCGCGGCAAACCTCGGCTCGGCGCTGGTGCAGTCCAGCCGATATACCGAGGGGGTGCCGGAGCTCGAGCGTGCGCTCGGACTGCAGCCCTCGTCCACGGAAGTGCTCAACAATCTGGGCATCTACTTCGCGAAAAAGAACGACTACGCGAGGGCGCTGGACTACTGGAACCGCTCGCTGTCGATTCAGCCACAGCAACCGCAGATCCGTCAGGCCGCCAATGCCGCGCGCTCCCGGCTCTAAGGTTGCTAAGTTGCTGAAGGTCGCTCGGTTGCTGAGCGCCTCCACCCCAGCAACTGAGCAACCAAGCAACCTAGCAACATTGACGGGAAGAGCAAGGGCCGATAGAGTGTTACTGAGACTGAGTCTCAACTAGGCCATGCCCATCGTTCAACGAGAGATCAATCGCTTTCAGCAATTCCTCGCCGCGCAAGGGCTGAAGCTCACCAACGAGCGCACCGCGCTGGTTCGCGAGATTTTCTCCACTCATTATCACTTCGAGGCCGACGAGCTCCTCTTCAAGATGAAAGAGAAGAACGTCAAGATCTCGCGCGCGACGATCTATCGCACGCTCGAGCTCCTCGTCCGCTCCGGCTTGGTTCGCCGCGTCCATCTCGGCGAGGACCACTATCATTACGAATACGTCAGCGGCAATTCCCATCACGATCACCTGATCTGCACCACCTGCGGCAGCGTGATCGAGTTTCACGACGCGGATCTGGAAGCTCGCCAGCTCGAGATCTGCGAACGTAAGAAATTCACTCCAACCTTTCACAACCTGCAGATCCTCGGCATCTGCGATGCGTGCCGGCGCAAGGGCGAACAGCCCAGCGCTCCCGATCGCGTCCAGATGATCACCGAGGGCGCGCTGCAACTCCGGAAGTGACGTGAATGAAATGAACGTCATCCTGAGGACGCTGAGCGGAGCGAAGAGGACGAAGGATCTCCAGATGCGCCGCAGCATTGCGCTGGAGATCCTTCGCTCCGCTCAGGATGACAGAGACTAAAGAAATGATCCCGGCACTCATCATCGTGTTTCGCGAAGGCTTCGAAGCTTTCCTTTCCGTCGCCATCATCCTTGCGTATTTGCGAAAGACCGGACGCGACTGGCTCCGTCCCACCGTTTACTGGGGAATCGGGTTTTCCGTCATCGCCAGTTTCGCTCTCGGCTGGGAGCTGATGCGCGTCAATCAATCGCTATGGGAGGGTGTGCTGGGCCTGGTCGCCGCTGTCCTCGTCGCGAGCTTTGTCATTCACGTCTGGCGCACCGCTCCGCGCATGAAACACGACATGGAACAGCACCTCGAGGTCGCGTCGACCCAGACCTCGCGCGCGCTCGCCGTCGCGGCGGTTTTCGGTTTCACGGTGCTGATGGTCACGCGCGAAGGCATGGAAACAGCGCTGATGCTGATTCAGGTGCGCAACAGCCGATTCATCCTCGGCTCGCTCCTCGGCATCGGAGCGGCGGCGTTGATGTCATGGGCCTGGGCGCATTACGGCCATCGGGTCAACATCAAGCGCTTCTTCCAGGTCACCGGCATGTTCCTGCTGCTATTTACCGTTCAGATCGTCTTCTACTCGATCCACGAGTTTTCGGAAGCCGGTCTGCTGCCGAACAGCGAAGCCATTCACAACGCCACCGAGCCCTTTTCGCCCGTCGGTATCTATGGCAAATGGTTTTCGGTGCTGATGGTCGGCCTTTGCGCAGCGTGGCTGCTCATGATGTCGATGAAAGATCGGCTGGAACGCTCTCGCGAACTCGCTCGATGAGCCGCTCCAGCCGCCGTAACGCGCGCTCTTTGCCGAGAACCACAGCGACGTCGAAGACGGGAGGAGATGCGCCGCGGCCGGTAAGCGCCAGCCGCAATGGATGAATCAATTTGCCCGCGCCGATTCCGCGCCGCTCCGCGACTGCTCGCACTGCCTTTTCCGTCGCCGCCACATCAAACGGCTCCGTTGACGCGAGCAGATCGCGCATCTCGCGGAGCGCCTCCTCGAGTCCATCACCTCTGAGGTGCTTCTTCGCCGCCTCGGCCTCGTAGACGACGGCGTCGTCGGCGAGAAAATAGAAATTCATCTGCTCCGCCATCTCCCTCAATGTGCGCGCTCGTTTTTGATAGAGCTCGATGAGCGCGAGAAGCTCGAACATCGGTCGCCGCTCGGGAAGAAAGGGAAGCAGGTGCGGGTAGATTTCCTCCGGAGTCATCCGCATCAAGTACTGACCATTCATCCACAGGAGCTTTTCGGAGTCGAAGACTGCCGGCGCTTTGTTGACATCCGAGAGGTCGAATGTCGCCGCCGCGTCCTCTTTGCTGAAAATCTCGCGATCGCCACCCGGTGACCAGCCGAGCAGCATCAGAAAATTGAACAGTGCATCCGGCACGATGCCCATGTCGCGGTACTCCTCGGCCGATGTCGCGCCAGTGCGTTTGCTGAGGCGCTTGCGATCGGAGCCGAGGATCAGCGGAAGATGAGCGAAGACGGGAGATTCAGCGCCGAACGCGCGGAACAGCAGAACGTGCTTCGGCGTATTCGAAAGGTGATCGTCCCCGCGAGCGACGTGCGTGATCTCCATGTCCATGTCATCGACGACGACGGACAGGTGGTAGGTCGGATACCCGTCGGAACGGAGCAGAACGAAGTCGTCGATCAGCTCGCCTTCGAAGTGAACATCGCCACGAATGAGATCGAGAAAATCGATCGGGCCGGGTTGCACCTTGAAGCGAATGACGTGCGGTGCGTCCTTCGGGGCGATCGTCAGCGTCCGGCAGCGGCCGGAGTAGCGATACGCGATCCCGGCTTTTTCCGCCACGAGACGCTCCGCGTCGAGCTCCTCGACCGTGCAGAAACATCGATACGCATCTCCACGCCGGACCAACTCCTCGGCGCGCTCACGATAGCGATCGAGACGATCGCTCTGGTAGACGGGCCCTTCGTCCCATTCGATCCCCAGCCACTCGAGCGAGCTGACGATCTGCTCGGCGTGATGCTGCCGCGAGCGCTCGACATCCGTATCCTCAATGCGCAGCAGCATTTTGCCGCCGTGATGACGGGCGTGGAGAAGATTGAAAATCGCGGTGCGCGCTCCGCCGAGGTGGAGGGTTCCGGTCGGCGAGGGGGCGAAGCGGAGCTTCATGACGGTCACACATTACAATCGAAGCTCACCATGCGGAAGTCTCGCGGTTTCTCGCTCATCGAAGTGCTCGTTGGAATGTTGATCCTCGGCATCGTGATCACCACCACCATCAGCATGTTCGCCGATCGGCAGAAGCGGCTGCGACAAGCGAACGAGACGATCCTCGCGTATCAGGCGCTCTCGAACGAGTCCGAGATCTGGCGGCGGATCAATTTCGGATCGCTCGACACTCAGCCACCGGGTTTTCAATCCGATACGGCGATTCTCGGGCCCCTCGCGCCATACAGCACATCCGTGCGTGTCGATGTGGTCAGCGTCAACCGAAAGAACGTCACCATGACGGTGCGCTGGGACAACGCCCGGCGAACGGCGAAGCTGTCGATCGCGCGCGTCGACACCGGAGGAAACTCGCTTTGGTGAGGCGCGAGCGCGGCTACACGATGATGGAGGTCGTCGTCACGCTGGTGGTTTTCGGCATTTTCTTGTGGATCGTGGTGATCCTCACGGCGGAGATGCGCGCCAACGAGAAGCGCTATCCGATCAACTTCATGGCCCATCCGGAAGTCAGCTCGGTGATGGCCCGCATGCGTAAGGATGTCTTCGATACAAAGTACTATCCGGCAACATTTCAGGGATATCAGCAGACGCCGAAGACGTTAATTCTCTATACATTGCGCCAGACCGGATTCGGTGAGACCGTCGTCTACGATTTCCGAAGCCGCGGCGATGTTCACCGAAAGGCGTTCAATGCCACCCAGCAAACAACCGATTGGGTCGCGCACGGGGTACCCGATTTTACAATCGGTTCATTCACACTCGGCACCGGGCAGGACGCGGTGCGCATCACAGCCACGGATGATCAGAACCGACTTGCGATCGATGAGATTCTTGTTCCGCGGCCGCACGACTGACGAGCGAGGCTACGTCCTCATCTCGGCAATCGCGCTGGCCATTCTGTACTTCGGCCTCATGGAGCTGATGCTGATCGACTCCTCACGCGCGCAGAGAGAGGCACAACGATTCCGCGCTCGCGTGATCGCGTCAGCGCTTGCAGAAAATGCCGCCGAGCTCGCGGCGGAAAACATGATCAACCAGCCGGGGGGCACAGCGAGCTACCAGGATGATCAGGGGAAGATGATGGGCTCGATCAACGTGAACGGCAACGCGTTTGAAATCATCGGGCAGGGAGATGCGGCCGGAGTGGTTCCCGTCAGCGCAACGGTGCGCGTACAGGGGCGAATTGTCGCCGGGAATCACATCGCCGTCGATTACACCTTTCACTCGCAGTAGTTCTTCGTTGTTCGTTCTTCGTTGTTCGTTTTCCGCCACTCGAGGCAGAAGGAACGAAGAACAAAGAACGAACAACAAAGAACGAGTAGAATCGAGATTCCCATGGCAGGCAACGCTCGTGAGAACGTGAAAGACAAAGGCTTCTGGGATGGTGGGGCGGGCGCTCACAGCACGAACGGCGAATCGGGCGGCCGCGCCAGCGGATATCCCGGCCGCCGCACGCCCAACAAAACCGGGTTGCGGGTCGACCTCGAATTCCCGAACACCGAAGAACGTCAGGAGCCGAAACGCTGAGCGAACCCACGACGGAATACGAATTCGGAGATACGACACTCGTTGAACGGCGATTCGCGTTCCGGCCGTGGTGGTGGCTCGCCACGGCCGCCATTGTCTTTCTAGCGCTGTGGGCCTGGCGCGAGCTCGGGATGCGTGCCTCGGGAGAACACCTCGCGTCTCGCGACGCGGAGATCCGTCGCCTGCAACAGGACAATTTTCGCCTTCAGGAGCAGCTCACGCGAGCGAATCGCGAGCTTGCGCTGACCGCGAACATCTTCACGGTCGCCGCTCCGAAAAACGCCTCCGCGCGCGTGTTCATCGATCCGCAACAGCACGCGTTCGTGGTCATCGTTGCGCCGCCCGGCTCGTACGAGTTGTCAGTCATCCGCAGCGATCAGCCGAACCCGCAACGCGTCGGCTCGATCGCCGTTCCGTCCTCCGGACAGAAGACGTTGATGCTCACCCAACTGCCGCCGCAGGCGGCGATCAAGTCATTCGCGCTCACCCCGCGGTGAACCTCAGTCCTCAGTCCTCAGGTTTCACAGCCCGATGATGTTGTAGCCGCAGTCGACGTACAGCACTTCGCCGGTGATCGCCGATGACATCGGCGAACAGAGAAACAGGGCGGCGTTACCGATTTCCTCGAGCTCCACGTTGCGGCGCAGCGGCGCTTTTTCGGCGTGGTGTTTCATCATTCCGGTGAATCCCTTGATTCCGCGTGCGGCGAGCGTGTTCACCGGCCCGGCGGAGATCGCGTTCACGCGGATGTTTTTGGGACCGAGGTTTGCGGCGAGGTAGCGGATGGAAGCTTCGAGCGCCGCTTTGGCCACGCCCATCAGGTTGTAGCCCTCGACTGCTTTTTCCGCGCCGTAGTACGTCATGGCCAGCACGGAACCTCCCCCGGCCTTTTCCATCAGCGGCAGCGCGGCGCGCGTGAGGCCGACCAGCGAATAGGCGGAGATGTCATGCGCGACTTTGAAACCCTCGCGGCTCGTTTTCACGAATTCGTTTTCCAGGTCCTCACGCGGAGCGAAGGCAACGGAGTGCACGAGCACGTCGAGCTTGCCGAACTGCTCGTCGACGCTCTTGAAGACGGAGTCGATTTCCGCGTCGATGGTGACGTCGCACGGCAGCAGCAGAGAGCCCTGCATCGTCGACGCGAGCTCCTGAACGTTTTCTTTGAGGCGCTCGCCCTGATAGGTGAACGCAAGGCGCAACCCCTCATCCGCTAACGCTTGCGCAATGGCCCAGGCGATCGACCGCTTGTTGGCCACGCCGAAAATGATTCCGCTCTTCCCCTCAAGCAATGCCATGACTCGCTCCTCGGCGCTCGAGCTCCGCGCGCGGCCAACGTCCCAGATCCGCTGCCGCATCGTAGGTGGACTCCAGAAACTCCATCAGCGCTTTCTCGGGTTGCGGCGCCGTGCGCACCGCATCGTATGGCAGGACGAACTCACGCAATGGATCGCTGTACGACGCTGCACTCGGCCGCACGCGCACTTTCGAAAATCCCTCCGGCTCCGGATACCCGTAGGCGAAGTACATCGCGTCGAAGCCCATGCCGCCCGGCCAGAAGCCGGCGCTCGAGCATTCGTGCGAGTACGCCTCCTGCACGACCAAATCAGGTACGGTCGGAACGGGAGGGTGCAAAGGCGCGCGGCGGCCGGAGAAACGGGTGACGGCCAGATCAAAGCCGCCCCAGAAAAAATGCACCGGGCTGACCTTGCCGATGAACCGAGAGCGGAATTCCGTCATCACCTCGGTCGTGCAGACGAGGGCTCGCCAGAATCGCTGCGCCGCGTCGAGGTCATACGAACGGTGCTCGCGGTCATGATCGAATGGAATTGGATTCGGGACCTCAGACGGCAGCGTGTTGACCTGCACATCGAGGTTCAGCTCACGAAGCATGTTCATCACTCGCGCGTAGAAGTCGGCGACGGTCATCGGCTCGAGCGGCAGCTCGCGCCGCTCGCCCTCCGTCGTGACGATCGCCAGCC
>WNGA01008922.1_pt1 | contig 13641 bp, 10 predicted proteins | sample 5400061 | NCBI WGS metagenome assembly WNGA01 (sample SAMN13153366, study PRJNA577476) | soil metagenome | isolation source: 100 cm soil or saprolite under grassland replicate 2 | place: USA:California | collected 2016-06-15 | reverse complement strand
CGATGAACGTGCGGCCCATGTAGTGCGACCGCATCAAGCCCTGGTCGTAGGGAATCCCGCTCTCGCGCGCGTAGCCGATCGCGGCCGCGATGCCCGAATCGGGCACCGGGATGACGACGTCGGCGGGTACGCCGTGCTCCTGGGCCAGCCGCCGGCCCATCCGTTCACGCGACCGGTACACGGATCGGCCGTCGATGGTCGAGTCGGGCCGGGCGAAGTACACCCATTCGAAAACACAGCGATGGGGGTCTGCTTTGGGGAACGGGTGCACGCTGCGCAGTCCCTGGCTGTTGATGACGATCATCTCGCCCGGCTCGACGTCGCGGACATATTCGGCTTCGAGCAGGTCGAACGCGCAGGACTCGGAAGAAACCACCCACGTGCCCTTGGCTTTGCCCAGCACCAGCGGCCGGAACCCCATCGGGTCACGGACCGCGACCAACGAGTCTTCGCTCAAGAACACGAGCGAATACGCGCCGCGCACCTCGCGGAGGGCGTCCGCCGCGCGCTCGGGGAGCGTGCGTTCGCGGGACCGCGCCATGAGATGAACGATGCACTCGGTGTCCGAGGTGCTGGAGAAGATCGCACCCTCGGCCTCCAGCCGTTCGCGGAGCTCGACCGCGTTGACCAGGTTTCCGTTGTGACCCACCGCCATCGACCCGCCGACATAGTCGCAGGCGACGGGTTGCGCGTTCTTCTTCGACGAGTCGCCCGCGGTCGAGTACCGCACGTGACCGATCGCCGCGAACCCGGGAAGATCCTTGAGCCGCTCCGCAGTGAAGATGTCGTTGACGTGGCCCATCTCACGAACAGCGAACAGCTTGTCGCCGTCGGTGGAGACGATGCCGGCCGACTCCTGGCCCCGGTGCTGGAGCGAATACAGGCCTAGATAAGCGAGGTTCGCGGCTTCCGGGTGACCGTAGATACCGATGACCCCGCACATGGCGCACGGAAGCTACCACATCCGGGAATACCCGGCCGGCGGTTGCGGTTGACCGCGCGAATCGAGTCGCGCTGCATCTCGCGCTTCACCACGGTTTGTGCATAATCTGGGCCCCGGTTTCGGACCCCACCCCTTGCCTCCCATGATCGAAGTCAAAGGACTCACCAAGTACTACGGCGAGCACGCCGCCATCCACGACTTGAACTTCGCCATCGATAAGGGCGAGGTCATCGGCTTCGTCGGCCTCAACGGCGCCGGCAAGACGACCACGCTCAAGGTCCTGGGCTGCGTCCTCCTGCCCACCGCGGGCGAGGTCACCGTCGACGGCATCGACATCGCTCGCAACCCGCACGACATCCGCCGCCGGATCGGGTTCCTCCCCGACACGCCGCCGCTCTACGGCGAGATGACCGTCGGCCGCTACCTGCGGTTCGCGGCCGAGCTGCGCGGCATCCCCGCCGGCGAGGCGACACGCGCGGTCACCGAGGCCGAAGAGAAGACCGCGACGCGCCAGGTACACGAGGAGCTGATCTCGAGCCTCTCGCACGGTTACCGGCAGCGCGTCGGCGTCGCGCAGGCGCTGGTCCACAACCCCAAGTTGCTGATCCTGGACGAGCCCACGAGCGGCCTCGACCCGGTGCAGATCGTCGACATGCGCGCGATGATCAAGGCGCTGCGCGGCGAGCACACCATCCTGCTCTCGAGTCACATCCTGTCCGAGATAAGCCAAACCTGCGACCGGCTGCTCGTCATCCAGCGGGGCGAGATCGTCGCCCAGGGGTCCGAGCAGACGCTGGCGACCCAGCTCGGCGGCAGCGGCACCATCGAGGTCGAGGCGCTCGGCCCGTCGGCGCGCATCCTCGAGATCGCGCGGACCGTCAGCGGCATCAGCGGCGGCACCGTCATCCGCGAAGGCGACGGCATCTCGGTCGTGGCGGTCGACGGCCAGCCCGACCTGCGGCCCAAGCTGGCCCGGGCGCTGGTCGGCAACGGCATCGACCTCCTGCGCATGGACCGCGGCGCGGCGCGGCTCGAGTCGATCTTCATCAGGCTCACCAAGGACAGCAAGGACGGCCGCGCGGCCGCAAATGCAACCGAGACGGCGGAGAAGCTGCAATGAGAGCCACTTGGCTGATCATGAGGCGCGAGCTCGGCGCCTACCTGCGTTCGATGACGGGCTACATCATCGCCGCCGCGGTGCTGATCACCGACGGCCTGCTGTTCAACGCGTTCGCGCTGGGCGGCCCCGACAAGCTGTCGGCCGAGGTGCTGAGCCTGTTCTTCTATTTTTCGAGCGGCACCACCATCATCTCGAGCGTCTTCATCTCGATGCGCCTGCTCGCCGAGGAGCGCCAGACCGGCACGCTGGTCTTGCTGACGTCCTCGCCGGTGCACGACTGGGAGATCGTGCTCGGTAAGTTCCTGTCGGCGATGACGTTCCTCGCGCTCATCACGCTGGCCACCGTTTACATGCCGCTTCTCATCTTCGTAAACGGCAAGCTGTCGTTCGGACACCTGGCGGCCGGGTACCTCGGGCTCCTGCTGCTGGGCAGCGCGACGCTGGCGATCGGGACGTTTGGGTCGGCGTTGGCGCGCACGCAGGTGCTGGCCGCGATCTTCTCGGGCCTGATCGTGGTCGCCCTCATCGTCTGCTGGCTGCTGGGCAAGGTCACCGAGCACCCGTTCAACGACGTGTTCGTCGCGCTCGCGCTGCACGGTCGGCACTTCCCGCCGTTTCAATCCGGGTCGATCCACATCCGCGACGTCGTGTATTACGTGATGGTCACCTACGTGGCGTTGTTCGGCGCGATTCGGGTGATGGAGGCGCGGCGATGGCGATAGAGACCGAAGCCTCGGCCTCCCCGCCGGCCGCTTCCCCTGCTCCGCTCGGCAAGAGCGGCCGCTGGTCGGCGCTGTGGGCGCTGGGCATGCTGCTCATGTTCGTGGGCGAGCGCATGATCGGCGCCGGCAAGCCGCGGGCGGTGGCGACCATCGCCGGCCTGCTCGCCGTGCTCGCGGCGATGGCGATCCGTTTCCTGCGCGCGGGGTCCGCCGCGCCGGACCGGGCCAAGGTGGAGCGAACCCTGCTCGCGCTTTACGGCGTCGCGCTGGCGGCGATCGCGTTTTACGTCTGGCAGTCGGACCTGTGGACGTCGCTCGTCGGCAAGCCGCTCGAAAAGAACTGGCCGCGGCTGTCGACCGCGCTCGCGGCGCTGTGGCCGGCGGTGTGGCTGGCGGCCGCGTGGCCGGTGCTGCTGGTCGAGATGGCGTACGCGCAGATCGCGCGCGCGCCCAAGCTGGAGCTCTCCCGCATCCGCGACGCGATGTTGTCCGGATTCGGGCTCGCGTCGGCGACGGTGTTCGCGTTCGCGCTCGCCTACGCCGCCGCCGAGCGTGATACCAAGTTCGACCTCGCCTACTTCCGCACCACGCGGCCGGGCGAGGTGACGCGCCGGATCGCGCGCAACCTCGACCAACCGATAGAGATCGCGGTGTTCTTCCCGTCCGGGAACGAGGTCCGCGAGGAGGTCGACAACTATCTCGCCGATCTCGGCAAGGAATCCGCGCAGCTCAAGGTCACCCACTTCGACTACGACATCGATCCGATCAAGGCCAAGGAGTACGGCGTGTCGTCCAACGGCACGGTCGTGTTCGTGCGCGGCAAGCGCCACGAGCAGCTCGGCATCCCGCGCGAAATCGAGACCGCGCGCAACACGCTGAAGACGCTCGACAAGGAGATCCAGCAACGGTTGATGATGGTGGTCAAGCCGCCGCGCACGGTCGCGTTCACGCTCGGCCACGGCGAGCGCACGGTCGAGCGGCCCGAGACCGAGACCGACAAGCGCGCCGGCATCAAGACCCTGCGCGACATCCTCGTCGATCAGACGTACGACACGCGCGGCCTGAGCGCCGCCGATGGCCTCGGCCAGGACGTCCCCAAGGACGTCACCGTCGTGATGGTGATCGGTCCCCAAAAGCCCTTCCTGCCCGAGGAGTACGGGGCGCTCAACCGGTTCGTCGACCGCGGCGGCCGGATGCTGATCGCGCTCGATCCCGAGAACAAGGTCGACATGCACGAGGTGCTCGCGCCCCTCAACCTCACCTACACCCCCGAGATGTTGGCCAACGACCAGGCGTTTGCGCGCCGTACGCACCAGGACAGCGACCGCGTCAACCTCGTGACCGCGACGTTCTCGTCGCACCCGTCGGTGAGCACGCTGCAGCGGATGGGTGGACGCGCGCCGATCATCCTGCCGGGCGCGGGCTGGATCAACACCAGCCGGAACCGCACCGCCGAGATCCCGGTCGACTCGCCGATCAAGGCCCACCACGCCACGTTCGCCGACAAGAACGGTAACTTCCAGCCCGACCCCGGCGAGGACCGCCGGGCCTGGGAGCTGGGCGCGACCGCGGTCAAGAAGGACGCGCGCGTGTTCCTGCTCGCCGACTCGGACTGCCTGGGCGACGAGGCGATCCGGGCCGCCGCCAATGAGCTCTTGGCGCTCGACGTCTCGCACTGGCTGATGGGCGACGAGGGGTTCTCGGGCGTCGCATCGACCGAGGCCGACGTGCCGGTGTCGCATACCCGCAAACAGGACGTGCTCTGGTTCTATTCGACGATCTTCCTGGCGCCCGCGGTGGTGATCTTCATCGGCGCCACCGTGACGCGCGGCCGGCGCAAGCGGCGCGGCAAACCGGCGGCGCCCACCCCGCCGGCGTCCGCGGCCCCCGGTGGAGGCACGCGATGACCGGCCGGGCGGTTGGCATCCAGGGCGGCCTCGCGGCGCTGGGCCTGGTGATCGCGTACTCGACCTGGCAGCGCGAGCCCGAGCGCGCGCCGGGCGCGGTCACGGTGATCGACGCCGGGAAATCGGACGTGACCAAGATCCGCTACGAGGACGAAACCTCGGCGGTCGATATGACCCGCGGCAAGGGCGGCAAGGAGCCGCCGGTCTGGCTGCACATCGTCACCAAGCCGAAAACCGACGACAAGAAAGACGACAAAGCGGCCAAGGACGCCAAGGACGCCAAGAAGGCGGCCACCGCGGCCAAGGAGAAGGAGAAGGAGAAGGCCCCGCCGCGCGATCTCGGTGGTGCCGAGGGCGCGGCCAAGATCTTCGACCAGTTCGCGCCGTTCGTGTCGCCCCGCGCGTTCGGCGTCCTCGACAAGGGCAAGCTCAAGGAGATCGGCCTCGACGCGCCGAAGCGCAAGCTCGAGATCACGGTCAAGGGCGACGTCCGCCGCTACGAGATCGGGCAGCCCGGCAACGCCGCCGGCGGCGAGTCATTCTTGCGCGACGTGACCGATGGTCGCGTCTACCTGATGCCCCGCGCGATGCTGGGCGAGCTGGCGAACGCCGGGCACATGGTCGATCGCCGGCTACACGCGTTCGAGCTCGGCGAGTTCGACCGTATGGTGCTGTCGGCGAACGGCAAGCAGAAGGAATACCTCCAGGTTGGACGGGAATCGCGCGCGACCGCCGGCTTCGCGGCGCCCAAGACTCCCGACAAGCGCGACCAGATGGCCAAGAACTGGCACGATTCGCTGTGGCGGATGTTCCCGGTCGAGCTGCTCGGCCGCGGCGAGGAACCGGCCGGCGGCAAGCCGGCGCTCGCGCTTCGGGTCGACTACTACGACGGCAAGACCTCCGTGGGCTGGCTGGAGATCGGACGCGTCGACGCGACCGGAGCGATGTCCGAGGACTCGGGCGCCACCGGGCAAGATACCTTCGTCCGCAGCGAGCACACCGTGGGTTGGTGCAAGCTCGGCAGCGGCGGCCAGCTGATCCCCGACGCTCAGAAGCTGATTGCGGCCCCGTAGTCCCCGCATTGCTGAGGTTGACGTAGGGGGGTCGGCAGGAAAGAATCCCCTCGGTGAAACGCACCCTGGCGCTATTGATCGCGGCAGCCGTGCTCGCGATTGCGGCGCTGGTTTCCCGCGCCGTGGAGTCTGGACGCGCGGGTACGGTGCGACGTGAGGCGGCGCGCTCGGCCGAAGCCAGTGGCATGCGGGCGAGCGATGGCCTCGCGAGCCACGTGCGCGAGCTCAAGCTCGAGGCGCAGAACGCGGCCGCCAACCCGCGCCTGGTGGCCGCGCTGCGCGGCAACGCCGACGCGGCCACGCTCCAGGACCTGTTCCGCACCGAGGAGTGGTGGGAGCCCTACCGGAACGCGTTCAAGGTCTACGCGGTCGCGTTCGAGGGTGACAAGCTCGACGTCATCGAGGGGATGAAGACCGCCGAGCTGACCTCCGACCTCCTCATCCGCGAGGCGCGCGAGCGCAAGGAAGCCGTCGCCGAGATCGTGCTCGGCAAGAACTGGCCGTATGCGGCCGCTGCCGCGGTCGTCGAGATGCCCGGGCGCGGCAACCCGGCGGTGCTGCTGCTCGCCCGCCCCATCGACGACGCTGCCGTACGCAAGCTGGCGGAGAAGGCGCGCGGCGCGGTCCTGCTGTCGGACGGGTCGAAGGCCGTGATCGAGGCCGGCACCGAGCCCGAGCGCGGGCTGCTGCGCGCCGCGGTTGGTTCGGAGAGCAAGGGTCCCATCTACGAAGGCGGCGACGGGACCTGGGCCGCGGCGGTGAGCCCTCTCGTACCGGGGTTGTGGCTATGGACGTTCGCGAGCGGCGCCGCGGCCGCGCACGAGGCGGAGAGCGCAGCGGTCACCACCAACGCAACCGTGTGGTCGATCGCGATCGTGCTCGCCATCATCGCGCTGTTCGTCGGGCTCCGGCGCAGGCCGCCCGCGCTGACAGACGCCGCCGCGCAGTTGCGGACCACCGGAGCGACCGAGCTCGGCGAGCCCGGCGGAGCATCGACGCGGACGCGCGCCGGCCTCGGTTCCGCGAGCTTCGGGGGCGGCCGAGCTTCGGCGCAGCACGCCGACACCGGGATCGGCCAGGCGGCGACCGATCTGCACAACACCGACCGCCGCTTGCGCGCCGACGGAGTGCGCACCATCGCATTCGGCCGCTACATGTTGCTCGACCCGCTGGGCGAGGGCGGAATGGCGCAGGTCTTCACGGCGGTGACGTTCGGTGCCGAAGGCTTCCGCCGGCAGTTCGTGGTCAAGCGGCTGCGGGCCGAGCTGGCGCGCGACGCCGACGTGGTCGCACAGTTCATCGACGAGGCCAACCTCGCGTCGACGCTGGTTCACTCGAACATCATCCCGGTGTTCGACTTCGGCAAGGTGGGCGACGAGTACTTTCTCGCTCAGGAGTACATCCTCGGGCGCGACCTCGGCCGGCTGACCGCGCGTGTGATCGAGCGCCAGCAACGGGCGCTGCCGGTCCCGGTGGTGCTGTACGCCGCCGCGGAGACCCTGCGAGCGCTGGAGTACGCGCACGCAAAGCTGGGCGAGGGCGGACGCCCGCTCGGCATCGTCCACCGCGACGTCTCACCCAGCAACATCCTGCTGTCGGCGCGCGGCGAGGTGAAGCTGTTCGACTTCGGCATCGTCAAGGCCGAGGGCCGCGTCACCAAGACCCAGCACGGCGTGGTCAAGGGCAACGTCAGCTTCATGTCCCCCGAGCAAGCGCGCGGCATCGCCATCGACGCGCGCGCCGACCTGTTCTCGTTGGGGCTCGTGATCTTCTACTGTCTAACCGGCGAGATCCTCTATCACGGCGAGACCACGTACGAGCTCCTGGTCAAGGCCGCGACCGGCCCCAGCAACGCCGAGCTCGCGCGCATCGCCGCGCTGCCAGCGCCGTGCGCCGACATCGTCGCGCGCGCGCTGCAAGTGGATCCGACCAAGCGCTACCAGAGCGCGACCGAGTTCGCCGCCGCGGTGTTGCCCCACGTGACCGGCGGGGCAGCGGAGTCGGCGACGCTGATGGCTGGTCTGTTCGGCGACGACTTCCGCGCCGAGGAGGCGCGGTTCGCCGCGGCGCTGCCGACCAGCGGCGCGCTCAAGAGCCCCGCAACCCCCAGTACGGGCGACTTTCCTCGGCGATCCTGATCGCGATGTCGGCGACGGACCTGCCCACGCCCGCGACCCCGTCCGCCCAGCCGCGGACCGCGCTGCACGTGGTCCACATCGGGCCGCCGCAGTCGCTCGACGAGGGCCCGGCGACCTACCGCACGCTGCAGCCGTGCCGCGCGCTGGGCGAGCTCTCCAACGTGCAGGTGCTGAGCGGCACGACGCTGTCCCCCGCCCTGTTCGAGACCGACGTGCTGGCGTCCGCGGACGTATTGGTGATAGGCGACGTTCCGGATCCCGACCTCCTGCCGATCGTCGCGGCGCGCCGGCGACAACGGCGGCTGACCATCTACGAGATCACGAGCCACCTGTTCGCGAATGCGCCGGGCGGTGGCCGCGATGGCGCCGCGGATCCGGCCAAGGCCGCCGATCTCGTGGGGCGCAGCCTGGGGCCGATGCTGGCGCGCCAGGCTGACGCGATCCAGTTCTCTTCCGCGGCGCTCGAGGTCGAGTTCGCCGCGCTCGGCCAGCGCCGAGCGGTGTTCCCCAGCCAGCTTTGGGACGCCCCTCCGCCGCTGCCGCTGCGCCGACTCGATCGCGTCGTGATCGGCTGGGGCGGTTCGCGCGCGCACCGCGACGACCTGCTCGCGGTGATACCGGCGCTGGCCGGCATCCTGGAGCGGCACCCGGAGGTGCGGGTCGCGGTCATGGGCGACGCCGCCGTGCGCTCGGCGCTGGCGGCGCTACCCGGCGAGCGCGTGTCGTTTTCGCCCTGGGACACGCTCGAGGCGTACTACCAGTTCCTCGAGCACATCGACATCGGCATCGCGCCGCTAGCGGCGTCGTCCTACAACCGCACCCGCAGCGACGTCCGGTTCATCGAGTACGCCGCGCACGGGGTGCTGGCCGTGTGCGCGGACCTCGAGCCGTACCGCGAGGCGGTGCGGCCCGGTCAGACCGGATACCTCTACCGCGACGTCGCGGAGCTCGAGACCGTGCTCGAACGAGCGCTGGCTGAAGGCGAGGTGCGCGCGGCGATTCCGGCGCGCGCCGCCCGCTACGTGTCCACCGAGCGGCTGGAGAGGCGTCACGCGGCAGCGCGGCTCGCGTTCTACCTCGAGGCTGCCGCCCAGGTCGGGATCGAACTGCAGGCGCACGCGGGCGCGCGGTTCCCGCCCGCGATCGACGAGGGCCGCGACGGCCCGCGCCGCTTCCCCGACTCGAACTACCTCGCGCTCGGTGCCGGCAAGGTCGAGAAGCTGCTGGGTGAAGGCCTCCAGCATCGGCGAGCGGGCGCGCTCGATCAGGCGCGCCGTTGCTTCTCGGGCGCGGCCCGACTCGCGCCGCAGAGCCACCTGCCCCAGCTGCTGCTCGGCACCGTGGAGGCGCCCGCGGCGGCGATCGAGGCATTGCTGCGGGCCGAAGTGCTCAACCCATCGTCCTGCCAGGCTCCCTACCTGCGCGGTCAGCGGTTGCTCGAGACCGGGGATCGCACCGGGGCGGCCGCGGCGTTCGAGCGCGCGCGCGCGATCGCGCCCAGCTTCGCGGCGCCCCAGGAACGGCTGGGCGCGCTCGCGGAGGCGGCGGGGCGAATCGACGAGGCGTGCCGGCTGTACGAAGAGGCCGCTCTGCACAACGGCACCTTCGCGCTGCCGATCGCGCGGCTGGCGGCGATCGCACAACGCGAGGGCAAGATCGACAAAGCGGTCGGACTGCTCGAGCGCAGCCTCGGCGACGACCCCGATCTTTCGCTCACGAACTTCCTCATCGGACGCGCGTTCGTCGAGCTCAAACGCTACCACCAGGCGCGCGTTCACTTGCTGCGCGCGGTCGAGGGCGCCGAGGACCGCGCTGCCGTGCTGACCGAGCTGGCGAAAGCCGAGATCGGCCTCGGCAACGTCCAGGCCGCCCGCGATTCGCTCGAACAAGCGCGCCGGTGAGCGCGGGCCGTCAACGGGTTTCGCGGGTCAGCAGCACGACGCCCGCCAGCATGAGCAATCCCGCGCCCATCTCCGCGCCTCCGATGTGTTCGCGGAACAAGATCGCGCCGAGGAGCGCGCCCACGAACGGGGCGGTGGCGAAGTAGGCGGCCTCGCGCGCGGCGCCCAGAATGCGGAGAGCGTAGGCGTCGAGCAGCACGCTGGCGCCGAAGGAGACTCCGCCGACCAGCAGCGCCCCGCCGAACGGACCGGCCGACGGCAAGGCGTCGCCGAGCAGGAGCGCGAGCATCAGGTTGCCTGCCGCCGCGCCCAGCGTCTTCACCCGCACGACCGCGAGCGGGTCACGCATCGCCAGTCGGCGGGTGAGGTTATTGTCGACGGCCCACGCGAGGCACGCGCCCGCGATCGCGACCGCGCCCGGCAGCGAGCCGCGCAGGTCGCCGCCCCCCACGGCCAGCACCATGGCGCCCGCGGTCACCAGCACGATGGCCGCGGTCGCATGCCAACCGAGGCGCTCTCGAAACGCCGCCACCGCGACCAGCGCCGTGAACGGTCCTTCGAGGTTCAGGAACAGCGCTCCGGCGGCGGCCGAGACCCGCGCGAGGCCGATGAGCATCAGCACCGGGCCCACCATGCCGCCGAGAATGGTGATCGCCGCGAGTGCCGGCGTGTCGCGACGATCGAGTCCGGTGCTGACGTCGCGGGGCAAGAGGCGCCCGAAACCGACCAGCGCCAGCGCGGCGCCGCCATAGAGGAGACCCGCGAGCATCAGCGGCGCGATCTCGGTCCCGAGGCGCTTCGCGAGTGGCGCGCTCACGCCGAACGTCAGCGCGGCCAGCAGTCCGAAAACGGCGCCTCGCCGCGCGCTGGTCACGAGAACATTGTACTTCCTGGAGCCGCTTTACATGCCGCGGCCGATACCGGACGATGCCGCCTTGCCCGCCCCGAACCCCGAAATTCGGCCGTCGCAGGTGACGCTCAAGACCGTGTTTACGGTCGCGTTCGGCGTCACGATCTGGGTCGGAGCGCTGGCGGCGCTCGCGAACGCCACCGTCGCGGTCGCCCTGGTGACCGCCGCGCTCATCATCGCGGTCGCGCTCGATCGCGTGGTCCGGTTGCTCGAGCAGCGCGGCGTGCAGCGCCCGATCGCGATCGCGATCGTCACCCTGGCTCTGCTGGGACTGGTGGTGGGCTTCGGTTTCACCCTCATCCCGCCCGCGGTCGATCAGGGGCAGGAGCTCGTCCGCAACGCCCCCAGCCTGATCCGCAGCGCGCGGTCGAGCAGCCTGTTCCGGACACTCGACATGCGGTTCCACGTCGCGGAGCAGTTGCTCGACGCCGAGCGGCGGCTGCCCGAGATGCTCGAGGGCGCGGCGACGCCGATTCTGAGCGCGGTCGGCGGCCTCTTGAGCGGGGTCGCCGCGGCGGTGACCATCACCGTTCTGGTGGTGTTCATGTTGATCTTCGGCGGCCGACTCATCGAGGCGGCGCTGTCGGAGGCACGGATCGAGCGGCGCCCGATGTACGAGGAGGTTCTGGTCAAGATCTACCGCTCCATCGGCGGGTACATCGGTGGGCTCACGCTCATCTGCCTCGTGAACGCGACCCTCACCACCACCTTCCTCGCGATCCTCCGGCTGCCGTTCTTCCTGCCGCTCGGGATCCTCGCGGGGATGTCGAGCCTCATCCCGTACGCCGGTCCGTTCGTGATGGGTACCGCGATCTCGATCATCGCTTTATTCACCAAGGGCGCCTGGGTGGGCGTCGCCAGCGCCATCTATTTCGTCACCTACGGCCAGATCGAGGGCAACATCCTCTCGCCGCTGGTGTTTCGGCAAACCGTCCACGTCAACCCGCTCGTCGTCACACTGTCGATTCTGTTCTTGGGCGAAGTCGGCGGCATCCCGGGCGCGATCGTCGCCGTGCCCGTGGTCGCCAGTCTCCAAATCGTGCTGCGCGAAGTCTTCCGCAAGCGCCGCGAGAACTTGGCGATGGCGCGCGAGATAGTATCGCCCTGACCGCTATTCGACGGCGACGGAACGCTTGCGGAGCGGACCCGCGAACGTGAGCGCGAACAACCACGTGGAGGCGAGCGCCGCGCAAGCGGCGTTCATGCCGAACGCCCACGCGGCGCCGTAGTGGTCCCACACCCAGCCGGTGCCGAAGCCGGCGGGAATCGCGGCCGCGCCGAGCAGGCCGTGATACCAGCCGTACGCGCGCCCGCGGGCGCCGCGTTCCGACAGATCGGCGATGATCGCACGCTCCGCGCCCTCGGCAAGACCATGGTAGAGCGCGTACACCAGGAACAGGCCGAGGATTTGGCCCTGCCCGCTCGCGAATCCGAAGCCGACGTAACTGAGCGCGTACGCCGCCCAGCCGAAGGACACCACCACCGCGCGCGAGTGCCGGTCCGACAGCGTCCCGCCCGGGACCGCGGCCAGCGACTTCACCAGGTGGTGGAACGACCACAGGAGCGGAATCATCGCCGGCCGCCAGCCGACTTCCTGCGCGCGAATCAGCAGGAACGCGTCCGACGAGTTGCCGAGCCCGAACAGTAGGCACGCGACGAGGTACTGCGAGAACCCTGGCTTGAGGGCACCGCGCGGCGCGCGCGTGTCGACCGGCCCACTGCGATCGACGATGTGCTCGTGCTCCCGCAGCCGGAAGAACAACACCGCGGGCGCCATCAGCCCGATGACCGCGGCGATCGCGAAGATCCAGCGCATGTGCAGGCCGAGCGCGAGCAGCCCGCTCGCGACGAGCGGCCCGACCGCGGCACCGAAGTGGTCCATCGACCGGTTGAGGCCGAACGCACGCCCGCGCTGGGACGGCTCCACCGAATCGGCGATCAGCGCGTCGCGCGGGCCCGAGCGGATGCCCTTGCCCGCGCGGTCGAACAGCCGCGCCGTGAGCACCTGCCACGGGGCGAGCGCCACGGCGATCCCGGCACGCGCCAGCGCGGGAACCGCGTACCCGCCCGCGACCAGCAGCCGGCGCGGGCCGCGGTCGGATAGCCGGCCGGCGGCCACTTTGATCACGCTGGCGAGCGCGTCGGCGCTGCCCTCGATGAGGCCGATGAACCGCATCGGCGCCCCCAGCGAAACCAGAAACGCCGGCAAAAGCGGGAAGATCGCCTCCGATGAGACGTCGTTGAACAGGCTGGCGAGGCCGAGCAGCCAGATCACCCGCGGCAGCGTTCGCACGCTGCCGAGCGCGGCGCGGAAACTGCCCGTCAGCCCACGCCGGCGACGGACGGGCGGCTCGTCGTCGCGAGGTTCAGGCGGGGGATCCACCTCCCGATTCTTACCGCCATTCGGGGTGCATGGACGAATTCTCCAGCCAAATTCGATCGCATGCCGCGTCGAATCGCCCTAATCTTGATCCACATGCGAAGCTGTCCGATCTGCCGCCGCCCGGCGTCCGACGAAGCCCCGGCGCGGCCGTTCTGCTCCGAGCGCTGTCGATTGGTGGACCTCGGCAAATGGCTCGAGGGCTCTTATCGCGTCACGGCCCCGATCGCGGAAGAGGACCTCGACGCGGGCCTACCGACCGAGGGCGAGGACGAGCCGCCGCAATGAACGACGAGGCCTGGACCCGCTACGTTTCGTTGACCGTGGTGGCGCTGGCGATCGCGACCACCCTCGCCTCCTTCAAAGCGACCGGCTACGCCAGCCGGGTCATGCTCAGCCAGGCACAGGCCTCGGACGCGTGGGCGTTCTATCAGGCTAAGAGCGTCAAGCAGCGGATGGCCGAGACCGACGCCCGCCACGCAACCGGCGACGAGGCCGCGCGCGCGGCCGCCGACTCGGCGCGCTACCGCGCCGAGGAGAAGGAGCT
>WNGA01027453.1_pt1 | contig 13644 bp, 9 predicted proteins | sample 5400061 | NCBI WGS metagenome assembly WNGA01 (sample SAMN13153366, study PRJNA577476) | soil metagenome | isolation source: 100 cm soil or saprolite under grassland replicate 2 | place: USA:California | collected 2016-06-15 | reverse complement strand
GAGCCGAAAACGTGGTTCAAGCGATCCAATCCGTACACCCCGCGGGAGTTGACTCAAAAACCAAAACCGACAACAAGGACGGCAGCCACACGAAGGATCTCGAGGAAGTGCGAAAGTTTACAGAAGCGGCAAAAGGAATTCGATTACGTCGCAGTTGACCCACACTGACTTGAGCACTTCGTGCGCAGAGCCGGGACACTTTGAGAATCCGGTCGTAGGCCCGGGCGCTCAGCTTCAATTCCGTCATCGCCATTTTCAGCAATTCGAGCGTTGCTTCGTCGAGGGCGCAGTAGGCCTTCAATTCCCGGGTGCCCATCCGCGCGTGGCAGGTGATCGACTTCCTGCCTTTGAATCGCTCCTGTTGGCGCTTGCGCGCGGCCATCACACGATGCCGGATCTGGGCGGACGTTTCGCCCGTCCGTTCCGCCGTAATCTCCCGGAACTTGACCTCGGGCACTTCCACGTGGAGGTCGATGCGATCGAGCAACGGGCCGGATACGCGGTTCAGGTAGGTCTGAATCTCGCGCGGCGAGCAGTGTGATTCTCCCGGCATCTTGCCGTCCGGCGTCGGGTTCATCGCCCCCACGAGCATGAATTGCGAGGGAAAGGTCATCGTGCCAGCGGCGTGCGAGATGGTGACGCGGCCTTCTTCGAGGGGCTGGCGCATCGTTTCCAGGACGCTGCGTTTGAATTCCGGCAATTCGTCGAGAAAGAGCACACCGTTGTGGGCCAGGGAGATTTCGCCTGGGCTCGGAGTGACGTTCCCACCGAGCAGGCGGGCGTCGCTGGCGGTGTGGTGCGGCGGGCGAAATGGCCGCCGCGTTACCAGCCCCTGTCCGGGAGCCAAAAGGCCGACGATGCTGTGAATCTTCGTCGTCTCGAGCGCTTCCTCGAGCGTGAGCGGTGGCAGTATCGTCGGAAGCCGCTTTGCCAGCATCGATTTGCCCGTGCCCGGCGGGCCTATCATCAGCAAGACGTTGTGTCCGCCGGCCGCGGCGATTTCCAGGGCGTGTTTCACTGATTCCTGACCCTTGACGGCCGCAAAATCCACTTCATCGTCCTGTTCGTGGTCGAACATTCTCGCGATGTCCACGCGGGTCGGCGCGATTTTGTTTCGCCTTCGAGAAAGCTGACCGCTTCATGCAGATTCTGGATCGGGATCACTTGCAGGCCGTCACGACCGCGGCTTCGGCGGCATGGTCTTTGGGCATCAGCAACCCTACCTTGTCATCGGCTTTCGCGAATAGCGATGGGCAAAACTCCTTTGACCGTGCGCACTCCACCTGTTGGGTATTTGCCACCGCCAGATCAAAGCACAGAAACCCGCCCAATCTATACACTTTCAGAGATTACGGCACTACCCGGCCACTCCTACGACCCTCGGAGAACACCTCCGCAAAAAGCGGATCGACCGATCTCTGTCCATGACGCAACTTGCGAAACTGCTTGGATTTGGAATTACTGATACAGCAATCGAGAAATGGGAGAAAAACCAGAACCGCCCGACGGAATCCCATCGATGCCGCCTCATTGAATTCCTCGGATTCGATCCGGCGACAATTATTCCGACAGGCGGGTGTTGACCGATTCGTTGTTGGGAATTTGCCACGCCGACATGATCCGTTCGAGTGCGCGATTTCCCCGTCTGTAACTGGACTGTGTTTGACCTGTATTGTCGGCGGCCGATGTTCGCCAGTTGTGAAATCGGGGGCAAAACTGAAGCGCTGACACATACGAGCAGTGTCTGGCGCATTTGGATATCAAGGAGTTTTCCGGCTGGAAATTGCGAAAGACTTCGCCGCCGGCCTCGCTCCGTCAGTGGCCCGGTGTCGAAATGGAAAATTGTCGGGTTTGGGGACAGGGACTAGGCTACATCAGGAGCTTCCAAATCGCTACCGCGATGGACGTCAGAAACAAAAGATAGAGGACCAAAGGGCGCGACCGTTTCGGTATCCGATTAGGCGATACTGGACCCGACTTCATAGCTCAAACCACGGAAGGTGAAGTGAATTTCCGCCAATGAGTGACGGAGAGGGCGACCGGCAGCCCGTGAAGCGAAGCGGAAAGCGCGTTGGTCACGACGGTTCGCAGGTGAAATTCGTATTCGTTCACATATTTTCCCTGCTCGTCAGCCGCTCAGCTAAACGCTAAAATGCTCACGTGCGATCCTCGGGTGTGCTGCCGGCGATGACAGCTTTGGCCATGTGCCTGAGCGTTCGGGCTTCGCAGGTGACCGGGCAACTCACCAACGCCGCGAACGGCAATGCCATTGCTGCCGCACGAGTCACGTTGTTCACATCCGATCTCCGGTTGTTTCGGGAGACGCGGAGCGACATCGCCGGTGACTTCCGTTTCGAGAAAGTGGGGTTCGGTGATTATCGACTCGGTGTCGCGGCGCTCGGTTACGAATATGTGGAGACGAGCGCCAGCGTGACCAGTTTGGTCGCGTCGGTGGATTTCGGACTGCGGTCCGAAACCAACGGCGGTCGCTGGACCATAGTTGGCAACACGGAGCCGGAACTGCTTGATGGCAGCGGGTCGGGAAATCTTCTGCCGAGTGGCGAAATCTTTTTCTGCCATGACACCGAAGAGCCAATAATGTTCGATCCGGTAAGCGGGATGAAGTGGTATCCGCCCGATTCGCTCAGCGCGCAAGGCTGTCATATCGTCACGTTAAACACCGATGGCGGCATGTTTCTCACCGGCGGCTCGATGGGCGGCAATCCGCTTGATCCTGTGGTGAAAATCGCCAAGACCTATTGGCGCACCACGAACGCATGGGTTCGCAACGCGGACATGAACACGGGCCGCTGGTATCCGGGACTTGTGCGCTTGCCTGATGAACGGCTGCTGGTGTTGGGGGGCGAGTTGAACGATCCGGGTTACGGGCGAACGAATGGCTGTGAGATTTACGACCCACGCTCGAATTCCTGGACGAACACCGGCTCATTCAATCTGCCCACGGAAATTCCGCCCGCAATTCTGCTCTTTACCGGAGAAGTGCTGAAGACGTGGCGCTATCCTGAACTTTACAACATCGCGAGCGGCACTTGGCGGCCCGCCGCAAACATGATTCAGCCTCGTACAGGTGCATCGGGTGGTGACCACGCGGATCACGAAATTATTCCGTTGCCCGATGGCCGAGTGATGGCGGTAGGCACTTTTCCAACCGTCGTCAGCTCGACCAATCGCTTTGTGGAGTTTTACAATCCGTCCAACAACACCTGGACTTTAGGACCGAACCCGCGAGCGTTGCGGAATCGTCCTGAAGCGCTGATCCTACCGGACGGTCGTGTCTTGTCCTTTGGCGGGCAATACAGCGGCCCGACTCCCGCGCCGGTGCTGCTGGCCAATGCGGGCACGATTCCCAACTGCACGAAAGTCGCCGACCTTTACGACCCAGAGAGCAACACCTGGCGAGCGATGGCTGACTTGAATCGCTTCATTCATTATCATAACGTCACGGTCCTCGTGCCTGATGGCCGTGTGATTGCCACGGGTGGCGCAGGTCTGACGAGCAACCGCTCCTTCGCCGGCGACGATTCCTCCATCGAAGCGTTCGAGCCGCCGTATCTCTTTCGCGGTGTGCGTCCGCGCATTGACTGGCTTTCAACGACTGACTTGGTGCCAGGAAGCAACCTCAGATTGCGCGTCTCACTAACCGAACGCGTCACCAAACTTGTGCTTGTAAGTGCGCGCACGGTCACGCATTGGGTGGACGGCGGTCCACAACGATTCCTCTCGCTCGGCTTCATCCAGAACGGTTTGGAAGTGGAAGCGACCCTACCGAATGACGCCGTTCGATTCCTCGCGGGCTGGTATTTGCTGTTCGCGCTGGTGGACGACATTCCTTCCATCGGAAAAATGGTGCGCATCACTCCCACTCCCGCGCCGCCTCTCCGCGTGCCGACTGTCTCGATTATTTCGACGGATTCGACGGCGAGTGAATCCGGCTTTAATACTGCGAGCTTTACTGTGACGCGCACGGGTGTGACGAACGCGCCATTGCTGGTCAGCTACGCGATTGACGGGACTGCGGTCAATGGAGTCGATTACAACGCCATTTCAAATTTCGTTGTGATTCCGACCGGGGCGTATTCCGCAACCGTGACAGTGACACCGAAAGACGATGTATTCGTCGAAGGTTGGGAAACAATTTCCATTTCGCTGACAAACACCCCGTATTACAGCGCAGTTCCGGCGACGAATGTCGCTATTACTCTCTCGGACAACGAACCAGTCCCACCGCCTCTGGGCCTTCGACTCGCCAACCCGACGAAGGATGTCTTCGACCTCGCACTTGGGGGCGCGGCCACACGCTTGTTCAACATCGAGACTTCAAGTGATTTTAACGTATGGCAACCATTCGCGACTCTGCTTACAGCCACAACCACGACTCACCTTCTTGACGTGATGCCAACGAATGCGCCGTACCTGTTCTTCCGCGCGCGACAGCAGGAGTGAGCCAACACATTCCACGGTGGAATCCAAGTTCGGTTTGACGAGCGAAGTGTCTGCTGAGATAACGGCCAGATGATGACCCATTTCCATCGAAGCCTTCGCTTCAGGCTCTCGCTGCTGAGCTTGTCCTTGATAGCGCTTGCCGCTGGTCACGCAAACGAGCGCGTAAACCGAGTGACTGTGATTCGCGTGCCAGGTGACGCCAACGTGGTGAAAGCTCAGCTCGGCGCGGATGGCACGATTCATCTGCTGCTCGACGCGGAACGTGGCCCGCGATACGTGAAATCGACGGACGCGGGAGTCACTTTCAGCGCCCCCATGACCATAGTGGACGCCGCATCGCAGAAGCCGGACCTGAAGTTTCAGGGCGAGGACCTTGCCATTGGCAAAGATGGTCGCGTACACGTCGCCATGTCGAACAATGCCTGGAAGCTGAAGCTCCCCGAGGAACAATGGGGTTTCTATTTCGCCAGCCTCGTGCCGGGCGCGAAAGCATTCTCGCCGGTGCGGAACGTGAATCGAAAGCCGAGCGAAGGCTTTTCCCTTGCTGCCGACGAGCGCGGCAACGTCAGCGCATGTTTCTTGTCCGGCAAACTTTTCACGATGGCGTCGCATGACAATGGGGAGACTTTTAGCGAATACGCGGAACCGAATCCGGCTTGGGACCCATGCAACTGCTGCACGACCGCAGCCGCTTACGGTGCGGATGGCAAGTTGGCTCTGCTCTACCGCGAGGAAACGGACAATGAGCGCGACATGTTCGTCGTTCTATCGAACCAACGCTCCAAGAGCAAACCACTGCGCACTCGGATCAGCGGCATACCTTGGAAACTTAACGGTTGCCCGATGACATATTTCACAATTACTCGCACAGACACTGGATACGTGGCCGCGTGGCCGACAAAGGGCGAGGTCTATTTTGCGCGACTCGACAAAAATGGTGTGGTTCTGCCTCCGGGCGAAATCAAGACAGCCGGATCGAATGGTATGCGCACGGGAGTTCTGGCGTTGAGCGGGAAAGATAGAGCGACGCTCGTTGCATGGAGATGGCAACTTTACGACGCCGAAGGACGGCCGGAAGGACAAACCGGTTCGGCCCCAAGTCCTGGAAACGGCGCGGCGGGTGTAGCGTTGCCCAATGGCAAATTCCTCCTGTTCTTGTGAGCCAAAGTATCGGTTAAGTTTCCAGCCGCTACGATTCGCGGGAATCCGTGCCTCGCGATCCGGCGTAAAATACTGCGCGAATCGGCAGACAGGAGGCCGCCCCATTACAGCTACGGCAAGGCGACTCGGAAGAAGCGCCTGGTGGCCTCGATACTTAATGGGTACGGGCTTACGGCGTTCGAAATCGAACTCCAAGGACCTGTCACTTCTTCGGACCATTGCAGTGGCCCTTGGCCGATCCACTCCAAAACGACCGTTTGGCCCTCGCGTCTTATCGAACGAAAGACAGGCGGCACACGGCGACGCACGTAGATGCCCGGTTCAGCGAGGATGTGAACCCAATTGTCGTCAGCCACGATGCCATAAGGCAGGCTGCCTCCGGGCGGATTGATCGCGATTTCCGGTTTCGTCCAAGTGGCGCCGTAATCGGGCGAAAAGATGTAGCCCAGCGGTGTCGAAGGATCTCCCGGCGGTCCGTGCGCCCACGCTACGTGAAGCCCGCCGCCGGGAATCATCCAGATTTGATGATGGTCGCGAATGACGTTCGTGTCACTCGCCAGGATTATGTCACCCGGCACGAGTTTCAGTCCCGCCCAGGTGTCGCCGCCATTCAACGAGCGGTTGTATCCCAATCGTTCGGTCGGCAACGGACCGCCGGCGAACGGCCGCTCGCGCTGCCACATCGAGAACACGCGCCCATTTACTGCCGCAATTTGCTGACGCGCTTGCACGTCGCTCTCAGGAGTGTTCTCCCCGATGAATACCGGTGCGCCCCAGGTCGTGCCGTTGTCTGTGGAACGCATGGTGAAGGTTCTTCCGCCAAATGAGTTGGTCGAGAGCTTGGCGCCGAATGCGACATGCACGATGTTTCCATCCACCGCCATCCTCGCGCTCGCATCGGCTTCGGCGTAGAGCCGCACGCCATTGTCCCAATTCACGCCGCCATTCGTGGAGCGGAAATAAAATATCCCGGTTCCGTATCCTCCCGCGCCGGACTGTCCGCCAAAAACGTGAACCGTGTTGCCGTTCACGACGATGTTTGCCCGCCGGATTTCCTCGCCCGGTCGCGTGATGCGAATCGGGGCAGTCCAGCTTGCGCCGTTGTTCGTGGACTTCCGAAAATCCAAAAGCTGGCTCGACGGCCCCATATCTCCCACGGCGGTGAGCAGAAAAACTGTGTCACCGACGGCGAACAGTCCACCGTACTGCATAGGGTAATTGCCAGATGCCGGCGCGACCGTGAATGGAGCGCTCCAGGTCGCGCCATTGTCCTGCGAAGAACGGTGCACCACGTTGCCGCCGCTATGCCCGACCACATGCACTCGGTTGCCGAGCGCGATACGACCATACGCCGAAACCAGCGTGACGGGTGCAGACCAGACCGGTGGCTTCGGCGGTTCAACACCGGCGAGCGCGGCGATTTCTTCACCGCTGAGCGCGCGAGCATACACCCGCGCATCATCAATCCGGCCGTTGAAGAAAATTTCGTCGCCAGCCTGATCACGTGCGCCGATGCGCAATTGTTTTGTGTCGTCAAGGGATTGGCCGCTGAGAGAGGCGAGGCTGTTCTGCGCGCCAGTGGGCGCTCCGTCCGCGTAGCGAGTCATACTGCCATCTCGATCAAAGACGACGGCGATGTGATGCCACTCCCATCCGTCGGGATTTGACCCGCCGACGAATCCCATTTTCGTCACGACCATGCCCGATGATGTGGTATTGACCCACGCCGCGACCGTCCAGTTCCGAGTCCCGATGTCCAGGCCAGCTCCGTTGGTTCCGCCAGATTGGGCGTCTGAAGCGAAAACATAATCGCCAGAGCCGTTGAAAGAGAGTGCGCCTTCTATTTTTCCAACAACCCTCACGGCTCCGATGATGGTCCCGGTGTGTCCGTTGGTCGCAGAATCAATCGCGATGTCTCCGCTCGGTTCGTCGAATTTCCAGTGGCTAATCGCGAGGTTTTCTTGAGCAGCCGCGGAGCTGGATGTCGTCCCGAGCAAAGCACTCAAACCGATAGCACGGAAAGCCGGCAGAAATCGGAGCAAATGACCGTGCATCTCAAGAAGTTAGTTTTTCCGCCGAAACGGTTCAAGTCGCCCTCGTCGAATGAAATCGGCCTTTTGAATTCGGGCGGAGAGGAACGTGATTGGAAAAGGTGATCCAAGTTGATAATCTTTCGCAAATTTGAAGTTGGTGTGTGCGCCCAGATCATGAATCGACGCACCTTTCAGCAACGGCTGCTGTACCATCACCTGCCGCTGGCCGTGGCCAGTGCCGCCTGCTGCCTGCTGGTCTTCGCACTGGTCAAATCCAAGTATCTCCCGTTTCGACTGAGCATGGCCACCGCGTACACGGGCGCGTTGCTGCTCAGCGTGACGCTCGTGCTGGGGGTGCTCAAGGTATTGCGGGGTGAGACTAGCCCGGTCTCGACGGATTGGCGGCGGGACGTGGGAATATGGGCGGCGCTGTTTGGGCTCGGACATTTGGTGATCGGCTTGCAGGTGCATTCGCCCGGCCGCATGTGGACCTACTTCGTCTACCCGACGGAGCAGACCCGATCGTTTCCGTTGAACTGTGCATTACCGCTACGGTTGCGGCATCCCACACTCTTGCTGCTTACGCCACCCGTACGGCGTCATGCCCCGCGGCTTGTACACCGACAACGTGGTAGCTACGAGCAATGCCACCAACGCGGCACCAGCGCTGGCCACGAGTTGAATGCGTAGCCCGGCGAGATCACCACTGGACAATCTCGTCTCTGCTACCACGCGTGCCAGATGGCCAATTGGCCGCATGTGCAACTGCAAGATGATGGTCGCAGGGATGGTTATTAGGAATTTTATCAGCACCCAATAATGCCGGAATAACCCCCACTCGGTTCCCAGTGACTGGATAAGCCCGGTTAGCGGCGAAGCGAAGCTCAATGGCACGATCACGCACCAAGCCGTCAAATCCATCGCGAGATAGGCGGCACGCACCATCTGAGCATCCCGGCTGGTCAGACCGGCGACGGCGAGAGCCAGGAAGCTCACAACCGCGCCGAGCCAGCCAACCGAAGACGTGACATGCGCTGTGAGCGCGAACTTGCGGAGACGGGGTGTCATCATAGCGTGTGGCCCCCAAAGCCACGGCCGGTGAGGTGCAGGATGACAAACAGCAGGACCAGGACGATGACGACGATCCCAAACACCTTCACCCAGCGCGGTGTGGCCGGTGGTTGATTCCCTGCCGGGGAGTGAACGTCAGCCATATGGGTGTCCTCTTCTGTCGCGCGTGGTCGTTAAGGTTTTCATGACGGCAACAGTTTACGAGACAGTGTATCGAGGTCAAATCATTGTGGCGTGGCCCAACAACAGAATCGCTGAGCTGATGAATCTACTCAAAGGGGGATCTTCAGGGCGCGCGCCATATCAATCGACGGAAATCAGCGCGCTCGGACACGGGCTTGCAATCCATACCGCCCACCCCTTGACCAGACAAAAGGATACACGATGAGTTCCTCCATTCCGATCCTTCCGCCGCGGCTTCCGGAAGGGGTTGGCGGCTCCTTCACGCTCGTGTAGTCTGAGCGCGCCCGGCCATGAGCGATGTGACCCGCATTTTGAACGCGATTGGCGGCGGCGACTCCAAGGCCGCCCAGGACTTGCTACCCCTCGTTTACGAGGAACTGCGAAAGCTCGCCGCTCACAAAATGGCTAACGAAGCTCCCGGCCAAACGCTCCAACCGACAGCGCTGGTTCATGAGGCATGGCTCCGGTTGGTCGGCACTGAGAATCCCCAATTCGAAGGCCGTGGACACTTCTTTGCCGCGGCGGCGGAGGCGATGCGGCGCATCCTCATCGACCGCGCGCGACAAAAACTCTCGCTCAAACGAGGGGCGGGCGCGGCCCGGGTGAATCTTGAGGACCTCGAGGTCGCTTCGGCGGCCGATGACGATACGCTGCTGGCCGTCGATGAAGCGTTGACGAAGCTGGCCCGGGAGGACCCGGACTCCGCCGAGTTCATCAAGCTGCGGTTCTTCGCCGGCATGACCAACGACGAGGCCGCGCAGGCCCTCGGCATTCCCGAGCGCACGGCGCGCCGGCATTGGAGCTTTGCCCGGGCGTGGCTGTTTCGTGAAATTCAACGCCAAAGCGGCGCGTGAAGATTCGGCCCGCAACTTTCGCGTTCTTTCTGGCCAGGTTTGCCGGCGCATTACGCATTAAGAATTGGATATGAACGCCCCCGTCCAATCCATCCGCGCCATCTTCGACGAAGCCTCGGAGATCGCGGACGCCGAGCAGCGCCGCGCGTTCGTCGCCCGCGCGTGCGATGACAACGAGGCCCTGCGCCGCGAGGTTGAGGAACTTCTGGCGGCGCACGAGACGGCCGGCGGATTCCTGGCCGACCCCAAGCGCGACGAGTCCGCGGCGCTCACTCTGAAGGAAGGCGACCGGATCGGCCGCTACAAACTGCTCCAGAAAATCGGCGAAGGCGGTTGCGGCGTGGTCTTCATGGCCGAGCAGACCGAGCCGGTGCGCCGCCGCGTGGCGCTCAAGGTCATCAAGCTGGGCATGGACACACGGTCCGTGATCGCGCGTTTTGAGGCGGAACGGCAAGCGCTGGCGTTGATGGATCACCCAAACATCGCGCGCGTGCTCGACGCGGGCGCGACCGACACGGGTCGGCCCTTCTTTGTGATGGAGCTGGTGCGCGGTATCAAGATCACCGACTTCTGCGACCAGAACGATCTTTCCACCAATCAGCGCCTCGAATTGTTCATCCAGGTTTGCCAGGCAGTTCAGCACGCGCATCAGAAGGGGATCATTCATCGCGACCTCAAGCCGTCCAACGTCCTCGTCACCTCAAACGATGGCGTGCCGCTGCCCAAGGTCATCGACTTCGGGGTGGCCAAAGCGACGAGCGATGTCCAACTCACGAACAAGACGTTGTTCACCCGTTTCGATATGTTCATCGGCACGCCCGCCTACATGAGTCCGGAACAGGCGGAATTCAACGCGCACGACGTGGACACGCGCTCGGACATCTATTCGCTCGGCGTGCTGCTCTACGAGTTGCTCACCGGGCACACGCCCTTCGACTCGGATGCCTGGCTCAAATCGGGTATTGATGCCCTGCGCAAGACGATTCGCGAAGGAGAGCCCACGCGACCCAGTACGCGCTTAACGATGGAACTGGCCGCGCATGGAGTTCCGCCTTCAGGCGGCCGGGCTGGAAGACAATCTGGCGTTGTGGAGAAAGACCCCGGCGAAGCACCTAAAGGCAGGACTCCAAACCGCCGGCCGCCCACGAAGGAACTCATCGCCGAGCTTCGCGGCGACCTCGATTGCATCGTCCTGAAGGCCCTGGAGAAGGACCGCACGCGCCGCTACGAAACCGCCAATGGCCTGGCGATGGACATCCAGCGCCATCTCGCGCACGAGCCCGTCCTCGCTCGCGCACCCAGCCGGCTGTACCTCCTGCGGAAATTCGTGCGGCGGCATCGCCCGGAATTCGCGGTCAGCGCCGCCGTCGCGTTGCTGCTGGTCGCGGGTATCGTTTTCACCGTGCGCGATGCCGCGCGAACGCGCGCCGCGGAGAAAGTCCAGCGGACCTTGCGGGAACGCGCCGAGGCGAACCAACACCGTGCCGAACAGGCGAAAGCGGATGCCGACGCCGCCAATCAGCGGCTTACCCGCAGCCTTTTTATCCGCGAGTGGCAGGACGCCGAACATCTCCTGGAACAGGGCAAGGTGGGGTCAGCACTCGCCTGGTTCGCCCACGCGGTCCGTGCGCGTCCGGATGACGTCGCCGCGCGCACGCGGCTGCTGGGGATTCTCACGGAACGAACCTTTGCGCTGCCGGCGGGCCACCCGTTGGCGCATGGCGCTCCGGTGAATAGTGCGTTGCTCACCTCTGACGGAACTCATCTCGTCACCGCAGCCGCTGACAACCGAGTTCGCATCTGGCCGCTCGATTTGGACACGGCGCCAGGAATCTTGCCCGAAACTTTTACCGATCCCCGCGTGGCCATTGTATCACCGAACAATCGCGTGCTGGTCCAGGATTCGGAATCGGTCTCCCTGTGGGAACTGGACGGAACACCGGTGCGGAGGATCGCCCTCCGGCGCCACTCCTCCGGACCAGTTTCGACAACGTCCGATGGCCGTTTCGCCCTTCTGATCGCCGAAAGCGGCCCGCAATTATGGGACGCGGCCGAACTGCGGCCAGTCGGACAAGCCGTGCCAATTGAGAAACTTGTCCACTGGGCGCTCAGCGCAAACGGTCAGCACCTCTTTGGGTATGCGGGCGACAAAGCGTTTGGCGCCTGGTCGGCTTCCAGCGGGAAACTGATCTGGGATGTAAGTCTGCCCGAGCTTCCAGGCGCCTCTGAGTGGAACGAGATGGCCTACGATCCCAAATCCGAACGACTGGTGCTGCACCGCTGGGCCGCGTCCGCGGGCGTGAATGAGCTTTCCGTCTGGAACCTCAAATCGGAGACAGGCGGTTTGTTGCGTCCCTCGAGTCCTTCACTGACTGTCTGGCCACGGAGCGGAATTTCGGCGCGAGCCTTTTCTCCATCCGGCGACCGCCTGTTTGTCGGAGATCTCGAAGGGAGTCTTGGTTGTGTGAACCTCGCCACCGGAGAATTGGAAACTCTCAATAGCGAACACGATGGGAGGATCTGGTGCCTAAGTTTTCCGGGCAACGGCCAGCGCCTGGCCACCGCGTCTGCGGACGGCACAGCCCGGCTTTGGGACGTCCGGATGAGATCACCTGAACCTCGAATTTGGACGAACGGCATCTCTACCTGGGACGCCAAATTCAGTCCCGATTCACGCTGGTTTGTTATGACGGGTCTTGGCGCCGCCGAGGTTCGTGAGACCGCCACCGGCGCCTTGCGCCATCGCCTGCCGATCGAGGGTCTCGTGACGCATCTGAACTTTTCGCCGGATGGCAGGCGAATCGTGGCCTGCACCAGTCGGGGCGAGGCCCGGGTGTGGGATGCCCAGACGGGCGCGCCGGTCATCGAACCGCTTCGCGGCCCGCCGAGTCACTACGTGGCATTCTCTCCGGATGGACGATTGTTTTGTGTGGTGAGCAGCCACAATACCGTCACCCTTTCCGAAACGGAAACAGGCCGGTCCGCCGGACCGACCCTGACCAACCATTCCTTCGGGGTCAGTGCCCTCTTCACCCGGGATTCCCGCCATCTTTTTGTGGCCACAGCTTCGGGAGAACTTGAATTCTGGTCGGTGCCGGAGGGCACCCGTCTGGAACGGTCCGTTCGGCACAAAGATGTGATTTGGACCACGCGCTTCAGCCCGGACGAACGGCTGTTGCTCACGGCCTCCAGAGATCGAACGGCTTCGCTGTGGGACGCGGACACGGGACTTTTGGTCCGTGAGTTCCGCCACGAGCAGCAAGTCCTCACCGCCGCATTCAGCCCGGACGGCAAACGAATCCTCACCGGCGACGGCAGCCGGCGCGCCTTTATCTGGGATGCTGCTACTGGAGAACGATTGATCGAGTTGATGCCTCATCCGGGAGCGGCGTGGTACGGAGAATTCAGCACGGACGGGCGGCTGATTTTGACCGGGGATGATGCGGGCAACGCACGATTGTGGGACGCGGCCAGCGGTCTGCCCTTGAGCGGCTGGGTGAAGAATGGACCGAGCCTCAAGCGCACGCACCTCAGCCCGGATGGCCGATGGGCCTTAAGCGCGGCGGCAGATGGCACCGTACGCGTCTGGCCCGTGCTGCACGCACCGCTGCCGGCGCCGGCCTGGCTGCCGGAACTGGCCGAAGCCGTGGCGGGCCGGCGGTTGCGCGACGACGGCACCTTGGAGCAGGTGCCGGCAGAGCGCTGCCTCACCCTGACCAAGTCGCTCGCCGCAAACACGGCCGATGATTTTTATGGCCGCTGGGCGCGCTGGTTTCTCATCGAGCGCATGAAGGAGAAGCCCGCAGCGTTCGTGCCGTGAAATGTGAAAAGCGCCAGAGGACTGGCGCAGTCCAAGACCTGGCGGACTTACCTGCGGC
>WNGA01020021.1_pt1 | contig 13645 bp, 12 predicted proteins | sample 5400061 | NCBI WGS metagenome assembly WNGA01 (sample SAMN13153366, study PRJNA577476) | soil metagenome | isolation source: 100 cm soil or saprolite under grassland replicate 2 | place: USA:California | collected 2016-06-15 | reverse complement strand
GCGGCGTGGACGTTCTCCTCGAAGAGGGTGCCGCCGAAGTCGTCCGCGCCCCAGTGAAGCGCCACCTGCCCCGCCCGCTTGCCTTCCGAGAACCACGAGGCCTGGACATGCGGGAAATTGTCGAGGTAGAGCCGGGAGACGGCCAGCATTCGCAGATAGGCATTGGGCCCCTGGTAGTGCTTGATCCACTTCTCGAGGAGGGTGTTGCCGGGTTTGAAGGACCAGGGCACGAAGGCCGTGAAGCCCCCGAACTCGTCCTGGAGCTCGCGGATCGCGTCCAGATGGTCGAGGACGTCCTCGGGGGCCTCGACGTGGCCGTACATCATGGTCGCGGTGGACCGGAAACCCTGGCGGTGCGCCTCGCGGTGGACGTCGAGCCAGGCGGCGGGGCCGCCCTTCTTGGGCTCGATCCGCTTGCGCACGCGCTCGGAGAGCACCTCGGCGCCGCCGCCGGGCAGGGTGGTCTGCCCGGACTCCTTGAGAAGCGCGAGGACCTCGGCCACGGGCTTGCCGGCCACCTGGGCCATCGTCTGGATCTCCGACGCGGTGAAGAAGTGGGGCGTGACGCCGGGGAAGCGCCGCCTGGTCTCGCCAACGAGCGACAGGTAGTAGTCGAGGGGGAGGGCGGGGTTGTGGCCGCCCTGGAGGAGCACGGTGGTGGCGCCGCGCCGGGAGGCGGCCTCCACCTTCGCCATCACCTCGTCGACCGTCAGGGTGTAGGCCTCCTTGTCGCCGGGCTTGCGGTAGAAGGCGCAGAACTGGCAGTCGGTGACGCAGACGTTGGTGTAGTTCGGGTTCGAGTCGATGACGAAGGTGACGCGCTTGTCGGGGATGCGCCGGAACCGCTCCTCCTGGGCCAGGCTGCCGAGGTCGAGGAGCGGCGCCTCGGTGAGGAGCCAGAGCCCCTCGGCGCGATCGAGCCGCTCGGCCGCTCGCGCCTTCTCGCGGATCTGGTTCAGCACGCTCAGTTCCGCGCGGCGACCACGTTGTAGAGGGCGTCGCGCTCCACCGGGGTCTTCCCCGCATCCCGGATGATGCGGAGCACCTGGTCCCGCGCCAGTCCGGGGGGGCTCTCCGCCTTGGCCATGTGGGCGATCTTCTCCTCCTCGAGAGTGCCGTTGACGTCGGAGGCGCCGAAGTGCAGGGCCAGCGAGGCGGTCGCCTCGCCGATCATCACCCAGTACGCCTCGATGTGGGGGAAGTTGTCGAGCAGGAGCCGCGAGGCGGCGATGGTCCTGAGGTCGTCCGTCGGTGGAGTCTGGCGGGGGACGAGCTTCGTCGTCCCCACCTGGTACGAGAGCGGAATGAAGGTGAGGAATCCGCCGGACCTGTCCTGCTGCTCCCGCAGTCGCATCAGGTGGTCGACACGTTCCTCCAGGGTCTCCACGTGACCGTACAGCATGGTCGCATTGGTCCTGATGCCCAGTTCATGCGCGATGCCGTGGATCTCGCACCACCGCTCGGCGTCGGCCTTGCCGCTGTAGCGGAGGAGCTTGCGCAGGCGCTCGGAGAAGACCTCGGCGCCGCCGCCCGGCATGGAGCGGAGGCCGGCCGCCTTGAGCCGGCCCAGGGCCTCCCGCGGCTCGATCTTCCAGCGCCGCCAGAAGTAGTCGATCTCGGCGGCGGTGAAGGCCTTGATCTGCGTCTCCGGGCGGGCGGCGTGGATGGCCGCGATCATGCGCTCGAAGTACTCGAAGGGCCAGTCCGGATGATGGCCCCCCGTGATGTGGACCTCGCGCGTGCCCGGCTTGATCATCGCGAGCACGTCCTCGATGGAGTTGCAGACATTGGTCGGGTTCACGTAGCGGTTCACCACGAAGAAGACCCGGTCGCCGTGAAGCCGGGACTTGGCGAAGTCGGCCATGCGGCCGACCGCATGGAGGTCCTCGGTCTGGAAGAGAAGAAGACCCTCATCCCGCGTGAGGCGGGCGCCCGCCTGCACCTTTCCCCAGAGTGGATGGAGACGCTGGTCGCGGAGCAGGGGCTGAGCGCTGACGGCGACGGACATGAGACTCCTCCAGGTGCGTGATAGACCGACTGGTCGGTCTGATTCTAAGTGCCCGTCCCCAATGCTGTCAACCCAGCGCCTGGGCGGCGGTCGCCTTGACGGCTCCGCGGCGCGTGTGTAATAGTCCCGGCATTGTGCGCACACCCCGGTGGGCAGGATGAGGTCCGCGTGGCGGCGGCGCTGAGGGAACTGGCCCGGAAGATCGACCGTTTCCAGGATGCCCTCGGCCGGGGCGTGTCCTGGATCATGCTCCTCATGGTCCTCGTGGTGTTCTTCGACGTCATCATGCGCTACGCGTTCAACAAGAGCAGCGTGTTCGCCCAGGAGCTCGAGTGGCATCTGTTCGGCGTGGTCTACCTCCTCGGCGCCGGCTACACCATGCTCTTCGACGAGCACGTGCGGGTGGACATCCTCTACTCGCGCTGGTCGCCCCGCAAGAGGGCCTGGTCCGACTTCGTCCTCGCGTTCATCTTCTTCTTCCCGTCCTGCCTCATGGTCATCTACACCACCTGGCCCTTCGTGAGAAACTCCTTCCTCGTCTACGAGGGTTCCCCCGACCCGGGCGGCGTTCCGTTCCGCTTCCTTCTCAAGTCGGTGATCATCGTCGGATTCCTGCTGCTCATGCTCCAGGGGATCTCGCAGACCGTCAAGAACTACTTCGTGGCCAGGGGCTGGGAAGAACCCGAGATCCGGGCCAAGGACATCGTCTAGCATGCTGCCCCTCGACCAGACCCTGGGCGCCCTCATGTTTGCCGGGATGATCGCGTTCCTGTTCCTGGGCTTTCCGGTGGCCTTCAGTCTGACGTTCACCGGGCTCTTCTTCGGGATCCTCGGCGTGTGGTTCGGGGTCCTCCACGCGAACTTCTTCGACATCCTGCCGCTCCGGATCTGGGGCACGATGACCAACTTCACGCTCCTCGCGGTGCCGCTCTTCGTCTTCATGGGGGTGGCCCTCGAGAAATCGGGGCTGGCCGAGGAGCTGCTGGAGACCATGGCGCTGGTCTTCGGAAAGCTGAAGGGCGGCATCGCGATCTCGGTGGTCGTGGTGGGGGCGATCCTGGCCGCCTCCACGGGGATCGTCGGCGCCAGCGTGATCACCATGGGGCTCATCTCGCTCCCCACGATGCTCCGCCGGGGGTACAGCAAGGAGCTCATCTGCGGGACCATCTGCGCCTCGGGCACGCTGGGCCAGATCATCCCGCCCAGCGTGATCCTGATCCTTCTCGGCGATATCATGGGGGTGCCGGTGGGCGACCTCTACATCGGGGCCGTGATCCCGGGGCTGATCCTGGTGGGGCTCTACATCCTGTACCTCGTGGTTCTTTCACGGTGGAAGCCGGAGCTGGCGCCGCCCATCCCCGCCGCCGAGCTGGCGGCCTTCCGCGGCGACGCCCTCAAGCGCGTCACCATCGCCCTGATCCCGGCCCTGCTCCTCATCGTGGGAGTGCTGGGCTCCATCTTCGCCGGCATCGCCTCCCCGACGGAGGCGGCGTCGGTGGGCGCGGCGGGCGGCCTCATCCTCACCATGCTGAAGGGCCGCTTCTCCATGAGCATGCTCCGGGGGGTCATGCAGTCGACCACGCGCATCACGAGCCTGGCCTTCATCATCCTCGTCGGGGCCAACTGCTTCGGGCTCGTCTTTCGGGGCCTCAACGGCGACCGGCTGATCCAGGATTTCCTCAAGGGGCTGCCGTTCGGCTCCTACGGGGTGCTGGCTCTGGTCATGCTGGTCATCTTCATCCTGGGCTTCTTCATCGACTTCTTCGAGATCTGCTTCATCCACGTGCCGATCCTGACGCCCATCCTCGTGACCCACTTCGGCTTCGATCCCGTGTGGCTCGGCGTGGTGATCGGCGTGAATCTGCAGACCTCCTTCCTCACGCCCCCCTTCGGCTTCGCCCTCTTCTACCTGCGGGGCGTCGCGCCTTCCGAGATCACCACGCCCGACATCTACCGCGGGGTCGTGCCCTTCGTGGGACTCCAGCTCATCGGGCTCGTGCTGGTGATCACCTATCCCGAGCTGGCGCAGTGGTTGATCCGGGCCCTGCGCTGAGCGGCGGCGCGGCGGGCTGAAAAAAACAGCGGGGCGGAGGAGATCGCCTCCGCCCCGTCCGTGCGCGCGCCGCTCAGGCGCCGAGGCTACGCGCCGGCGATCTCGGCGTGGAAGGCGGCCTCCGAGATGAGGCGCCAATCGTTGAGCTGGGAGTCGAACTTCTTGACCGAGGCGTACACCTTCTTGGCCTGCGGGGTCTTCTCCGACTCCTCCTTGATGACCTGGTCGGAGAGCTTCTTCAGGGCCTTGAGGGTGTCGCTGGAGAGGTTCACGATCTCGACCTTGGCCTTGAACTCGGTCTTGAGCTTGTGCAGCGCGACCGTGTTCTTGGACTCGTACTCCATCAAGGTGTGGACCTGCGTCGCCTGGCTGGCCCAGTCGATGATCGCCTTGAGGTCGGCCGGCAACGCATCGTAGGCCTTCTTGTTGAAGCCGAACTCGGCCGTGGTCCCCGGCTCGTGCCAGCCGGGGTAGTAGTAGTAGCGGGCGGCGTTGTGCAGGCCGAGCTTCATGTCGTCGTGGGGGCCCACCCACTCCGTGGAGTCGATGACGCCGCGCTCGAGGGCGGTGTAGATCTCGCCGCCGGGGGTGAGGACGACGGTGCCTCCGGCGGCGCCCACGATCTTGCCGCCGAGGCCGGGGATCCGCATCTTGAGGCCCTTGTAGTCCGCGATGCTGTTGATCTTCTTCCTGAACCAGCCCGCCATCTGCACGCCCGTGGACGGGCCGGGGCGGGGCACGATGCCGAAGGCGGCGTAGGTCTCCTCCCAGAGCTTGAGCCCGTCGCCGTGCAGGTACCAGGTCATCATGCCCTGCGGGTTGAAGCCGAAGGGAACGGCCGAGAACCACTGCACGGCGGGCTCCTTGCCCGCCCAGTAGTACGGCGCCCCCATGAAGCACTCGATGGTGCCCTGGGAGGTGGCGTCGAAGCAGCCGAAGGCCGGCATCAGCTCACCCCCGGCGAACACCTGGATCTTGAGCCGGCCCCCGCTCATGTCGTCGATGATCTTGCCGAGCCGCTGGGCCGAGCCCTGAAGCACGTCCAGAGCGGGCGTCCAGGTGGTGGACATGCGCCACTGGAACTTGGGCTGGGCGATGACGTTGGGGGCCTCCATAACGGCGGCTGCCGCGCCGGCGGCGACCAGGGTGGCCCCTTTCATGATGAACCGCCTGCGACCTTCCATACGGCACCTCCGTGGTGTGGATTGCATCCCGTGGGTGGGATGTGGATCGCCCGTACGGGCGCGCCAAGAATAGCACAGCTGTCCGCCTCGATGAGGCAAACGGGTCGCCCGACTGGATGGTTCCTGAGCCCCCGAGGGCGGTTCACGGCCACGCGCGCCGCGTGTTATCCTTACGGGCCGTGAAGCCCGATTCCGGCCTGTGCTTCGAGGATCTCCAGGTGGGGGATGAGTACCGGTCGCCCGGCCGGACCGTCACCGAAGCCGACATCGTGATCTTCGCCGGGGTGAGCGGGGACTACAACGTGCTCCACACCGACGCGGAGTACATGAAGGCCTCCCTCTACGGGGAGCGCATCGCCCACGGGCTGCTCGGCCTCTCCGTCCAGCACGGGCTCCTTGCCCGGAGCATGCCCGCCCGCGCCGGGGAACGGTTCGTCGGGCTGAGCCCGGGTGGGGCGTGGTCACCATGCAGCGGCAGGTCCTGAACCAGCGGGGCGAGCTGGTGCAGGAGGGTGAGACCGAGCATCTCGTGAGCCGGCGACTCGACTGAACCCGTGATGGACCGGGTTGCGCGCGACGGGAAGCTGTACTTCGAGGATGTGGGGATCGGGGTCGTGGTCGAGACGCCCGGCATCACGCTGACCGAGACCCACGTGGCGCTGTTCGACGGCCTGATCGGCGATCGGCCGGCGGACCCCCAGGCCGTTCCCGAGCTGCTGCCGCTGTGTCTCTCCTCGGGGCTCGGATGGCGGGCGCCTCAGCCTCCGCTCGTGGTGCTGGCCTTCATGGGGTTCGAGTGGAAGTTCCTGAGACCGGCGCGCATCGGAGACACCATCCGTTGCGTGTCGAGGAGCCTGACCAAGCGCTCGATGAAGGAGGGCGGAGTCGTCATCGAGGAGCGAAACATCCTGAACCAGCGCGACGAGGTGGTCCAGGGGGGGAAGCTGACTCTCCTCGTCGCCAAGCGGCCGGTGGAAGCGCAGTCGCCCGCCGGGGGGAGCGCGTCATGACCGCCGCGCCGCCGCGTGTCCTCGTGCTGACGGCCTCGTACGGCTCGGGCCACAACCGGGTGGCGGCAACGCTCGCCGCCGAGTTCCGGCGCGCGGGCGCGCCGGTCCGGGTGGTGGACCACTTCCACGACCTGGTTCACCCCGAGTTCGACCGGCTCACCCGCGGCCTCTACTACGCGGTCCTGCGCCGTGCCCCCGTGCTCTGGGGGATCGCCTACTGGCTCGGCGACCAGCTGAGCGTGTCTTCGCCCTTGCTCATGGGCATCAACAGCCTGGGCACGCGGAGGCTCGCCGGGCTCCTGGCGGCCGACCGTCCCGACCACGTGGTGTCGGTTCACCCCACGCCGGTCGCGGCACTGTCCCAGCTCCGGTCGCGGGGCGTGCCGATTCCCTCTCACACGACCGTGTTCACGGACTTCGTGGCCCACACCCAGTGGATCCATGGGCACCTGGACCGCTACTGCGTGCCCGCCGAGGAGATCGCGCGCGACCTGACGGCGCGCGGCGTGCCCCGCGCGCGCGTCGTCGTGACCGGGATCCCCGTGGGCCAGGAGTTCACGGAGGCCTCCGAACGGGCCCAGGCCCGGCTCGCGCTCGGCCTCTCGCCCCGGCTGCCCGTCCTGCTCTTGATGGACGGCTCGGGCGGTGGCTTCGGCCGCCTCGAGGAGGCGGCGCGAACGCTCCTGCGGATGGAGGAGCCGCTCCAGGCGGTGGTGGTGACGGGGCGGGAAGAGCAGCTCGAGACCAGGCTGAGCAAGCTGGCCGCCGGCCGCGAGTCGCGCGTGAAGATCTTCGGGTACGTGGACAACGTCCGCCAGCTCATGGCCGCCGCCGATTTCCTCGTGACCAAGGCGGGAGGCCTCACGGTCGCCGAGGCGCTGGCCGCCGAGCTGCCCATGATCTGCTTCGGCTCGCTGCCCGGGCAGGAGTCGCGGAACGAGCGCTTCGCCGCCATGGCCGGCGTGGCCCTCGTCGCCGGCTCGGGGGCACAGCTCGAACGCGTGATCGGGGCCGTGCTGCGCGATCCGGTCCTGCTCCGCAACATGCGAGAGCGCGTCCGTCTCTACCGCCGGCCCCGCGCCGCGACCCAGATCGTCGAGCTGGTGCTGGCCGGGCAGGGCGTGGCCCGGGAACGCGCGTCGTGACCGCCGCCCTCTGGCTCGCGGCGCCGCCCGCGCTCTGGGCGGCGTACACGTGGGGCTCGTACGTGGTCCACCCGGGACGCCTCCGGCGCGGTCGGAGATCGGCGCGCCGTGTGACTCTCACCTTCGACGACGGCCCCGACCCCCATCACACGCCCCGTGTGCTCGACATCCTGGCGCGCGAGCGCGTGGCCGCGACTTTCTTCCTCATCGGCCGGCGAGCGGCCGAGGCTCCGGACCTTGCCCGACGGATCACCGACGAGGGCCATGACCTCGGCAATCACACCTGGAGTCACCGGAGCCTCTGGCTCTGCGGACCCCGCGAGACCGAGCGCGAGATCGTCCAGGGCCACGACGCCATCGCGCTGGCCGCCGGGAGCGCCCCGCGCTTCTTCCGCCCCCCATGGGGGCTGAGCAATCTCGCCGTGTTCCCGGTGCTCCGGCGTCTGCACACGCCCTGCGTCTTCTGGACCGTGCAGCCCGAGCGCCGCCGGGCCGCCGCTCCGCCGCTGCAGGTGCAGAGAGTGAGGGAAGGAGTGAAGCCGGGGGCCATCCTCGACCTCCACGACGCCGACGGCGTGCCGGGGGCGGGCGGACGGATCGTGCAGGCGCTGCCGGGTCTCATCGCTGCGCTCCGGGAGGCGGGCTATACCCTCGCCCCGCTCCCCGACCTGCTGTAAAATCCTGGCGCTCGCGAATGCGGGCAGATCGTCCAACCCGGGGGGTTGACTTCCCCGACCGGCGGGAGCGCAGGCGCCCCGACGGCGAATCCAAAAGGAGTCCGAAATGCCGGTAGATCCCCGCCGCCAGAGTCGCGTCCTCCTCGACGGGCCAGACCGCGCCCCCGCGCGCGCCATGATGAAGGCCGTCGGTTTCAGCGACCAGGACCTCGTGCGCCCCCAGATCGGCGTCGCGCATAGCTGGATCGGGACGATGCCGTGCAACTGGAACCACCGCAAGCTGGCCGAGAAGGTGATGCAGGGGATCCGGGCGGCGGGCGGCACGCCCATCGAGGTCAACACCATCGCCATCACCGACGGCATCACCATGGGCACCGAGGGCATGAAAGGCTCGCTCATCAGCCGCGAGGTGGTGGCCGACTCGGTCGAGCTGGTGGCGCGCAGCCACATGTTCGACGGCCTCGTGACCATCTCCGGATGTGACAAGACCATTCCCGCCATGGTCATGGTCCTGGGCCGGCTCGACATCCCGGGGCTCATGCTCTACTGCGGCTCCATCATGTTCGGCCGCTGCGCGGGCTCGTCGGGTCCCTTCGCCAATCGCAACCTGACCATCCAGGACGTGTTCGAGGCGGTCGGCGCCTACAACGCCGGCAAGATCTCGCTCGAGGAGCTCAAGGACGTGGAGGACCACGCCTGCCCGGGGGAGGGCGCCTGCGGCGGCCAGTTCACCGCCAACACCATGGCGACGGCCTACGAGATGCTCGGCATCTCGCCCATGGGAGGCAACGGGATCCCCGCCATCGACCCGCGCAAGGAGGAAGTGGCCTTCGAGTGCGGCAAGCGGGTCATGGAGCTGGTGCAGAAAGGGATCACCCCGCGCGCGCTCATCACGCGCAAGAGCTTCGAGAACGCGATCGCGGGTGTCATGGCCACGGGTGGCTCCACCAACGCGGTGCTCCACCTGCCCGCCACCGCGCGCGACTTCGGCATCAAGCTCTCCATCGACGATTTCGACCGCATGGCGCGCAAGACGCCGGTGGTGGCCGACCTCAAGCCCTGGGGCAACTACACGGCGCCCGAGATGCACGAGGCGGGCGGCATGGCCGTGGTGGGCAAGCGCTTGCTCGAGGCCAAGCTCCTCCACGCGAACGAGAAGACCGTCACCGGCCGTACCATCGGCGAGGAGATCAAGCGCGCCGCCGAGCCGGCCGGCCAGCGCGTCATCGCGCCGCTCGCCCGGCCGCTCAAGCCCACGGGCGGCATCGCCATTCTCCGCGGCAATCTCGCCCCCGGCGGCTGCGTGATCAAGCTGTCCGGGCACAAGCGCGACTCGCACCGTGGGCCGGCGCGCGTCTTCGAGCGCGAGGAGGACGCCTTCAAGGCCGTCAAGGCCGGCAAGATCAAGGCCGGTGACGTGATCGTGATCCGCTACGAGGGGCCCAAGGGCGGGCCGGGCATGCGCGAGATGCTCCACGTGACGGGCGCGATCCAGGGCGCGGGGCTCGGCGAGAGCGTGGCGCTCATGACCGACGGGCGCTTCTCCGGCGCCACCCACGGCTTCATGATCGCCCACATCGTTCCCGAGGCGGCGGAAGGCGGGCCGATCGCCGCGCTGCGCACCGGCGACACCATCAACATCGACGTCAAGAAGCGCCGGCTCGACGTCGAGCTGTCGGCGGCCGAGCTCAAGAAGCGCCTCGCCAGGTGGAGGGCGCCCAGGCCGCGCTACACGAGTGGCGTCTTTCACAAGTACGCCACGCTGGTGTCGAACGCCTCCGAGGGCGCCGTCACGAGCTAGCGGCAGGACGGCCGCGGCCTGGGCCCCGGGAGCGTCCCCAGGCGAGCCGGCGCCGGCAAGGCCGGCGCGCGAAACGCGTCCCTCACGTGGCACGACGTTTCTCCGACAGGCTGTCGGCGGGGATTAGTCACGAGCCACGATCGCGAGAGCGGGCTGGTGTCGCCGGTGCGGCCTCTGGCCGGCCGGCCGCGGCCGGACCCTCGAGTCCCGTTGGCAGCTCGAAGAGCCGCGTTCCGGGCGGGTGGGTGACCGTACTATACATTCCGAGGTCCGCGCGGTATACTCCCGCCCGCCGAGGGCCCCGAAAGGCGTGGGGCTGCGCTTCGCTCATCCGTGCCAAAGGAGGCCAGGTCAATGCGGCAGAGCCGTAGACAGTTCCTCAAGACGACCGCCATCGGCGCCGGCGCCGTTTCCGGAGCGCTCGGGTTCCCGATGGTGTCGCCCGCCCAGCCGAAGAAGCTCACCGTCTGGTGGAACCGGGGCTATTACAAGGAAGAAGACGAGGCGATGCTCAAGATCGCCGAGGAGTTCAAGAAGGCGAAGAACGTCGACCTCGACATCTCCTTCACGATCCAGGAGGACCTGCTCAAGAAGATCATCAGCGCGCTCACCGCGCGCCGGGGCCCGGACGTCGCGTTCTGCTTCTACAACGACTGGGAGGTCCTTCCCAAGTACGCGTGGGAAGGCAAGCTGGTCGAGACCACCGACGTCATCAACGAGCTCAAGCCGCGCTACTTCGAGAAGTTCCTGCCCGTGGCCTACGTCTACGACAACGCGGCCAAGAAGCGCGCCTACTACGGCGTGCCGATCGAGGCCCAGACGATGCACATCCACTACTGGCGGGATCTCGTCAAGGAGGCCGGCCTGCCGGATGACCCCGACAAGATCCCGATGAAGTGGGACGAGTACTGGGCGTTCTGGAAGAAGGCGCAGGACAGCCTCCGGAAGAAGGACCCCGCCAAGTACGCGAAGGTGTACGGGGTCGGCATGACGGAGTCCTCGAGCGCCTCGGACACGATCTACAACTTCGAGATGGCGCTGCTCTCCCACGGCGGGCAGGTGTTCTCCGAGGAGGGCAAGGTGGTGGCCGACCAGCCCAAGAACCACGAGGCGATCGCGAAGACGCTCAAGTTCTTCGCCGACCTGTTCAACTCGGGCTATGTCCCGCCCGATACGCTGAACTGGTCGGACGGGGACAACAACGCCAACTTCCACTCCAAGTCCATCGTCATGACCCCGAACCCGTCGGTGAGCATCCCCGCTCACCAGTTCTTCACCAACCCCGAGAACTACTTCAACAAGTCGGCGACCATCGAGTGGCCGGACGGCCCCGATGGCCGGAAGCCGACCTACATGATCGCGGTCAAGACGATCATCCTCCCCAAGGACTCCGCCAACAAGGACCCGCAGCTCGGCAAGGAGTTCGTCAAGTTCGTGGTCGAGCAGAAGCGCTTCGCCGAGTACGTCAAGGGCGCCAACGGCCGCTGGTTCCCCGCCTTCAAGGACGTGGCGAGCGATCCGTTCTTCGCCAAGGGCCAGGCGGGCAAGGGCGGGGCGGTGGACCCCCACCTGCCGACGGTGACCAAGATCTACACCGAGCGGCCCACGCGGGTGTTCGACCACTGGAAGAACCCGGCCATGTCCCAGGTCTACGCCGAGAACGTCTGGGGCAAGGCGATGGCCCGCACCAACGTGGACAAGTGGACGCCGGAGAAGGCGGCCGACGAGGCCATCGCGCGGATCAAGACCATCGTCGCCCAGTGGCGATAGGCAGGCGGCTGGAGAAGGCCCCCCGCCTTCGTCGGCGAGCTTGCCGCACGCCGCAGCGTACGGCGAGTATGCCTCGGAGCGCCGCGGGGCGCACCGGCTCGCGTCGGGACCTGTTCGAGGCGCCGGCGGGGATCAGCGGCATGGGTCGTCGCCGTGGCTGACGGTCTGCTACCGGCGAAGACGCCGGGCTTCCTCGCGCGGTCCGCGACGGCGGCGGCGGAGTCGTTGTCGCCGCGGTCGCGGAACCTCCAGGGGTTGCTCTTCTCGCTCCCCCTGATCGCGCTCTTCCTGGCCTTCGTCGCCTATCCGCTCTACTTCGAGGTCACCCAGGCCCTCGACCGCTACACCTACGAGGTGCTGTTCTCGGACCCGATCTACGTCCAGACGGTGGTCAACACCATCGTCTACGTGGGGATCGCCGTCAACGTGAAGCTCTTCCTCGCGCTCTTGCTCTCGGGTTTGCTCGAGAGCGACGACCGCGCGACGCGCTTCCTCTCGGCGATCTTCCTCCTGCCGTGGGCCATTCCCGTGCTCCCCGGCATCCTCTCGGTGCGCTGGATGATGTCCTCGCAGTGGGGGATCCTCAACCTGATCACCGAGGACCTGGGTCTCGGCACCCACCACTGGCTCGCCTCGCGCTGGACCGCCATCGCCGCGCTGATCCTGTTCCACATCTGGAAGTACCTGCCCTTCTGGACCGTGATCCTGCTCGCCGCCCGGCGCGGTATCCCGCGGCAGCTCTACGAGGCGGCGGCCATCGACGGCGCCGGGGTGTTCCAGGCCTTCCGTTACATCTCGTTCCCGCTGCTGGCGGGCATCTACCTGATCTGCTCGCTCCTCTCCATGGTCTTCACCATGGGGGACTTCACCAATGTCTGGCTCATGACGGGCGGCGCCCCGGGCGACTCGACGCACGTGCTGGCGACCCTCGCCTACCGCTACACCTTCCGTGTCGGGAAGATCGACTGGGGCGTCGGCGTCTTCGCCACCGCGCTGCCGGTCACGCTGCTGTTCATCTTCATCCTGATCAGGAAGATCCGATGAGCGGGGCGGCGGCGACCGTCCCCTGGCTCACCGCCCGCGGCCGCCATGAGCGCCTCGGGTAGCCGCGCGCGAGGGCGGCGTCTGCTCGTCGGCGCCGCGCGCGGCGCCATCCTGGCCATCGTGACGGCCTGGACCCTCTTCCCCATCTACTACATGCTGAACCTGGCCGTCACGCCGTGGGACGACCTGTTCCGCCCCGTCTACTGGGTGAAGCACCCGACGCTCGAGAACTTCAAGTTCGTCCTGTTCCAGCAGAGCCCGTTCGTCAAGTACTTCTGGCGCTGGCTCGCCAACAGCCTGATCGTCTCGGGGGCGGTGATGCTCGCGGTGCTGCTGGTGGCGGCGCTCGGAAGCTTCGCGCTGGGACGCATCCGCTTCGCCCTCGGCCGCTTCGTCTCGGGGATGACGCTCTTCACCTACATCATCCCCGCCTCCTTCCTGTCCATCCCGTTCTTCAAGATCATGGGCGACTACGATCTGCTGGACACGTACTGGGCGCTCATCTTCGCCATGACGACCTTCGCGGCGCCCTACGCGCTCTGGGTGCTCTGGGACTACGCCAAGACCATCCCCGTCGAGATCGACGAGTCGGCGGCCATCGACGGGGCGGGGACGCTCGCCATCTTCTTTCGCATGTACCTGCCGCTCATCACGCCGTCGCTCATCGCCGTCGGCACCTACGCCTTCTTCTTCGCCTGGAACGAGTACCTCTACGCGGTCCTCCTGCTCCAGGGCGAGACGATGATCACGCTCCCCGTCGGCATGGGGAACTTCCTCACCACGGACGACGCGCCGTGGAACCTCCTGATGGCGCTCTCGGTGATCTACGCGGTGCCGCCCGTGATCTTCTACTACATCTTCCGCCGCTACCTGACCCACGGTCTCGTGTCCGGGGCGGTGCAGGGGACGTAGCTCGGGCGTAGTCTCCGGTCAGGGCGCGCCGGCGACTCAAG
>WNGA01019899.1_pt1 | contig 13646 bp, 12 predicted proteins | sample 5400061 | NCBI WGS metagenome assembly WNGA01 (sample SAMN13153366, study PRJNA577476) | soil metagenome | isolation source: 100 cm soil or saprolite under grassland replicate 2 | place: USA:California | collected 2016-06-15 | reverse complement strand
CGGATCGTGAAGGTTTTCTATCCGGTGTTTCCTCCGGACCGAAACGCGCAGGACGTCCTCGACTGGCTGGCGGCACATCGGTGAAGCTGGCCACGTTCGACGGCGGTCGAGTGGGGGAGGTCCGCGGCGACACGATCGCCGTGCTCGACGTTCCGACGATGCGCGAGTGCTTCGAACGCGGCGAGGTGCCGCGCGCGACGGGCGAGGCGCTCGCGTTGGAGGACGTGCAGCTGCGTGCCCCGATCGCCCCGAAGAAGTTCATCCACACAGCAGGGAACTTCCGCGAGCACGAGGAGGAGTCGAAGCGCGTCGGCTGGTCGCACGAGATCGCCCCGTGGATCGTCTTCTTCCAGAACGTCGACGCGATCGTCGGGCCGGACGAGCCCATCGTGTATCCGGAGCACCTGACCGAGGAGCTCGACTACGAGCTCGAGCTGGCCGTCGTCGTCTCGAAGGCGGGGAAATGGTTCGGTCCTGAGGAGGCGGCCGACTACGTCGGCGGCTACGTGATCTTCAACGACATCACCGCGCGAGACATCCAGCGGCGTGAGATGCGTTCCGGCGTGTTCTCCTTCTGCAAGGGGATCGACACCTTCTGCCCCCTCGGGCCGTGGATCGTCACGCCGGACGAGATCGGCGACCCGCACGACCTGAAGATGCAGCTGCGCGTGAACGGTCAGCTGCGCCAGGAGTCGCACAGCGGGAACATGTCCGTCACGATCCCGGAGATCCTGTCTCACTACTCCGCGCTCGGCTATTCGGCGGGGGACGTCGTGTCCACCGGGACGGTAAGCGGCGTGGCCGGCTTCAGCGAGGGCGCGGCGTCTTTGTACCTTAGGCCCGGCGACGTGATCGAGGCCGAGATCGAGAAGATCGGAGTCCTGCGCAACCCCGTGATCTCCTGGCAACAAGCCCATGGCGAGCCTGCGCCGGCACGCGTCCGCTGGTGAGCGCCCGCCTCGCTTATAGATACACACGCGCGCGCGGACCGCGGACGGCATGAGCTGGCCGCGGGACGACACCAGGCTGATGCGCGTGCGTGCGCTCATGGAAGAGGCGCAGCTCGACGCGCTCGTCGTCCGCGCGCCCGACAACGTCCTCTACCTCACCAACTTCTGGGGCATGAAGGGTTTCGACGCAGCCGTCTTCCCGCGCGCGGGCGACCCGGTCCTGATCACGATCGAGCCGTCGGCGCAGGATGCAGCCGAGACTGCCTGGATCGAAGACGTGCGGCTCGTCCCGGGGTACGACCCTGCCGACGCACGTCCGCCGGTCGTCCGTACGCTCGACCTTGTCCGCGAAGCCGCGAAGCCATATGACCGCATCGGTCTCGAGCTTTCGCTCGGCACTCAGGCCTCCGACCGGATGGTGGGAGAGCCCACGACGTACACGCGCGCCTGGTTCGACGCCTTCCCGGACGCGGCGGACGCCACGCCCCTCCTCGTCGAGGCTCGCGCCGTCAAGACGGAGCAGGAGATCGCACGGATGCGCCTGGCGAACGAGATCGCTGCCGCCGCGATGGAGCACGTCGCGCGCGAGCTGCGGCCCGGCCTGAAGGAGAGCGAAGCGGCAGCCCTCTGGGAGGGCTTCGTCCACGGCGAGGGGACGGGCTGGAACGGCCAGGTCGAGCTCGCGCTCGGTTTCTCGCTCGTCTGGTCCGGGCCCGGAATCCGCACCTTCACCGCAACCGGCCACCGCCCCGTCCAGGAGACCGAGCCGACGCTGTTCGAGATCTGGGTCTGTGCCGACGGCTACTGGTGCGACCACACGAAGAACGTCTGTCCTGGGGAGCTCGACGAGCGCTACGACGAACTCCTCGACGCGTTGCTCGGGGTCTACGGCCGCGCCCTGGACCACTGTCGGCCCGGCGCAAGCCTCGCGGAGCTCGACCGGCTCATCCGCGAGGGCATCGCCGAGGCGGGCTACCCCGGCCAGCCGAGTCATCCGATCGCGCACGGCGTCGGGGCGCGCGCCCACGAGCCGCCCTATGCGCACCAGGCCGGCGGCGGCACGATCAAGGAAGGGATGGTGCTCGCCATCGAGCCGGGCGCGTACTGGGACGGTGGCGGCGGACTGCGCGTCGAGGACAACTTCCTGATCACTGCAGACGGGCCGGAGAAACTCTCGAGCTATCCGGACGATTTTAGGTGACCCTACACCGATGAATTTCTGGACCGGCTCTATCAACGATCCGCACGGGTTCGCGGCGGAGGTCGGCTTCTACGACACGACTCTGCGCGACGGCGAGCAGACCGTCGGCGTGGTCCTGAGCCCAGAGGACAAGCTCGAGCTCGCGCGCGGCCTCGACGAGCTCGGCATCGAGCGCATCGAGGCCGGCTTTCCGCGCGTCTCGGCCGACGATCGCCGCGCAGTCGAGCTGATCCTCGCCGCCGGTCTCGCCGCCGAGGTCTGGGGCTTCTCACGCGCGGTCGAGGCCGACGTGAAGGCGCTGGTCGAGCTCGGCGTTGAGGCGAGCGTGATCGAGTCGCCGATCTCCGACCTCAAGCTCGACGCACTCGGGGTCGACCGCGAGGCGATGCTCGAGCGGATCGTGTACGCCGTCTCCTTCGCCGTGGAACAGGGCATGACCGTCGCGTTCTTCGGCGTCGACGGCACACGAGCCGATCTGTCGTACTTCGAGACCGTGTACAAGACAGCGGTCGAGGCCGGCGCGCAGGAGGCTGTGGTGGTCGACACGATCGGCATCGCGACTCCGGAGGCGGTGGCGGAGCTCGTCGGCCGCACGAAGGAGTGGCTCGGCTCCGACGTCCCCATTCACGTCCACGGCCACAACGACTTCGGCCTCGCCACGGCCAGCGCGGTCGCGGCTGCGCGAGCGGGTGCGCACTGGATCCAGGGCACGATCAACGGCATGGGCGAGCGGGCGGGCAACGCGAACCTCCCGGAGATCGCGCTGGCGCTACGGGGCCTCTACGGCGTGGAGACGAATCTCCGGCTCGATCGCGTGCGCGGGTTCTCCGAGCGCCTGCGCGCACTCTCCGGCTACTCGCTCGAGCCCTACAAGCCGCTCGTCGGCGACAACCTCTTCACGCGAGAGTCGGGTGCGGTCGCCAGCCAGTTCCACGATCCACCCGCGATCGAGCCCTACTCGTCGGACCTCGTAGCCGCGGAGCGCCGCATCGTGCTCGGGAAGAAGAGCGGGATCGACTCGATCCGGATCAAGGCCGAAGAGCTGGGGCTCGACCTGGACGACGACGCACAGCGAGATCTCCTCTCCCGAGTGAAGGAGCTCGGCGCCGAGAAGCGAGGGCTCGTCGACGACGAGGAGTTCCGGCGTCTCGCCGATGGCCTAGAAAATCCCCGCAAAACGGCGTAAAGTCGCCGAGTGAGCGCCGTGGCCGCCCGCACCGAGGTCGCGACCGGCGTCCTCGAGGCGATCGACGTTTCGAAGCGCTTCGGCGGCGTCCACGCACTTCGCGGCGTGTCGCTCGCGCTGCCCGAGCAAGAGATCGTCGGCCTGATCGGTCCGAACGGCTCCGGCAAGACGACACTGCTGAACTGCATCTCCGGGGTGTTCCCGGCGACGGCCGGCCGGATCCTGCTCGACGGCAAGCCGCTCAGCCCCCGCGGCGGTCATCGAGTCGCACGCGCCGGCGTCGTGAGGACCTTCCAGAACATCAGACTGTGCGCTCGGCGCCGGCCGCGTTCGCCGCGCCCGCTCGCGCGACTACGCGCTGGAGATTCTGGCGCAGCTCGGGATCGCCGAGCTGGCGGAACGCTGGGCGGCGACACTCTCGTACGGCGACCAGCGTCGCCTCGAGGTCGCACGCGCACTGGCCGGCGCCCCGCGGTTCCTGCTGCTCGACGAGCCCGCGGCGGGGATGAACGAAGCTGAGTCGGAAGAGCTGCGCGAGTCGATCGAGCGAATCCGATCGGACCGGAAATGCGGAATTCTCGTCGTGGAGCACGACCTACGGCTGATCATGCGGCTCTGCGACACGATCTACGTCCTCAACCAGGGAGCGGTGATCAGCCGCGGCACGCCGGACGAGGTCCGCTCCGACCCGGCGGTCATCGCCGCCTACATCGGCGAAGAAGAGCATGACGTCAAACCCTAGGCGCCGACTTGGCGGCGCCGCAGAGAGGTCGCGCGGGCTTCGCCCGCGCGGCCGTCTAGAAAGGAAGGGCGGAATGAGCAGGAGAAGGATCACGGGCGTGGTGGTCGCGGCGGCGCTGCCGGCGCTCTGCATCTTCGCCGCCGCCGGTTTTGGCAGCAACGGTCCACAAGCGATTGCGTTGAAGAAGGGAACGATCAGCGTCGGCTACGGCAACAACCTGACGGGGTTTCTGGCCGCGCACGACGTCCTGATCTCGAACGGTGCGAAGCTGGCGGTCGACCAGATCAACAAGAAGGGCGGCATCGGCGGCAAGATCAAGATCAAGCTGCTTCTGCGGGACGTGAAGAGCCGGCCCGACACGTCCGTGCAGGTTGCGCGCGACCTGATGAAGGCAAAGGTGAACGTCCTCGTCCTGCCCTGCAACACGGACTTCCAGGTCGGGATGGCCGCGGTCGCCAACCCACGACGCCAATTCATGCTGTCGCCGTGCAACGCCGATCCGACCGTCGCACGCAAGTACGGAAACTACTGGCCCGTCGGGATGGCCGGCAACGCGCAGCTGGCACAGCTGGCGAACTACGCAAAGCTGCGCAAGTACAGGAAGGTGTACGTCCTCGACGCGCCTCAGATGCTCTACGTCCACCTGATGGCGAAGTACTTCAAGAAGGCGGCGCCATCACGCGGGATCCAGATCGTCGGCACGGACGACATCCCGTTCGGCGCGACCGGATTCCCCCAGGACTACTCCGCGATCGCGACCAAGATCAAGAACAACTCGAACGGCGCCCAGGCGATCATGACCGGTCTCTTTTCGCCGTTCGTCGATTTCCTCGCGCGTGACCTTCGGCGCGCCGGCGTGAACCTGCCCGTGATCGGCACCGACGGGATGGACACACAGCTGAATCTCACGACCGGTAAGGAAGCCGTTAACGGCTACGGGTTCACGACCTTCGGCTTCCCGGACAGCGGGTCCGCGACGGCGCGCTTCTACGCGCAATTCAAGGGCAGCTTCGGCGCCTCGCCGGACGGAACCTACCCCGCACTCGGATACGACACGATCAAAGTGCTAGAGGCCGCCGTGATCAAGGCCGGCGGGATCAACGGCAAGGTGATCCAGGCGGCCCTGGCCAACGGCATGACCGTCAAGGGTGCCCTCGGGCCGATCCGGTACAAGGGTTCGAACCAGCACAACCCGACGAACATCGTGGCCGCGCTGCAGATCAGAAACGGCAAGTTCGTGAAGGTGCTCAAGGGCGTGCCGAAGAACGTTCCGGCACCGTAGGGCGGTGGTGAGCGAGGACGAGCGGAAGGAGACCCTCGGGGCCCGCAACGGGCCCCGAGGATTCTTGGAAGTGGATGGGCTGACGGCTCGCTACGGACCCGTGGTGGCCGTACGCGGGATCACACTGACGGTCGGCGAGGGTGAGATCGTCGCGCTGCTGGGAGCGAACGGCGCCGGCAAGACGACGACGCTCGCCTGCATCGCCGGCCTCCACCATGCTCGCAGCGGCCGGATCCGCTTCGACGGACGCGAGATCTCCAAGCTGTCGCCGGAGCGTGTGCTTCGACGCGGCATCAGCCTGACGCCGGAAGGGAGGCGGCTCTTCTCGACGCTGACGGTCGAGGAGAATCTCCTACTGGGCGGGGCGACGAGAGGCCGCCGTCACCGAAACGACCACGGCGAGCTGCTGGAGCTCTTTCCGATCCTGCGCGAACGCCTGCACATGCCGGCTGCGTTGCTCTCGGGCGGCGAGCAGCAGCAGCTGGCGATCGCGCGCTCGCTCATGTCCAGGCCTCGGCTGCTCCTTCTCGACGAACCGACACTTGGACTGGCGCCACGTCTCGTGCGGCTGGTCTTCGACCTCATCGGCCGCCTCCGCGACGGGCAGGGTCTGAGCGTCCTGCTCGTCGAGCAGAACGTCCACCAGGCGCTGGAGCTCTGCGACCGCGCCTATGTCATGCGCACCGGGCAGATCCAGGCCGCCGGAACGCCCGACGAGCTCCGCCGCTCGCGCGAGGTGCAGGCCGCCTACATGGGGATCGCATGAAGTGACCCGCCCGGTCGTACTTGGCGGCGCCTGGCCCGCGATCACGCGGTGCCAGCGTCCACCCTCGCTCTTACCAAGGCTTCTAGCCTTGGCTGCGAACGAGTGCGGCCCCCGGCTTGGTGCTCGCGACCCAGGCATCCACCAGCACGACCGGACGGGTCACTCATGACGGAGCTTGTGCAAGAGCTGGTGAACGGTGTCTCGCTCGGTTCGACCTACGCGCTGCTCGCGCTCGGACTGGCGATGGTGTTCTCGATCCTCGGGCTGATCAACTTCGCGCACGGAGAGCTGGTGACGATCGGTGGGTACACGATGTGGACGCTCTTCAACCACGACGTTCCGTGGCCGGCGGTGCTCGTGCTCACGCTCGTCGCGACGACGCTCGCCGCGATTGCGATGGAGCGGATCGCGTTTCGGCCTTTGCGCGGTGCGAGCATCGTCACGCTGCTGATCACCTCCTTTGCCGTCAGCTTCTTCATCCAGGTCTCGCTGCAGATCTTCGTCTCGGCCGAGCCGCAGGGCATCGGCGTCCCGAACTGGACGGATACCGTCTGGCACGTCGGCGACGTCTCGCTGCCGGCCGTGAAGCTCATGACCTTCGCGGTCACGATCGCGGCAGTCTTGGCGCTCACGGTCTTCCTGCGCCGGACGTTGCTCGGCGTCGCGATGCGCGCGGCGGCCGAGGACTTCGACGTCGTGCGGCTGATGGGCGTACGCGCGAACGTCGTCGTGGTGGCGGCGTTCGGGCTCTCCGGCCTGCTGGCGGGGGTGGCAGCGCTCCTCTTCTTCTCTTCGGCGCCGGGCGTCGACTCCGGCGTCGGCACGCCTCTGGTGATCAACGCGTTCATCGGCGTGATCCTCGGCGGGCTCGGCAACCTCTATGGCGCGGTCGTCGGCGGCTTCGTGCTCGGCCTGGCCACGAGCCTCCTCGACGCGAACCTGCACGGCACGTACGTGCAATTCAGCCAGGCCTTCGCGCTCGCGATCGTGGTCGGAATCCTGCTCCTCCGCCCGCAGGGCCTCATCGGGCGCTCGGAGGGACTTACGTGACGCGGATCGCGCGTTACTGGGCAGTCGAGTCCGCACTGGGAACGCTGCCGATCGCCGCGGGACTCCTCCTCGCAGCGGTGTGGGGCTGGGAGTGGGGCGGCGACGAGAGCAAGCTGAGTCACTTCTTCATCAACGTCGTGCTCGTCGTCGCGCTCCAGCTCTTCTCGGGGAACTCGGGGATCCTCTCCTTCGGGCACATGGCGTTCGTGGGGACGGGCGCCTACCTGGCGGGGTTGCTGACGATCGACCCTGCGCTCAAGAGCACGTTCGCCGGCCTGCCGCATTTCCTCGTCACGCCGCAGTGGTACTGGCTGCTTGCGCTTCTCGCCGGGGCGGGGGCGGCGGGAGTCCTCGCGCTCGTGAGCGGTCTCGCCATCCTGCGCCTCGACGGCGCGAGCGCGGTCATCACCATCCTCGCGCTGCTGCTCATCGCCGACATCGTCTTCACGGCGTGGACGGACGTGACGCGGGGTGCGGGCGGCCTGTACCCGCTGCCGGCCGAGGCGACCATCACGCACACGTTCCTCGTCGCAGTCGTCGCGGTCCTGATCGCGCGTTTGTTCAAGGACTCGCGGACCGGTCTGCTTCTTCAGGCGAGTCGCGAGGACGCGTTCTCCGCCGCATCCGTCGGCGTCGCCGTGCGGCAGTACCGTGTGCGCGCCTGGATCCTGAGCGCGATGCTAGCCGGCGCCGGCGGGGCGCTCTTCGGTTGGTGGATCACGACGATCACGCCCGCGAACTTCTTCCTCGAGCCCACCTTCGCCTTGATCGTCATGTTCATCGTCGGCGGCACCAGCACGGTCGGCGGAGCGGTGATCGGCGCGGCGCTCGTCACGTTCGTGCAGGAGGAGCTCCGCAACTATGAGGATCGGAGTGTCGACCTCGGCTTTCTGACCCTGCACCGGCTCACGGGGCTGACACAGTTCGCGCTCGTGCTCATGATCCTGGTCGTCATGTATTTCCGTCGCGAGGGCATCCTCGGGCGCCGCGAGCTCGACGAGTCCTTTCGCTCGCTCTTGAGGAGACCCCGTGCGGCTCGCTGACCGCTGGGCGCTCGTGACCGGCGCCGGCCGCGGCTTCGGCCGCTCGATCGCGCTCGGGCTCGCGCGTGAGGGGGCGAACGTCGTCGTCCACTACAACACCTCGCGTGAGGGCGCCGAGGAGGCGGTCGAGGAGATCCGCGCGCTCGGCCGCGAGGCCTTCACCGCCCAGGCCGATCTGACCGACTGGGAGCAAATCCGCCGCTTGACCGACGAAATGTTCGCGCGAGTCTCGAGGCTCGAGATCCTCGTCAACAACGTGGGCGACGTGGCTCCGGAGCAGATGTCCTGGCGCGAGGTGACGGAAGAGTCGATCGACCGCGTTCTGGCGCTGGACGTCAAGGGGACGATGCTCGTGACCCATGAGATCGGGAGCCGGATGCTCGAGCAAGGAGGCGGGACGATCGTCAATGTTTGCTCCAACGTGGTGGTGACGGGGAGCCCGAGGGCACCGCAGTACGCAGCCTCGAAATACGGCGTCCTCGGCTTGACGAAGTCCTACGCAGCCGCGTTCGCGCCCACCGTACGCGTGAACGCGCTCGGCCCGGGCTTCATCGAGACCGAGTCGACCGTGACCCGCGAGGACTGGCGGTCGGGGCGGAGGGAGGAGATCCTCGCGCGCACACCGCTCGCTAGGATCCCTGGGCCGGACGACCTCGTCGGTGTCGTCGTCTTCCTGGCCTCCGACGACTCCGGCCACATGACCGGCAATTTCGTGCTCTGCGACGGGGGCTTCAGCATGGTGGGCGCATGACGGATCCCAAATTCGAGCAGCTGAGGGAGCGACTGGCGGAGATCGACGACCTGCGCAAGGCGGCGACGCTCCTGTTCTGGGATCAGCGCGTGAAGATGCCCCCGAACGGTGCGCCGGCCCGTGCGGAGGCGCTCGCGACCGTCAGCCGGCTCGCGCAGGAGCGCTTCGTCTCGGACGACATCGGCCGGCTCCTCGACGATCTGCGTGGCCTCGAGGAGAGCTCGGACTACGACTCCTTCGAGGCGAGCCTGATCCGCGTGACGCGGCGCGACTACGAGAAGGCCACGCGCGTGCCGCCGGAGCTCGTCGGCGAGATGCGGCGCGCCGCCACGCTGGCACTCGCCGCCTGGGGGCCGGCGAAGCAGGAGTCGAACTTCGAGGCCTTGCGTCCGCATCTGGAGACGAATCTCGAGCTCCGGCACCGCTATGTCGGGTGCTTCGAGCCAGCCGAGGAGACGTACGACGTGCTCCTCGACGACTACGAGCCGAACATGAAGACCGCCGAGGTGCGCGAGATCTTCATGGAGCTCAAGGAAGAGTTGCTTCCGCTCGTCGAGGAGATCGGGGAAGCCGGCGCGATCGACGACTCAGTCGTGAGGAGCAACTTCGAGCCAGGCAAGCAGCGCGAGCTCGGGCTCGAGATCGTGCGCCGCCTCGGCTACACCGACGAGGAATGGCGGCTCGACGAGACGCCCCACCCGTTCATGTCCAGCCCGGGAGCGGGCGACATCCGGCTCACGACGACATATCGCCCCAACGACCTCAGCTCACTCTTCGCCATGATGCACGAGTTCGGGCACGGCGTCTACGAATGGGGAGTTGATCCCTCGCTCGCCCGCACGCCGCTCGGCAGCGGCGTCTCGCTCGGGCTGCACGAGTCGCAGAGCCGCACGTGGGAGAACCTCGTCGGACGCAGCCGCTCGTTCTGGCGCTTCTTCTATCCGCGGCTGCAGGAGATCTTCTCCGAGCAGCTCGGCTCTGTCGACGAGGAGACGTTCTACCGGGCGATCAACCGCGTGCACCCGTCGCTGATCCGGATCGACGCGGACGAGGTCACCTACAACATGCACATCATCCTGCGCTTCGAGCTCGAGCAGGAGCTGATCGAGAACCGCCTCGCCGTGAGAGATCTCCCGGAGGCCTGGAACGCCCGTATGGAGGAGTACCTCGGGGTGGAAGTACCGGACGACGCGCGCGGGGTCCTCCAGGACATGCATTGGGCGGGGGGCAGTCTCGGTTACTTCCCCACCTACTCGCTCGGCAACGTCATGTCGGTGCAGATCTGGGAGCGTGCCGTGGAGGACCTCGGCGACCTCGACCAACGCTTCGAGCGCGGCGAGTTCGGAGAGCTGCGGGAGTGGCTGCGCGAGCATCTCTACCGACTGGGGCGGAAGTTCACACCACAGGAGACGATCGAGCGCGTCACGGGCAGCCGCATCGACGCGAAGCCCTATCTGCGTTACCTGCGCGAGAAGCTCGCGCCCCAGCACGCGTGACGATTACGGTCGACGCTCCCCCTCAGCTCCAGCGGCTGAAGCAGGCGCTCGGCGTAGTCGCCGATCTACGCCATACCGAGTCCGTGGCCGGTTGGGACTCACGCGTCTTCATGCCGGTCCGGGGGGCACCTGCTCGAGCGGACGTCTCGGCGACGCTGGGGCGGCTCGCACACGAGCAGTTCGTCTCGGACGACGTGGGAGAGTTGCTCGAGGAACTGCGGCCATACGAGGAGAACCTCGACTACGACTCCGACGACGCGTCCCTGATCCGGGTCACCCGCCGTGACTGGGAGCGGAACCGCCGCGTGCCGTCCGACCTCGTCGGCGAGATGTGGCGGGCGGCGGCCCTGGGCGTTGCGGCCTGGGACCAGGCGAAGGCGGTGTCCGACTACTCGCTCCTGGCACCTCACCTCGAGCGCCAGCTCGAGTTACGGCACCGCTATGTCGAGTGCTTCCCGCCGACCGACGAGAAGTACGACGTCCTGCTCGAGGACTACGAGCCCGGGATGACCGCAGCTCAGGTGGCGGCGATCTTCGACGACGTCAAGGCGGCGACGCTCCCGCTCATCGAGGCGGCGCCCGAGATCGACGACTCGTTTCTCTCCGGCGACTTCGACATCGCAGCCCAGGAGGAGGCCTGCCGCCGGATCCTGGCGGTCTTCGGCTTCGACGAGGCAGGTTGGCGTCTCGACGAGACGCCGCATCCGTTCGAGGCGAATCCCGGTGTCGGTGACATCCGGCTGACGACCCATTACCGCGGCGACGACCTCCACTCGCTGTTCTCGACCATGCACGAGTTCGGCCATGGCGTGTACGAGTGGGGCGTGGACACGGCACTCGCGCGTACGCCGCTCGAAACCGGCACGTCGAGCGCGATGCACGAGTCGCAGAGCCGAACGTGGGAGAACCTCGTCGGCCGCAGCCGCGCCTTCTGGCGCTTCTTCTATCCGACCATGCGCGAGCTCTTCCCGCAGCGGCTCGACGGCGTGGACGCGCAAGCGTTCTATCGCGCTGTCAACCGCGTCAGACGGACGGCGATCCGCATCGACTCCGACGAGGTGACGTACAACCTCCACATCATCCTGCGATTCGAGCTCGAGCGCGACCTCCTCGATGGTCGCCTCGCGGTGGCCGACGTTCCCGCGGCCTGGAACGCCGCGACGCGGGAGTATCTCGGCGTCGATCCCGTCGAGGACGCGCACGGTGTCCTCCAGGACATGCACTGGGGCGCGGGCCTCGTCGGGTACTTTCCGACGTACTCGCTCGGGAACGTGCTGTCGGTGCAGATCTGGGAGCGTGCCCGAGCGGAGTTCGACGATCTCGACGCCCAGATGGAGCGGGGCGAATTCGGGGAGCTTCGGGAGTGGCTGCGCGAGCACGTCTACCGCCACGGCCGGAAGTTCACGCCCGAGGAGCTGATCGAGAGGGTCACGGGCCGGCCGATCGACGCGGGGCCGTACGTCCGCTACCTGCAGGAGAAGCTCTCCACGCTGTGATCCAGAGGATCGGCGTCGTCGGCGCGGGCGCGATCGGCAGCCTGTTCGCGGCGCACCTGGCCACCGTCGCGGACGTGCTCATCCTGACGCGCCGCGTCGATCATGCGCGGGCGCTGAACGAGGAGGGCCTGCAGGTCAGCGGCAGGCACGAGTTCACCGCGCGCGTGACGGCGGCTGCGGATCCACGTGACCTCCAGGACTTCGACGTCGGCATCGTCGCGACCAAGGCGACGGGACTCGAGACGGCGGCGGAGTCGCTGGCGGGGCGCTTCCCGGGCGCGACGATCATGACCGTCCAGAACGGGCTCGGCGCCGAAGCGATCGTCCGCGGCCACGGTGACTGGCCGCTCGTCTCTGCGGTCACCTTCATGAGCGGCACGAAGCACTCGGACACGCACGTCGAGTACATCCTCGACACGGCGACATGGCTCGGGCCGTACGAGGACACGCCTTTCGAGCGCGTGCAGGAGATCGCCCAACTGCTCGTCGACGCGGGCTTGAAGGCCGAGGCGCTGCCCGACCTGCGGCCGGCGCAGTGGTCGAAGCTGATCTTCAACGCGACGGTGAACGGGGTCTCGGCGCTGACCGGGCTGCCCCACGACGAGCACTTCGCCGCGGAGGGGGACGGCTCCGATCTCGGCCACCTCGTCCACGATCTGATCGAGGAGGGGAAGCGTGTGGCCGGTGCCGCCGGAATCGAGCTCCACGACGATCCGTGGGAGATGAACGTGCTCGCGACGAAGCGTGGGAGCTCGCACTATCCCTCGATGCTGGAGGACGTCGAGGCCCGGCGGCCGACGGAGGTCGACCTGATCAACGGGGCCCTCGTTCGCGAGGCCGAGCGCTGTGGCGTCGAGGCCCCGCTGCATACGGCCCTCTACCGGCTGGTGAAAGCGCGGGAGGCTTCCTACTCGTGAGGGTGTGCGTGGTGGGCTGCGGCGCCGTCGGCTCGCTGTTCGCGGCCAACCTTGCGCAGCTCGACGACGTCGAGGTCTGGGCGTACGACCTCGTTCAGGACCATGTGGAAGCAATCAATCGGGAGGGCCTGCGGCTGAGCGGCGCGGGAGAGGTCGTCGGGAAGCTGCGAGCGACCTCGGATGCCGGCGAGCTGCCGTCGTGCGACTTCGGCATCGTGGCGACGCGGGTGATCCGGGGGACGACCTTCCCGGCGGGCAAGCTCCTCGGGCCCGGCCACGTGCAGTGGGACGTCAAGGGCGACACGACCCTCGGGCCGTTCGAGCCGAGGCCGGCCCCGCTGGGAGCGATCGAGCAACTCGCGGAGGCATGCACGCGCGCGGGGCTGCCGACCCGGGCCGTCCCAGACGCGCGCGGTCCGCAGTGGCGCAAGGTGATCTTCAACGCCGCGACCAATCCCATCGGCGCGCTCACGGGCCTGACGCACGGCCGGGTGTGCGAGGAGCCGGAGCTGAGGCGGCTCGTCAGCCGTCTCGTCGACGAGGGCAAGGCCGTGGCGGCTGCACAGGGGATCGAACTCGACGCCGATCCCGAGGAGCTCATCGACCACGCGGCGAAGCCGGAGGTCGCCTATGACCACAAGGCGTCGATGCTCCAGGACGTCGAGGAGCGCCGCCCGACGGAGATCGACTACCTCAACGGAGGACTGGTCCGCGTCGGCGAGGAACGCGGCGTCCCGACGCCCCTGAACCGTGCCGTCTGGGCACT
>WNGA01023600.1_pt1 | contig 13647 bp, 9 predicted proteins | sample 5400061 | NCBI WGS metagenome assembly WNGA01 (sample SAMN13153366, study PRJNA577476) | soil metagenome | isolation source: 100 cm soil or saprolite under grassland replicate 2 | place: USA:California | collected 2016-06-15 | reverse complement strand
CGCGTCCAATCGCCTCGAACACCTCGATGGCGTTGGCATATTGCCTGCCCGGTCCGGTGCAGTGCCGCCAGCGCATTGACCGGAACTTCAGGACCCCGATTTCCCGACCGCCGCGTCCAAGCCGCTTCTGCCGGTAGAGAATCGGCCCGCTGGGGTCGGTGATCTTCACCGCGAACGCGAGACCGAGAAGCAGCGGCGAGAGCACGACCAGCAGCAGCATCGAACCGACGGCGTCGAAGACGCGCTTGCCGACCGCGCCCCAGCCGTCAAGCGAGGTGAGCCGGACCTCCATCACGGGAACGCCGTCGACAATGGTCATGGTCGAAGCGGCGGCGTAGACGCCGTACTGGTCGGGCACGAAGCGGTAGCTGATGCCACGGGAGTTCGCGAGCGACATGAGCCGCGCGACCTCGTCCCGGTCGAGCTGGGTATCGGCCTGAACGACCTCGTCGATCCGCGCCTTGTTCGTCGCGAGCGCGCGATCAAGCGTCGGGTAGACCGGGATGTTTCCGGGCAGCGTCATGCCGTCGCGTTCTGCGTCGACTGCCGCGACGACGCGGCAGCCCTGGCTCGGCTTGCTCAATGACACGAGCATGCGGCGGGCGAGGTCACCGGTGCCGATCAATATGACGTTGTGCAGCCCGCGACCACTGACGAAGATCGCGTACATCCCGAGACGTACGAGTTGCCGGCAGACGAGCACGAAGACGATCCCAAGCCCGAGCGCGTACACGGGCACGGCCCGCCCCGGGAACAGTGGCGCTCGCTGCCGCATGTAGTCGAGGACGATGAGGAACATCACCCCACCCGACACGGCCACGACCACTCGGCCGAACTCGCTGACGCGGCCGCGATCTTGGCGCACGGAGTAAAGGCCGCACAGCGCGAAGATCGCCACCCAGAGCGGTGCTATCGCCGCCGAGAGCTCGCCGAAGCCCCGCGCCGAGACGTACCGGACAAAGGGCTTGTCGGCATGCGCGCGAATTGAGTAGGAGATGATAAACGCTTCGTACAACGCAAAGACATCAAATACGACGAGAGCAAAAGCGTTCGTCATCTCGCGTCGCCGAGGTACGAAGAATTGGGGAAATACACCCATAAGCCGGCGAGCCCTCCCTCGGGTGCTGCCTCGGCGCCTGCCAGCAAATGCCGGACAGAACACCGCGTGACTTCTGTGGCCCCCGAGGGCCGGCCAGATCACCAGCTACGGGAGCATCAGAGCACCATGCATCGTTTTACGCAAGTCCAACGCGTCGCGGGATGATTCTCACGACTAATCCCCCTAATACCACTAAACTGGTCGTCACCTCTCGTAGTTTGCTTAACACGATTCGTCGCCGAGAGGCGAGGCGGCGGGGTCCCCGGGCAGCTGGCCGAGCAATGTTCCGTCCACGGAATCGGTCGCAAAAAGTGCCCAGGTGGCGACTCTGTGGTGGGATCTCTACAGGTAGGTCACTACTGGTAACGGACCCAGCACGTACGATGACGCAGACCCCACGCCCCGGAAAGGCCGATACGTGAATCTGCGCGACTATCTGCGCATCCTCCGCAAGCGGTGGAAGCTGATCGCAGGACTGCTCGTGGTCTGTCTCGCGGTCGGCGCGGCCCTGACGTTGACGACGACGAAGAAGTACGAGGCCACCGCGCAGATCTTCGTCTCGACCGCGACGGCCGACGACCCTCAGCAGCTGGCCCAGGGCAATACCTTCACGCAGGCGCGGGTCCAGTCATACACCTCGGTGGCGACCAGCCCGACGGTGACCGAATCGGTCGTGAGCGATCTTGGCCTGAGCATGACGGCAGGCCAGCTGGCCAGCGAGATCAGCGCAGATGCACCGCTGAACAAGGTTCTGATCAACCTGCACGTTACGGATCGTTCGCCCGCGCAGGCAGCCTTGCTGGCGAATGCCGTAGCGACCCGGTTCGGCTCGATTGTCGAGGGCCTCGAGCAGACGTCGTCGAGGACGACCTCGCCGGTGAAGCTCACCGTCACCAAGCCGGCCCAGGCGCCGTCCGCGCCGGTGGTACCGCGCAGGAAGCTGAACCTCGCACTCGCTCTGTTGATCGGACTGGTGCTCGGCCTCGGGATCGCCGTGCTGCGCGAGTTGCTCGACAACACCGTCAAGACTCCTGAGGAACTCGCGACGCAGGCGAACACACCGGTGTTGGGCGTCGTGCCGTGGGACAAGAAGGCGGCCCAGACCGCGATCTCATTCCGCGCGGATCCGCATGGAATGCGATCTGAAGCGTTTCGCCAAATGCGCACGAATCTGCAGTTCGTCGATGTCGACAAGCCGCCGCGGATCATCGCCGTCACAAGCGCGCTGCCGGGCGAAGGCAAGACCCACACCGCTCTCAACCTCGCCGCCGCGCTGGCCGAAGCGGGCCAGCGCGTCTGCCTGGTCGAAGCCGACCTGCGCAAGCCCACCCTTGCCAAACTGCTCGGTCTGGTGGGCGACGTCGGGCTTACATCTGTACTGATCGGCAAGGCCGAGATCACGCAGGTGCTCCAGAATGCGGGCCAGAACCTCGCCGTCATGACATCTGGCCCCGTACCGCCGAACCCGAGCGAGTTGCTCGTGTCGGACCACTGCCGGCGCACGCTCACCTATATCGCCGATCAAGTCGACGTCGTCATCATCGACACGGCCCCACTCCTGCCGGTAACAGACGGCGCCGAGATCTCGGCCATCGCCGATGCAACGTTGCTCGCGGTAAGAGCAGGCAAGACGACCCGCGAGCAAATCAAGCGGGCGTACGCAGTGCTTTCGAATGTGGACGTCAAGCCGGTCGGCGCGATCCTGAGCATGGCGCCGAACCGCCGATCCGGCAGCTACAACTATTACTACTACGCGGACTATCGCCCGCGGCTCCAGGCTCATAGCGAGCGACGCCCGAACGACCGGCCACTTCCAGCTCGCGTACCGGTCGATTAATCGAGGCGCACACAAGACACAGCATCGAGGCGCAAAACATGGTCCCTCAGACACATCAGTTTGTGCGGGCGACTTCGAATTCAGTCACAGACAGTCGTGGGAGCGTCGGAGTCGCGGCGCACCAGGATCTATCGACAGCTCCGATAGTCCGCGAATCAGCTCGAATCGCAGTCTTGCACGAATGGGTGGCTGCCTATGCTGGCTCAGAGCAGGTGTTCGAAGCGATTGCCAGAATGCTGCCGTCCGCAGATCTAATCGCCCTGTCTTATGAACCCACCGTCAAGCTCGACGTAGGAGCGCGGCGCATTCGGACGACATTTCTCGACCGTCAGACACTACGCAGCCGCCGACATCTGACCCTACCGATCATGCCCATTGCCTGGCGATCGCTCGGTACCGCGAACTACGACGTTGTCGTCTCATCGCACCACGCCTTCGCGCACACCAACCGGCTTGCCGCCGGCGTCCATCTATGTTACGTGCACTCTCCCGCCCGCTACCTCTGGAGCCCGGAAATCGACGCTCGCGGAGCGGCTTGGTACCTGGGCCCAGTGAGGGCAGCACTGCGTCGCCTGGACCTCGCGGCGTCCGAAATGGTGACGGCCTATGCGGCGAACAGCACGGCGGTCGCCGAACGAATCGAGAAATTCTGGGGCCGGGATTCGACCGTCATCCATCCCCCGGTACGGGTCGGATTCTTCAGCGAAACCTCACCCAGGGCCCCTACCCGCGACTATGTGCTCGGCGTCGGGCGCTGGATCCCGTACAAGAACCTCCACCTGGTGATCGCGGCCGCTGATCTTGCCGGACTGCCCGTGAAGATCGCCGGGCGGGGGGCTGACAAGTCGCGACTCGTCGCTGCTGCAGCAGACGCAACGGTTCCGGTCGAGCTGATCGAGTCACCGTCGGACGACCAGCTGCGAAGCCTTTATCGCAACGCCGCATGCCTCGTATTTCCAACGATCGAGGACTTCGGAATCGTGCCTGTGGAGGCCCAGGCCGCCGGTACGCCCGTCGTTGCGCCTGCTCAGGGGGGCGTGCTGGACACGATCGTTGACGGCATCAGCGGCGTCCTGACAAGAAATGTCTCCGCTGATCAGTTCGCGGCCGGAATTCGCGACTGCACGTCAATAACAGAACACGACTGCAGACAGAGTTCGTTCCGGTTCGATGAGCTCACCTTCGAACGCGAAATGGCACGCTGGCTGTTCGAATACAGTAGCGGGACGATCGGCCACTTATGAGGCGTGGCGGAGGCGCACTCCGAACGGGACCGTCGGATGTGCCGTCCAATAACGTCCTCATCAAGCTCAGCGTGGATCATCCGGCGGCCGTCCCGAACGGTCCGCGATGAATCGGGCGGGACCGACTCCGGAGGTCCTGATTCTCGGCACGGCGGACTGGGACGCTCCCATCGCGACAAACCAGCACTACGTCGCGCGCGAGCTTGCCGCTCGATGGCCCGTGACTTTCGTCGAATCCATGGGACTCCGACGTCCGACACTGAGTATGCGCGACGCGCGCCGCATCCTTAAGCGCCTCCAGCCGGCAACCGCGGTGAAGAGCAGGCGTCCAGTGTCGAGTGGTGTGACGGTCATCAGGCCGAAAGTCTTACCTTGGCACTGCGCGTTGACTCAATCCGTAAACCGCGCGCTGATTCATCGACTCGTCGGCGACTGGCTGTGCGCCGACGGCCCCAGGGTTCTTTGGACGTTCACACCGAATACGTATGAGCTGGAACGATTCTCCGGAACGACGGTGTACCACCTCGTCGACCTGCTTCACACCGTCACCGGAATACCGGAACGTGGAATACTCCGGGCCGAACGGAGGCTTGCCGGGCAGAATGTGCAAGCCATCGGGTCAAGCGAGGTCGTCGCCCGTCATTTGCATGACCAGGGATTCGATGCTCCCCTGCTGATGGAGAACGTGGCGGATCTAGGGCCGTTCATTGCTTCGGTCCGAGTTCCCGCTCCTGAGGTGCCGTCGGTCGTGTTCATCGGAAACATCACGCCGCGAAAGCTGGACACATCCCTTCTTCTCGATCTGCAGCAGGCCTTGGGAAGCACCGCACAAGTCGCGCTCATCGGGCCGACGAATCTCGATCGGGAGACCTCACAGCGTTGGATCGCGTCCCTTCGGGCGGGTGGGATCGCAGTTCATCCGCCTAGGGATCTCGCCGGCGTCGCAGAATTTCTCTCGCGGTCCGCGGTCGGCATCATTCCGTACGTAATGAGCCCGCATACGGCCGGCATCAGCCCCATGAAGACGTACGAGTATTTGGCGAGCGGCCTGCCTGTGGTCTCAACCGACCTTCCATCGATCCACGCGGTCACTGGTGCAGTGTGGCGCGAGCCGACGACCAGCGACTTCATCAGGCAAGTCCAACGCCTTCTGACCCAAGCGCCCAGCGACGCGGAGCTGAACCATCGCCGAAAGATAGCGAGCCAGCGCAGTTGGGATGCGCGGGGAAATGAGATCCGAGACCTCGTCAGCCGGTTGATCGCCAATCCGCGAATCGTTCAGTCGGTGAGGTAGCTTGCTCTCCAGCAGGACTCGATCGCAGTCGACACTTAATGCGTCTGGCGACAGACCTCGACCGAGCGACGTCCCAACGGGCCAGCTCGGCAGTGTCATTGCACGGCGGTCCGTGCTTGGGCTACTTCTCAGGCTGTTGTCCGTCGGCATGGGCATCGTGAGCACGGTCGTCATCGTTCGCGCACTCGGCTCTCATGAATTCGGCTTGTTCACGCTGGGTCTTGCCATCGCCGGTGTTATCACTCAACTGGCCGACTTCGGCATCACGCAAGCCGTCACCAAGCTATCGACACAAGATCCTGAGAAAGCCACTCACATTGCCTCAGTCGCAATGACCGTTCGACTGGTGCTCACAGCGGTGCTTGGTTCTCTTGGTGTCGTATTGGCTCTTAGCCTTGCGGGCCGCGAGGCCGCACTCGTCGTAGCAGTGCTAATCGCGACTGCGCCCCTGTCCACGGCTTCGGTCCTCGTAGGGCTTGCAAATGCGCGTTTACGCCCCGAACTTGGCCCATTGCTGGTGGTAGGTCAGTCTTTCCTGTGGTGCATTGTGTGCGTCGTGCTCGCCCGGCAGGCGCCGACGCCTCTAAGCTTTGCAATAGGCCTTGCCGTAACGGTATGCATGCAGTCGCTCGCGACAATCGTCCTGATTACTGGATTCCATATTCCTCACCGGTTCAATTTATGGAGTGCCAAGCAGATCCTTCGCGTGAGCTGGGCCTCCGCGGTTCTGGGGGTATTTGTCACGGCATATTATCGCCTCGATTCGGTCGTCGTCTACCACTATGCCGGCGCAACCGCACTCGGCCATTATGGGGCTGCCTACAGGTTCATCGACACCGCACAGTTGTTGCCAACAGTCCTCGTCGCGCCGCTGATACCACTTGTCGTGCAGACCCGCCAGACATCGTGGGGCAGTGAACGCGTGCTGAGGGCCGCGTTGCGTTACGCGCTCATTTGCGGCGCTGTCGTCGCAGCCGTCCTGGCCGGTTGCGGAAAGTGGCTCTTGACGACGCTCTACGGTCGAGAATACGCGGCCGCCGATGCCGTGCTGGCCTGGCTCGGACTGGCATTCGTCGCCATCTGCCTTAGCTATGTTGGTACGGCGTCATGCATGGCGCTTGGTGTCGTCAAGAAACAGATTCTTCCGGTTGGGATCCTCGCGATACTTAGTGTCGTCGCACAGGCATGGCTGATCCCCCGCTATGGAATTATTGCCGCGGCCGTCACTACCGCAGTAACTGAGTTAGCAATGGCGACGATCGGGCTAGTGCTACTTAGGTCGCATTTCAACCGCGTTTGGCAAGGTGTCCCAGTTATTCGCATAGTCGCTTGCGGTGCCCTTGCTGCGATCGCAGGCAGGCTTTCGAACTCCGCACAGTGGTGGAGCGCCGTCGCCACCGGCGTGAACGTTCCTAGCTTGTCCGTCGTCATGCCGACCCATAATCGGGCCCATCTCGTAGAACGCGCCTGCCAGCGGTTGCTCGATGATCCCGCCGTAGGCAATCTAATCGTGATCGCGGACGGGTGCACCGACGATACCCTCGCAAGGCTTCAGAGGTTCCCATCAGATCAACTAACGGTCCTGTGCAATTTTCCGCGCAGAGGGCCCGAGGTCGCGCGAAACATGGGTGGACGCTTGGCCTCAGGCGACTGGGTAGCGTTCGTCGACGACGATGACGAATTCCCCCCCGAGTTCTTCGCCGAGCTGCTTCGGGTCGGCGTGGAGGCGGACGCCGATCTCGTCGCAGCGCCGTGGTTCCATGTTCCGAAGGGTCAGGATCCTCAGCACCATGCCGATCAAGCTCGTCGGACCGCTAACGGCCCGACCGCTCGCTCGAGCGGTACCTTTCCCGCCGCTCCTTGGGTGGACTCAATATGGATCAACACCAATTTCGTCGTCCGTCGCTGCTTTTCTGACCGCTGCGAGTTCAACGAAAGACTCGGCGGCAATTATTGGCGCGATGAGACCGATTTCGGCGTGGCTGTGGCTCGGGCGGGTGGTCGGGTCGTCGTGACGAACGCGACGTACAGCTACATGCGAAGTCGCCCGGGCCACGGAGGGATTGATCGGGCGAGCGCGATCAAGTACGAATGGTCCGTCTTGCATAACGAAATCAAATTCCTCCGACGCCACGGCCCATGGCTCCGAGATCAAGGCTACATTTCTCGAAGGGGTACGTTCCTTCTTCGTACGCTATGGGACCGCCTCCGTCGTCTATCAGGCGGATTCATCGGGGCGAGGATCCGTGGCAATGGCTAACGTCGCGATCATCAGTCCAAATCCCGACACCCAGAGCGGCGGGGTCGAGCGGTTCTGTTATGACGTGGCGTCCGCTATCTCGGGTGACGGCGTGCGCGCCGAGATCGTCACGCTCGCCAAGGCGAACTCCGGGAACTGGGACCTTGTCATCTCCAACGGCATGCTGGGCGGGTCGGCCGGACGCCGCCGATTGCACGTCTACCACGGTTGTTGGATCTCGCACATGTTACAGGATCACAAGACTGCATCCCTGCCTTGGCGTGCTAAGCGGACCCTCACAGGCGCCATGCAGGAGCTACGCGCCGGCGTCGGCGTACGTCGAATTGCAGTGTCAACAAGTGCGGCACGCGACATTCGACGCTTCTACGGGCTGAGGGTAGACGGCGTCATCTCGAACGGCGTTGACACCGAATGCTTCCGACCCATGGGATCCCAGCATGCGAGGCGCCACTTCGACCTTGCCCCAACGGGGCGCTTCGCATTATTCGTCGGGCGCAATGAATACAGGAAGCGACCAGACCTTGCGGTGGCGTCGGCCGCGCAGTCCGGCTACGAGCTAGTCACCGCCGGCTCCTCTGCGCTGTCTGGCGTTCGCCACCTTGGCCGTCTCGAACCCACGGAGATGGCACTTGCGCTTGCAGCTGCCGATGTCGTAATCGCGCCAAGCGGATACGAGGCCTGCAGCATCGCCATCCTGGAGGCATTCGCATCGGGAAAGCCCGTCGTGGCCACGAGAACCGGGTGGATCGCGGACCTCCTGAACGTCGTTCCGGAATACAGGGACCTGACGGCCGCAGTCGGAGATCTTCCGGGCCTCGTCGAGGCGCTCCGGATAGTCCCTGAGCGTATGCATGCTGTCGAGCGTGCTGTGCAACACGTCCGAACTGCCAATGAACTGACCGTGTTCGCCTCGCACTGGCGGAGTGAAGTCGCCGACATATTGGTAAGCGCGTGACCACGCAATCGCAGACGGGCGAGGTGCTGGAGCCAACGCCGGCGTTCAACGAGAGCGTGGCGCACCAAAAGTGCGACGTGCTCGTCGTCGCAAGCGAAGACATTTGGCCACCGCGTCAAGGCGGGCAGGTTCGAGTGGCTGGCATCGTCGGAGCCCTGAGTCAGAACTTTCGAGTCGCCGTGGCCATACCCAATGCCTCGGCCGATGAGCGACCTGTTCCGGTGTACAGCCTTGCGGTAGCAACTAAGCGCTCCAGCTCGATGCGCGGCTTCGTGTCGAGCCGTCCGCGGATCGGACGGGTTGGGCTTGGAGCTTTCGCGCACGCCCGCCTGCATGACGCGGTCACAGATCTTCAACCTCGAGCCGTTCTGTTCACCCACAGCTACCTGGCAGCAATGTCTCCGAGTCTCGGCGTGCCAATCGTGGTCGACTTCGCAAACATCGAGAGGGAGCGGCTGAAATCATTCAGGTCTCGCGGACGATTACGGAATCGACTGTCCGCCACGCTCGAGGCAGCCAAAGCCTCTCGCTGGGAACCACGCGTCGCACTCGACGCAGACTTCTGCTTGGCGCTGACTCAGCGCGACCGCGCCACGCTGGAAGGTTGGGGCGCCGCGGTTACGTATGTGCCGAACGGCGTAGTCACATCCCGCGATGCCACGAACTCGCCGGAAAGCGGCCATGTTCTCTTCCTGGCGAGCGCTGACTACGCGCCTAATCGCGACGCAGGCCACTGGCTGATCTTTTCGGTTTGGCCGCTGGTTCGCCAAGCAATGCCTTCCGCTCGCCTGGTCGTTGCCGGCCGCCGATCGGATGACGTATTTCGTGACGCTATCGGTATCCCGAGTATCGAAGTTCTCGGCGAGGTACCCGACGTGGCGCCACTCTTCGAGGGTGCGGCGCTCGTGGCGGTGCCGATCACCTCAGGAGGCGGGCAGCAGCTGAAGGTAATCGAGGCGCTCTCGTTCTTGCGGGTGGTAGTAGCCAGTCCGTTCTCAGCCCGCTCGGTCCCGAACGGGCTGGAATCACTTTGCCGCACTGCGTCCGGGACGGATGAGTACGCAAAGGGGTTGGTCGAGCTCTTAACCGAACCCAGCGATCGTTGGTCCCGAGAGGATCTGGCTCGTGACGCCGTTGCACGGATGCCGACCTGGCTCGCGGCCACGAAGCCGCTGACCGACTGGCTTAGGAAGCTGTCGTGACGCTGCCAGGTCAGGTCCACTTCATCGAACCCGGCGGGCGGGGCGGCGTCTTCCAGCACACGGCGGAGATAGCTCGCATGCTGGCACGCAGCGGGGTCCAGGTCATCATTCACACAGCCTCCGACTTCGAATCCGTCGACCTGGAACACGTCGGATTCTGTCGCTGCGTGCGCTGGCACCGAGCCTTGCGGCCTCAGATTCTGCGACGCCCCTTCATCGTTGGCGACTACCTGATCAAAACGTTGCCACACCTTCGGAGAATCGGCGAAGGGCGGGTGGTTCACGTTCAGGGTCTGTTTGTGAGCCCACTCTACGCGTTGACGCTTCTCAGTCTGCGTGCGAGATCGGGCAGGCTCGTCTTCAGCCCGCACAACACGTTTTCTCGGGCGGGCCGAGCGTGGCAAGAGCGAGTGTTGCGCAAAGCGTGTCGAATTCCTGACGTGGTGGTCAGCTACTCCTCGTCGGATACGGCTCGGCTCGAGCGATGGGCAGGTTCAGCAGTAATCCAATGCCCACTCGTACAACTCGCCCCAGACGTCTCGCCGGCCGCGGTGCAGGATTGGCGAAGCCGGTTGGCGGTGAATACAGGCGAACCGCTGCTAATGATCGCCGGTCAAATCCGCGAGGACAAAGGTGTGGACGCGATGATCAGAGCGTCCAAGTTGCTACGCCAGTCGGTCCAACTGGCAGTGGTTGGGGAAGATAGGGGGGATCTCAAGCGGTGCCAACGGATCGCGCGAGACCACGGCGTTCACATCGCCTGGGTTGCGGAGTACCTGCCTCTGGAAGCATTTGCAGCCGCCATCGCGGCTGCCGATGTCGTGGTCCTGCCGTACAGGCAGGCTAGTCAGAGCGGGGTGCTCTCGTTGGCGGCCGCACTTGGAACCCCGACGGTCGCGTACCCCGTCGGAGGACTGTGCGAAGCCGCGACAGTGACCGCTGAGCGATCTGACGAGAGGGCGCTGGCCGATGCCATAGACCTGGTGCTCGGCACAAACGCTAACTCTCCTCCGAAGCCTGAAACCCGGTCGGACTGGCTCGAGAGGACATATCGGAATGCCTGACGCTATGCGTATTGGTCTTGTTGTCAGCTCGAGCGTCGATGGCGGTGGTGAGACATACCTGAGGTCCCTTTACGAAGGACTGGCTCGTCGAGGTCACGACATTGTTCTGTTCGGTGAGCTACCCAGGTGGTCCCTAGCCTCAATCGACACTGGGGTAACGGGAAAGTGGCGAAAGGCGGGCGCAAGTCGACATCTAAGGGCAATGCTTTCCGAACGAGAGAGAATACTGCGCGCGGTTCGAAAGGAACACGAGAGAGCGCCGTTCGATATCTTTCACTTGCAGTACAAGCGCGAACAAATCCTGGTCACCTGGCCGCTAGCGCGGCTGGCGCCCGTCTTATGGACCGAGCACGGCAAGCTGCCTAGTTCTAGGGGATCGCTGCTTCTGAAGGTCGCATATCGCTGGGCGGCCCAGAGGGCATCGATGATTGTCTGCGTCTCAGACACGGTTCGGGACGATATCCGGCGGTGGATGCCCAGAAGCCTGACTGCTGTCGTGGTCCGAAACAGCGTTAACCTCGCGCGTTACAGGCCATGCACGGAACGCGAGCGCGAAGACGCACGTCGCACTCTCTGCATCCCGAGCAAATCGCTCGTCGTTGTTACAGTCTCTCGTCTTCATCGGGACAAGGGCATCGATCTGGCGATCGCTGCTGTTGATCACCTGCCTGAGACGGCGATCCTCGTTGTTGCGGGGGATGGCCCCGATCTTTCACGCCTGCAGGAACTGGCGAGAGGCCGCGGCGTTGTGTTCACAGGCCACCTAGACGACGTTCGCTTAGCGCTTCGCGCTGCCGACGTATTTCTCTTTTCTTCCCGACCCGTCGCAGGCGAGGGTTCGCCGACCGCGGCGCTTCTGGAAGCCGCAGCGCAGGCCTTGCCGATAGTGGCCACCGTCGGCTCAGGTGTTGAGCGAGAAGTAACCTCGGCTGGGGGGGCCATTGCACGGCCGGATCCTGTCGCCGTCGCGAAGGTTCTTCGATCAATAGATATCGTCACAGCTGGTTGCCTATCGCGAACATGGGCCGAAGCCTTTGGGTTGATACCATGGCTCGATCGCCATGAGCAGATCGCAACGAGGGCGATCTCCAAGTATGCGCAGGCAAACCGATGACTCTGGTTGGGCAGCTAGCCCGGATCTTTCATGGCGCGGTTGTTGGTCGTGCCGCAACGGTGTTCGCGTCGCGGGGTGCTGATTCTGCATCGAGGGTGTGACGGTCTGCCCGAGGTCGCTCGGGTTGTCGCCGGTTTCCACTGGCCGGAGCGGTGCGTGTTCGTGGGGTCGGTTGCGTGTCGGTCAACCGGGCGCGGGGATGGTCTGCAGTCTGTTGATCATTGTGGCCAGCAGCGTTGCCCAGGGTGCGTGCGCCGAGAGGTGCAGATGACGTCCCCGGCCGTGCTGTGCGAGTCGGGCGGCGATGCTGAACAGCCGTAGCCGCAAGCGTTTGGGTTCCCAGCGACGCGCGTCGTGTCCGACGAGGGTGAGCATTTGCATCCAGGCGGTGAGTTCGACGGCGACCGCGACGATGGCGCACCAGATCTGGTTTGGGTGAAGTCGTGCAGCGGCAGGTTGGTCAGGCCGGTGTCTTTCGCGACGCGGATGCGGTCTTCGCAGCGGGAGCGGCGGCGGTGGCGTAGTTCGAGCTCGGCGAGCTGGCCGCGGGTGGTGTTGGTCGCGAAGGCGGTGATGCGGTGCCCGTCGACGTCGGTCAGGCGCAGCTGCGCGCCGGGGTGCGGGCGTTCCTTGCGGGCGATCACCCGCATCCCCACCGGCCACGAAGACAGCTCGAGCAGCCCGGTGACATCGGCGACCCACGCGCCCTCGCGCAGCTGACCGTCGCTGTCGTAGGCCGGCGTCCACGCCCGGTCAGGGATCAACGCGAGCGGTGCGGCGAAGGTGTCGGGCAGGGTGAACCCGATCGAGTACGACAGCCGCTGTGACACAAGCCAGTTCAGGAACTCGTGGGTGCATCCGGCGGCGTCAGCGCGGACCAGGATCTTGCGCCCGGGCCGGGTTCGGCTGCGCCGGCTCGGCAGTTGCGCCAGCGCCGCTTTCACGACCGCGATGTGGTCAGCGGCGGTGTTCGAGCCGGCGTTGCCCGCGCGTAGCAGGCACGTCAGCGGCTCCCCGGTGCCCTCGGCGCCGTGGTCGGCGAAGGCCCACAACGGGTGGAACCCGAAGCCGCGTTTGAACGTCGGCGCCGCCTGCTCCTTGTCGCTTTGCGCGGCGATCAGCGTGGCGTCGGTGTCGACGACCAACGGCGAGTCAGCGCTCACCTCGTGGTTCGTTGCCTACTCACCAGCCAGCCGCCACACCCTCGAGCGCGCCGCGGCGTGTGCCGTCTCGATCGCCTTCAACGCCTGCGACGCGCCGTTAGGTCGCATGCAGGACGCCCGCACCGGATCGGTGCGGGCGTCCTAGCTCAGGGCTCCGGCTCCGGCTACTTCTTGCTGGTGATGTTGACGGTGTGCGAGATGCCGTCGCCCAGGTCGATCCGAAGTTGGTACGTGCCCTCTGTGAAGCCCTTCGTGCTGAGGTTGAAGATGTACTGCTTTGCCGTCGTGTCGTAGCGGAACGCGTTGCCGCTATCGGCTGCAGAAGTGGAGCTGGCCTCGGTCTCCGTTCCGGGGAGGTTGTTGCTGATCTTCGCGTAGTACAGCTTGGCCGGGATGTTGGTGATTCCGACCGCCG
>WNGA01023912.1_pt1 | contig 13648 bp, 12 predicted proteins | sample 5400061 | NCBI WGS metagenome assembly WNGA01 (sample SAMN13153366, study PRJNA577476) | soil metagenome | isolation source: 100 cm soil or saprolite under grassland replicate 2 | place: USA:California | collected 2016-06-15 | reverse complement strand
CGTCAGCATCGCGGGAAAAATCCGGCGGGATGTCGAGCTTCAGCTTGCCGTCCAGTAGACTGACTGTTGTTCCTGCCGTTTCGCCATTCGCGGTGCCGCGATTGCTGCTGGAATCCGGTGCCGACCCTTCGCTTACTAACTCCGGGTCCAGCTTTTGCGCGCGCTTGAAATCCGCGGCAGCGCCAGCCTTGTCCCCCTTCTCCTTCTTCAGGACTGCACGATTGTAGTAAGCGCGCGCGTAATCGGGTTTGAGTTCGATCGCGCGTGTATAGTCAACAATTGCGTCCTCACGGTCCTTAGTCTCTGCCCTGGCGTTGCCGCGATTGTTGTAAGCAGCGGGATTTGTGGAGCCTAGTTCGATTGCTTTGGTGTAGTCGGCAATGGCGCCAGCCGTGTCATTCTTCAGCCGTCTCGCTTGAGCACGGTTATAATATGGCGCGTCATTTTTTGGATCGAGTTCGGCTGCGCGGTCGAAATCAGCGATAGCACCGTCCAGGTCACCGTTCTTCGCTTTTTCAATCCCGCGATTAACGAGATCGCCATCGGAGCTGTCCGACGCCGCAGGAGCAGGCGCTGATTTCGCCGTCTGTTTCTCATCGGAGTCCCAAGTGTAACTGACGCTTCCGTCTGGATCGCGCACGAGCCTCGCGCCAACGGCCACGGTTCTTGCGGCGGTCTTCTCGCCGAGTGGAATCACCTGGATGTAAAACGAAACTGGTTTGCCGTCGGTGCGACCCAACGCGCCCATTTTTTCCAGTTCCTCCGTGGCGTGTGCGCCGTCCACGATTTTTTTGAGAAATCCCAGCTTAACCAGAGCGTCATGCGGAAATTCTATCACGTCGTAATGACTGGGTGTCGCGGTGTCCTTGAAAAAGCCGCGGTAGGTGTCTTCCCCAATTTGTTTTGACTCCAAAATTTTGGGAGTTACCTCGATGCGAACGACCTTACCCTTCCAATCAAACATGTGTTGCTCGATGTCCTTGAAACCATACGCCTTGTCATCGACTGGTGGCCCGAGTGGCGGCGGCGCGATCTTTCCTTTGGCCGGCGCATAATCGAACGAGCAATACATGACTTCCTTGCGCGCTTGCGAGAACATCGGCATCTCGGTGTGCCCGATGTATTGGGCTTGCCCCTGAGAATCGAGGACGAGCCAATATTGTGGCAACTCCCTAGGTTTCACATTTTTCTCAGGGACCTTCATCCGAACCTGCAACCAGGTCTGACCATCACGTTTTTCCGTGCCGACTTTTACAAACGGCATTTGGCTGATGCCGCCGCCGGCCATGATTGGCACGTGCGCCCAATTGTAGATCAATCGATCATTCGGCTGACCGGCGTGCCACGTCTCGCCATCGGAGCAAATCCAGACTTTGTCTTTGATTATGATTTCGCGCATGGGCGTGTTTGGCCTCACGCCCGGTTCGGTCGTCAAATCAAAATCTTCGCCGGAAAGAAGTCCTTGCAGCTTGATCGGTTTCTTAGCCGTGACGGTGCCGTTCACGGACCACACTCCGGGGGTCCAACTGGTTTCTTTTGTGGCTTGGCGAAAGCATGAGGCGCATTCGAAAACACGAAGAATGCAGCAATCGCCCAGATCCAAGTTGCACTAGCAGGTATGATCTTTTTCATATTCGGTTTAATCCGCTCCGTTGCGGATGGTGATGACGGCCGGAGTTTTTCCGGGCCGATACATGGAAGCGCCGTAGCAGATCGCGGCACTCTCTTTGCGCGCGTAACGGACTTCGGGCTGTCCGTAGCACTCGTGGCCTTTTTCTTTATTCTCGCGCAATTGCTTCTCGTATTCTTCGCGGGTAAAACCTTCTACAACTTCATCGCTGCTCACCCCGTGGAATCGCAGATACGCCCCATAGTTGTCACACGATTCCTTGAGATTCGCGGCCCAACGCTCGATGTAGGAACAGTTAGCCGTCTTTGTGCTGCCGGGAATTGTCACGTATCGATTTTTAGTGAGCGTGAGAAACGCCGGCTCCCCGGGAAGGGGAACCGGGGTTGCATAGTTTGGCGATAATTGGATGAGCTTTCGCTTATTGAAATCGAAAGCCTCGACTGTGTCGCCATTCGTGCTGTCGAGATGGCAGCTAAAGAATGTTAGCCGCAATTGCCCTTCGAAAAGAAATTGATTGGCTCGCTCCCGCTCGCCAACGCTCTCGCGCTGCCCGTCTACGTCGCTCGGCTCCCGCCGGCTCCGTTGTTGATCTTTATTTCCCCTAATGTGCAGCGGCTGGAACGATGGGAAGCCGAGCAGCCTGCCGATCTGTGTTTCCTGGCCCGATTTTGAATCGCGGAACCACATCACCCAGTTCATCACCTCCTCCGGGCCTTCATCCTCTTTCCCTTTGCGCCAGAAGATTTCGCCCGATCCATCCGGCGCCTTAATGATTTCTGGCGGGTGATCTGTTGCATCAGTCACAGCATCCAGTGCTGTCACGCTCGAATGTTCCGGCTGCTCCGCGCTCTCGTCTGTCGCGGCAGGCGAGGCGGACTCTTCTTGCGCCGGAGTTGGTGAAGATGACGGGGCCTCCTCTTCTCCGCCACTCGTGAAATAAGGCGAGCTTTTCGCTGCGGAATACCAATCGGGCGCGGCATCGACCTTCTTCAACTTCGTGCCGCGAGGATCGATGCTCCAAAATTCTCGCGTATCATTTGGTTTCTCGCGGGTGAACACAATTGTTTCCCCATCGGACGCGAAAATCGGATCGCTGTCTTGTCCGGACTTGTCGTTGGTGAGCTGTCGCAACAACTTTCCGTCTTCACGATAGAGATAAAGGTGAGAATGACTCGTGCCCTTGGGCTGGAGATAGCGAATCGCAATCACAATCTCGGAGTCGCCGCGCGAGACCGTCGCCGTTGAGACAAATACGCCGACAAAAACCAATGTTCGGAGCATCGATTGTGCTACAGGCCGTTTCATGGCGTCATTCTGATCCCGCAACCGCGGTAGAAGAATCTCGGATCGATTTTGGACCCATCCGCAACGGAGTGGGCGAAGATATCAAGAAGAGTTCACGAAGCTCGACTCTTATCGCCTCTCCCCTTGGAGAAGGGGAGAGGATTGAGGTGAGGGGTCCGATTGGTCGATGCGGGGCGGCTGCCTTTGACGCAACCCTCACCCTCCCCCTCTCCCTTGCTAAGGGAGAGGCACCCCATGTCATCCCCGCACCACACATCACGCTCACATGTTGCAAAACCTCAACATGACAGCGCCATTTATCGACGGGTTCTAACATAACAGCCACCTACTCCTTCGATGGAACTTTCTTCTTCGAAACGATTCGGAACTTGCCCGTCTTTTCGTCGAAGGCAGCCGTGAGGCGATAGCTAGCCTCTCCAGCATCGGCCCCGCGAAAGATAACAGATTGCTCAAGCGACAGGACACCGGATTTTATCCAGCGAATCGGTTTCAGCCACTCCCTGCGCACGTCGCCTTCGACATCGATTTCAAGCGGCGTCACCCAGCTTTCGCGCTCGTTGCCTTCGTCATCACCTCCCGCTTGTTCGTTCTCGCTTAACGGGACGAATTGGTCGCCGCGCAAATAGTAAACCCAACTGAGACCCCAACGCGCGGTTTCAGCATACAGCGCGCACCATTTGGAGTCCGGAGACCAAACGAGCTTTAACTGCTCCGCGCTACCATCCCACGGGAGCTCGGCGACGACCGCTTTCTCTGGTAATGAAACTAACGCGATCGCTTTGATCGTAGCTGAAAAATACTCCTCCTTAATCCCTCGTTGGAGTGCGGCAGAAGCCTTTCCAGCATCCCAATTCTCTGGGAACATTTTCCGGTACATTTCAGCATCGTACCGAATGCGCATAGCAAACCTTTTGTCCGGCGAAATGTCTTGAATCTTTTCCGCCAGCGCAGGCTCTTCGGCACAACCTAGCCGGGTCAAGAAGAGTAGGCACGCAAGCAGGCTCGATAGCCGAAGCGTTTTCATGCTAAAGCCAACAAGCTAAACGCACACAATGCTGTGGCGAATTGTGGTTTCGATCTTTCATGAGCTAAATACGGTCAAGACCAGCATTTCTTTCAAAAAATCGAAAAAACCTTCCTGTTTCTTCTCATCCGCCGTTCCGGGACGGTTTCTTCCAAGCGCCGGGCGAGCGAGAAGAAGCTGACGCTCCCTTACCGGCCGCCGTCCGCGAAGACTGCCAGATTAAGAAATTCGGGCGTGCATTCTCAATCAAGGGGGACGCAAAAGAAGGGAATATGGTTTCGTCGTTATAGCTCTATTGATTGTTGAGAACTGTCTGTGGCCGAGATTTACTCAGCTCGAGTTGCGCGCTCACCTTCTCAAGTCCCGACCTCAGCGCTTCGATTTGGTTTTCCTGCTTCGCGAGCTGGGACTGAAAACTCTTCTGTTGCTGAGCGCCCGTTGACTTTAGGTCCTCAATAGCCGTCTCTTGCTCTGCAGTGGTGCACCTTAATTCGGCAATAGTCGTTTCCTGTTTCGCAGCCGTGGATTCCAACTCCTGCACCGTCTTATGCTCCTTGAGGAATTCGTTGAGCAGCATCGCGTTCACAGCGTCGTAGCGCACCGTGTAGATTTCGCCTTTCTCGTCGCCCACTACCAGGTCCGGGTCCACAGCGGCAACTTCCTCGGCGATTAATCCAAATTGCGGCCTGTTTGCCGTGTCGCTCTTGTAGTGGAATGTCACCGGTTTGAGCGCCAGGATGCCTTCGCTCGCCTTATTCATCGGTTGAATCTCTTTCTTGAACCGGCGCGAGGAACTCATCGTGCCGAGCTGACCGGTGTTGGACACGAGCACTGGCAGCGTCGTCCCGCTTAACGTAGTGGTGCCATAAATATTGTTGATCCAAGTGCTGTTGCTTACGTTCTGACCGGTGGCGCCGATACAGATCACGTTATCGGCTGTGCTGACGCCGGTGCCAGCTAAAACGCCCAAGGCCGTGTTGGCACTGCCGGCAGTGCTGTTCAAAAACGCACCGGCACCAATGGCCGTGTTGAAGTTGCCGGTGTTGCCTTGGAGCGCTTGATAACCGTTAGCGGTGTTGCCGTCGCCAGTGGTATTGTTCGCGAGCGCCTCAAAACCGTTGGCTGTGTTGTTGTCGCCAGTGATGTTGAAAAGCAGCGCTTGGTTGCCGGTGGCCGTGTTGAAATTGCCTTCTGTATTCTCCCGGAGCGCCTCAAGACCGTTGGCCGTGTTGCCGCCGCCGGTGGTGTTGTTCGGGAGCGCGAGAGCGCCGCTCGCTGTGTTGTTGCCGCCGGTGGTGTTGTCCCGGAGCGCTTGAAAACCGTTGGCCGTGTTCAAGTTGCCGGTATCGTTGCTATTGAGCGCAAACGCGCCCACCGCCGTATTGTCTTCGCCATTAGAATTATTGACCAGCGCGGCTGTGCCAAGGGCTGTGTTGTCGGTACCGGTGGTGTTGAATAAAAGCGCCGCTGTGCCAAAGGCCGTATTACTATCTGCGGTGTTGAAAAGGAGCGCTCCCGCACCGGTAGCGGTGTTGAAGCTGCCCGCTGTGTCAGAGAAGAGCGAGAACCAGCCAACTGCTGTGTTCGCAGAGCCAGTGATGAGGCTAAAAAGCGCCTTCGTACCTTCTGCCGTGGTGAAGTTTGGATAGCCTCCGTCCGGCGGCGGAACAACGGCTTGCGCGATCGGGGAAAGCGCAAGGAAGCTAAGCGCCAAGAGTAATGTTGTGAATGTGCCTGTCCGCAGTGCTACAGCGTTGCAGGCGGGGTTGTTTCGATTTTTCATAATTTGATTTCCTTTTAGTGTTTTGGCCTTCTCTGATTTCTCATCATGAGAATTCATTTCTGGCCGTTTACTCATGCCCTTCGCGGAAAAATTTGCCCGGCTTGCAAAGACGTTTGCGTGGGCCGGGATTTTCTTCTTTGCCCAGTTCCGCCCGGTTAGTGCTGAAAATCCGAGCGCTTTCACGATGTGAGAGTAAGAAATTCGAGCGTGCACTGTCAATGCCCGCTTTGCTAACATCTTCTCATGATTTGCGGGCGAACGGCGGTAATGATGATGACGATGTTGATCCCCGTTTCAGGATACGCGGCAAATCCGTTTCTGAATACACCGGACGACAAGCCGGTCTCTGCCAAATTTCGCGGAACCGAGTGGAGTGACGACATCGGAGAACAAGATGTCCCTCTCACTGCACGCTTAGTGACAACGCGCATGGCAAAAATGCCGTGGGGCGCGATTTTCAAACTCGAATTCACGGATCTAAAATCGAGCGCTCAAAAGCAGCGCGAAATTCGGCCGGACTACTTTATCGTGACTGATGACCGGATCGTCCTGCTAAACGAACAGGACAACGACGCCGCCGCTAAGAAGATTTCGGCACTGGACAAACCGCCGGATTTCGAACCGAACGACATTTACGGCATCACCCGCGGGCGCTTCGAACACCAGGAGGGAGAGTGGAAAACAACAATCAAATTGAAAGGAAACCTCTGCATTTATGAGGCGAGTCATCCCTCCGGTCATTTCAAAAAAATCGTCTGGAAAAAGGGGGGCGGATTAGTTGAATACGCCAGCGGGTACGGCGCACACGCCGACGGGTATCGGCTCAAACGTGAAGTAACAACTCAAAAGCGATAAGATTCGGGGGAAGTTTTCTGAACGGCGCCGCCGATTTCATTTTTCATCGTCTCGGCGATTACCACCTTCTTCAGTTTGGCCGGGCTTTACTTGGTGCGAAGAAAGTATTCGGCCGAAGTACTAAAGGAGAACCACGAAGTCGCTGCGATCATTTTCAACGCCTTCGGATTGTTCTACGGGGTGCTGGTAGCGTTTGTGGTGTTTGTTACCTGGAGCGGATATGACGAGGCGACCAAAAATCTGCAAATGGAGGCTAGCGAGGCTCTGGATATTTTTCACACTGCCGCAACCTTTCCTGATCCTTCCAGGAAAATCATTCAGCAGGGAGTGAGAGATTACCTTGCTGCGGTTTACAACGATGAAGTCCCGAAGATGGCAGATGGAGACCTTGAGCTTTATTCCGGTGGAGCTCACAACACTCTCAGAATATTATTCGCTCAAGTAGACGCGAACTCGATTCCCAACCGGGAGCTGTACGGTGAAGCGTTAAAATGTTTGAACAATCTGGCTCAGTATCGGCGTATGAGAATATTTGCCGGTAACAATACCGTGCCACCGGTCATCTGGTTGGTGTTGCTTGTTGGCGGCGTGTTCGCAGTCTCCTACACCTTTTTCTTCGGCATGAAAAACATACGCGCCCAATACCTCATTACCACGACACTGACCGTAACGGTTACGTCGATTTTATTCTTGATCTATGTGCTTGACCATCCCTTTACCGGGACAAGCAGGGTGAGCTTGGCACCTTTGAGAGAGGCGATGGCGGCAATGCAGGGCGACAGCGCGAGAGAGTAGAGGCTATCCGCGGTTCTTTTCTTTTCGGCAGACTGTTCGTCTTCGCAATTTTTAGCTCCAGTTCCTGCATCGATCTGAAGTCCGCCGGACTACGGAATCTGTTTTCTATTCCCGTTTTGCTAGTCGAACTGATAGCCTGCTCGGATGCTATTTCATCGACGTGATTTTTTAAGGAGCGCAGTTGCTGCAGCTACAATTTCTGCGGTCCCAATCGTTCGGGGAAAAACCGACAAACAAAAACCACCAGAAACGCACCCGGTGCCATCGTTCAACGGCGTAAAGGCGGATGTCTCTCCCGGCGGGACAATCAAGAGCTTAACGGTAAAGAGACACCCTCAATTCCGAATATGTCCACGAGCCTGGTGAAATGAAACCGGGTGCGTTGCGCGGTCTCCACTGGCACAAGACGGCTAGCGAATTCGGTTATGTTGTTTCGGGAAACTGCGTTTTAACTGTGTACGACCCCGACAATCACATGGAATCTGGCCCGCTGAACGCTGGCGACATCTGGTTTGTGCCGCGAGGTTTCTCCCATTCGCTCTGGGCAGCCGGAAACCAGGGATGCACATTTTGCACGGTGTACGACGACGGCATCACAACTGAACAAAATGCACTTCATGTAGCAGACCTGCTGCGGTCCGAGCAGCCGGAAATCATTTATTCGTCGTTGGGAATTCGTTCCGAGAGAATGTCATCCGCATCCGCTAATCTTTTGATAGCTGGCCGCACTGATCCGGGATCATTGTCGCCGCACGGGTTTTCCGGACCGGCACCCGAATCGTTCCGTTTTAAGCTCACGCAGGTTCCGCAGATGAAATCGCCCGGCGGAAGTTTCGCCCAAGCCTCGAGCTCACAGTTTCCGATGTCGCTAACGATGGTGGGCGCCATCACAATCCTTGAACCAGACGGTATCCGCGAGCCGCACTGGACCCAATTCCGACGAATGGGATTTGGTCTTGGAAGGCAACGCGATTGTAACGATCTTCGATGGCCGCGGGCGCAGTGCGACTGTTGAACTTGGGCCAAATGATATTGGATTCCTGCCGCGAAACCAGGCACATGCTGTCGAAGCTACCGGAGGCAAGACGTTCAAACTGCTCAGCGTCTTTAATGCCAAAACGTTTCAGGCAATCGGAATTTCCGAACTGCTGGCAGGAACGCCAGATACCTTGATCGCTCAGAATCTCGGACTCTCGCAAGAAGAGATTGCGACGCTACCGAAGGATGAAAGATTCATCGTCAAGCATTCTTCGTCTCCGCTTGGGTAAAGACAACCGACAGTCGCCGCTTCTACCTCTTCTTGCGTTTTCTTGTCGGTTTTCCCTTGCGCTTCGTCTTTGCCATCCGCCGTAGCTCGCTTTCGCTCATCGATTTCGCCATTTGGCGTGATGCGCCTTTAAGCGACGACTTGGAACGCTTGCCGCGCTTCGCCGCAAGCGCAGCGCCGGCTGCCATTTGTTGTTTCTTTGATTTTGCAGGCATACATAAATAATTCGCGCGCCGAAGCTAAGCTGGACTGGCATGTCGCGCGCCGCGGAGCCGCCATAGGAAGTAAGCCGGCACGCCGGTCAACACGATGAGAATTCCAATTCCTGACGTCGCCGGCGCGAGCCATGCAAGATCAATGGTCAACAGTGCCGATAACACGATCGAGATGATCGGGACAATTGGATAACCCCACGTGCGGTACGGCCTCTCAGCATTCGGCTTTTTGCGTCGTAACAGAATAACAGCGACGACCATCAGAAGGTAAAACACCAAGTCCGCCGAGACGATGTATTCAAGCAGTTGATTGTAAACATTCCCGTAAGTCTCCTGCTGTGTCGCGGCATTGATTGTAACCGTGCGCGGCAAAACCAGGCATGCCGTCCAAATTCCCTGTGCCACGAGTGCTGCCGCGGGAACACGAAATCGATTTGTGGTTGCAATGTTTCGGAAGAACAAGCCATCACGCGCCATGGCGTAGTAAACCCGCGCTCCCGCGAGAATCAGTCCGTTGTCGCAACCGAAAGTCGAAATCATTATCGCTGCCGCCATGCACATCGCTCCGGGGCGACCGAAGACGGCGTCCATCATTGCTACGGCTACGCGGTTGTGCGGCGCGCGCTGGATTTCCGGAAACGGCAGCACCGCCAGATAAGCAACATTAGCCAGCAAATAGAGTACGACCACAATCGCACACCCTCCCACAAGCGCGCGTACGAGATTTTTTCCCGGATCGCGCACTTCGCTGCCGACAAATGTCACGTTTGTCCAGGCGGTCTGGGCGAAGAGCGGGCCGACCATCGACCTGCCAAACAGGAGCGTGAAAGCTAGCGCGCCGGTGACAGCGAGGCCGGGCTGCGCCGCCTGCGGATTCCAGCCATTACCCCAAGAGTCCCACCATGCCGAGCTTAGTGCGGCAGAATTGGCTTTCCAGCCTAACGATAAACCTATCACCACTACTGCCGCTAGGGCGGCGGTTTTGGCGAAGGTGAATGTGTTCTGGACAATTTTGCCGACTTCGAGCCCGCGCGTGTTCGTCCACGTCAGAAGCGCGATCAATGCTATCGCCACCAGTTGCTCCGTGGATAAACTGACCGCGTAGCCGCCTAACGAGATCGGCGCCACCAGATATTCATCTGGCGAAACTGATGTGGCAAAAACGCCGAGAAACTTCGCGAACGCAATCGCTACAGCTGCAATGGTTCCCGTTTGGACAACGAGAAATAATGTCCAGCCATACAAAAATCCTATCGGAGAACCGAACGCTTCGCGGAGAAAAACATAAACACCGCCCGCGCGCGGCATCATCGTCGCCAACTCCGAACAACACAGCGCCCCCGTGATCGTCAGCAAGCCAGCGAGCGCCCATGCGAGCAACAGCCAACCCGGCGCGCCACTCAATCGCGATGACTCCGCTGACACGATGAAGATGCCAGACCCGATCATCGAGCCGATGACAATCATGGTCGCGTCGATCGGCCCAAGCGCGCGGACGAGACTGGTCGTGTCGCTTGGAGTCGGCCCGCCCTCGGGCCGCACAGGGCCTGCCGTTCGGCGCGAGTGCGCGCCGGCTCCATTTTCGATCTTGTCGCTCACAGCGGCCTCTTCGGCGCGCTGATTTTCACGCCTTCGCGTTCAAGGCGTGTGCGCAGTTCGCGCGCAAATTCGACCGCGCCAGGTGTATCGCCGTGGACACAGATCGTTTCGCCGCGCACCTCGACATCCCGGCCTTCGATTGAACGCACCTTGCCTTCACGCAACATCCGCAATACGCGCTCGGCCGCTTCCTTGGGGTCGTGAAGCAATGCGTCTGGTCGGGTGCGCGGAACGAGCCAGCCGTCATTTAAGTAATTACGATCCGCGAAAATCTCGCGCGCGATTTGCAACCCATGAGCCTCGCCCGCTCGTGCAAGCTCGGTCTTGTCCGGCGCAAACAGGATTAATTTTGGATCGATCGATTCAACGGCGCGTGCAATTGCGTCGGCGAGGTTCGCATCGCGTACCGCCATGTTGTACAGGGCGCCGTGCGGCTTGACGTGATTCGGTTGCACATCCAGTGCGGAGGCGATCGCTTGAAAAATTCCAAGTTGATAAGCCACAGCGTCGAACACTTCTTCGACGGGTATCGTCAGCTCCTGCCGTCCGAAATTCTCGCGATCGAAAAAACTCGGATGTGCTCCGACAGCTACTCGCTGCTTCTTCGCCGCGGAAATGGCGGCATGCATCGTATCGGAATCGCCGGCGTGAAAACCGGTCGCGATATTCGCCGAGCTGATCAGTTCGAAAAGCTCGGCGTCGTGTCCCGAGCCTTCGCCAAGATCGGCGTTCAGATCGACGTATAATTTCATGATCGTTGGAGACTGAGGCCGATGCGGAAACGCTCCAAGTCACGCTCACGTTCCACTAACAACCGATGCGCATCTTGTAACGACACTTCGGAAAAACGAACGCCATCACCGGCGCGAAGCTGCGCCGCAACGCCAAGATCGACCGTAATCACGTGAGCTATTTTTGGGTACCCGCCGATGGTTTGGCAATCTCCCAAAAGCAAAATCGGCTTCCCACTTGGTGGAACTTGGATTGTGCCGGGCGCGACCGCTTCCGAAATAAGATCGGTTTCGTCCTGGCGTTTCAGTTCCGGACCATCAAGGCGAACACCCATGCGGTCCGAATCGGGTGAAACGCTGAATTCTTGGTTCGTGAATCGTTGAATAGTTACATCGTTGAAGCGACTCCAATCCACGCCTCGAACGAAACGCAAACTCGGGTGGCGGCTTGCCGGGCTTGCCCAATCGTGTGGTGCGGTCCACGAGGAAATTCCTGTAGCCGGGAGCGACTTGTCCGCCGTAGCTTTAGCGAAGGCGGATGACCCCGGCTGATGAGCAAGCAGGACGACGTCGCCATCGCGCAAAGCGCCCCCTTCAATTCCGCCGAAATTGGCGCGTAAATCGGTCGAACGGCTGCCAAGAACAACCGGCACATCGATTCCGCCGGAAATTGCGAGCCAGCCTCGGGAGCCAATTTGAGGGCGACCAATTTTGAATTCATCACCAGCTTGCAAATGCGCGACATGCCCGGCCGGCAACGCGCGTGATCCAATCTGCACGTTGAATTCGCCGCCGCACCACGCGACGATTCGCTCGTCCTCAAACCGCAGCTGCAAACCGCCAAGTGTGATTTCGAGCCCGGCCGCGCCTTCATCATTTCCAACGAGCAGGTTCGCTACGCGCAATGCAAACGAATCGAGCGCGCCGCTGGTCGAAACACCAAACTGGCGAAAGCGCGTGCGGCCCAGATCTTGTACCGACGTTAGAAATCCTGCCCGTTGTACGATGAGGTTCATAACCGCCGCTTCAACGGGTCAATCCTTCAAGTATTCAAACTCCTCCCGCGTAATTGCGCGAAAGCGCACGCGATCACCCGGACATAGAAGGGACGGCGGATCTTTGGTCGGGTCGAAAAGCTTCATCGGAGTGCGGCCAATCAGATTCCACCCGCCCGGACAACGCAACGGATAAATTCCCGTTTGCGCACCGCCGATCCCAACCGAACCGGGAGGAATTTCTTTGCGCGGTACGTCGCGACGCGGCGTTGCCAAATTCTTAGGCAACCCTGCCAGAAATGTAAAACCAGGAACGAAGCCAATACAGGCTACGCGGTATTCGCGTGTGCTGTGAAGATCCACGATTTCGCGCTCGGAAAGCTTTGTGTGTTCAGCTACGCGATTCAGGTCGAACCCGAATTCCGGGTCATAACAGACGGGAATTTCGATTAAACGCAGACCACTCGCTGCGGTCCGGCGGCGATGACGCCGGGAAGCAGGTACAATCGCGCTCCGAATTCTTGTCGCGAGCTCGTCAAACACCCCATTCGCTGCGCCATTCGACCTGAAACCGGCGATCGGATCGAAAAAAACGGCAACGCTTGTGTAAGCCGCGGCAAGTTCAATCACGCCCGGAATGGCTGCGCGTTGAAGCAATTGAAATACTCGAAGCACTTCGTCCAGCGTTTCTTCAGGCGCATCCTCAAATTGCTCGCGCACGCGCACAATCAGCGCGGAATCTCCGAGGGGAATAATTTCCATAATCGTGTCATTCCGAGCGTAGTCGAGGAATCCCGTGGCTCAGCCGATCGGTTTGCAACGAGATCCTTCGACTCCGCTGCGCTTCGCTCAGGATGACCGTGTTTGCAAGGCGATTAGAGCCAACTCACTCTGCGCGTTTCGCTTCGATCTCAATATTGATCGCCACTGTCTGGCTGATGCCGGAGACGGATTCGGCGGCTGGAGGAAACATCAAATTGAAGTCACGCCGCGTGATTGGATCGGTCGTCACAGACCACCGCGTTCGCCCAGTTTCATTAATCGGGGTCAGTAGTTTCACATGAAGCGTGATCGGCTTCGTCACGCCGTGCATTGTTAAGTCGCCAAGAATGTCCCCACTTTGCGGGCCGGTGCGTTTTACGGTCCGGGTCTTAAACGTCATCCGCGGAAATTTTTCGACATTAAAAAATTCCGCGCTGCGCAGATGATCGTCGCGTTTTTTGATGCGCGTATCGATGCTCCGCACGTCGATCTGCGCAGTGACCGAGGAATTCTCCGGATGTTCGCGATCAACCTCGATCGTGCCGCTGAAGTTCGTGAACTTGCCGCGAGTCGTGCCGAGAAATTGATGCACACTAAAGCCGATGGTGGAGCCTGACGGATCGAACTTGTAGCTCTCCTTTGCTGAAGCCGTGGCGCCCAGCCCGGCCATCAGCAGTGCTGCGATAC
>WNGA01010131.1_pt1 | contig 13650 bp, 16 predicted proteins | sample 5400061 | NCBI WGS metagenome assembly WNGA01 (sample SAMN13153366, study PRJNA577476) | soil metagenome | isolation source: 100 cm soil or saprolite under grassland replicate 2 | place: USA:California | collected 2016-06-15 | reverse complement strand
GTGGAATGCCCCCGCTTTCGTGGACATCTGAGCGCTTGGCCGGTGTTGTCCGGCTGGGCGGGGAGGATCGCGCACCATGTCCACGATGTCGTATCGCAAGCCGTACCCGCCCGAGTTCCGGCGTGAGGCGGTCGAGCTCGTGCGTTCGAGCGGCAAGTCGATGCGCGAGGTCGCCCGCGACCTCGACGTTTCGTACGAGTCGCTGCGCCTGTGGGCCAAGCAGGCCGAGGTCGACGCGGGCGAGCGCGAGGGCCTGAGCAGCAAGGAGCGCGAGGAGCTGCGGCAGCTCCGGCGCGAAAACCGCGTCTTGCGGCAGGAGCGGGAGATCTTGAAGAAAGCCGCGGCCTTCTTCGCGAGGGAGAGCGAGACCCGGTGAGGTGCTTCCGCTTCATCGCGGCGGAGAGGGTGTCCTTCCCGATCTCGCTCCTCTGTCGGGTGCTGGGCGTCTCCCGCTCGGGCTTCCACGCCTGGGCGGGCCGGGCGCCCTCCGACCGGGCGTTGAGCGATGCCTGGCTGAGCGAGCGGATCAGGCAGATCCACGCGAAGAGCCGGGACAGCTACGGGGCACGGCGCGTCCATCTCGAGTTGCGCGAGGAGGGGATCCGGGTCGGCCGCAAGCGGGTCGAGCGGCTGATGCGCGCCGCCGAGCTGTCCGGCTACGTGAAGCGGCGCAAGGGCACGACGACGATCCGCGTCCCCGGCGTGCGCGTCGCCGACGACCTGGTCGAGCGCGACTTCAATCCGCCGGCGCCGAACCGGCTCTGGGCCTCCGATATCAAGTACGTCTCGACCTGGCAGGGGACGCTCTACCTCGCCTCGGTGATCGACTGCTTCAGCCGCAAGGTCGTCGGCTGGTCGATGCGCGACGAGATGCCGGCCGAGCTCGTCGTCGACGCGCTCGAGATGGCGCTCAGCCGGCGGCGGCCGGCGGAGGAGCTGGTCCACCACTCCGACCAGGGCTCGCAGTACGTCTCGCTCCTCTTCGGACGGCGCCTGCGCGAAGCCGGGATCGCCCAGTCGATGGGCTCCAAAGGCGACTGCTACGACAACGCCGTCTGCGAGAGCTTCCACGCCACGCTCGAGAAGGAACTCCTCTCGGCTACCGCTCACCCGACCACTACGAACACGACCACGAAAGGAGTGACTGCGCGCGCGGAGACGAGACGACTTTCATTGATGAACAAGCAAAGGCTGCCTAACGTCTACGTGTCCACCGAAACGGGGGCGGTCCAGACGAGCGCGACCGAGGCGACGTGCAGAAGCTGACTTCACTAGCGCAGCTGGCGCGGCGTCTGCCGCTGTCTGAGCCCCGATTCCCTGTCACGTGATCGACAAGGAGGCTTGGGAGATTAAGATGATTGCACTCGTGCCGGCGGTGCTGGCGGCGGCCGTACTGCTTGTTTCGGCGACCGCCTCGGCGGCGCCCGGGAACGTCGGCTTCGGCTTAAACGCGACCGACATCAGCGGCTTCCCGACCGGTGCCGCCACGCTCACGGGCGGCGGAGCTTACAACCCCGTGACCGGCTTCGTCCACTCCGCTGGTGGCTTTCGCTGCACGAACGATGTCGGCCAGGGCCCGTTGGGCGGATGTCTGGCGGGCGGCGGCGTTCGCTGGGACACGGTCGGGCTTCGGAGGAGCACGACCTTCAAGTGCACCGGCTCGCCGGCAGAGCCTCTGAAGACCGCAACCACCCGATGAGAACACGGTCGTGCTTCTCGCGGACTTCTACCGCGCCGGCGATGGGAACGACGAGTCCTTCACTGCAGATGATCGTCTCCGCCGACGACATTGCACCGGACATTGCCGGGATCCAGAACGTTTGGATTCAGGGCATCGGCTGTGCCTCGGCGATCGCGAACTTCAGCTCCCGAGGACAATCTGACCGCTCAGGATCGTTGGTTGCCCCGCTCGACGCTACTGCCGACGCGGGGCAACCACGGTGCAGATCGCGCGCCCTCCACGAGTTGATCCGGGGAGGGGTGAAAGGAACCCCTCCCCGGACCTCTGCTTAGCGGCGTGGGCCGTAGCCGCCGCCGTAGCCGCCGCCTGTCCCGCCGGGATCAGAAGCGGTCGGCTCGACCGCACGGCCGCTGGCCGCGATGGCGTCCCAGGCCGCGCCGAAGTTGTTCAGGCCTTCGCCGTTCGTCTGGCCTGCCTTCTTGTCGGCGATGAACGTGTAGAGCGGGTGACCTGCGTATGTCACCTGCCGCTTGCCGTTGCTCCGCTTGGTCACGCCGAGCAGGGAGGCGTGTACGCCCCTTCCTGGCCGAGGCTTCGCGGGGCTGAGCAGAGGCGGCCAGTAGGTGGCGCAGGCTCCGTAGCAGGCGCTACGTCCGTGCTTGTCCTTGTCGAACAGGTAGAGCGTGCGGCCGCGTGCGTCGACGAGGACGTTTCCGAGTGCCGTGTTTCTGAGCGCGACGAGCGCCCCCTTCGATGCGTGCAGAGGCGATGCCGAGCTGGTGTCGCCGAAGGCGGCGGCGACGAGTGCGGCCGCGGCCAACGCGGCCGCGGCGATGAACAGTGTGATCTTGCGCTTCATGTTGAGCTCCTTGTCTTGTTGTTGCGTGGATGTCGAAGGGTTTGCACGATGCTCACTGGTGCTCTAGGTGGCGAGGATGCCGTCCACGAAGAGTTGGATTGCACCGGCCAGGCCGATGGTGTTGACGGTGTCTCGGCCTGCGAGGGTGTTGATCTCGAGTCGGTCGTTCGCGGCTTGCGAGTGGAGGATCTTGATCGTTGGGGCGAGACCGCTTACCTTTACGAGTCCTGCATCCGCGCTGGCGTTGATCGCGTCGTTGCCGTTGGTAGCGTTGACGGCGATGCGGTCGGGCTGGCCGTCGCCGGTGGCGCCGCCGAGGGTGCCTGCGAGGTCGATGTTCACATTGGTGACGTGGGTGCTTGTCAGGTCGCTGACGGTGACGACGTCGGCGCCGCCGAGGGCGTTGAAGTCGACCCGCTCGACGCCGGCGGTGTCCATGGTGACGTTGCCGGGGTTGCGGAAGAACTTGAGGCGGTTTCCGTTTGCCGACAGCTCGACGTTTTCGGCGACGTTGGCGCCGTTGAAGCGCATCGTGTCGGTGCCCGCCTGGCCTTCGATGGTGTCACTGCCGTCGCCTGGATCCCAAACGAAGGTGTCGTTGCCGGCACCGAGCAGGGCCAGGTCGTTGCCGCCGTTGCCGTCGATCGAGTCGTTCCCGTTGCCGCCGAGCAGCCTCTCGATGCCCTTGCCGCCGGCGATCGTGTCGTTTCCGTCGCCACCGTCAATCGTCGTAGGGATGGTGTCGGTGAAGACGCCGTTACCCTCGTCGATGCGCACGAGGTCGGCGCCGCCCTGCGCTTTGATGCCGATGTTCGTGATGGTGTTCCGCTCGAAGCTGAAGTCGGCCGAGCCGTCGTCACGGACGTCGACCTGGAGAATGTCGGGCTGGCCGGCCTGCAGGCGAAGCGCGATCTTGTCGCTCGCGTTGGTGCCCTTGATCGTCAGTACGCCGTGCTTGAGCTTCGGGTGCTTGAACTTCGCCGCCTTGGGCGGGTAGGGGGCCTTGACGGCGGACGCGGCATTCCCGGGGCCGGCCGCAATGGATGCGGCTGCGCCGGCGGCGCCGACGGCTATGACCAGGGCCGCAGCCGTCAGCCAGGATGCCGGTCGCACGTTGCGCGACTCCTCGAGTCGAAAGAGGTTCTTCATGGTCTTCCTTTCGGAGTAGTTGATCTCTCTGCGCTAAAGACACCGGCAATCGCCGCCTATTCCCGCACCGGCGGATCGACGCTCCGCCGCGCGCAGTGCAGGAAGGAGCTAGGCACGGGGTGCTGCTAGACGCGGTCGGCGCCGCCAGAACGAGAGAGGGGTGTCCAAGGCTGAGGAGCAGGGGTCATCACAAGGGAGCCCAGCCGCCTCGCGGCGAAGCATGCAGTCGCCCTCTCAAGAGAAAGAGTCACTTGCGCGTGATGCCAACAGCACACGCCGCTACGCAGCGGGGCCGAGCGGGCCGGGTGTGCCTCCCACTGTTCCGGTTACGCGAGGACTCGCGCGTGCGCGAAGGGATTACATGCGGTTGGGCGGGATCAGCGGGCCACCCACGAGTCGGGAACGAGCACGACGCGAAAACCGTCTGGGTCGACGAGTGTGACGCCGTGTGCCTTCCAGTACGGGTTTTCGGGCTCGACCGGTTGAGCGCCGACGCGCTCGCATGCCTCGCTGACTGCGTCTGTGCTGCCGAGGTAGAAGACGAGCAGGCTATCCGGGTGCGGGGTAGGTCCGGGGTGTTCGCCGCCCGTCGTGAACTCGAGATGCGTTTCGGTCCCCGTCAACGCCAAGAAGATCCCGTCGTAACCCTCGTGATCCTTGAAGTGTCCGATCTGGCGTAGGCCGAGTCCGTCGCGATAGAAGCGCACGATCTCGGCGAGTCGGTTGGTGTGACGCGCGACCCGCAGCTGCATCTGCTTCTATTCCTCGTCGCCGTTTGAGGGGAGATCCATCAATCTTCCCGCTTGTTTTGCGGCCTGCTCGATGATCATGATCTTGCGAGCGGTGATTTCGGGCAAGTGCTAGTCGTGTTCGAGTGCGAGTAGCAGCTCTCGGAGCAGCCGCGTGAGCGTGTTGCGCTTGTTCGGCGAGAGGATCGCGACCAGCCGTTTCTCGTTTTGAACGTGTTCGGACTCGATGGTGTCTATGGTCGCGAGCCCGGCGTTGGTGAGTGTGACGAGCGTGCCGCGCCGGTCGGCGGGGTCGGGATCTCGGCGGATGAGACCGCGGGCTTCGAGCCGGTCGAGACGCTTTGTCGTGCCGCCGCTTGACACCATCATCGAGCGGCTCAGCGCGGTTGGTGTCAACTGGTAGGGCTTGCCGGAGCGGCGCAGTGCGGCGAGAACGACGAAATCGCTGCCGGTCAGCCCGTGCGGTTGGAAGGTTCGGTCCATTTCTCGGTCTACCAATGCGGCGATGCGTGAGATGCGGCCAAGGATGCCCGTCGCGGTCACGTCGAGGTCGGGTCGTTCGCGGTGCCACTGTTCGAGCATTGCGTCAACGGCGTCTACGGTCACAGTGGGAATGTACTTGACTAGGAAGACGTTTACTAGATAGCTTTCTAATAAGTATCTTACTAGTCAGGAGAATTCTGGTGAAGTGCGGGTCGCGGTTGTCCGACCGAACGAGGCAGGAACTCGAGGCGCTCCTAGACGGAGGCGGCAACCCGGTGGTAACCGCCACAAGAACGCTTGCAGGCGGGGGTGCGTACTCGCCCCGCATTCGAGGGATGCTGCGACGGATCGAACGGGCTGCGACCGCGAGCGGGCGAGGCTCAGTCCCCGGCTCGCGGGCGCGGCCCTCACAGGTCGCGCGGGCTACGAACGATCTTCCGCACCCTGCAGAGCCCGCGCGTGGGCCAAGACGATGAAGCCGCTGATGTCGAAATCGGCCTTGCGTAGCGTCTTCTCACGAGGAAGCCAGTGAACGTCGTCGCTGCCAGGGCACCGCTCGCGGCCACGTGTTTCCGGCCTTATGCTCGCCCGGACGCGTCGGCCGCCGCAGGCGATCACCCGATGGAGCGCACGCTCGACCCCGCCCGACTCGGAGACCACCTCGACCGGCTCTACCGGGCCGCCTGGGCGCTCTGCGGCTCGCGCGAGGACGCTGAGGACCTCGTCCAGGACACCTATGCGCGCCTGCTCGCCCGCCCGCGCCTACTCCGCAAGGAGGACGACCTTGGCTATCTCCTGCGTGCGCTGCGCAACACCTTTCTGAACCAGAAGCGGACCGAGAGCCGCCGACTCCGTCCCGGCCCGCTACCGGACCAGCTCGACGAGCTTGTCGCCGACCCGCAGGCGCGCCAGCCGCACGCCGCTTTCGAGGCCGGCGAGCTCTACGCCGCGGTCGCCGCGCTGCCGGGCGATTTCCGTGACGTCCTCGTTGCCGTCGACATCACCGGCCTGTCCTACAAGGAGGCAGCACGCGCCCTCCGCATCCGCGAGGGTACCGTGATGAGCCGCCTCTACCGGGCCCGACGGCAGGTCGTGCGCCGAATCGAGGGCGGCTCGGATTGATGTAGTCGCTGAAGGGCCTGCCCGGCTCGCGGCAAGCCGCGCATGATCTAGCCGCCCGTGTTGACCGTTCCCACGAGCACCTTCTCGCCCGACGAGGCCTGATCGCCGTCGGCCTGCTCGCGCGTGACGGTCAGGGTCGGGAAGACCTTCGGCGACACGCCCGCCCAGAGCGTCACCCTCCGGCCCTCGTTGAACGTCCCGATCGGCACGAGAACCCCGGCAGAGTTACGCAGCCATGCCTCGTAGAAGCGCCCGCCCGCGAGGCGAGGGAGTCCAGTGGCCTCGAGTTCGATCCGCCAGCCCGAGGCTGTCTTGGTGAGCGTCGCCTCGCCCTTGGCGCCGGGCACCAGCTCGGTCGCTGCGAGGGCGGCGTGGAAGCGCTCCGTAGAGGTACTCGATCCGAACACGACCACCCCGATGCCGACCGCCAGCGCCGCGATCGTAGGGGCGCCGATCAGAACGAGACGACGCGGCACCCGCACGCGGCGCACAGGCCGTTGCGCTTCGATGTGCGCCCGTAGCGCCGCCGGTGCCTCGACGCCGTTCACGGCGCTTCGCGCGAGCGCGACCGCCCGCTGTTGCTCGACAAGCCGGTCGGCCAGCTCCGAAGACGCCGCGACTCGCGCCTCGAGCGCGGCACGACGCTCCGACGCGAGCGACCCGTCCGCAAGCGCCGCCAGCTCGGCCATCTCCTCGCCGGCTGCCTCATCTCCTCGACGACCTCTCCACGTCACGGCAACACGAACGGTAACTCCGAGCGCGCTACGGCGTCGCGCCGCGCACTCCGAAAGGCCGGCGCTCGGAGAGTACTGCGCCTCTCGAGGACAAACGAGCTCCCCGGTCCTACGCCGGATCGAGTGCGCCGCTGCGAGCGCGAGGCGAAACCACGTGAATAGCCTAGAAAAGCTCACACTCCCAATGACCCCCTTCGGCCGAAGCTATTCCCGCGCACGACCGCCTCGAACCTGAACGCGCCTCGGTGCCGCATGGATTCCCGCCACCGCAGGAATAGCGCTGGGTTGTCGGTCTCTCCGCTGCAGGTCGCCCCGATCGCGAGTCCGTCGGGGCGACCGAGGACCCATCTGATCCGCGTGAGGGCGTGACCAACGGCGCGGGAATAGGCGGCGCTCGCCGGTGTCTTTAGCACACGAGAGATCAACTACTCCGAAAGGAAAACCATGAAGAGCGTCATTCGACTCAAGGAGTCGCGCGCCGGGCGGCCCGTGTGGCTGGCGGCTTCGGCAGCGGTTGTGCTCGCCGCCGTCGTCGGCGGGGCCGGGGTCGCGGCCGGACCGGGAAATGCCGCGGCCGCCGTCAAGGGCCACAAGGCCTCACATCGGCTCGAGAATCCCAAGTTCAAGCACCCAAAGCTCAAGCACGGCGAGCTGACGATCGTCGGCAGCGAAGCGAGCGACAAGATCGCGCTTCGCCTGCAGACCGGCCAGCCCGGCGTTCTCCAGGTCGATGTCGGTGACGACGGCTCGGCCGACTTCAGTTTTGCGCGCGATCGCGTCGCAACGATCGCGGTCGATGCCGCGGCCGGCGACGACCTCGTGCGCATCGACGAGAGCAACGGGGTCTTCACCGACAGCATCCCGACGACGATCGACGGTGGCGACGGCAACGACACGATCGCCGGCGGCAAGGGCGCCGAGACGCTGCTGGGCGGCGACGGGAACGACTCGATCGACGGCAACGGCGGCAACGACCTGGCGCTGCTGGGTGCCGGCGATGACACCTTCGTCTGGGATCCAGGCGACGGCAGCGACACCGTCGAGGGCCAGGACGGCGCCGACACGATGCGCTTCAACGGCGCCAACGTCACCGAGCGGGTCGCCCTGTCCGCGAACGGAAATCGCCTCAAGTTCCGCCGCGATCCCGGCAATGTCACGATGGACACCGCCAGCGTCGAGCGGGTCGACTTCAACGCCCTCGGCGGCGCCGACCTGGTCTTCGTCGGCGACCTGAGCGGAACCGACGTCACCAGCGTGAACGTCGACCTCGCAGCGACCCTCGGCGGGGCCAGCGGCGACGGCGAGACCGACAGCGTCGTCGTCGACGGCGCCAACGGCGACGACACGATCAACGTCGGCGGAGATGCCTCCGGTGTCGCCGTGTCCGGTCTGGCATCGCTAGTGGCGATTCAGCACCAGGAGCCGAACGACGAGCTCGACGTCGACGGACTCGGCGGCAACGACGCGATCTCGGCGGCCGCGCTCGCAGCCCAGGCGATCACCCTGACCCTCGACGGCGGTACGGGAGACGACACGATTGCCGGCGCCAGGGGCGTCGAGTCCGCGTTCGGCGGCGAGGGCAACGACACGATCGACGGCAACGGAGGTAACGACGCAGCGTTCCTGGGCGCCGGCGACGACACCTTCGTCTGGGATCCGGGCGACGGCAGCGACACCATCGAAGGCGAGGACGGTGTCGACAGGATGCTCTTCAACGGCGCCAACGTCGCCGAGAAGATCGAGCTGTCGGCGAACGGCAACCGGCTCCGATTCACCCGCGACGTCGCCGGCATCACGATGGACACCAACGGCGTCGAGCGGGTCGACTTCAACGCTCTCGGCGGCGCCGACCTGGTCACCGTGAACGACCTGAGCGGCACCGACGTCGGCGGCGTAAACGTCGACCTCGCCGGCACGCTCGGCGGCGCCACCGGTGACGGCCAGCCCGACCGCGTCGTCGTCAACGCCACCAACAACGACGACACGATCAAGGTCAGCGGGGACGCGACGGAAGTGACGGCGAAGGGTCTTGCCCCCTTGGTCGCGATCTTCCACCCGGAGGCCGCAAACGACCGGCTCGAGATCAACACCCTCGCCGGCAGCGACACGGTCGACTCCGACGGCCTGGCCGCCGGCGCGATCCAGCTCTTCGTGGACGGCCTGCTCGTCCCGTAGAGGAACCTCACGCGAAAAGGACGTGCGGGGCCTCCGTCCAGGGGGCCCCGCTGAAGCTGCAGCCGAATCTCACAGAAAGGAACGCCCATGAAGCGCACGATCACACTGTTCAGCGCAGCCGCCCCCTTGGCGATCGCGCTAATCGCCGCCGGAAAGATCGAGTCCGATGACTGATCCAGCCGCCAATCCTGCACGGGCCCTCGCCAAAGGCGACGGCCTCTCGCTCGCGACGGGCGAATGCCTGCGCCCGCCGACCCGAGAGCTGGCCCAGCGGCTGAGCGGGAAGGACGAAGTTCTCCTCCTCTGGCACCCCGAGATCGACCGAGTGGAGCTTTCCGTCAGCGACGTGACAACAGGCGAGGGCTTTCACATCGCGGTCGAGCCGGGAACCGCCATGGACGCCTTCCACCATCCCTACGCCTACGAGGCCAGGCGCGAGGGCGCCTACCACCTAGTCCGAGCCGAGACGACGATCGTTGATGGCTAGCGTCGAATGCCTGCAGGATGCGGTCCGCATGCTCGTCGCAGAGCGGCAGGCGTTGCACGAGCTCGGCGTGGGCCGGAACGAGCTCGAGTCGAACCGGCTCGAGCTCGTGGGCCGGCAACAGCAGCTCTCCCATGCGTTGATCGACCGTTATATTCGCCGCGCCGAACGCAACGCCGCCTAACGGTCCAACCTGCCGGACGGGCACCCATCAGCGAGCGTGCTCTCGTCTGAGCGGTTCATCGCATTCGGTGGAGCGAATGCGATTCGGTCAGCGTCAGCGCGCGGGACTGGTCGGAACTATTGGCGCACGTCCGCGCATACGGCGTCCGTGGCGACGAGGGTGAGGGGGACAGGTTTATCGTCGTTCTAGTCGCCAAACCTCGGTAAAGCGGTATGCGAAGCGGTCGGGGAAATCTGTCCAAATCCCGCCCCCGCTACTCCGAGGCCCGCTCCGGCGGGCTTTCGTCGTCTGTTGCGTCGATGTAAGCCTTGTAGCGCTGCCGACGGGTTACGAGTCTGCGAACCGTGTGCGAGTGCCATCGACTGCGGGGCGAACGGCGCGCGCGCGCAGGCGCCGGCGGGGCCACCTCGGCCTGCGCCGTGGCGCGAGCCTCTCTGGAGGCAAGACTTTCGGGGCAGCGAGCTTCAGGAGCTCGGTCTCGTGCTCACGGGCAGTTTCTAGCGTGAAGGTGTTCGCGTGCATGTGGCCTCAGCCAACGGGAGGTACGACGCAGCTTCCGGTTGCGGTGAAGTGATCGACGAAGGCGGTGACGCTCCCGTTCGCGTCGACGGTCGTGTGGACGAGGCCTCGCACAGTGAAGTTGGGCGCGCTCCCCTGGCCGATGACGTTCAACACGTCAGTCTCTGTGCTCGTCGTCGCCCCCGGCGTCGCGTTAACCTCGATCCAGAAACCGCCTGGGATCTGGTAGCTCGCGCCGGAGGGTGCGAGCGCGTTTACGCCCTGTGCGTTCCCCTCGACGATGAGGTGATAGCCGCCGCTCGGCGTCCCGCTTTTGTGGGTGACGATCTTGAACGTACCCGACGTCACCGTGAGCGTTCCGCCGTTGCAGACGACGGTTGCCCCCGTGACGTCTTGACGAATGATCGTCGGCGGAATGCTCGCGAGCGCGGCTGCCGGGACCAATGAGCAGACGAAAACGAGCGTGAGCGCCGGAAGAAGCAGACGACCTGTCATTCGAGCCTCCAGAGTGGGTTCCGCGGCGAATTGAAGCGCCGGCCGAGGCCACGGGCAATCCCAGAGAGTTGGGATTTCTCTGTCGACCGGCGTATCCTTGAGCTCGTGTCCGGCGAGCGGGAGCGGACTCGCTGCCGGGAGCGACTCGAGCGCCTCAGCGAGTCAAGCCTTGACAGCGGGTCGATCCAGCGCGAGGTGATCATCGAGCTTCAGCGCGTGATCGGCTTCGATCGTTGGTGCTGGGTTCTGGCCGACCCCAACACACTGATTCCACTCAGCGGCATTGCCGAGCATGACTATGGACCGGGAGTTGGTCGCGGGCTCGAGCTGGAGTACTCGGGTGACGACTTCGCCGCGATGGACGTGCTCGCTCGTCGGGCGAAACCGGCCGGGAGTCTGAATGCCGAGACCGGTGGTGACCTCGCGCGCTCGCTACGTTGGGACGAGGTCCTGCGGCCGGTCGGAATAGGCGACGAGGCAGTAGTCGCCTGCCGCGACGCATTCGGGTGCTGGGGGTGGATCAAGGCTTACCGCGACGGCGGCGATCCTGGATTCGAGGACGCGGATCTCGACCTTCTCGCGGATGTCGCGCCTTATCTGGGATCAGTGGTCCGGCGTCGCGTCACGGATACGAGTGATACCGGCGTGCTCGAGCCGATCCCGCCGGGAGTGATAGTGCTCGATCCGGATCTAAGGCCGGTCAGCCTGACCGCGGGCGCTCGCGCCTGGATCGATGGCTTGCCTGTGGCAGCCCTCTTTGGCGCATGGGGGATGCTTCCACCTCAGGTGTATCCGTTGGCGACGTTGGCGCGATCACGGAACGCAGCAACTGGAGCCCACGCGCTCGAGCGTGCTGTCGACGGCCGATGGGTGATGATCGAGGCTGCGCCGCTCCAGGGTGACGGCGACGGGAAGATCGCCGTCACGTTCCGAGGCGCGGGGCCAGCAGAGACGTTCGATCTCCTCTGCCGCGCCTACGAACTTACGCCGCGCGAGTGCGACGTCCTGCGGGCCGTCCTCGCTGGCCTCGACACTCGGGCAGTCACCGAGCGCCTGTTTATCTCGCGCTATACGGTCCAGGACCATCTGAAGTCGGTGTTCGAAAAGACCGGCGTCCACAGCCGCCGCCAGCTGCTCGCGAAGTTCAACGCGTCGGCCGACTGGCACTAGTCCCGACTGGGCTACGGCAGCCGCCGTACCTCGACGAAGCGATACGCGGTCGTTGATGTCTGTCCAAATCCCTCCCACGCTATGAACCTGCGACCGAACTCTCTCCTCTCTGGAAAGTTTCGGAGCGCCGAGCCGCCGGCGCGGGTTATCTGCGCCGGATGGACGTTAGAACGGCGCGGTACCCGACCGAGTTGGCACTGTAAGGAGACCTTGAGCGGCTGCGTTGACGTTGCTGACAACGACAACAAGAGCCGTGCATCACCGGTGCATCACCGGGACGCCATTTGGCGGCTCTCGACGGAATCACCAGTCGAGACAAACCCGCCCGGTTAAGGCAAATTTGGCGACCGGACGACCGCTGGGACGAAGAATCCGGCTTACAGGTCTGCTACGGAAAAAGCCCTGGTAACCAGGGCTTTTTCTATGGTCCGAGGTTCGCTACGCGGTCTAAGGATAGATGGAGCAGTAAGCCATTCCGAACGCATTGACGTGGACGTAAGGCTTGTACGACGGGCAGATGATGGTGCTGGACCCCGACCCTTCGGTGGCGCGCGCCTGGTCGGCCGTCGAGGCGAAACCGACTGTCATGGCGAGTGCAATGGTGATGATGACGAGCAGCTTCTTCATGGTCGGGCTCCTTTCATTCAGGGGGTACCACGACCCTAGGAAGCTGTCGCCGACGTGTCGCTCGCGCGCGCGACACTGCGAATGTCACGACATTGACACTCTCTCTGGCTAAACGCCGTTCTCTCGGCGTCGTCCTCGCGGCTTCGGCGGCGCTCGGCGCGGCACCGCCGCCGAACGAGCCGCTGCCGCGGGGGGCGCCGGATCTGGCCGGCGCACTCGTGCGAACCCACCGCAACCTCTTCACCGGGATCGACGGGTGGCTGAGGTCGGCCAGGCCTTCGCCGGATCCGCCGCCTGACGTCACCCTGGACGCCCTGTTCGAGCAGCGGATCTACCGTTCGCTCGCACGTGACGACCGGGTCGCCCGGGCGACGTTGGCGCGGCTGCCGCAGCCGCTCGAGGACGCGGCACGCGACATCGTCGCCGCCCACCGTGAGCTCTTCCGGATCACGCCACCGATCTCGGCTCGGGCGATCCGTACAGGGCGGGCCGAGCAGGCTGGCGCTCTCCTCTCCTATTACCGGGAGGCAGAGCGGCGGTTCCACGTCTCATGGCGCGTCCTTGCCGCGGTCAACTTCGTGGAGTCGGCGTTCAACAAGCTCCGCAGCCGCAGTGCCGCGGGGGCACAGGGGCCGATGCAGTTCATGCCGGCCACGTGGCGCGCCTACGGGCTCGGTGGCGACATCCACGATCCGCACGACTCGATCCTCGGCGCGGCGAACTACCTCCACGCGGCCGGGGCTTCGCGGAATCTTCGTCGCGCACTTCACGCCTACAACCCCTCGCCGGCGTACGTCGACGCCGTGCTCAGGTACGCACGTCGGATCGGCGCCGACCGGCGCGCGTACTACGAGCTCTACAGCTGGCAGGTGTTCGTGCGGACGCCGCAGGGCGACCGCCGCGTCACCGGCCCCGGGCGTTAGGCCCGAAGCACGACTTCGAGCGCTGTCCCGCGGCCGGGGCGCGAATCGAGCGAGAAGCCGCCGTCGATGCTGTCGGCGCGAGCCCGCATGTTCTTCAGGCCCTGGCCCGCGGCGCGCGTCTCGCCGTCGAACCCCTCGCCGTCATCCCGGATCGAGACGAAGCGCTCGCCCTCGCGGTGGCCGATCATGACCTCCGCGCGGGTGGCGTTCGCGTGCTTGCGCACGTTGGCGAGCCCTTCCTGGACGATCCGGAAGACCTCGATCTGCTCGTCGGGAGCGAGTGGAACGGAGACGTC
>WNGA01008916.1_pt1 | contig 13650 bp, 13 predicted proteins | sample 5400061 | NCBI WGS metagenome assembly WNGA01 (sample SAMN13153366, study PRJNA577476) | soil metagenome | isolation source: 100 cm soil or saprolite under grassland replicate 2 | place: USA:California | collected 2016-06-15 | reverse complement strand
AATCAGGCGTCGGGCCGCGTACGGCAACTACGGACGAGTGCCTTCAATCGGGAGGTCGATGTAGGCCTCCCCGTCGTAGAGCTTACCCCGCAGCCCCCGATGCCGGCCGCTTTTCCGCACGAGCCACGGACCTTCGACTTTCCTCGCGATGTAGATGATCCGTTTCCCCTCGATTCCGTCGCCTTGTCCGCGAAGGAGCGCCATTCAATCCCTTCCCAGCCGGGCGCGGCCGTCGTCGATGAGCGTTTGGGCCGCGGCGAAGGCGATCCGGGGTTCGAGTCCGAGGCGTTCGATGAGCTCGCTCACGTAGTGGGTGCCCGGATTCTTGGAAAGGTAGCGATCGATGAGCTTCGTCGCCTCTTCCATGGACACCTCCCGGATTTCGGTGATCCCGGCCCTCTCCAACTCTTCCAGCTTCCCCAGGACGGCCTGCCGAATGAAGGCGCTCCGGGACCGGATCCCGAGCAGGGCCCGGCCCCGCTCCAGCCGGGCGAGCTCCGACGGGGTAAAGCGGGTCGGAATCGCCGAGGATTTTTCGCGTCGCCGAGGACGAGAGGCAGCCGTCGCCACGGGTATGTATACATTTATACCTGTATAAGGAGATTCCGTCTGCCGGTAGCCTGCTTCCCGACGCCGTCGACAACAGGGGCCGCCCATTCGCCCAAGTCCGTCGCTTTGAACGGTCCGCGGCCGCACTCGACGTTCGGCGGACGAACGGTGAGCGACGACGACGCCTCAGGCGCAGATCGCGACCCATTGCCCGCCGACGGGCGACGGCTCGATGACGGACGGGATCGTGCAGGTCTTCGGCTGGATGTACGAGAACGGCCCGACATCCCCGGTCGAGTAGACCTCCATCCAGGACACGGTCGGGGTGACGGAGAACTGCTGGCCGACGCTCAGGGAGGTGAGGTCGCCCGAGAACGATCCCTTGAACGGGATGGAGACGGTCGAGCCGGCGTCGACGGAGACCGGGGGGCGACCCGGGGACGTGCCGAGGGTCACGAGGATCGGGGAGCCGGTGATCGAGGTGAGGGTCGCGCCGAGCAGCAGGACGCTGATCCCGAACGAGTGGGTGTTCGTGACCTCCATCGTTCCGACGATCGTGCCGCTCGGGCCGGATAGGTGGACGACCTGGGAGACGCGCGCGACGATCGAGAGTCCGGAGTCCTGGTAGAGCAGGAAGTCGGTGCGGAGGATGTCGGGGTTCGCGATGACGGTTGCTAGGAGGAGGACGGAGAGGACGGGCAGCGGCGCGAAGTAGCGCTTGCGGCCCCAGGGAGCCGGGCGGAAGGAATTAGGTCGGATTTCGCGCATGAACATCAATCTCCCAAGGCGACGCGGGCATCCTCCGGTCGACCCGCGGGTACACGCCGGTGCGGCGACTTAATGGTTCCGCGGGAAGGCGTCCGGTCGAGTCGCTCCGGAGTCACACTCTCAATAACCGGAAAATCCGCCAAAACCATTATAGGGACCTCTACGCGCTGAGGGCCGACCTGCAAAGGCGGGCTCGCCCACCGCGAGAGCCAGGAACCCAAGATGCTCAAGAACGAATCGGTCCCCGTCCCACCTTTCGTACGAAAGGAAGTCTCTGAATCCAAAATCCTCGCCGCCATTCCGGCGTATAACGAAGAGATAACAATCGGCAGCGTCGTGATCCTGGCGAGCCAGCACGCGACCGAGGTTTTGGTCATTGACGATGGATCCAGCGATCGGACCGCTTCGATCGCAGAGCAAGCTGGCGCGACGGTGATTCAGCATCAAACCAATCGCGGCTATGGGGCGGCCTTGCGGTCATGTTTCAAATACGCCCGGACCAACGGGTGCGACATACTCGTTATCCTGGACGGTGACGGGCAACACCGGCCAGAGTTGATCCCGCGAGTCGTCGCTCCCGTTACTGAAGGACGTGCGGACGTCAGCATCGGCTCGCGATTCCTCAAAGGGGGCGAGCATCAGGATATGCCCCGCTATCGGAAACTCGGAATTCGCGTCCTCACGCGTCTCACCAACCTCGGGACGCGGAAGAATGACAAAATCCAGGATGGGCAGAGCGGGTTCCGTGCCTACTCGCGCGCCGCGATCTCCTCAATCGATCCGCTCGAGAAGGACATGGGCGCGAGTGCAGAAATCCTGTGGGACGCCGACAGAAAGGGTCTAAGAATCGTCGAAGTTCCAATTGTAACTGACTACAACGACTCCGGCTCGACTCACGGACCGATCCGACACGGATTGAGCGTAATCGGTTCGATGATACGATACGTGGAGACCAAGCACGCCTTGTTGATCTTTGGCGTCCCCGGTCTCATCCTGTTCCTAATTGGACTCGGCCTCGGCTTTTATGTCCTCGACAGTTACGCCCGAACCCGCGTGCCCGCCCTTGGGCTGGCCATCGTAACGGTCCTGGTCACAGTCGTGGGGTTGTTGCTTACTTTCACAGGGCTAATCATGCATGCAGTAATCAATGCCAACGAGCGGGCGCGCTAGGCAGTTGGAGCGCCAGGTCGTAGTACAACAGGTGGTTGTCGGGTTCGGATAAGCGCATCGAGCAGCCGCTCAAATTCGTCCGCAACGGTCTCCCAGTCGTTTTTCGAAACGAGGTCACGCGCGGACGATCCCAGCCGCATGATATCTCCTCCCTCCGCGAGCTTCAGCGCCATCGGCACGACATCACGCGCGTCGTCGACGTAGACGACGCCGTGACCCTCGCCAAACTCGCGAACCAACCCCGGCAACCGGGTGGCTATTACGGGCTTGCCCGCCGCCATGTACTCGTACATTTTGATCGGGACGATGTTCCTCATGAGATCAACCCCGTGAGCGGGAAGGATACAGATGTCCGAGGCGGACAGGTAGGAGGGCAGTTCATCATAAGGTTGCCACGGTTCCAGTACTATGCGTTTGTGATTGTTAGGGTCGACTGCCATCGTGGCGAGTAAGGACTGTAGTTCTCCCTTTCCGACGATCAGGAGCTTTACGTTTCGTTTGTTAGCGGGAGACCTAACAACGGCCTCCGCGACCTCCCTCAGCCCGGAAAAGGGGTACATCCACCCCATGTAGAAAAGCACTAAATCGCCATCGGACAGCCCGAAGCGTCTTCGGACTTCCGAGCCCCCAGCGTTGAGATACCGTGTCAAGTCAACTCCCGCGGCCAAGACTTTCGCCCTTTCTGGAGCTGCCCCCATTGCAAGCGTGTAGTCTCGCAGGGCTTCATTGATGGAGAGGACCAGGGTGGCTCGGCGATAGTCAGCTTGCTCCACGACCTTGGACAGTCCCTGGAGCAATCGCCGCGGCATTAGTCGGTAGAGCTCGTCAATCACGTAGTGCACGAAGGGAGCTCCGTGCCTTCGCGCGATCCAGATTCCAAGAAACGCGTTCAGAATTCCGAATCCGATGACCACATCGGGCCGGAATTCCCGAAACTGCCGACGTATCTCCCACGCATGCGTGAAAACCGATGAAAGAATGTCGAGGATGGGGAAGCGAAGGAACGCTGGACGAATCACTGGGAGTTTTCCGCCTGCGACCGCCTTGTGAATGTCCAAGAAGATCTTCCTCGGCGATATTCGGTTCGGCACATGCTCGTCTGTCCATCGAATTTCGAAGTCGACGACGCGAACCTCATGGCCTCGGGATCTCAGTCTCTCCAGAAGATGATGGCCCTGGTGCGGCCCTTTGGCCACCCAATCCGACTCTTGCAGCACGAGGATTCTCATTCTAACGGTCTCACGGGAGCATGCACTGAAGAGATGACAAGAGCGTCGACCTAAAATTCTGCGGACTTTCTGATGTTATCCCAATTCTTCTCGAACCAGCGGTGCACTTGATATAGTCCGGTCTTGAAATCCGTCTTGGGCTCGTATTTGAGAATCCTCCGCGCTTTCTCGATCGAGGCGAGAAGACGAGTTTTCTTGTCCCAATCACGGCGCTCCCTGAAGACGATGCCTGCAGCGTTGTCGGTGAGCTCGTTCACCCAGTTGGCAAGGTCGAGAATCCTGATCTCTCTGCCGGTCGCGAGATTAATCGCTTCACCGACAGCCTGGTCGTAATAAGCACAGGCAACCAGCCCGTTCACGATATCTCCGACGTACGTGAAATCGCGCGTTTCCTCTCCCGTGCCGGTAATCGGCAAGGGCTGACCGTTCATCGCCCAATAGAAGAAGTTTGGGATTACGTTGCGGTAACGTCCCGGCACTTCTCCGGGTCCGTAGGAGTTAAAGAATCGCGCGTTGACAACCGGGAGACCATACAAGTTGCGGTACATGTTCGTATAGAGCTCCCCAAGCATCTTCGTGACCTGGTACGGTGTGTAGAGGTCCATGGACGTGTAATCTTCAGTGAAGGGCATCGGGGTATCAGAGCCGTAAATGCCACAGCCGGAGGAAGCGTAGATCAAGCGCTCGACTGTGGACTTACGAGTTCGCTCGAGAACCTTGAGTATCCCCATGCCGTTCACCATGAGATCCAGCTCCGGATGGTCCACGGAGTTTTGGTTCGCGAAGTGAGCGGCTAGATGGTAGACGACTTGCGGGTGATCCTTGAAGGCCTCCTCCAAATCCTTCTCGTTGACGACGTCGCCCTTGAGGAACCGAACCCTTGGCCCACGCGGGACATTCCACTCATAGGATGAGGTGAGATTGTCCAGGATCACAATCCGCTTGGCATCGAATTCGCTCAGAGCCTGTACAAGGTTTGCTCCGATTGCCCCGGCTCCGCCGGTTACGAGGACGTACTTGTCCTGGAAAGCCTCGGATAGTCCGTTCATATCAGTCTGCCACCGCGTAGAACCGTCGCATCCACTCGACGGTTCTTCGGATGCCCTCCTCAGGTGCCACCTTCGGGTCGTGCCTCAGGTCCCGAGTCGCCTTGGAACAATCGACCGGCTTCGACTTCGTGGTGAAAGGCTCAGCGTCTTTGTAGGTGACCAAAGAGTCGTCCCTGCCCACGGTCTTCAGGACCAGATCAGAGTAGGCCTTGATGTCCCGCTCCCACTCCGGACGACCGGCAACGTTGTAGACCTCGCCTGCGTTAAAGTTGTCGACGATGTTCGCAAAGGTGCGGCAGGAGTCCTCAACGTAATCGATAATTCGCTTGTGGCCGCGGTACACAGTATAAGGCTTGTTCTGCAGCGCTTCGTGAATGAATTTAGGAATGAAGCCACGGTAGGGTGTGTAATGTTCCCCAGGGCCGTAGCAGTTCACGGGGCGGACCCGAACGGTCTCCGTTCCAAACTGCAGTGCCGAGTTGAGGCACATCAGCTCCCCCGCCCACTTCGTAATCGCGTAATCGTTGAGTTGCTTGATGGCGATGCGATCCATTACGTCCTCGGTCATTCGACCGTCGTAATCGCCGTATACCTCGGCACTACTGAAGAAGACAAGACGAAACTTGAGCCGTTCTTGGAGACGGATCATGTTCTTGGTACCAGTCGCGTTCGTCCGCCAGACGTTCTCGTAGAAGTCCTCCCCGTTCCACCGGCCATACTCTGCTGCGAGATGATAGACAACGTCAAAGGTTCGGCCATGGAAGACTCGATCCAGCTGGCGACACTCTCTGACGTCGCACCGAACATAGGAGTCGCGATTAGAATTCTGGAGGTCTGCGGAGAGGACATCATGCCCTCTTGACCTCAGCTCATTGGCAAGATTGGTTCCAATGAATCCTCCGCCACCGGTCACCAGCACATTCACAGTTTGCACCCGGTTATCCTTCAGCCTCCGAGTCCACGAAGGCCGCGAACGCTGAAAACCCACTCCGACGATATAAACGAAACGCAAGACACCACCAAATAGAGCTGAAGCCTTTGGTACGGTTTACGAATGGTAGGCCCTCCCAGCCAGAGAGGACACGACGGGTCGGAGCAGTCGGATAGAGCGGGTTTTCGAAAATGCGAACTCGAATACAAGTTCTTATAGGCTCCATCGGTTGCAAGGAGCGCACCGCTCGGTCGACCTGTGCGGGCTCACTTCGGTCTGCGCTGGCTGTGGCTAGAAGGAGGACATCGCATCCCGAAATGGAATGACAGACGCGACGAACCTCAATCAGGATGAAGACGAAAGAGAGTCCCAGGTGATCGAGGAATGCGCGGTGCAACTAGGCGACTCCGCGTAGGAATTGTGGGATGTGGAGTCATCGCCCAAGAGAGACACATCCCGGCCTACCGACGACTGCGCAGAAGGGCCGAAGTAGTAGCAGTGTGCGACCGAAACCAACGTCTCGCAGACGAGACTGCCCGCCGCAGCGGGTTTCCGAGAGCCTATCAATCATTGGTGGACATGCTCGCAGAGGAGAGGCTAGACGTCGTAGACCTATGTGTGCCACCCAAGTCTCATGCGCAACTTGCTTTTCAGGCGATCGCGGCCGATTGCCACGTGCTTGTCGAGAAACCGATGGCGCTGTCAGTCGATGAATGCGACCAAATGATACGACTTGCAATGGACCGAAAGGTACATCTTTCCGTCGTCCACAACAATCTGTTCCACCCGCCGTTTAGGCGCGCGGTTGATGCGGTCTCAAAAGGGCTAGCGGGTGAATTTGTCGGTATGCATATTCTTCTGTCCACGCCTAGGGAGGAAATGCTCGACAACAAGAGGCATTGGTACCATGAGCTCCCAGGCGGTCTTGTAGGTGAGACAGGACCTCACGTCGCTTACATGGCGAGGGCGTTCATTCCAGATGTGACGGACGTCAATGCAAGGGGCTGGAACCGCACACGGTCAGCTTGGACCTCCTTCGACGATTACTTACTAGAGATCTCTGGCGAGCAAGCAACGTGCTCGGCGAGACTCGTATATTCCTCCTCGGCCAGACGGGCAGACGTCAGAATCTTTGGGACCAAACAGATATTGGCTATCGATCTGAATGGAATGACAATGACAGTAACCGCTCCGCGATCTTTGGCACATTGGTCGGTCGGAGTCTCCGCGTTGAAAGAGATCGCACAACTCCAAGCTGGACTGGTTTCCAATGCGGCATCTGTAGGACTGGGCCGGTATCGTCTGGGAACTGAAGTGGTGATTGAGCGCTTCATCATGAGTATATTTGGAGAGTGTGCCGTTCCTGTGACGCCACAAGACGGCCGAGAAGCTGTCCGAATAATGGAGGCTACTGTGTCTGCCCTTTCGCGGCAACACGAGAGAGAGCACAGCGGATAGGGGATCCACAGTGCCTGCGAACTCACTACCTACTGAAGAACTCTGCCTTGCAGGGATGATTTGTTCCCGATGGCTACTCGTCCACCCCGTGTGCTTATTGTAAGTTCGACCGCCGGGAGCGGAGACTTCGCACGAGCGATTCGAGTCGCAAACTCGCTCTCGAATCACGGAGTCGAGGTAGTCGTCTTGGCTTGGAACCGATCGGGCAGCGTCACCTCAGCTACATTAGCGCCGTTGGTCCAGCTGCGAATGCTTGACTTCGAACCGCTGGGACAGCGAGTTGTGCCACTAGCTTTGAGCTATCTTGCCTGGTGGGTGTATGTGTTCGTAGCCCTTATCCGAGTGAGCGCGGACGTTTGCCACGCTCAGGGGATGTTCAGCCTCCCTCCTGTCCTATCCGCAAAGGTGTTCAGAGGATTCGCCCTGGTGTACGACCTCATTGACTTTGTCGCAGACAGCTTCAGACTTGCTAGTCCCACACGAAAGATACTAGCGAGCTTGGAGAACCTTGTGCTCAGTTTCGCGGATACAGTAATCGTGGTAGACGAACGGAAACAACAAATTGACAGCGGGTATGTGCGAAGTCTTGCCGTAGTAAACAACTGTCCCGTCGATCGCTTCGGTCAAGGTAGGTCAACTCTCGGCACAGCCCCCTTCAACGTGTACTACGGAGGTGCGCTGTACGAAGAGCGCGGACTTCCAATCCTGTTTTCCGCCGTCAGAGATCTCGATGGTGTGGAAGTAGTCGTCGCGGGCACTGGTCCCTATGAAGAAGAGGTGCGTCGGACTGCCCTAGTCCAACCCAATGTCAAGTACAAAGGCCTCCTCACAGAGGAGGAATCCCTCCAGATGGTGAGATCCGCAAGCATTGTCTTTGTTTTCTACAATCCCGCAATCCCGATAAACCGCAAAGCCGTCCCAGCCAAGCTGTATGAGGCAATGATGTGTGGGACGCCTGTTCTCGCCAACACAGAATCATCGCTCGTCTCAGAGATTGTATCCGCCGAGAACTGCGGAGTGATGGTTCCATATGGCGACGTTCCACTGCTTCGCAGCGCAATTCTTGGGCTCCGAAACGACCCAAGCAACCTTGCAGTTATGAGTCAAAACGGCAGGAAGGCATTCGAACGAGAATTCAACTGGACTACGATGGAGCGCCGGCTGATCAATACGTATGACAGAGTTCTGGCGAGGGCCCTTCGGCGACGAGATAACCCCAGGAGACAGCGCGAAGACCTGCTCTAGGAGGAGTCCTTACGAAGGTGGCCTGGATCCAGAACTTCGTCATACCGTATGAAGTGCCGCTGTTTGAATCATTGTCTCGGGAGCGCGACATCGATTTGCGAGTATACTTTCTCGCAGCCCGATACAGATCGAGGCCCTGGTTGACGAAACAAGATGCGGGCTACCGACACGACATTCTAGCGGGACCTACGATTGAGTTGAACGGTGTCATGGTCTCGTTCAACCCAACTATAGTCCGCCGGCTTCTGAGGTCGCGTCCCGATGTCCTCGTCCTAAGCGGAGGGTACCAGCACCTTACGACTCAACTTGCGCTTGTTCTCGCCAAGGTTCTGGAGATACCCACGGTTTATAGATCGGACGAATTCGAAAGAATACCGTCAAGACGTGGTCCCCTGATCGGCCTCCGCAACCTTATCGAGAACGCAACAATTAGTTCTTCCGATACAGTCATCTGCCCCGGTTTGCGAGCTGCTAACTACAATGTTGCCAGGGGCAAAAAGCGTGAGGCCATTTTCATCTCGCCCTACACCACTGAGGACGACGGCTTCTTCATAGCAACGACTCGACGATTTAGAACGGAGATCCAACAGTGCAGGAAAGAGCTCGGTGTACCACACGAAAATGTCCTACTCTACGTTGGAGCCCTGTCACGCGAGAAGGGTATCCTCAGCTTGATTGAGGCTTTTAGATCCGTTCTCCTTGAGTTCCCCGATACCGCCTTGGTTTTGGCTGGCAAGGGTCCTCTCGAGGACGCGCTAAAGGTGACTGCGAAGATGGATCTGGCTCAACACCTCTTCTTGCCGGGCTTCATCCAAGGCGAAACCAAGGCCAAATTCTATTCGATCGCAACAGTATTTGTCCTCCCAACTCAACGAGACCTATGGGGGATAGTCGTCAACGAGGCAATGTTAAGCGGCCTCCCCGTAGTCACCACCGTGAGTGCCGGGGCTTCCGAGATGGTCATTAACGGTGCGAGCGGGCTCGTCTTGGAGGAAGGGACGCCCGCGAACCTAGCTGGCGCTATGAAACAGCTCTTGACCGACGAGGTGTTGGCGGCGAAGATGGGGGCACGGGGTCGGGAGTATGCGATTCGAGAATACAATCTAACAAGGCGAACCCAGGCAGTTCTGGCGGCGATGAGGCATGCGACAGGTGGAAAATAGAGGCCTCGGTCCAAACGAGATTTTGTTCCCTCTCCTTAGGGGGCTCTATCCATACATCCCCGAAACCGCGAAGGTTCTCGTCGACAGAATCCCAGTACTTCGGAGCGTGCTTCGGCAGTTGGTGAGAGTCGCGCTCGGAGGGAAGGGCGATGTCTGCGAGGGCCGCCTCAATGGGCACCTTTTCTTAGCGCCCTTGGATTTTGCGGGATTTTTCTTCGTGGGCGAGTATGAGCCTGAGACCGCAACAGCGTTCCTCGAATGCATCCGACCGGGGGATATTGTCATTGATGTTGGGTCCTACATCGGCGTATACGCGCTACTTGCCGCGCGGTGCGTGGGAGCTGATGGCAAGGTAATTTGTTTCGAACCGGATCCCAAGAATTTCGAGCTGCTAACTCGCAACATCAAGACAAACGGATATTCGAACATCGAGCCCGTGATGTCAGCGATCTCCGATGAGAAGGGCGCTGGTCTTCTCCACGGAAGGGGTTCCTCGACTTGGTCGCTGGTGGAACGCAAGAAAGCGAAAGCGCCCGAGGAAGAGAGAGTCTGCCTAACTACAAGTATAGACGAGTACTTTCGAGAGACTCAAGTCGACAAGTCCAGGGTTGGCGCAGTCAAGATCGATGTCGAGGGCTTCGAAATGAAGGTACTCCGCGGCATGTCGTCCCTGATAAACTCGCCTCAGCCCCTTACCGTCGTCTGCGAAATCAATCCCTCGCTTCTGGGCGCCGCGGGCACACAACCGACTGACATCCTTGACCTCTTGGAGGGCCATGGTTTCGACGTCAGGTCTTCAACTGCACAAGGTAGCCACGGGGTCCTGGAGGAGATTGGCGGACTTAGGCCGGGATCTGGCGTCAACGTGATCTTTCGCCGACCAGTCGGGTGAATGGGTGGAGCAGCTCCAGCTAGACTCGGCCAGACTTATGGGGCAGAGAAAATCGTCTGCAAACCATTATCATATATCGCATTCCACTGCGCGCCATACTCCGCACTCAGTTCGCGATTCGGCAGTGTTCTTGTTCCAACGAAGTGTGTGATGTAAGACGATTCCATACTCCGCGTCACGACGAATACGGTTACTCCCTTAGCGGCGAGGAAACTCGTATTCGCATCGTAGTAGATTGCCCTGATGGCGGAGAGATTGGCGTCCATAGGGAGAAAATGTCGAGCGGAAGTCCCTCCTAAAGTGACGTACGTGCTAACGAAGTGGAGGTCAGATGACACAACAACATCCTTTCCCAACAGCCACTTTGCTGCGGAAATCTCGGCGGATCCGACTTGTTCACCAACGCGGGGACCGAGGTCTGAATAGTGGAAGATGCCAATTGTCCCAGTCACCAGCGCGAGCGCTACTACGCAAACCGCAATTGTTTCCTTCCCGAGGAAAGGCGATCGAACATCAAGGCGACGCCCCACTTGCTGCGAATCGGAGCGCTCGCGCTCTCCTCCGACCGTGGAGTTAATCGTGTCGTCATCGGCAGCTCGCTTGAAAAACACTGAGAAAGGGTACACGCACAGGATGGGAGCCAACAGGCCGAAAATTGAGATGTAGTCTAGGCCGGCACTGGGAAAGAGCGCCAGGGAATTAAAAATGACGACGAAAGCCATGAAGCCAATAAATGATACAAGTACTTCGTCATACACTTCGATGTATCTCTCACGGCGCCAGCGACGAATTCGGAGGTATGTCGAAACCGCGAGGAGGACGCCCAGTACCGCAAACGGATACAGCAAGAAGAACCAATCGACGGCCGAATAGCTGGGCACATAGACGAGCTGAGCCGGCCACACTCCCGGTGCTGTGAAAAGCCATGTTTCGAAGCTGAAACCGCGAGTATCCAAGACTTGTTTGAAGGCTGCGAGCCCTCCTACCAGAAACCCTGTCACGAGCAAGTAGTAGGACAAGCAAGCTGCGCCATAGATCATTCCGGTGCCCGAGGCCAAGGGCCGTCGCGTGCGATACGCATCCGCAAGCGAAAGCAGTCCCACGAAGACAATAGCGCTTACCGCACTCGATGAATATGCGAATATCGCGCTAACTGCGAAAAACAATTCCAGAGCCTTCACAGAAATCGATGGTCGAGTTCGAGAGATAATGAATGAATAGAGAAACAGGTTCAACAGCCCGTAGAAAAGGATGATACGGTTCACCTCTCGGGCGTCTTGGTTCACAGTATAGACAAAAAAACAAGACAGGGCGACAGTCAGTATCGCCATGAGAGGCCGACCCCTATAGAGAGCCGAGGCTGCTAGGAAGACGGACAGCAGAAAGAGGACCCCATAAAGCGGCGTGATCTGAGCTTGCAAGACATCGAATCCTGCCAGTATGTTCAGAAGTGCAAGCGTAGCCGCAGGCATCAGGTTGAATGCGTACCCATTCGCGTTGCTAAACAACGATGGCGCGGTGGGAAATGGGTTCTGACCAATTCTGCCTGATGATACGATTTGACGTGCCCACAGCGAGTCCAGGTATCTACCATAGTTGCCGCCGGAGAGTTCAGTTTCGGACGAGATGTGGAACTCGACGCACAAGAAAAGGACGACAGCCAAGACTAGCAGGAGGTTACGGTTAAGTTTGGTAACCTTGATCATCCAATCAGGCCCCCAATGACTCCGTCTGCGGAGCCGCAAACATGATAGCGCGGCCGCCCTCAAAAGGATTATTCAACCGTACCTTTGGCGGCAACCATCGCAGGTTCGAGGTCGCGGGGCGTGAGCCGAAGTGGGATTCCCGACCTCCAAATCCGCTTTAGGTATCTTCGCTGTCCGGGACCTGGAAACGATTAAACGGCCAGCCCGCCTGCGCTGTACGCGACGCCTGTGCTGCGACTACATTTTCAGGAGAAACCCTGGGACCTGTACGCGTTGGTGGGCTACACGGTGATAACCGCCTCAGTCCTCCTCAGCACAAACGCCGGTAATCTGCTCGCAATCCTCCTCGTTATTCTACTCCCTGGCTATGCCATCGTAGCCGCGCTTTTCCCCGGCTCGCTCGCCACGAAGAATCCGGAGATCGACTGGATCGAACGAATCGCCCTATCCTTTGGGCTGAGCATCGCTGTTGTGCCGCTCCTAGGTCTGTTGTTAAGCTTTACTCCTTTCGGCATCCGCTTCGCGCCCATCGTCGTCACAATCGCCCTCTTCACGGTCGGCGTTGGATACGCTGCCTACCTACGGCGGATGCGCCTGCCGCCGAAACAGCGTCTCGCGCTGACAATCCATCTGGGACTTCCGGACTGGAAGGAATTCAGCGCCTTTAACAAAGGTCTGACGATCACCCTCGTCGCGAGCATCATCGTAGCCGCGGGGACCCTCGCTTACATCATCGCGTCACCGGGGCCTGCAGAGCGCTTCACCGAACTCTACATCCTCAGTTCAGGAGGGAACGCGAGCGGCTACCCGACGAACTTAACCTTGGCCGAGCGAGGGACCGTAATCGTCGGGATCATCAACCATGAGGCGGCGACTGTCGCGTACGCCGTCCAGGCAGACCTCGTCGGCGTGGTCGTCGTGTTCAATGCATCCTGTACCTGCAACGAAACGCAAGAAGTCAACAGGACTTCGTTTGGGTGGCTGAACCAATCACTGGATGATAGCCAGAAATGGAGCCAACCATTCACGTTCTGGATTAACGCGACCGGGTTATGGAAGCTCCAGTTCCGCCTGTATAAAGATGGCATCCTTACGACCCAGGAGCTCCATCTACTCATCCGCGTCTCATAGCCGCCGCTAGCGGTCGAGCAGAAAGAAAATCAAGACCGATAGCCCAACCGTCCAGATCAAACGAGACATTCCCACGCGAAGTTTCGTTTCGGCGCGCCCCTGTCGTCCCGACGCCTATTTCCGTATCCTTTCGAAATTCGATAACGGAGTAGTAATTTTGAGGTGGAGGAACCGCTGATGACATCACCCATCGGGGAGCGGAAATCCATGCGCTCCGTGGTCATGAAGGCGAAAGTCTGCCTCGTCGGCGAGGCGGCCGTCGGGAAGACGTCCCTCATCCGGCGGTTCGTCCTCGACGAATACGACGACCGGTACGAGACGACCCTCGGCGCCAAGGTGACGAAGAAGGAGCTGCACAT
>WNGA01023879.1_pt1 | contig 13654 bp, 13 predicted proteins | sample 5400061 | NCBI WGS metagenome assembly WNGA01 (sample SAMN13153366, study PRJNA577476) | soil metagenome | isolation source: 100 cm soil or saprolite under grassland replicate 2 | place: USA:California | collected 2016-06-15 | reverse complement strand
GACGCCTGGTCGCTCATGACTCGCTCCGCCGCTCGTGCGCCGCCGCCGTGAGCTTCTTGTGCTCGAGCGACTCGAAGAAGGCATCGATGCGGTTCTTGATCTGGGCCTCGGCGTAGTAGCGGGGATCCTCGAGGTCGGACTCGACCATCAAGGTCGGGACCCCGAGCTCGCGGGTGAAGTAGTCGCGCATGTCCCCCTGTCCCGCCGAGAAGAGGCGACACGACTTGATCGAATGGATGACGAGAGCGTCGGCCTCCCACTCCTCGACATAGCGCTTGATCTGCGCGTAGCGGGCGACGATGGAACGGTTGGTCAGGTTCTCGCGCAGCATCTGGTCGGCGATGGACTCGAGCGGCCGCCGCGGGTCGTGGCGGAAGCCCCACTCCCAGATCCCGCCCACCGTGGAGTAGGTGGACTGCACGGCCACGGCGCCCCACTTGGCGAAGAGGTTCCGGAAGTTCTTGTAGAAGGGATAGGGCGGCGGCCCCTCGACCACGGTGCGGAAGCGCTCCTCGGAGAGCGGGCCCAGGGCCCCGGCGACCATCTCCTCGAACTCGGCGACGGCGACGTCGAAGAACTCCGCCGCCTCCCGCGTTCCCCGGAGGACGTTGATGGGCCCCATCATGTTGATCGCGTCGAAGTAGGCGTCGAATGGGGCCGGATGGTGCTTGCAGAGCGCCTTGCACCGCGCGTAGCCTGCCTCCGCCCGCGCGGCGTAACCCAGGATCTCCCGTAGCTCGTCGATGTCGAACTTCTGGCCGGAGACGCTCTCGCCGAGCGCGATGAGCTCGCGGAGCTGGCTCACCACGTAGGCGACGTCCTCGGCGCTCGGCTCGGCCGTCCGGGCGAAGGGCACGTCGAGCATGAAGAGCTTGGAGCCGCTCACGTCGGCCAGGTGCTCGAACCACTTCACGTAGACGTTGCAGCCGACGTAGTTGCAGACCGTGATAGTCGGGAACGGGATCGGCTTGCCGGGGCCCATGCCCCCGTCGAGGAAGAGGCCGATGTCCGCCTTCACGTAGGCGCAGTTGTCGCTGGAGTAGCCGGCCTGCTCGGCCTTGAGGATCAGCGGCAGCGACTTGTGCCGGATCGCGTTCTGGAGTGCCGTCACCTCCGGGAACATGGGCAGGATGTGGCAGGCGCGCAGCAGCTCGACGCAGTTGCCGGAGATCATCAGCGCCCCGGTGGGGCGCCCCTCCGCCTCGGCGCGCCCCAGCTCGCCCATCCAGGCCGCCATCAACCGCCGCGAGTGCTCGTGCACCTGCCCCTGGTACTGCCGCTCCGTCACGGGTGCACCGGCCATGGTGTCTCTCCTCCCCTCACCCAACCCTCTCCCCAGAGGGGAGAGGGGATCTCATCTAATCGAACAGCATCGACTCGACGAAGGTCTCGATCTCGTTCCGGGTGCGCTCGAAGGTCCACATCTTCTCCTCGAACTCCACCAGGAGGTGCGGGATCCCCGCGCGCTCCAGCCCCTGCTTCATCAGCACGTAGTCGAAGAGCGCCGGCTCGCAGAACTTGGCCGGCATGAACACCACCGCGTCGGCCTTCGAGCGCCGGACCTTCTCGATCAGCCCCTCCGAGCGGTGCTGGCGGCCCTCGTGACGCGTGGAGGAGGGCACCGCCTGGTTCACGTAGGCGCACCCCAAGCGCTCGAACGGGTCGCCGTCCTTCGCCACGTCCGAGGTGAACCAGCGCCAGCCGAGCATCAGGTCGTCCTCGACCACGTAGCAGCCCGCCTCCTCGAGCACCTCGAGCAACCCGAGCGGCGGCTGCTCGCAGAAGGCGCCCTCGATGACCACGCGGAGCCGGTCCCGGGGGCGCGCGTCCCGACGCGGTAGCTCGGCGAGCAGGGTGTCGAGCCAGACCAGACCCTCCTCGGGCGGCGCCACGGCAGCCGCGCGGAGCACGGCGTAGAGCTCGCTGGTCGAGAGCGTCTGGGGCTCGGCGATGCGGAGCGCGTACAGGGCGCGGAGCCGGGCCCGGAGCGCGTTGTAGGTCTCGATGCTCTTGGCAAGCGCTGTCGGCGTCACCCCGAGGCCGAAGTGCTCTTCCAGGCCCCGCGCGAGGCGCCGGAGCTCGGCGGCGGCGTAGGCCACGACGGCCGGGGAGGTCGAGTTCTGCGGCAGGTGCAGGTAGTCCACGAAGACGTCGGCGAAGTTGCGCTTGTAGATGCTGCCGAGGTTGCGCGCGACGTCGCAGATATTGGAGAAGACGAAGCCGTCCACCCCCTTCACGAGTCCCTGGAATCCCAGCTCGAGAGTCGACTTGGCGATGGAGCAGACGAAGGACTGAAAGCGCGCGTCGGCGTGGGTCAGCTCGACCGACGTGCCGCCGCCCAGGAGCGCCAGCGGCAGCATCCCCGCCGCGTGGATCACCTCGGCCGGCGCCCACACCGGGTAGCAGGCCACGGCGCGCCCGCCCGGATGCCCGGCCTTCCACCGCTCGGCGACCGGCCCGAGAGGTTCGGCCATGAGCTCTCGGCACTGCGCGATGATCTGGTCAGCGGTCATGCGGGCCTCCTCAGAGCGGCCGCCGGGATGTCCTCGCCGTCGCTCGAGCGCTCCAGAAACCCGTAGAGAAAGAGCGCGCCCACCTCGGCGGCGAGGGCGCGCGCGTCTTCGGGAGAGCGGATGAACGGACGGGTGGCGATGCCGTTGAGCATGCCCAGCAGCAGATTGGTCGCCGAGAACAGCTCGCCCTCCGAGCGCTCGTGCGGGTCGAGCTGCCGGAGCACGGCGAGCCCCCGGCGGAGATAGGCCTGCCGCTTGGCGGCGATCTCGGCGCGGCGCGGCTCGCCCAGCAGGTCGTAGTCGCGGTTGATGACCTTGAGGGCGGCGGTGTGGTGAAAGCCGAAGTCGAGATGGGTGCGGATGAGCGCCAGCAGCCGCGTCTCCGGCGTCCGGGCCTCGGCGAGGGCCTGGTCGAGGCCGGCGATCAGCCGGTCAAGCGACCGGTCCAGGACGAGGAAGAGCAGCTCGTCCTTGCCGCCGACGTAATGATAGAGCCCGGCCAGCGAGAGCCCCGCCGCCCGCGCGATGTCGCGGATGGACGCCTGGTGGAATCCGCGCCGCGCGATGGTCTCGCACGCCGCCTTGAGGATCCCGTCGTATCGCTCGCCGATCGCCATTCCGAACCTCCGACCGATCGTTCGTTCGGTTGGCGCCTACACTAGAACGTTCGGGGGGCGCAGGAGAATCCGGCGAACGACTCATTTTCCTAGTGCATGCGGCCTGGGGACCCCCGGAGGGGGACTGCGCCTCACGCGAAGCTGCCTGGTTAGCGCGCCTCGGGGCCGGTATCGACGAACGGGAGCTGGCGGTCGGCGGCGAACTGTCTGGCTTCCACCTCGGCGTTCAGGGCCTTGAGCAGGGCCTGCTCATCGACGTTGTTGCGGGCGGCATACTCGGCCACGGTCAGCTGCGGGTAGGTCGGGTAGACCTGGCCCTGGCCCGCCTCCAGCATGCGACCCCGCTGCAGGAAGATCGGGCCGGTGGCGGGATAGCGGCGGAGGACCTCGTCGACCTGCCACTCCCCCGTGATTCGCGGGGTCATGCTTGCCTGCTCCACACGGCTACAGGAGGCGGTGGGTGGTCGCGTAGGCGACGGCCTGGAGCCGGCTGTGGACGCCGAGCTTGCCCAGGATGTTCTGCACGTGATTCCTCACGGTAGCCGGGCTCACGTTCAGCCGTTCGGCAACGGCCTTCGTGTCCGAGCCGCCGGCCACCAGCCGCAGGATCTCCAGCTCCCGGCGGGTCAGGTCATTGTTGGAATCCACGGCAGGGGCGGGCGCGGTGAGCCGCTCGTTGACGAGGTTCAGCAGTTCCTTGGTCGCGGTGACATCGCGGAACAGGTGGATCGTGAGCGGCCCGCCGTGGCCGTTGGAGGCGGTGAGGATGCTGATGTTGATCCAGACCGGACGCCCGGCCTTGGTCCGGGTCTGCATGTCGAAGCTCTGGACGGGATCGCCCATCTTGACGAGCGCCATCACGTGACAGCCCTTGTAGCAGAGGCGGTTGCCGCTGTCGTCCCGCCCCACGAAGAGCTCGCAGCAGGAGCGCCCGATGGCTTCGCGGGCCGTGTAGCCCAGGATCCTCTCGGCCGCCCGGTTCCAGAGGACGATCCTGCCGTCGGCCGGGATCGCGAACGCGCCGTCGCCGGCGCGGGCCAGCGCCAGATCGAGATTGCTCTCCTCACCTTGGTTCATCGATCCCTCCCCGGCGTTCATCGCCCCGGCGCCACGCAACGCTTCCTCGGTCAACCCGCCGCTCCGACCCCCGCCGTCACCGCCCTGGGGCGCGCTGGCCTGAGACTCTGGCGGCAGCGCGATGATAAGGGCCCATCTGCGGCGTTGGCACCCCTCGGCCGCACGCTCAACCTACGAAGCTCCCGCAAACGGCGTGCCGATCACCACTTGCTCGGGATTTCGAGGACTTTCGCTGCCGACGAGCTTTGCGACGGGGCTGCGCCTGGGGCATTTGCACCCCACTGGGGCGCCGACGGGAAGGAGCGTGCGCAGACGCTACGTCCGAGCGAGCAGCGCGTGGGCGCGGGCCAGGCCGCCCGAGCGTGAAGCGGGCGGCGGCGGGACCTACCCGCGACGCTCGAGCACGTGAACGTAAATCTCCCGGCCGCCCTGGTCCTTCTCCGTCCGCTGCTCTCTCAGGATCGCCAGCTTGCTCGTCTTCGCCCAGCCCTGGAAGTCCTGCACGGAGCCGGGGTCGGTGGCGAGGACCTCGAGGATCTCGCCGGCTCGCATGCCGTCGATTTCCTTCTTGGCCCGGACGATCGGGACGGGACACTTGGTCCCGCGGACATCGAGCTGTTTGCTCTCCATGGGGTCGCGTCTCCCTCGCTCGCGGCGAGCTACGTGGTCACGACACCGCGGGCGTGGCGCCCGCGGCGCACTGGTTCTTGCCGAGCTCCCACTCAGTCGCCTTGTCCGGGTCGACCGGAGTCGGGCCCAGGTTGGCGCGGATGATCTCGGCATACGCCGCGGGAGGCGGCTTGACGGCCGCCCGCATGGCCGCGACGAAGTCCTCCTCGTCCGCGATCCGAAGCTCGGGCACCGCTCGCCGGAGATCCCCGAGCCGCCCGGCGACCACGCCATCCGGACCGATCTCCTCATGTCCGGCAAAATGCGCGGGCAAGACCACGGTGTCCTCGGGCAACCAGGCGAGACGTTCCCTCAGCGTGTGAAACAAGGCCCGGCCCCATTCGGCCACGTGCCCGCCCAGATCCGGCCGACCCACGCTCTTGACGAAGAGCGTGTCACCGGTGAGCAGGTGCCGGTGTCCTACGAGGTACGAGCTGGATCCCGGGGTGTGACCCGGGGTCGTCATGACGCGCACGTGAAGGCGCGCCGCCCCACGGCCGCCGAGTGGAAGCTCCTGGCCGTCCTGGAGCCGCTCGACGGAGTGCCGCAGATCGAAGCCCTCGCCGGCGTTCACGAAATAGGGCGCGCGCGAGCGAGCGGCCAGGACGGGGCCGCCGCTCAGATGGTCGGCGTGGACGTGCGTGTCCAGGACCCGGACGATCGTTGCCCCGAGCCCTCGAACGAACGTCTCGTACCACGAGACGTCCCGGGAGGGATCGACCACGATCGCGTCCCGTCCCGCGCGCACGACGTATGACAGGCACCCCTTGCCGCGCCGGTTCACCTGCCAGATCTCGGCGCCTCCCGCTCCGTCGTCGAGCGCCACCTTGACCGGCTCCAGATATTCCCCGTAGGCGACCATGCCCCCCGCAACGTTCCGGGCCGCGATGCCGGCCTCGCGGAGCAGCTCGACGACCAGGGCGGAGGAGCCCCCCTGCGCGCACAGCACGACGACCTCCCGGTCGCGGGGGAGGCGGGCGATGCACCCGTCGGCGTCCTCGATGAAGTCGAAGTAGGGGATGTGCGCGGTCTCGAGCGGCCGCCGGCCCTCGAAGCGCCAGGTCTCGAACTCCTCGTCGTTGCGGACGTCGAGCAGCAGCAGGGGCTCGCCCGCGTCCACGCGCGAGAGCAGCTCGCCCACCGCGATGCTCGGCGTCGCCGGGACCTCCGCGGTCATCAGGGCCTCCGCGTTACGCGCCCGCCGCGCCCTTCAGATGAACAGCGACACGCGGGCCCGCGAGGCGTCGGCCATGAAGGCGGCCACGCCGCCGTAGTCGAGGCCGTCGAACAGCTCCCCCTTGGCGATGCCCATGGCGTCCATGGACATGGTGCAGGCCATCATCTTGACGCCGAGATCCCGCGCCATGGCCATCAGCTCCTCGAGCGAGGCGATGCCCTGCTCCTTCATCATGGAGCGCAGCATCACCGCGCCCATGCCGAAGAAGTTGAGCTTCGATGTCCCCAGTCCCTCGGTGCCGGCGGGCGTCATCAGCGCGAACATCCGCTGCTTGAAGCCCTTGCCGGCCGCCCTGGCGCCCTTCTTCTTCAGCACGGACAGGCCCCAGAAGGTGAAGAACATCGAGGTCTCGAGCCCGGCCGCGGCGGCGCCCGTCGCGATGACGAACGCCGCCAGCACCCGGTCCAGGTCGCCGCTGAAGACCACGAGCGCGGCCCGGTCCTCCGGCGTGCGCTCCCGCAGCTCGGCGACCTGCCGCTCGAGTTCGGCGCGCAGGCCGCTCACCTGCCGGGATACCTCGGCAGCCACCAGCGCGGCCACATCGGCTGGTACCTGAGCCGTCGCTGCATCCTGCCTCATCGTCGCGATGCTTCCCGCCTGCTGGGATCCCTCTGCCGCCATGTCTGGCCTCCCCTCGGACGCCGGTATGCTCGAGCGGTCTGCACGAGCCTGTCCCTGCGGTAGGCAACGGCCACGTTACTCGGTCGCCAGCGACGCTCAACGTACAGAGAGTACGCTGGGCAAAGCTGGCTCCCTCGTGCCTCGTCTGGCTCGCAACTTGACCCAGTACCGAGGCCAAATTGACCCACTACGGGAGCTGCTCGAGAGCGCTGGGAGGAGCTGGCCAGCATGGCGGCCGGCGCTACGATCGGAGCGGCGTCCCCGCCTCGATGACCAGGATGCGCTTCGATCCCCTCGAACGCGTACGGCGCCGGCGAGCGTGCAGTGCCCACGCGGCCGTCGCCGTCAGTCCGCCAGGTCCGCGAACAGGGGCGTGCTCAGATAGCGCTCACCGAAGGACGGCACGATGACCACGATGAGCTTCCCGGCATTCTCCTGCCGGCGCGCGACCTCGACGGCGGCCCAGATGGCGGCGCCGGACGAGATACCCACCAGCAGGCCTTCTTCGCGCGCAGCGCGACGGGCCGTGGCAAAGGCATCCTCGTTCTTCACCTGGATGATCTCGTCGTAGATCCCGGTGTTGAGCACGTCCGGCACGAACCCGGCCCCGATGCCCTGAATCGGGTGCGGCCCCTTCGGCCCGCCGGAGAGGACGGGAGAAGCCGCGGGCTCGACGGCTATGCACTTGAAGGATGGCTTGCGCGCCCTGATCACCTCGCCCACCCCGGTGATCGTCCCGCCGGTGCCGACTCCCGCGACCAGGATGTCCGCCTTGCCGTCGGTGTCCCGCCAGATCTCCTCGGCCGTGGTCTGCCGATGGATCTCGGGGTTCGCAGGATTCTTGAACTGCTGGGGTATGAAGTAGCGGGGATCCGTGGCAGCCAGCTCCTCCGCCTTCCTGATGGCTCCAGGCATCCCCTCGCTGCCGGGCGTCAGGATGAGCTCAGCGCCGTAGGCTCGGAGCAGCAGGCGTCGCTCCTTGCTCATCGTGTCGGGCATGGTGAGCGCGAGCTTGTATCCCCGGGCGGCGCAGACAAAGGCGAGCGCGATGCCGGTGTTGCCGCTGGTCGGTTCGAGGATGATCGTGTCGGCGTTGATCTTGCCCGCCTTCTCGGCGGCGTCGATCATGGCCACACCGATCCGGTCCTTGACGCTGTGCGCTGGGTTGTAGAACTCGAGCTTCGCCACCACGCCGGCTCCCGCGCCTTCCGTGAGACGGCGGAGCCGGACCAGCGGGGTGTTGCCGACCAACTCGGTCACGTCGTTCGCGATTCGCATCGAGGTCTCTCCATTCCTGTGAGGAAGATTTCTCTCAATATAGCATTATCCGATCGGAAATAGTAATAATGCCGTTATCCTGTCGTTTTCAAAGCGTTCATACGGCGAGCAGGGCGCGGGTATGTCGGGCGATCATCTGCTCCTCGTCGGTCGGGATCACCCAGACGGAGACGGCGCTGCCGTCCGCGCTGATCCGCGGTCCTCCACGCTGATTGGCGGCCTCGTCGAGCGTGACCCCGAGCCACCTCGCGGCCTCGCACACCCTTGCCCGGATGGCCGCGGCGTGCTCCCCGATGCCGGCGGTGAATACGAGCACATCGAGGCCGCCCAGGGCAGCCGCCAGCGAGCCCAGCTCGCGGCCGATCCGGTAGACGAACAGGTCGATCGCCCTGGCGGCGTCCGGCGAGCCACTGCTGAGCAGCTCACGCATGTCGTGGCTGATGCCCGACACGCCGAGAAGGCCTGACCGGTGGTACAGGAGGTCGCTGACCTCCGGCACGCTCATGCCGCGCTCGCTCAGCAGGTACAGGATGACGCCCGGATCGATGGCGCCGCAGCGTGTCCCCATCGGCAGCCCGTCGAGCACCGAGAATCCCATCGTGGTGGCCATGCTCTGGCGGCGCCTGAGGGCGCACATGCTCGCGCCGTTTCCGAGGTGCGCGGCGACCACGCGGCCGTCGGCCGCTCCGCCGAGGAAGTCCGGAAGGACCTGCGCGATGTACTCGTAGGAGAGGCCGTGGAAGCCATAGGGCTCGTGCAGCGGGGCGAGCGGGACCAGCCGCTCCAGGTCGCCCAGCACGGTCGCATCGATCAGCACGGGTGTCGAGAACCGCGCGCCGCCGTGCACGACCCGGTGGCCGGCCGCGCTCACCGCCAGTCCTGCGCCGTGGCGTTCGATCCAGTCGAGCGCCACCGCCAGCGCCCCTTCGTGGTCGAGCGGCGTCAGGGCTTGGCGCGCCAGCGGCTCGTCCACGAGCCGTCCCCCGGCGGCGTCCGTGGCGACGAACCCGGACGCCTCGATTTCCCCGCGGTAGACCAGGGCCAGGGAGCTCTGGGTCGCGAAGACCGAGAACTTGAGGCTCGACGAGCCGGCGTTGAGCACGAGGATGGCCGGGGTCACCGCTTGGTCCTCTTCCTGCCGCCCGTCAGCGACCCGGCCACTTCCAGTCGCGCACCTCGGGCAGGTCGTCCCCGTGGGCGCCGATATACTGCGCGTGCTCGATCAGCTTGTCGCGGATCGCCTGCTTCGCGTACGCGGCGACGGTGCCGAGCTTCGGGACGCGGTCGATCACGTCCGCCACCAGGTGGAAGCGATCGATGTCGTTGCGCACGGCCATGTCGAACGGCGTCGTGGTGGTCCCTTCCTCCTTGTAGCCCCGGACGTGGAGATTCTTGTGGTTCGTCCGGCGGTAGGTCAGCCGGTGGATCAACCAGGGATAGCCGTGATAGGCGAAGATGATGGGCGTGTCGGTCGTGAAGAGCGCGTCGAAGTCCCGGTGCGAGAGGCCGTGCGGGTGCTCCTCCGCCGGCTGGAGCCGCATGAGATCCACCACGTTGATCACGCGCACCCGGAGCTCGGGGACGTGCTGGCGCAGCAGGCTGACCGCCGCCAGGGTTTCCAGGGTCGGCACGTCGCCGGCGCAGGCCATGACGACGTCCGGCTCGACGCCGCGGTCGTTGCTCGCCCATTCCCAGATCCCGATCCCGGCCGTGCAGTGCTTGACGGCCGCGTCCATGTCGAGGTACTGCAAGGCCGGCTGCTTGCCGGCCACGATGACGTTGACGTAGTGGCGGCTGCGCAGGCAGTGGTCGGCGACGGAGAGCAGCGTGTTGGCGTCCGGCGGCAAGTACACGCGGATCACGTCGGCCTTCTTGTTGACGACGTGATCGATGAAGCCGGGGTCCTGGTGCGAGAAGCCGTTGTGGTCCTGCCGCCAGACGTGGGACGTCAGCAGGTAGTTCAAGGACGCGATGGGCCGGCGCCAGGGGATCTGCCGCGTCACCTGCAACCACTTGGCGTGCTGGTTGAACATCGAGTCCACGATGTGGATGAAGGCCTCGTAGCACGAGAAGAAGCCGTGCCGACCGGTCAGCAGATACCCTTCCAGCCATCCCTGGCAGGTGTGCTCGCTCAGGATCTCCATCACCCGCCCGTCGGCGCCGAGGTGCTCATCGTCCGGGGCCCCGTCCGCCATCCAGGTCCGGTCCGTCACCTCGAACAGCGCGCCCAGCCGGTTGGAGGCTGTCTCGTCCGGGCCGAAGACGCGGAAGTTCCGCGTGTCCAGGTTGCGTCGCATCACGTCTCGCAGGAAGGCGCCGAGAACACGCGTGGCCTCCGCCACCACCGTCCCGGGACCGGGGACGGCGACCGCGTAACTCCGAAAGTCCGGCATCTTGAGCTGGTGTAGCAGCACTCCGCCGTTGGCATGGGGATTGGCCCCCATTCGCCGAGAACCCGCGGGCGCCAGCCCGGCCAGCTCGGGGATCAGCCTTCCGGCCTCATCGAAGAGCTCCTCGGGTCGATAGCTCTTCATCCACTGCTCGAGCAGCCGGACGTGCTCCGGCTTCGTCGCCATGTCCGCGAGCGGCACCTGGTGAGAGCGCCAGGACCCCTCGGTCTTCTTCCCATCGACTTCCTTCGGCCCCGTCCACCCCTTGAGCGTACGCAGGATGATCATGGGCCACCGCGGGCGCGTCGGCCGGCCCTTCGCCCGCGCCTGCGCCTGGATCGCGCGGATCTCCGCGATGACCGCCTCGAGCGTCGCCGCCATCGACTGATGCATGGTCCCGGGGTCCGAGCCCTCGACCACGCGGGGCTGATACCCATAGCCGAGGAACAGGCTCTCCAGCTCCTCGCGGCTGATCCGGGCGAGGACGGTCGGGTTGGCGATCTTGTAGCCGTTCAGGTGCAGGATCGGCAGCACCGCGCCGTCCGTGACCGGGTTGAGAAACTTGTTCGAGTGCCACGCCGTCGCCAGGGGCCCGGTCTCGGCCTCCCCGTCACCGACCACGCACGCCACGATCAGGTCGGGATCGTCGAAGACCGCCCCGAATGCGTGGGCGAGCGAGTAGCCGAGCTCCCCGCCCTCGTGGATGGAGCCGGGGGTCTCCGGCGCCGCGTGGCTCGGGATGCCGCCCGGGAAGGAGAACTGCTTGAAGAGCTTTCCGAGTCCCTCGGCATCCCGGGACACTTCCGGATACAGCTCGCTGTAGGTGCCTTCGAGATACGTGTTCGCGACCACGCCGGGCCCGCCGTGTCCGGGACCGGCGACGAAGATCATGTCGAGGTCGTGCCGCTTGATGACCCGGTTGAGGTGCGCGTAGATGAAGTTCAGCCCCGGGGTCGTCCCCCAGTGCCCGAGCAGCCGGGGCTTGATGTGCTCCAGGGTCAGGGCCCGGCGGAGCAGGGGGTTGTCCAGGAGATAGATCTGGCCGACCGAGAGATAGTTGGCGGCGCGCCAGTACGCGTCGATCGCGCGCAGCTCGGCCGGTGAGAGCGGGTTCTCCATCATCGTCGCCTCCCCGTCATCGCTGCCAGAGAATGTGGGCTGCTCCCTGTCACTCGAGGTCTCGCTTCTTCGCCTCGAACTCGTCCTTGTTGATCTCGCCCCGCGCGTAGCGCTGCCGGAGAATATCGAGCGCCTTGTCTGGCTGCGGCGCTCTGGCCTGAGTCATCAGCCACCGAATACCCAGCACGATCCCCACGATCACCACACCCCAGAACACGAGCATCATCAGCATCATGCCCAGGCCCCAGACTCCCCACATGGGATGCATGCCCCCGCCCCACTCGTACGCGCGCTCCTGGGCCACGGCCCCCGGCGGCGCCGCGCACAGCACGGACGTCGCCGCGGCGAACAGGCCGAGCGACCATGTCATCACCTTCACACCGAGTGGATGCATTGACCGGCACCTCCTTGGCGAGAACCGGCCCATTCCCCCGGCCCAGCGCCGGTACAGCTCGGCCGTGGCGCAGGCGGCAACCGATCTGATCATCACTCACACCTCCCCATGCCCTTCGTCCGCGACGGCCGGGCGCGCTTCGGTTGAAGCCGCGCGCCGTTGGCCGGCCTCCTCCCCCGCCTGTGCTCGTAGGTGCCCAGCTTCTCGAACCTCCATCAACTCTTCCGCTCAGACTCCACGTGTGGTTTGCCGGCAAACGACGCCGTCCGGCGGGGTCCAAGGTGAGCCGCGCCTCCGCCCCCGCCTTCAACTCCACGTCCTTCGGCTGGGCGGGAAGCCGGCTACTTCTCCTGCTCCAGCGCCTGCGCATGCTTGAGCATCACCTCACCCATGGCCTTCATCATGTCACCCCGGAGCTTCAGCATCCGGGCCATGGTCTTCGGGTCGGACGTTCCCATCATCCCGCCCATCATGCCCGCTCCCATCCCCATGCCCATCATCGGCTGACGCCCCATCATGGCCTGCCCCATCATGGGGCACATCATGCCGCCCATCATCTCGGGACCCATCATGGGCCCGTGCGATTGCGGGCCCGGCGTCTCGCCACTCCCCGGCGCCTGGCTCGGAGAACCCGGGGGCGGTGTCATCGGCCGCATTTGCGCCCCGGCGCCAGACACCATGACCAGAATTGCGAGTCCGCTCACAACCGCTACGATCGTCCGCATGTCGTCGCTCCTTTCGGTTATCGTTCTACCCGTTCCGACGCCTCGACACTGAGCGCGCCCATGACCGGCGCCTGGTCCGCCCCGCGCGTCCTGTTCCTTGGCCCAGCGCGCATACAGGTCAGCGGTGGCGTACGCTCCGATCCAGGACACGATGACGCTCGTCACCAGGCCCAGGACGAACATCCCCATGGACATCGATCGCGTCGCGCGCACTGGTTCGAGGTTCAACGTGTGAAACCAGCTCTGCCCGACGTCGAAGAGAAATTGAGGGACGACAGCCGCCATGAGCCGGCACAGTACATACCCGACGCCGACCACCGTTGCTACCGCATTCGCCAACACGGTCGATCTGACCACCGCATCTCCTCCTGATGTTGTCAGTCTATGCCCACCGGGAAGTTGCCGAGCTGGTAGCCGCCCTGGGCGACGTCCCATGGCTCGGCGATCAGCTTGACCTGGGAGATCACGGGGTCCTGGCGGATCACCTCGAAGAAGCACGCCGAAGGCTCCACCACGTCACCCTCCCGCGCCAGGCTCGGCGCGAGGTCGAAGCGAAAGCCGTCGACGTGCATGTCCAGCACCCAGTAGCGAAGGCTGTCCATCAAGAGCTGGAGCGCGCGAGGCTGCCTCAGGTGGAGCGTGTTGCCGCATCCGGTGGAATCCCAGTAGTAGCGGGGCTGGCCCGGGACGAGCCGGTAGTAGGCGGGGTTGTCGATCCCGCGGAAGCTCAGGGTGGGCCCGAGGTGATTCCCCTCCCCGGTGTGATTGTAGACGACGTCGAGGATGACCTCGAGCCCCGCCCGGTGGAGTGCCTTGACCATGTCCTTGAACTCGCGGACCTGGGCGCCGGGCGCGACGCTCGCGGCGTACCGGGAGTCGGGCGCGAAGAACGCGATGGTGTTGTATCCCCAGTAGTTGCGAAGGCCTCGTCGCACGAGGCTGTGCTCGTCCACATGGTGGTGCACCGGGAGCAGCTCGACGGCGGTGATCCCCAGCCCGGTCAGATAGTCGAGC